>Ga0265292_1000317_pt1 | contig 78291 bp, 78 predicted proteins | sample Munlanlewell296A_FD_189080 | JGI IMG/M metagenome (GOLD analysis project Ga0265292, IMG submission 189080) | Leachate microbial communities from a municipal landfill in Southern Ontario, Canada - Leachate well 296A | ecosystem: Engineered > Solid waste > Landfill > Unclassified | place: Canada...
ACCATGCTCGGCTTGAAGCGGCGCAGCAGCAGCGAGCTGCTCACGACGCTGACGCTCGAGAGCGCCATCGCCGCTCCGGCTATCTCGGGGCGCAGCAGCCCGAAGGCCGCGATGGGGATGCCCAGCGTGTTGTACCCGAGCGCCCAGAAGAAGTTCTGGTGGATCTTGCGCATCGTGCGCTTCGAGAGCTCGATGGCGGTGACGACGTCTCTAAGGTCGTTCTTGATGAGCACGATGCCGCCGGTCTCCATCGCCACGTCGGCGCCGGCACCCATCGCTATCCCGACGTCGGCGGCAGCCAGCGCCGGGGTGTCGTTGATGCCGTCGCCGACCATGGCGGTGATAAGGCCCTTCGCCTGGAGCTTGCCGACCTCCTCGGCCTTGTGCTCGGGAAGGACCTCGGCGAGCACGTGGTCCGGAGCTATGCCGGCCTGGGCGGCTATGGCCTCGGCCGTGCGGCGGTTGTCGCCGGTGATCATGTAGACGGCGACACCCATCTTGGTCAGGCGCGCGACCGCTTCCGCGCTCGCGGGCTTCAGGGTGTCCGCCACGGCGATGAGCCCTGCCGCGGCGCCGTCGATGGCGGTGAGCATGACGGTCTTGCCCTGCGCCTCGAGGCTCTCGATACGGCTGGCGTACGCCGAGATGTCGACGCCCTCCCTGGCCATGAGCTTGCGGTTACCGAGAGCGACACGCCGTCCTTCGACGATACCCTCGACCCCGTGGCCGGGGACCGCGGAGAAGCCGGTGACCTCGGGAAGTACGACGCCCAGGTCGTTGGCGTGGTTCACGATCGCCTCCGCCAGAGGATGCTCGGAGCTACGCTCCAGCGCCGCCGCGAGACGGAAGACGCTTGTCGCCTCGAAGCCGGTGAAGGCCTCACTCTCGGTGACGATGGGCTTGCCGTGCGTGAGCGTGCCGGTCTTGTCGAAGACGATCGCCTTGATCTTGTAGGCGGTCTCTAAGGCCTCTCCGCTCTTGATGAGGATGCCGTTCTCGGCGCCCTTGCCGGTGCCGACCATGATGGCGGTCGGGGTGGCCAACCCCAGCGCGCACGGGCAGGCGATGACGATGACCGCCGTGCCTGCGAGAAGCGCCGCCACGAACGTGGAGCCGGGCACGAGGAACATCCACACGAGGAAGGTGAGGATCGCCACCCCCACGACGGCGGGGACGAAGACCGCCGAGATGCGGTCCGCGAAGCGCTGCACCGGGGCCTTGGAGCCTTGAGCGTCCTCCACGAGCTTGATGATCTGGGCGAGTGCGGTGTCCGCGCCCACCTTCGTAGCGCGGAAGCGGAAGGAGCCGAGCTTGTTCATCGTCGCGCCGATGACGGTGTCGCCCACGTTCTTCTCCACCGGGATCGACTCGCCGGTCAGCATCGACTCGTCGACGGCCGAGGAACCGTAGGTGAGGACGCCGTCGACCGGGATCTTCTCGCCGGGGCGCACGACGACGATGTCTCCCGCGATGACCTCTTCCACCGGGACGTCGATCTCGACGTCGCCTCTAACGACCCTGGCCGTCTTGGCGGCCAGCCCCATCAGCTTCTTGATCGCGTCGCTCGTCTTGCCCTTCGCGCGCGCCTCGAGGAGCTTGCCGAGGATGACGAAGGTGACGAGAAGTGCGGCGGTCTCGTAGAAGACCGGCTGGCCTTCGAGCGAGGGCACGAAGGTGGCGGCCAGCGAGTAGAAGTAGGCCGCGGACGTGCCGATGGCGATGAGCGTGTCCATGTTGCCGCTACGGCGCTTGAGCGCGTGCCAGAAGCCACGGTAGAACTGGGCGCCCGCTATGAACTGCACGGGGGTGGCGAGAGCGAACGCGAGGTACTTGCCGATCATCATCGGGTCCCAGGCGCCGCCGAAGGTGGTCGCCAGCAGCTCCGCGACCTTCATCGGGATGACAGTCATGAACGGCGGGACCATAGAGACGAGGAAGGCGGGGACAGCCAGCAGAAGCGAGAAGATGAACAGCGTGCGCTGGCGGGCGGTGTGCGCCTGCTGCGCGAGGCGCTGGGCGTCCTCGCCCGCGGGGGCTGCCTTCTTCTCCGCCTTAGGGGCCGCTACGTGATCGAACTTGGGGATGGCGCCGTATCCGGCCTTCTTGACGGCCGTGATGATGTCGTCGACGGATACGACGGCCGGGTCGAAGTCGACCGAGGCCGTCTCGGTGGCGAGGTTGACGCTGGACTTCACGACGCCGGGGAGCTTGGCCAGCGTCTTCTCGACGACCGCGGAGCACGACGCGCACGTCATGCCGGTGATGGCGAAGGGCGCGGTGGTGACGGACGCGGGGACGGGCGCCGCAGGGGCGGGCGCGACGACCTCCGGCTCCGGAACGACCGGCGCGGGAACGTAGCACGCGGGCGTGGCCACCGGGGCCGCCTCTGGCCGTGCCACCACGGGCACGAAGCCGCACGAGACCGCGACACGCGCTACGTCGGTGTCGGTGCAAAGATCGGTGTCTGCCATGAGGATGAGGGTGCCCTTCTCCGCGTCGGCCGAAGCCGCTTGGACTCCGGGCTCGCGGAGCAGCCGCGTAACGAGCAGCTGCTCGCACGAACGGCACTTCATCCCCTCGATGCCTACGCGCATGACGCGCGTCGTCTTGGTGGTGGTTGTCATCTTCGTCTCACTCCCTACTCCGCTACCAGGGTGCCGTGCACCATGTGCATGCCGCAGCTGAATGGATACTCGCCCGGCTCGAGCGCGGGCAGACTGACTACAGCGCCGCCCTGCTCGAGGTCGGCTTCGATGCCGAGGCCTTCGAAGACGACCCTCCCGAGGCAGCCGTGCCCCTCGGTGAAGGTCAGCTCCACGGGTATGCCGGCAGCGACGATGATCCTGTCCGGCTCGTAGCCGTCGGTCACACGCACCGTCAGGCGCTGCACCGTCTGGATGGCGGCGCGGGCGGGCGGGGCGGGCGGCTCCGGCGTCATGCCGAGGACGGCTTTCTCCTCGACACTCAAGTGATCGTCGCCCGCGATGCGCTCGAGCGGCGTCGCGGTGACGGACGTCGGCGCGAGCCCGGCGGTCACGACCGCCCGCACGATCTCGTCGTGCAGGTCGTGATCGGCCGACGAGAGGGCTACGAGGCGCCGCCCCCTGTCGATCGAGACGGTCTCGACGCCGTCGATGTCGAGCACGTGCATCGTCACGAGCGCTTCTCCCGAACGGCATGTGATGCCTTCGAGGCCGACGCTGTAGACGTCCGTGTACGTGATGGGTGTCATCTTCGTCTCACTCCCTACTTGACCACTATGCTGCCGAAGACCATCTGCATGCCGCACGAGAACGCATAGGTCCCAGGCGCGAGAGCGGCCAGCTTGACCGTCTTCGCTCCGCCGGAAAGGTCCTCGAAGAAGCCGAGGTCCTGCGACTGGACCTGGGCGAGGCAACCGCCGCCCTGGCCGAACGTGATCTCGGCGGGGACGCCCGCCTTCAGCTCGATCGTCGTCGGATCGTAGTAACCCTTCGAGAGGTCGACCGTGATGCGCTGGACGTCGCCCTCGATCGTGGCGGTCTTCGTGGTGGCCGCGCCCGCGGGCGCTCCGCCGCCGCAGCAACCGCCACCGCAACCACCGGCAGCCGCGCCGGAACCGTCGGCCGTAGCGGCCGGGAGGGCCGCGACCGCCTCGGGCAGAGCGGACGCGGTCGCGGCGCCGGTCTTGGCACTAGCGTACGAATAGGTGCCGAAGAACGCGGCGGCGGCGAGTATGGCGACCACCGTCCAGCGACCGCGCTGGACTTTCGGTTCGGGCGCCTTGGCCGCTGTCTTCTTCGTCGTCTTCTTGTTGGTCGTGGTGCTCATGTCGTTCGTCCTTCCGTCGGTGCGCCTTTTCCGCGCACGTGTCTTTATCCGAAGTAGCCGCCGAAGCCGAGTCCGAGAATGGCCGCCGCGAGGACGACCGCCCCGGCGAGGATCACCTCTACCGGCTCGAGGCCAAGGAAAGCCCCACTGCGGACCGGTACCGGCGCCGGATGAGAACCGCGCTTCTTGGCGGCAGGCGCCGCGGGCTCGGGAACGGCCTTGCGCCGCCTGATGATCTGCCATCCGGCGAGAGCCGCCAGTCCCAACAGCGCCGGGACCGCGAGGGGCGGGACGGTGGCAGCGCGCGCCGCAGCGCCTGCCCCCACTTGGAGCGTGCCGGCCATCATGCCCATGCCGCACGTGAGCGTGTACGAGCCCGCGGGACTCGCGGGGATGTCGACCGCCGTGATCGCGTTCGGCGCCAGGTTCACGAGCACGCCGAGCTGCGGGACTGCTATCTGAGCCGAGCAGGCGTTCTCCTCGCGGCGGTCGACGAGTAGGCGCACGGGCTTGTCGGCCGGGATGCTGAGGGCCTGCGGCTGGAAACGCACGTTCTCGATGACCAGCGGGACTTCCACGACGCCGTCGGCGCCGGTCGTATAGGCCTCGGCCGACTGGACGGGGGCGGGAGCGCCGACGAAAGCCTGCTTGATCGTATTCGCGGTGACCGGGGAGCCGACGAGCATGGCCCCGCGATTCACCATCACGAGGCCGAGGACCATCACCAGAACAGCAGCGACGACGAGCATGCGCTGCTTGAACTTCGCGCCGAGAGCGCCCGAGACCGCGCCGAAGCCGAGCATCAGCGGCATCGTGCCGAGACCGAATCCCAACATCGCTATGGCACCCGCCACCGGGGTGCCGGTGGCCGCGGCGGCGAGCTGGGCGGACTGGAGCGGCCCGCACGGCATGAGACCGGTGATCAATCCGAAGGTGATCGGCGTCGCGATGCTGGAACGCCCGGCGTTCGCATCGGAGACCGCCCGCTTGCGAGTGCGGGAGAGCAACGTCATCAGGAATCTCGGCGGGCGGAACGAGAGCGCTCGCAGCGCGGGAAACTTCCCGGTCATGTTCAGGCCGAGCGCCACCATGAACACGCCGGCGCCGATCGTCACCCATCCGCGTACGCCGCCGAGATCGAACGCCGAGCCGATCAGGCCGAGCAGAAGCCCTACGAGCATGTAGCTCGTCAGTTTGGCGGCGTGGTATGCGAAGTGCGGAGTCATGCGGCCGAGCAGCGGACCGCTCTGGTCGCCCTTGACCGCGTACGTGAGCACCATGCTGCCGCACATCGCGACACAGTGGATGCTCGTCACAAGACCCACGCCGAACATGGGGAGGAACAGGTTCACGGTATCCTTCGCCTCTCGTCATCGCCATCGGGACACCACGCGCTTTCTTGCGCGCGGGAGAGGACCGTACGACCGAGAGCCGCCGTTTTCAGGGGCGGATCGGGCGACGGCCGATGGCGCGGATCAGATCCGCAGACGGGAGGTGTCGAGAAGCGGCTGTGGTGGCGGTCCCACGACTTGCCGGGACGTCGCCTGCGCCGCGAACGCGAGCGTGTCCTCCGGATGGAAGACGGCTACAGCGGTCGCGTGGGAGTGTGTGGTGGAGTGGGTCACGGCAGCCACGCCGGTCGAGACCGGGCGCATGTCGTTGCATGCGGCGCTCAGAGAGTACCCGCCGTCGACGCCGCACGTCTCGGGACTCATGACCGGAGCCATGGCCTTCGCGCACCGGGGAGTCGCGCACGCGGGAGCGGTCACGCCGACGAACCCCACGAAGAGGGCCAGCGTCACTATCGCTATGCGCACGTGGGTTCGGCTCATGCCGTGAGCGTATCGCAAGACACGTGCCAAATAGCGCACTAAGAATGTGCGCGGAACCGCCGTCAGCGCACCAGCCGGGTGCGGAGCCATCCGGCGAGCTGCTCCTCCGATATCTCCCCCGCGGCCAGGTCCAACATGACGGTCACGACCTCGGCTTCGGGCGCCTCGATCTCGAACCCGTTGAGCCCCAGGAAGACGCCCATGACCACGAAGGCGATCCTCTTGTTCCCGTCGTTGAACGGATGGCTCCGCGCCAGGGCGAAACCGTACGCGGCGGCCAGATCGGCTTCATCGCATCCCGGTTTGTAGGCGAAGTGCTGGCGCGGCCTGGCGATGGCGGACTCCAGCGCGTGCTCGTCCCGGAGCCCCGGAAGCCCACCGTGCGCGCGGACCAGGTCGAGATGGACCGCTTCGACCACGATCCGGTCGACCCAGCGCACCGGTCACTTCGCCAGTTCGCGCAGTGCGTTCCGATACTTCCCGGCGACCTTCGCAGCGATCGCGAGAGCCTCCTCGGCCTGTGGGTCGTACGGCGTGAGCAGGATGCCGCGGTCGGTCTCGATCGCCATCACCGTATCGCCGGCCGCAAGGTGGAGCCTGTCCGCCATGTCCTTGGGCAATGTGGCGCTTATCGAGCCTTCGGCCTGGCGCAGTCTGGATACACGGGTCATTTGTCCTCCGGGGAGCGAGGGTCTTGTCGCTCAGGATTGTAGCACGGAAGTGCTACCACATCCCGCGCGCCGCTACTCCTCTTCCTCGAACTCCTCGCTGACGAGTTCCTCGGCCTCGGCCTCGCGGGCGTCGTCCGGCGGCACGTTCTCGGGCGCTCCCTGCAGCAGCGTGGTCTGCCCTTCCGCGACCGGCGGCTTGCGCTTCTTCGTGCCGGTGACCCGCGCGATGCCGCTGACGCGATCGGAATCGGCCACGTTCATGACCTTGACGCCCTGCGTCGAGCGGCCGAGCCGGCTGACGTCCTCCGCTTTCACGCGGATGACGACACCCTCCTCGGAGATGAGCATCAGCTCGTGGCCGGGCATGACGATCTTCATCCCGGCGAGCTCACCCTTCTTCGCCGTGACCTGTATCGTCTTCACGCCCTGCCCGCCGCGGTGGTGACGCGGGTACTCCGAGACCGACGTCCGCTTGCCGTAGCCGCGTTCGGTCACGACGAACAGCTCGCTGCCCTCGGGCGCGACCTCCATGCCGAGCGCGCGCTCGCCGGGCTTGATGTTCATGCCCTTCACGCCCATGGTGTCGCGGCCCATCGGCCGGGCCTCAGCCTCGTCCCACGTGATCGCCTTGCCCGCGGACGAGACCATGATGATGCTGTCGCCCGGATGGATGCGGCGCACGGCGACCAGCTCGTCGTTGTCGCGCAGGTTGATCGCGATGATGCCGCTCGACAGCACGCGCGAGTACGCCTGCATCGGCGTCTTCTTGACCATGCCGTGGGTCGTCGCGAAGAGCAGATAGTCCTCGGCTCCGAACTCGCGGGTCGTGATGACGGCGGCGATGCGCTCGTGCTGCTCGAACGGGAGCAGGTTCACGACCGCGGTGCCGCGCGCGTGGCGCGAACCGACCGGGAGCTCGTGCACCTTCATCCGGTAGACGCGGCCCTTGCTCGAGAAGAAGAGCACGTGGTCGTGGGTGGAGGCGATGAAGAGCTGCTCGACGAAGTCGTTCTCCTTGAGGTTGACCCCCGAGAGACCCTTCCCGCCTCGCTTCTGCTGGCGGTAGGTCGCGACCGGCAGGCGCTTCACGTATCCCGCCTGGGTTACGGTGACGACCATGTCCTCCTCGGCGATGAGGTCCTCGACGTCGAGGTCTCTGCCCGCGGAGCCGATATCGGTACGCCGCTTGTCCGCGTACTTCGCGCGGACCTCGGCCAGTTCGTCCTTCACGATCTTCAGCACGAGACCGATATCGCCGAGCACCTGCAGATACCAGGCGATCTTCGTCTTGAGCTCGGCGAGTTCCTCCTCGATCTTGTGCCGCTCCAGCCCGGTGAGGCGGCGCAGGCGCATCTCGAGGATCGCCTCGGTCTGCGCGTCCGTCAGCGCGAAGCGCTCGATGAGGCGCACCCTCGCCTCCGCGTCGTCCTCGCTCGACTTGATGATCGCGATGACCTCGTCGATGTTCTCGAGGGCGATGATGTACCCCTCGAGGAGGTGGGCGCGCTCCTCGGCCTTGCGCAGGTCGTAGCGGGTGCGCCGGGTCACCACTTCCTTCTGGTGCTCGATGTAGTAATGGAGCATCTGCTTGAGGTTGAGTGTGTGAGGGACGCCGTCGACGAGCGAGAGCATGATCACGCCGAACCCGGTCTCGAGCGACGTGTGCTTGAACAGCTTGTTGAGGACGATCTGGGCGATGGTGTTCTGCTTGAGCTCGATGACGATGCGCATGCCCTTGCGGTCGGACTCGTCGCGCAGGTCGGAGATCTCGGTCAGCTTCTTCTCGCGCACGAGCTCGGCGATCTTCTGGACGAGCTTGCTCTTGTTCACCTGATAGGGGATCTCGGTGACGATGATCCGCTGGCGCCCGGTCGACGTCTGCTCGACGTGGGCCTTGCCCCGGAGCTTGAGCGAGCCTCGGCCGGTCTCGTACGCGTCGCGGATGCCCTCACGGCCCATGATGGTGGCGCCGGTCGGGAAGTCGGGTCCCGGCAACACCGTCATGAGGTCCGAGATCTCCGCGTCCGGGTTGTCGATCAACATCGTCACCGCGTCGATCGTCTCGCCGAGGTTGTGCGGCGGGATGTTCGTCGCCATGCCGACCGCGATGCCGGCCGAGCCGTTGACGAGCAGGTTCGGGAACCGGCCCGGCAGCACGAGGGGCTCTTTCAGCGACTCGTCGTAGTTCGGTCCGAAGTCGACCGTCTCCTTGTCGAGGTCGCGCAGAAGCTCCATCGCGTTGCGGTGGAGACGGGACTCCGTGTAGCGCATCGCCGCGGCCGAGTCGCCGTCGACGGAACCGAAGTTGCCGTGGCCGTCGACGAGCGGCTCGCGCATCGAGAAGTCCTGCGCCATGCGCACCATCGTGTCGTAGACGGCCTGGTCGCCGTGGGGATGGTACTTGCCGATGACTTCGCCGACCGTCCACGCCGACTTCTTGTACGCCTTGGTCGGCGTGAGGCCCGACTCGTGCATGGCGTAGAGGATGCGCCGGTGGACGGGCTTCAGACCGTCGCGCACATCGGGCAGCGCGCGCGCGACGATGACGCTCATCGAGTATTCGAGGAACGAGTCACGCAGCTCGCGTTCGATGTCGATCGGGAGCACGGTCGTGCCGTCCAGGTCGGCCCCCGGCCGCTCCTGAAGGTCGTCGTCCATGCCTTCGTCCATGCCTTCGGTCACGTCGTCGCTCACGCGCCTACTCCCCTTGCTGTCGTGTGGCCCGCGCCCATAGGAAGACGCTCACTCCCAGGAAGAACAACCCCATCAACATCACTATCACGCTGCCGACCAGCGCCGGCAGCCCCGCATCTCGCGCACCCGCGTACGCGGCCGCCGACCAACCCGCCAGCCCCGCGCCGAGCGAGAGCATGAACGCCGCGACGGCCAGCGTGAGGGCCTTCGCGCCCTTCGGCGAACGGGGCTCCTCCCCGCGCAGCTGGATGACCATCGCGGCCATCTCCGACTCGCTCGGACCCGCTGCCTCGCCCGCCTCTTTCGCAGCCCTGGCCGCTTGCGCCTCGGCCCGCCGCTGCGCCTCTTCGGCCTCCGCCGCCTCGCGTTGCCGTGCGATCTCCTCGAACTTGTCGCGCTCCCAAGGCGGAGGCTCGAAACCCCGCCGCTCGCGCTTGTCCCACCCGTTCGTCACCCGTGCTCCCCTGGCCGCTTCCTCACCGCCACGTTCCTAGATGTCGAGGAACCGGACGTCTTTCGCGTGCCGCTGGATGAACTCGCGGCGCGGTTCGACCTGATCGCCCATGAGGTCCGCGAAGGCCATCTCGGCAGCAAGGCCGTCGTCGAGGGTTACCTGCAGCAACGTGCGTCTGCCGGGATCCATCGTCGTCTCCCACAACTGCTCGGGATTCATCTCGCCAAGGCCCTTGTAGCGCTGGATCGACGACTTCGTGTTCTCTGGCAGCCCGGCGAGGACCTGCTGCATCTGCCGGTCGCTGTAGGCGTATTCGTGGTTCTTGCCCCAAGAGACCTTGTACAGCGGGGGCTGGGCGATGTAGATGTAGCCGGCCTCGATCATCTCCTTCATGTAGCGGTAGAAGAAGGTAAGGATGAGGCAGCGGATGTGCGCCCCGTCCACGTCGGCGTCGGTCATGATGATGGTCTTGTGATAGCGCGCCTGGGTGAGGTCGAACTCCTCGGCGACCGACGTGCCCAGCGCGGTGATCATCGCCTGGATCTCCTCCGACGCGAGCGCCCGGTTGAGCCCGGCCTTCTCGACGTTGAGGATCTTGCCGCGCAGGGGCAGGATCGCCTGGAAGGAGCGGTCGCGCGCCTGCTTGGCGGAGCCGCCGGCGGAGTCGCCCTCTACGAGGTAGATCTCGCACAGCGCCGCGTCCTTGATCGAGCAGTCGGCGAGCTTCCCGGGGAGCGTGGACGACTCGAGGAGGCCCTTCCTCCGGGTGAGCTCGCGCGCCTTCCGGGCGGCCGCGCGCGCCTTGGCCGCCTGCGCCGACTTCAGGATGATGGCCCTGGCCGGTTTCGGGTGCTCCTCGAGGTACTCGGCAAGTCCTTGGGTGACGACCGTCTGCACGAACGAGCGCATCTCGGTGTTCCCGAGCTTCGTCTTCGTCTGCCCCTCGAACTGCGGGTCGCGCAACTTCACGGAGATCACCGCGGTGAGGCCCTCGCGGATGTCCTCGCCGGAGAGGTTGTCGTCCTTCTCCTTTAGCACCCCCTGGCGGCGGGAGTAGTCGTTGATGGTGCGCGTGAGCGCGTTCTTGAAGCCCTCGAGATGCGTGCCGCCCTCGTGCGTGTTGATGTTGTTCGCGAAGGCCAGCACCGCTTCGGAGTATCCCGTGTTCCACTGGAGGGCGATCTCGACGGTCCCCTCCGTGCTCGTCGACTCGAAGTAGATGACCTTGCTGTGCAGGGTCTCCTTCTTCTCGGAGAGGAACCGGACGAAGTCGAGGATGCCGCCGGAGTAACGGAACTCCTCGCGGCGGGGATCGAGCTCACGCTCGTCGACGAGCGTGATCTTGAGGTTCCGGTTCAAGAAGGCGGTCTCGCGCATACGCGAAGCAAGCGTGTCGTAGTCGAAGTCCGTCGACTCGAAGATGTCCGGGTCGGGCCAGAAGATGACCTTCGTCCCCGTCGCTTTCGCACTTCCCGACGCCTTGAGCGGCGCGGAGGGCTTGCCTCTGTCGTAGTCCTGCCGCCAGACCTTCCCCTCGCGCTTCACCTCGACCTCGAGGCGCTTGGAGAGAGCGTTCACGACGGAGACGCCGACGCCGTGCAGGCCTCCCGAGATCTTGTAGCCCTCGCCGCCGAACTTGCCCCCCGCGTGCAGGACGGTCATGACGACCTCGACGGCGGTCTTGCGGTACTTCGGCACGTTGTCGACAGGGATGCCGCGCCCGTTGTCCGTGACGGCGCAGGAGCCGTCGGCGCCGAGGACGACCTCCACGGACGTGCAGTAGCCGGCGAGGGCCTCGTCGACCGAGTTGTCCACGACCTCGTAGACGAGGTGGTGAAGACCCTTCGGCCCTGTCGAGCCGATATACATGCTCGGGCGCTTGCGGACGGCCTCGAGTCCCTCGAGGACCTGGATGTCCTTGCCCGAGTACGAAGTCTGCGGCACGACGGTCCCTTCGGTCCGGGTGATCTGGGCGAACGCCGCGACCACGAGATGTTGTGGTACGCCCTGCCAGTGTACCACAACCACTGGTGTCAAAGCCTCGCGAATGCGGCTGTGGGGCCGCGTCAGCCCGTCTGCCGCCCTCGGCGTGCCGCTAGACCCTTTTCCCTCTCGAGTCCCATGACGGCGACCCTGACGGCCGCCTCGCGCAGCGCCGGGTCGGCGATGGCCCGCGCCGACTCCTCGATGGCCGCGAGTTCCCGGGCCGTGAGCGGGACCGGCTCGACCCGATCGACGCGATACGTCTCGCGGCGGGTCTTCTCCTCGGTCTCGATACGGTCTCGCTCGGCGACGCGCTTGGAGACAGTGAAACGCAGCGACCTCACCAGACCCTTGCCGACTTCTTCCTCCAGGGCGACGCGGAAGGACTCGGCCATCGCCGACAGCTCGTTCGCCCAGGCATGGCCGTCGACGTAGACGAGGAACTCGCCTTCCCGCAGGACGGCCCCCATCGAGTGCCGCGCCACCTCGGGCCCCGCGACGCGCAGCCAGGCCTCCACAACGCGCGCGCGGTCGCGGCGACCCTCCCGGTCCGCCTTCGCGAGAACACCTTCGGCGATCGCGCCGATGGGCTTCGACACCCCGCGGCGCCTCAAGCGTCTTCGCCCCCCAGCCGGATCACCGTCGCGCGGCCGAGCAGCGCCGGGTCGAAGTACCCGAGGTTCGTCGTCGTCACGATCGTCTGCACGTCACGCTGGACGAGGTCGGTGAGCGCTCGCCGGCGTTCCTCGTCGAGTTCCGACATGACGTCGTCGAGCAGGAGCACCGGCGAGCGGCCCGCGACCTCCTCGACGACGTTCACCTCGGCGAGCTTGAGCGCCAAGGCTATCGTCCGCTGCTGACCCTGGCTCGCGAACGCGCGCGAGTCCCGCCCCTCGACCTCGAACCGGATGTCGTCGCGGTGCGGCCCCACGAGGGTCACTCTCCGCGCGCGCTCTTCCGCTGCGCGTCTTCCTATCCCCTCCCTCAACGCCTCGGTCGCACTCTCCTCGGTCGGGCCCTCGACGGACCCGGTCCGGTCATCGTACGAGATCTCGAGCCTCTCGCCGCCCGCAAGGTCGGCGTAGGCGGGAACGGCACGATCGGCGAGCCGGCGCAGAAGGCGGACCCGGGCGGCGAGCAACCTGCCGCCCAGGGTCGCGAGCTGCTCGTCCCACGGGGAGAGCTCCGCGTCGCCCGAGCGCGCGTCCTGCAGCAGGCGGTTCCGCTGACGCACCACGCGGACGTAGTCCCGTCTCAGCGCTCCATACGTGGCCGAGAGCTGTTCCCCAAGGTCGTCGACGGCCGCGCGGCGCCGCAGTGCGGGACCCTTCACGAGCTGGAGGTCCTCCGGCGTGAAGACGACAGATGGGAGCCGCCCCGAGATGTCCGCCCTCCGTCTTGCGGTCTTCCCGTTCACGGAGAAGGAGTGCCCGCCGGCGGAGGACACGTCGAGCGAGGTCTCGAGCAGGTCGCGATCGCCCTCCGCCCGCATCTCGACGCGGGCCCGGCTCTCCCCCCAGCGCACGAGCTCCTCCCAGCGCGGGCCGCGGAAGGAGGCCGCGGCCGTCACGAGCTGCATCGCCTCGACGGCGTTCGTCTTCCCGGCGGCGTTGGGGCCGACGAGGACGGTGAGCTCGGACCCCAGCTCGAACACCGTCTCCGTATAGCTGCGGAATCCGGCGAGCCTCAGGCTGACGACACGCAGGCCCATGACCCTCAGCCGAGGCGGACGGGCATGATGAGGTACGTGAAGTCCTCGTCCCCAGTGGAGCGCATGACCCCCGGCTTCAGCGGGCTCACGATGTCGAAGACCACCGTCTCGCTGCTGGACGACGCGATACCGTCGGTCAGATAGCTGTGGTTGAAGGCGATCTCCACGTCCGAACCGGTCGTCTCGACGTGGATGTCCTCGGTCGCGTCCCCGACGTCCTGTGTCGTCGCCGACAACGTCAGGGTCTGCTCCTCTACAGCGACCTTCATCCTCAACGGCGCGTTGTGCTGCGCGAGGATCGAGACGCGCTTGACCGCGTCGGAGAAATCCTCGCGGGGAACGGTGAACGTCGTCTCCTTCTCCTTCGGCAACAGCTGCCGGTAGTTGGGGAAGGTCCCTTCGATGCGGCGGGAGACGAAGACGGTCTGGCCGAACCGGAAGACGACCTGGTTCTCGGAGACACCGACGGACACGGCTTCCGAAACCCCGGCGAGCCGAGGGATCTCCTCGATCGCCCTGCCCGGGACGACGACCTCGATGGGAGAATCAGGCGCGGCTTCCAGCGGCTGTTCGGTGACCGCCAGACGGTAGCTGTCCGTCGCCACAAGGCGCACGGCTGCCCCTTCGACCACGAAGAGAACGCCCGTGAGAACGGCCCTCGTCTCGTCCCGGCTGACGGCCTTGCTCACCTGGCGGATAGCGGTCACCAGGCGATCGGTGGGGATATCGATGCTCTGCCCCTCCCCGATCTCGGGGAACTTCGGATAGTCGTCCGGGGAGAGCGTCTTGATCGTGAACGAACTTTGTTCGCACACCACCGTCGCTCTGTCCGGAGTGGTGGCGTCGACCGTCACCATCGACTCGGGAAGGCTGCGGATGATGTCACTCATCAGGCGGCCGGGGATCACCGTCTGACCTTCCGCGTCGACCTTTCCCTTCGCCGCATGACGGATCGATATCTCGAGATCGGTCGACTGGAAGATCACATCGTCTCCCGATACGGAGACGAGGATGCCGGCAAGGATGGGTAACGTGGAACGCGCCGAAAGACCCCGGCCGACCACCGACAAGGCTTCGAACAACTCACCGCGCGCCATGGAGAACTTCATCACTGTTCCTCTCATCTTCATATCAGCCAGTAGTAGTACTAATAAGGACTGTGGGTAGTGTGGAGAAGTCACATCCTCACTGTTGAGGGCGGGCGTGTCCTATGTGGAACACCTGTGGGGGATCCGTGACGATCCGTCCACATCTCCACAGGAGGGGATATCCATCCACAGACAAGCTCTTCCGTACACAGGATATCCACATCCTCCCCACCGAGTTGTCAACAGCCGCGAAAGCGGCTCAGCTCTTCTGTTTGATGAGATTCGTGAGTTGTTGGATCTGGTTGTAGACCTCGCGCTGTTCGGTGAGCATCTTCGTGATCTTGGCGGTGGCGTGCATGACGGTCGTATGGTCGCGACCGCCGAACTCGGCCCCGATGCGGGGAAGGGAGAGGTCCGTCAGCTCTCTCGCCAGGTGCATGGCGACCTGGCGCGGATAGACGATCGCCTGAGAGCGCTTGTTGCCTATCAGGTCCGCGCGACTGAGACCGTAGAAGCGACACGCCTCCTGCTGGATGGTCGAGACGGAGATGGGCCTGGCGGACCGCTCGGGGAAGATGTCCTTCAGCACGCTCTGGGCTATCTCCGTGTCTATCTCGTGGCGGGTGAGCGAACCGAACGCGACGACACGGATCAGGGCTCCTTCGAGCTCGCGGATGTTCGAGGCGATCCGGCTGGCGATGAACGTGAGGACCTCGTCGGGGACGAGCAGGCCCTCGATCTCGACCTTCCGCCGCAGGATCGCGACGCGCGTCTCCAGCTCGGGCGGCTGGATGTCGGTGATCAGGCCCATCTCGAAACGGCTGCGAAGACGCTCCGCCAGCTGGGTGATGTCCTTCGGCGGGCTGTCCGACGAGAGCACGATCTGCTTCCCTGCTTGCTGCAGCGTGTTGAACGTGTGGAAGAACTCCTCCTCCGTGCCCGTCTTGCCGGCGATGAACTGGATGTCGTCGACGAGCAGGACGTCGTTCGTCCGGTACTGGCGGCGGAAGCCCTCGATGCGGGCTTTGTCGCCGATGGAGTTGATGAAGTCGTTCGTGAACTGCTCGGACGAGACGTACTTCACGCGCAGGTGCGTGTATGTGTTCTGGACGTAATGACCGATCCCCTGGAGAAGGTGCGTCTTCCCGAGACCGACGCCGCCGTAGATGAAGAGGGGGTTGTATGCGCGCCCGGGAGCTTCGGCCACGGCGAGAGCCGAATGGTACGCGAAGCGGTTCGACGAGCCCATGACGAACGAGTCGAACGTGTACTTCGGGTTGAAGTCGCCCTTTTGCGCCTCCTGGACGCGGCGCTCTTCGGCCGCCGCGAGGTCGGGGATGACCGGTTCCTCTCGCGCCGGAGCCTCCTCGGCGGGCGGGGTCGCGGTGGAGGAGTCGACCACGAAGTCCACGCGCATGGGCCGACCGACGACCTGTTCCAGCGCGCCCGACAAGAGGCCGGCGAAGCGAGACTCCAGCCAGTCGCGGGCGAATCCGTTGGGGACGACCACGACGATCGTCTCGTCCCGGACCTCGACGGGGGTCGTCTGCTCGAACCAGGTCTTGTACGCCGGGGTGGTCATCGACGTGTCCGCTCGCAGGGCCGTGAGCGTCGCTTCCCAGACGTCGCGCGCGTCGAGGCCGGTGGCGTGGGTCACGAGCGGAACAGTTCTTCGAGCACGGAAGCGCCGACGTCGGTCAAGACACGCTTGCCGGTCTCGTCCGACGAGATGAGGTCGAGCGATTCGAGGGACGCGAGGTCCCGGTACGCGGTCGAGAGACCGACCCCGAGCTCGCGAGAGACCACGCTCGGCCCCGAGGCCCCGAGTTCCATGATCAGCGAGAGCACCTGCTTCTGTCTGACGGAAAGACGCGGCGCCGGGGTGGCCGCCGGCCTCTCGAGGGCCGTCGCCGCGGGAGCCGGTCGCTCGGTGCGGACCGTCACGACGGTGCCGTGTCCGAGGTTGTCTTCGATCGAGACGGTGCCCCCGGAGAAGCCGAGGCACTCGCGCACGATCGGGAGGCCCGACCCGACACCGCGGATGACGCGCTTCATCTCGGCCGAGGCCGTCGAGAAGCCCGGCAGGAAGCAGCGATCCTTGTCGGCTATCCCGGGGCCCTGGTCGGAGAAGCGGACGGTGTGGCCGTCCCCCATGATCGTCACGACCACCTCCGCGAACCGCGCGTGCAGGAGGTTCTCGGTGATCTCCCGGACGACGGTATAGGGCACGCTGCCGCCGGCTTCGTGGGCCAGGCGGTAGACCGCGGAGGACAGGGAGTCGATCAGGTCGGCGGCGTCCTTGCCCAGGACCTCTTCGACTCGCGGCGCGGCGGTCATACCATCATATAGAGCGATGAGAGCGTGACCTTCGCTCGCGGGGGACGCGGGTCGCGGGGCCGGTTCGATGAGTGCGGGAAAGGATGCGCCGGGGGGATGGGGCGGAGCCTCGACAGCGGCCGTCTGCTGGAAGAACGCTTTCACACCCGACCCCCCTTCTCCGGTACGGCTGGCGGCGCCGTCCACAGGCTCGCCACACCCGTCTTGCCCTGACCGTGCTGGCAGGGACCGTAGCCACGCCCCCGCCGGATTGCCCCTCTCGACAAATGCGCCTCGCTCACCTGGCGGTTTCCACGTTTTCCACAGTAGTTTCCACAACTGTGGACATCCTTGCCGGGATCCGTCGGTCTTCGCCGCGAACGCCGCAGGTCGGCGGCGGACGAGCCCCGAGAACGGTTTCCCGATGTGGAGAGAAGCCCTGTCCCGAGGTCCCGGCTGTGGATATCAGCACGGGTGCCCGTCTGGTCGGCCGGGGCGGCGGCCGGACCCTTCCGGGTGACGGCGGCACTACCGAGGCACGAATGGCCAGGATAACCTTCTGGCCAGGGATTTCTCCACGTTTGCCCCCGAGATCGCAGGTCTTTGAGGGCGATGCCGATTCTAGCAGAGGCCCCGAGGGGCAACAACGCGGCCGGGCGGGTTATCCACAGGCCGCACAATCTCCGCATCTGGGTTATCCACAGTATCCACAATTTTCGGGATATTTTCGGACAGCCCGTGAGAGGGGTGTTTCCACCAGACGACGATCGCCGCGCTGCGAGCCGGGATCATCCTCGCCGCGCACGGCGCAGGGCGCGCGAGCAGCGGTTTGACACCCCGGAAGGGCCGCCGCTATACTTACCGGGCTTGTCGCCCGCCGGTCTCGCCGGGCGCGTGTCCGCGACGGAGGAACCCCCGTGAAGAGAACGTACCAGCCGAACAACCGCAAGCGTGCGAAGACGCACGGTTTCCGTGCTCGCATGGCGACCCGCGGGGGCCGCGCCGTACTGGCCGCCCGCCGCCGCAAGGGCCGTCGAGTGCTCTGTCCTTCCGCGGCGTCCTAGCGTCGCGCCTGGGTCTCCGAAGGCGGGGCCCCCTATGACCACACTCACGTCGCCGAGGGAGATCGACGCGCTGTTCCGAGCAGGACGCAGCGCGGCGGATCGTCTTCTGGTCGTCATCGTCGCGCCGACGCCGGCCGGGCGGGAGCCCGAGGGCCGTCTCCTCTTCGTGGCGGGCGGCAAGGTGGGTCCGGCTGTCGTGCGCAACCGATGTAAACGCGTTCTGCGGGAAGCCGCGCGTCGCGCCGGAGGACCGTGGGCGGGCGTCGACGTAGCGCTGGTCGCGCGGCGAGGGCTGGAGAGCGCGGCTCCGGCCGCGATCGACAAGGCGCTGAGCTCGGCGCTTTCGCGGGTGGATGTCGCGAGATGAGCCGTCTGTCCAGCACGGTGCGCCGGCCGCTCGACGTCGCCGCGATCGCGGTCATCCAAGGGTACCGCGCGATCGTCTCCCCGCTCTTCCCCGCCGTGTGCCGCTTCACCCCGTCGTGTTCCGCCTATGCGGCGGGGTGTGTCGAGCGGTATGGTGTCTTCAAAGGAGGGTGGCTCGCGGTGCGTCGCGTCGCTCGCTGTCACCCGTGGAACCCCGGCGGCTGGGATCCCGTCCCCTGAGACGGAGTCACATCGCCGTGAGGAGGTAGTGTCCGTTGGGAATCTGGGAGCAGCTCAAGGACCTTATCGTCGCGAGCCTGCAGTTCTTCTACGGGTGGACTCACGACTATGGGTTCGCGATCATCCTGCTGACCGTCGCGATGCGGCTCGTGCTCGTGCCGCTCACCGTCAAGCAGACGCACTCGATGTACGAGATGCAGCGCGTGCAGCCGAAGCTCAAGGAGCTGCAGGCGAAGTACAAGAACAACAAGGAGAAGCAGCAGGAAGAGATGCTCAAGTTCTACCAGGAGAACAAGGTGAACCCATTCGGGGGATGCCTGCCGCTCCTGCTGCAGATGCCCATCTTCATCGCTCTGTTCCAGGTCCTGAGGACCATGAAGGAGCTCGGGCGCTTCTGGATAATTCTGCCAGACCTCAACCAGACACCTCAGGCGGTCTTCCAGTCCCAGGGTCTCGTTCACGCTATCCCGTACCTCCTCTTCGTGGTCCTCTTCGGCTTGAGCACCTGGCTTCCGCAGCAGATGATGCCCGGCGACAAGCAGCAGAAGCAGATGGGCCTCTACATGAGTGCCGTCATGCTCTGGTTCGGATGGATCAGCCCCGCCGGGGTCCTTGTGTACTGGGTCACGTCGAGCACCTGGCAGATCGGCCAACAGATGCTGACGTTGCGGCTCTACGCGAAGAGAGAGGGTGCATGAGACGATGAAGCGCGAGACCGTTTCCGAGGCGGCTACTGTCGAAGAGGCTATCGACGCGGCGCTCGAGGAGCTCGGAGTCCAGCCGGACGCTGTGGAGTACGAGATCATGGAAGAGGCGTCGAAGCGGCTCTTCGGTCGCGCGTCCGACAAACAGGCACGCGTGCGTGTGTGGCTCACGGACGCGTTCGTTGCGGAACTCGAACGCCCGAAGTCCGAGGATGACGATCCGGAACAGGTCCTAGCGGACGATCAGACGGTCGTACTCGGAGCGGCAGCGGAACCCTTGACCGACGAGGAACTCGACAAGGTGGCGGATGAGGCCTCGTCCGCGGTGAAGAACATCCTCTCCGGTTTCGGGATCGAACCGAAAGTCGAGGAGTACGAAGGGGACTACGGTGAGATCATCCTGGATATCGACGGTGAAGACCTCGGCATACTGATCGGCCGGCACGGCCGGACCCTCGATGCCCTCCAGGTTCTCGTGTCGGCGATCACGAACCGGCGGGTGGAGAAACGCCACCCGGTCCTGATCGACATCTCCGGGTACCGTTACCGGCGCAAGGCGAAGATCGAGGAGATCGCCCGTCGAGCCGCGGAGCGCGTGAAGCGACAGGGCCGGCCCGTCGAACTCCGCCCGATGAGCGCGTACGAACGGAAAGTCGTCCACATGGTTCTTCGAGACGACAAGAGAGTCAAGACCGGGAGCGAAGGCGACGAGCCGAATCGGCAAGTGGTCGTCTCGCCTCGCTAAAGCCCACACTCCAAGCAGTCACACCGGAAGCCGGCCGCGCGGGCCGGCTTCCGCATTTCCCCGACGCGGTTGCGGAATACCATTCGGTGAACGGGACGTGCGTCTGAGATCCACGGACAGAGCGGTCGCGGCGCCGAGCCCGTCTCGCGGGCTGCATCGTTTGCCAGGCGGGGGTTGCGAAAGCCCGCGCGGAACCCGAGAATGCGGATATGACGAAGCACACGCACGGCACATCGCCCCCGGAGGATGTTTCACGTGAAACATCCGGTCGGTCTCCTGCATCTGTGGTCCTGCCGGACGAGGCGGATATCCAGGCAGGTCTGGTGGGCATGGGCGTTGCGGCGGACGCTCGATCGGTTCGCATGCTGCTGCGGCACGCGAGACTGATGCTCGAGGAGAACGAACGCCAGAACCTGACGCGGCTCACCTCGCCGAACGATGTCCTGGTGCGGCACATCCTCGATAGCGCCACCGCACTACCCTTCGTCGAGGCCGCGCCGCGTGGGGCCGTCGCGGATCTTGGGTCCGGTGCGGGATATCCCGGCGTCGTCATCTCCGTCCTGGGAGCCCGACACGTGGTGTTGGTGGAGTCCGAGAGGCGGAAGGCCTCGTTCCTTAGCACAGTCGTCGCGGATCTTGAGATAGATGCCGAGGTCTCAGCATCGAGGGCGGAGGAGGTCGCGATAGAGCGCGCGAGCTCCTTCGCGGTCGTGGTGGCGCGCGCGGTGGCGCCCCTGGCCTCCCTTGTGGAACTCGCGTCCCCGTTGCTGGTCGGCGGAGGGCGTCTTATCGCGCTGAAAGGGGCGTCCGTGGCGGATGAAGTCGCGGCCGGCGATGCCGCAGGGCGGCTGTGCGGGATGGTTCGAGTGGAGTGCGTGCGCGTCGATGTGCCAGGAAGCGATCGGGAGCATATGATCCTGGTGTACGAGCGCCGAGGCCTATCGAGAGAGCGGCTTCCGCGCCGGCCCGGAGCCGCCCAAAGGCATCCGCTGGCCTGAGCGGTTCCCCGGTCATCGGAGATGCCGTATACTACCACCGGCTCGCGGGAAGAGCCTGACGCACGGGAGGGGGAGCGATGGCGCGGAGCGGTACCGGAAGCGCGGCGGCGGGAGGCGATGTCTCGAGCGCCGTCCGAGTGCTCGCGATCGTCAACCAGAAGGGCGGCGTGGGCAAGAGCACGACGTCCGTCAACCTGGCGGCCGCGATGGGCGACCTGGGCAGACGGATCCTCCTCATCGATCTGGACCCGCAAGGGAACGCGACGTCGGGGTTCGGAATGAACAAGAACCAGCGGCAGCGCTGCATATACGATGCTCTTCTGGGGGGCGTTCCCCTTGAAGAGGTGATCGAGCCGAGCGAAATCGAACACGTGTTCGTAGTGCCGGCGACGATCCAGCTCGCCGGCGCCGAGATCGAACTCGTCTCCGCGTTCAGCCGTGAGACGAAGCTGAAAAGCATCCTTGCCCCGGTCCTCGACGATTTCGATCACATCATCATCGATTGCCCGCCGTCCCTCGGGCTGCTGACGGTCAACGCGCTCACGGCGGCAGAAGGGCTTATCGTCCCCATCCAGTGCGAGTACTACGCGCTAGAGGGCCTCTCCAAACTCCTCGACAGCGTCCGCCTCGTGAAGACGCATCTGAATCCGAGTCTTGAGGTCCTGGGCGTCGTGATGACGATGTTCGATGTCCGCACGAAGCTATCGCAGCAGGTAGTGGACGAGGTTCGCGACTTCTTCACGGACAAGGTCTTCCAAACGATGATCCCGCGCACCGTGCGTCTGTCCGAGGCTCCGAGTTTCGGACAGCCGGTGACGCTGTACGACCCATCGGGAAAGGGCGCGCAAGCGTATCGCAGCCTAGCTAAGGAAGTGATCGAACGTGTCTAAGCACGGGCTCGGAAGAGGGCTGTCGGCGCTCATCCCGAATGCGCCTGGGCAGCAAGCGGACGATTCCATGCACGAACTTCCGATCGACGCGGTGTCTCCGAACCCGATGCAGCCGCGTACGGACATGGATGACGAGCGGATAGCCGAGCTTGCGGACTCGATCGGAAAGGTGGGCATCCTCCAGCCGATCATCGTGCGGCCCCATGCCGAGGGATACCAGATAATCGCCGGAGAAAGGCGGTGGCGCGCGGCCAAGGTGGCGGGTCTCGAGCACGTTCCGGTCCGGGTGATGGCGACGACCGAGATCGAGGCCCTCGAGCTCGCGCTCATCGAGAACCTGCAGCGCGAGGACCTGAATCCCGTGGAAGAGGCTCGCGGCTACAGGCGTCTGCTCACCGAATTCCAGATGACGCAGGCCGAGCTCGCTGACAAAGTCTCGAAATCCCGTTCGGCCGTCACGAACGCGCTGCGCCTGCTCGACTTGCCGGACGAGGTGCAGGATCTTCTCTACGCCGGGGCGCTGACCGCCGGGCATGCGCGTGCGGTCCTGGCGCTCACGGATGAGGCGGGAAGGATCCGCCTGGCGAAGAAGATCGTGGAGGAGGGTCTTTCGGTGCGCGAGACCGAGAACCTCGCGCGTCTCATCGCGGCCGGCCAGGGAGAACGATCGCCCCGCCCTTCGGCACCGAAGGCGTTCAAGCTCGTGGCGCGGAAGCTGCGGCGCATGCTCGACACGAACGTGCGAGTCCGGCTCACGGAGAAGAAGGGGCGCATAGAGATCGACTTCCATGGCGAGGACGAACTCGAGCGTATCTTCAAGCTGCTGAGCGGCGAGACGCACGAGGCGGGAGGTGTGGTATGAGAAGAGGATTCCCATATTTTGCCACTGGCCTGTTGTGCGGCCTCGCGGCAGGCGTGTTGTTCGGTCTGCTCTTCGCGCCGTCGAGTGGTGCGCGGACCCGGCGCAGGATCGCCAACGAAGCGCTCCATGTGGCGGAGATAGCCCGGGGTGTGGCGGAGCGCGCCGAGAGGGTCGCGGAGACCGTCGGCGAGCGCGTCGACCATTACTTGGGGCGGGACGAGGAACTCGCCTGGCGCAAGGTGCGAGAACTGCGTGAAGGGGTCAGGCGCTACACGCAGACCCAGGCGCAGCTCTGAACCTGAGCGCACCGCTGAGATGTCAGACCAGCGGCGTATCCTCCTTCCGTCGAGGACGGGAGGGTCGAGGTGCCACTGCACCTGGTGACGGGGCGGGCGAACGCGGGGAAGACGGGCCGGATGCACGGCGCCGTCCGCGATGCTGCCGCTGCCGGACGAGCCGTCGTCCTGGTCGTGCCGACACAGCCTGACGCGGAGCGCGCCTCGGCGGAGTTGTCGCTGTCGTCACCGAGGAACGTGCGAGTCGTCCGTTTCGAACGGCTCGTCGAGACGGCCTGGGCTCTGGCGGGCGACGGCAGGCGGCTCGTGACGTCGGCGCAACGGACCGCCCTGGTCTCGAGTGCACTGCGGGAAGAGCGCCCTTCCGCCTTACCGAGGGCCGGCGAGAGGCCGGGCCTCATCTCCGCGATCGAAGCGGTAGTTCGCGCACGGGCGGAGAGCGGGACGGAAGGCGCCGCCCGTTCGGCGGCTCTCGGGGACCTACTGCGCGTCGCCTCGCGCTACGGTCGAGATCTCGCGGCCAAGCATCTCGTCGAACCAGGAGAGGCGACACTCCGCTTGGCGGCGGACGGGGCCCTGCCTTTCGACATGCTCGTCGTGCACCGGTTCTCGGACCTCTCGTCCTCGCAGGAGGCGTTCCTGACAGGTGTCTCCCGGAGGGGCGCGGACGTCTGGGTGTCGCTTCCGTGGGAGGCTGGATTCCCTGCCACGCGCGCTCTCGACGGGCTCCGCGACCGGTTGGCGGTCGAAGCCGATGACGTGGAGGAGCTGCCGCCCTCAGGCGCCGCTCATACGGACCCCGGGCTCGCGATGCTCGAAGACGGGCTGTTCGGAGAGGCGCGGCTTCTGCCGAGGGACGCCGCCGTCCGCTTCTGCGTCGCTGCGGGCGAGGAAGCAGAGGCGGCGCTCGCGGCGGCGGCCGCGCGGGCCCTGATCGACGAAGGGTTCGAGCCGCAAGACATCGCGGTGGTCTTCCGCGACGCGGATCGACGCCGGGGGGCCGTGCGTTCCGCGTTCGATGCCGCGGGGATCCCCGCCGACCACGACGTGGCGTGGTCCGTCTCGCGCACGCCGCTGGGACGGGCGCTCGTCGCGGTCCTGCGATGCGCGGCGGGCGCCGGAGACCGGCGGCTCATGCTCGCGTACCTCCGGGGGCCGTTCTGCGACGCGGACCAAGGACGGGTCGATGATCTCGACGCACGCTGGCGCGAAGAGCGCATCGACGATCCCAGACGCATGACGTCCGAGGCCGCCAGGCTCGGGGGTCTCACAGGAGAAGCACTCCGGGCAGCTCGCAAGGTAGTGCGCGAGCCACTGGGGCCGCGGTCTTTGCCCGCCTGGAAGCGGCTTGTGGATGCGTTGTTCGCCTGCGCCTGGCCTTCTGGCGCCGTGCCTTCCGGCCCGGACGCGGAGATGGACGCGGCGGCGCATAGGGCGGTCCTAGAGGTCACCCGCTCTCTCTGTGAGATCGGTCCTTCGGGGGCTGGCGGCCTCGAGGATGTTCTCACGGCCATCGACGGCACGACCGTGACGCCGTCGTCGGTCGAGCATCCGGGGCATGTCCAGGTCACGGAGGCTCATCGTCTGCGCGGGAGGCGCTTCGGGGCGGTCATCCTCGGAGGTCTCACGGCGGGTGAGTTCTCGCCTGTCGCACGGGAGCGTCCCGAGACCGCTATCCTCGACCGGCTCGGTCTAGGCACGGGTCGCGATGAGGCCGCGAGCGAGCGTCTGCTCTACTACTCCGTCGTGACGCGAGCGCGACGGCGCCTCGTGCTCATGCGCACCGAGACCGACAGCGAGGACACGCCGGTGAGGCCGTCGCTGCTCTGGGAGGAGACCCTGGATCTGTTCCGAGATCCGACACCCGATGCCACTGATGAAGACGGGGGCCTCGAGACCGAACGTCTGGCACTTGCGGACCTGGTCCTTTGCGCACCGGCGAGTGGCCCGCGCCGTCGGGCTCTTCGCGCCGCCGCCGGTCGGGGCGGAACGCAGGTCCGGCCCACGATCCGAGGCGAGCTCCGGGACACACGCGTCCTCAGGGCTCTAGCCGGCCAGGAACGGTTCTCGGCGACCGAGATACAGATGTACGTCGAGTGTCCATACCGATGGTTCTACGAGCGCGCGGTCAAACCGAGCGAGTTGGACCGCGAGATCGACGTCCGCGCCATCAGCACGGTGGCGCACAGGGCGCTGAGCGACTTCTATCGCGTCCTGCCGGCGCGTCTCGGAGCACGAAGGGTCACGCCGTCCCTCCTCCCGGCCGCCCTCGAACTCGCGGACGAGGTCTTCGACGCGCAGGGCCGTCCGCGGGCTTCGACGCTGGAGGACGAGTTCGACTTGGACTCCGCGCGCCGACGTGTCCGGACGCTCGTCACCGCGGACGCCGACTTCCTGCCCGGCTTCGAGCCCGTGCTCTTGGAGCATGGGATCGGAGGGGAAGGAGCGGGCGTGCGCATCGGGGACTTTTTCCTTAGCGGGCGCGTGGACCGGGTCGACCGGTGCGGCGACTCCCTGGTGGTCATCGACTACAAGTGGAGCTCGCTTCCCACGCAGAAAGCGATCGGAGCGGGGACGTCGTTGCAGGTGGCGCTGTACGCTCTTGCGGTGGACGGTCTCGATCTCGGTCGCGTCGTCGGAGGGATGTATCGCAGCCTCGCTGGTGGCGTCGGTGTCGGGTTCCGGCTTGGGGATGTGCTGTCCCCGGGATCCGTGCGCGGACCCGTGGCCGCTTCTATCGACGACGAGGAAGGACCGGTCGCGATGGCCGTTCGTGTCGCGTCCAGGGCAGTGGCCGGGATACGCGTCGGGCGCATCGATCCCGAGCCCGCCTCGCACTCGGTCTGCGAGCGATGTGCCGCCGCGCCGGTCTGCGAACGGTCCCGGCTATGATGAAGCCTTTCGAGCCCACCGAGGAGCAGGCCGCCGCCATCCGATCGCTCGAAGGCCCGGTGTGCATAGCCGCCGGAGCCGGGTCGGGCAAGACCCGAGTGCTCGCCGAGCGGTTCGCGCGCGCGGTCCGGGGCGACGGCCTCGCGAACGGGCCCGCGCCCATCGACGGGCAACTCGCCGTGACGTTCACGGACAAGGCGGCCGGGGAGTTGGCCGAGCGGGTCCGGCGCGTGCTGCTCCAGGCCGGCATGCGCGATGAATCCCGACGTATGGATGAGGCCTGGATATCGACCATCCACGGTCTGTGCTCCCGGCTGTTGCGCCGGGAGGCGCTCGAGGCAGGCGTCGACCCACGCTTCGGGGTAGCCTCGAACGTCGAGGCCGGCGAGATCGCAGAGGAGGCGTTCGACGCCGCCGCGCGCGCGGCGCTCTCGGCCGGCGATGTCGGGGTGATCGCCCTCGTGGAGGCGTATGGGCTTCCCGGGGCGCGCAAGATGACCTTCGATCTCGTCGCGAGGACTCGAGCGATGGGCGAGCCGCTCTCGGCGGTCGGGAGCAGGAGGTCCGAGCCCGTCGCGCGGCTGGTGGGCGACGCGGAGCACCTTCTGGCCGAGACGGCGAGCCATCTGGCGGCATGTGGCTGCGGCAACAAGACCGCGCACAAGAACGTCGCGGGATGCGAGGCGGCGATCGAAGCGATAGATGCGGTGCCCAGGATCGACGTCGGCGCCGGGGAGACCGTTCGCGGGCTCCGGCGAGCCCTTCTCGACTTCGCCGGCGACAAGGGGGCCGGCGCGCACAAGGAGGTGATCGCGGAGTACCGGGAGCGGCGCGACACGCTGCTCTCAAAGACGGCCGCGGTGCTCTTGGACGGTCATGTCGCCGCGTTGCTGCGGCTGGCCGAGTCGTTCTCGCTCTCTTACACCGACCTGAAGGCCGTCGCGGGCGTGCTCGACTTCGACGACCTGCAGGAGCGGACTCTGGCGCTGCTCGAATCGACGGAGGACGTGGCCGCTCGATACAGGGAGAGGTTCCGCCTGGTGATGGTCGACGAATACCAGGACACGAGCGGCGTACAGGACCGGATCGCGGACGCGCTGGGCGGCGGGCACCTGTGCGTGGTTGGCGACGAGCGACAGGCGATCTACGGCTGGCGCTATGCGGATCCCGAGGTCTTCGGCGGACGAAGGCGCGCCGTGGAGACCGCCGGCGGCCCCGTCCTTCGCGTCTCGAGCAACTTCCGCTCGCACCCCGGCGTTCTCGCCTTCGTCAACGAGGTCTTCGGAGCGGACGCGCTGTTCGGAGAGGGGTTCGTGCCGTTGCGTGCGGCCCGGTCCTCGGACGAGGAGCGTGACTGGCCCGCCGGGACCCCACGGGTGCGCCTGACCGTCGTGACGGGCGGGGGCGATGCGCGGGAGCGGTACCGCAGGGAGGCGGGAGCCGTCGCCGGCAGGTTCGCCTCGCTCGTCGCCGACGGCATCGACCCTTCCGGCATGGTGATCCTTCTGAGAGCGCTCACGCATGCCGGAGCGTATGCCGACGCGTTGCGCGAGCGCGGGATCGAATGTATCGTCGCCGCGCGCGGTTCGCTCCTGGAGCGGCCCGAGACGAGGGCCCTTCTCGCGACCCTGCGCCTGGCCGTGAACCTCGGTGATGAGGAGGCCGCGGCGGCGCTCCTCGCCTCGCCGTTCGCGGGCCTTTCGGACGATGCGCTGTGGCTCGCCCGCGAAGCGGACAGCGGTTCGCTCCTCGGGGGAGCGCTCGTCGCCGAGCTGCCGGAGGCGGACGCGGCGGGCGCCCGTCGGGCGGCCGAGGCGGTGAGGGTCGCGCGCGCGGCCGCAGGAAGGCGAGGGGTCGCTGCGGCGCTGAACGAAGCGTGCGAGGCGCTCGACATGGACCTTGCCCTTCTCGCGGACGGAGATGAAGGGCGGAGGGCCTACGCGAACGTGCTGAAGCTCTCGCGTCTGGCGGACGAGCACGAACGCGCCGGCGGTTCGGGGATCGCCTCCTTCCTCGAACACGTGAGACTCAAGAAGCGGTTCGACGACGAGGAGCCCGCGGCCACCGTCGTCGGGGCGCCGGCAGGCGCCGTCAGGATCATGAGCGTCCATGGGGCGAAGGGGCTCGAGTTCCCAGTGGTCGCGATCCCCGACCTGGGAAGATCGATCTCGCACGATCCGTCGCGCATGCTTCTCGACGTGAGGCCGGGAGAAGGCCCCGTCCTCTCGCTGAGGCTCCCCTCCGACGAGGGCGGCGATCCCGGGCAGCGTTCGAGTCCCGCGTATGCGGACGCGGCCGAGCGCGCATCGCTGGCGCGGCTCGAGGAGGAGAAGCGTGTCCTCTACGTCGCGTGCACGCGAGCGGAAGAGGGGCTTCTTCTCTTCGCGAGCATGGACCCGGCGAAACCGACGAAGGACGACGTCCCCGCGGACTGGTTGCGGGCGGCGCTAGGTCTCACCGATCCGAGTGCGTACTCGGGGGACAAGCTGCGAGTGGAGGTGGTCGAAGGGCCGGGACCGCGCGAAGGTCGCCGGGCCCCCGCGCGGGACGATGCGGGGGTGGACGATGGCGCTTCACGTGGAGTCGCCTTCGCCGAGTCGCTCGAGACCCCGGCCGAAGCATTCGCGGATACCGACAAGGTCTCCTACAGCGACCTGCACCTGTTCGAGCGTTGCAGCATGCGATTCTTCGCGGAGCGTGTCTTGAGGCTCGGAGTGGCTCCCACGGGAGAGGGTGAGGGCCCGCGCCGGTTCGGGGATGCCGTCCACGCCGCGCTACGCATCGCCGGTGCAGACCGTGCCGTCGGCGAGGACCGCCTGGACGTGATCGGTCGCTACTGGAGACTCGACTCGGAAGGGAGACGGCGGCTTGGGAAGGCGGCCGGCGCGTTCTCCCGCTCGAGCATAGCCGGGCGGGCGCGGGAGACGGGCCGCGTCACGTGCGAGGCCTCGTTCGACGTCCCGCTCGCGGACGTGCGTCTGGCAGGCAGCATCGACCTGCTGGCCGAAGAGGGGACGAGCTTTCTCGCCGTGGACTACAAGACCGGCGCCGGCGCAGCGGACCCTACAACGGCATACCGGCTGCAGGCCGACTGCTACGCCCTTGCGCTGCTGCGCTCGGGCGCGGAGGAGGTCGAGGTGGTCTTCGTCGAGGTCGAGAACATCGTGGACGGCGCCCCGGTGCACGAGACGTTCGCGTACACGACGAGGGACACGGAGACGCTTGCCGGCGCCTTCGCGGAAAGGGTCGAGCGGATGAGGGCACGGGACTTCCGGCCGCTCGCCGCATGGACGCCGGACCCGTGCGAGGCTTGCGCCGCGCAAGGCGTGTCGTGCTCGCTCACTCCCGCGCGTCGGCGGCGTGGAGCTGGCTGAGCTGTCCGCACGCCGCGTCGATGTCCGCTCCGCGCTCCACGCGCACCGTGGCCTCGACGCCGGACGCGGCGAGTGTCTCGACGAATCGCTTGGGGACCTCACGGGGAGGACGCGCGAGCGCCGTCCCTTCGATGGGATTCACCGGGATGATGTTGACGTGGCACAGCAGGCCCTCGCAGAAGCGGACGAGGGCGCGAAGGTCCCCCTCGCCGTCGTTGACGCCCTCGATGAGGGCGTACTCCAGCGTCGGGCGACGGCCGGTCGCCGTGACGTAGCCGACGAGCGTGGAACGCAGTCTGACCAGAGGCTGGCCGCGTAGCGCGGGCATGAGCCGGTCGCGCGTCGCCTGTCTCGCCGCATGCAGGGAGACGGCGAGAGTGAACTGTTCGGGCTCGGCGGCGAACCGGCGGATCCCCGAGAGCACGCCGCACGTCGACACGGTGAGATGCCTCGCTCCTATGCCCGGTCCCTCCGGGGAGTTGAGGTATCTCAGCGCGCAGATAGTAGCGTCGTAGTTCGCGAACGGCTCCCCCTGGCCCATGGCCACGGCGTTGGAGACCCGGCACTCGAAGTCCGCCGCGACGCCAGTGACCTGATCGACCATCTCACCGGGAGTGAGGTCGCGCACGAAGCCGCCGGCGCCGGTGGCGCAGAACCGGCATCCCATCGCACAGCCGGCCTGCGACGAGAAACACACCGTGAGACGGCCCTCTCCCGGCATGCCCACGGATTCGACGACGACGCCGTCATCGAGACGCCACAGGTAGCGCCGCGTGTCGTCGAGGCGCGAGACGCGCCGGTCGACGAGCGCCGGGACGCCGACCGAGTACGATGTATCGAGCCGGTCTCGCAAGGCCGAAGGAAGGTCGGACATCTCCGAGAAGGATGCGGCGCGGCGTCCGTAGAGCCAGCGCTCGAGCTGCCGAGCCCGATATGCGGGCTCACCGAGGGTCTTCATCGCCTCAGCGAGCCCGTCGCGATCGAGGGACTTGACGTCGGTCCGCTCCCTCCCGGTCACGCTATCCCTCGTCGCTCTCGAGCGCGGCGCGGTACTCTTCGCGATGCGACTTCTCGAACCCGGCGAGGGCGCGGAAGTAGTAGGCGATCTCGGGGAACCCTTCAGCCTCGGCGATCTCGGCGAAACCGGGGTACATGTCGGTGCACTCGTAGTCTTCGCCCGCGGCCGCGACCGTGAGGTTCTCGGCCGTCGAGCCGATCGCGCCGAGGTACGCGAGATGGCCGAAAGCGTGTGCGGTCTCCTCCGTGGCGGCGCGATCGAACGCGGCTTTCGCGACGGCGCGGTCCTCGAGCTCCGCGACCCGCGAGAAGAGCGTGTAGCGACGGTTGGCCTGCGACTCGCCGGCGAACGCCGCCTGCAGGTTCTCGAGGGTCTTCGTGCCCTTCAGGTCGCCGGGGCCTTCGTAGGCGACGAAGAACGCTTTCGGCGCGCCGCATACCGGGCAGCGCTCGGGCGCCGGTCCGACGTGGTAGTACCCACAGCCCTTGCAGCGATACCTCTCGACCATGATGGTGCCCCTTCCTGCGCGCGAACGCGGCGACGCGCCCGACCCGTGGGTATCACATCCCCTATGTACCCGGGGCCGCGGCCGCCGCGCGTAAGGGACGACTACAGCGTCGCGGGCTTCGTCCCCACGACCATCTCGAGAGTCGTGCGCTTGCCGCCGCGCCAGAGAGTCAGGGTCACGCGGTCGCCGACACTGCGTCGGCGCACCGCCAGGATAAGGTCGCTCATCGACCTGATGGGCGTGGTGTCGAGCTCGACGACGACGTCCCCGGGCTTGAGCCCCGCCTTCTCGGCGTTCGTTCCCTTCGTGATCTCGACGATGAGCGCACCCTCCGTGACGGGGAGTTTCTTCTCCTTGGCCAGCTTCTCGTCGACCGACTGGCCGACGATGCCGAGGAACGGGTGACTCACCTTTCCCGTCGTGATGAGTTCGTCGGCGACGCGTGCGGCCGTGCGGACGGGTATGGCGAAACCGATCCCGTCGTTGGCGCCGCTGCTCGAGTAGATGGCGGTATTGATGCCGACGAGTCTGCCGCGCCTGTCGACGAGAGCGCCGCCGGAGTTGCCGGGATTGATGGCCGCGTCCGTCTGGATGACGTCGACGAGGGGGTAGACGCCCTGCCCGCCGCCCGCCGATTCCGGTAGCGAGCGGTGCAGTGCCGAGATGACACCCGAGGTCACCGATCGCTCGAGACCGAACGGGGAGCCGATCGCGATCACGAGGCTTCCGACGGGCGGCGGTTCCGAGCCGCCGAGCCTCACGAGCGGGAGCGAGGAGTCGATGCGGACGACAGCGATGTCGGTGTCGGCATCGCGGCCCACGAGCCTGCCGACGTGCTTCTCACCGGAGGTGTCGGTCACGACGATCTTGTCGGCGTTCTCCACGACGTGGTCGTTCGTGAGGATGAACGTGCCGCCTTCGGGGGCGCGGCGGAACGCGACGCCCGAACCGCTGCCGGATATCGGCACGCCGGGATGGGACTGCGGCAGACCGCCCTCGCCGCCCTTGACCGTGGCGTCGCTCGAGACGTCGATGTTCACGACGCTCGGCAGCGCCGCCGCCGCGGCGGCGGCGACGGGCTCGGCCGTCGAGCCGCCGACCACTCGCACCGTGCCCGTTCGCGGGGAAGCTCCTTCGCGCGAGGCGAGCCAAGCTCCGGCGAGACCGCCGGCGAACCCTGCGGCACCGCCGACGAAAAGGGAGAACACCAGCGCTATCGTGGCGGAAGCGAGTACCGGATGACCGGGGCGAGACGCTATAGGAACCGGAGGGGAGGTAGGTGAGGGCGCCTCCACGGCGGTCTTCTCATCGATGTCCATCTTGTCCACCTTCCATGACGCTATCGCTGCGCTCGGCGCAGCCACGGCGTATTGTACGCCGCCGCCGCCGCTCACGGGCCGCGCGCGACGATAATACACGGAAGCTCCACAACCGCCGACGTCGATGGAAGCGGTTGTCTGTCCGCCGCGCCCTGGCCTAGACTGGCCCGTAGGGACACGTCCGAAGGGGGAGCATGTCGGAGACGCTGGATACGGGGCACGAAGCTGAGCCGGAAGAACCGGTCCAGTTGCAGCTGGAGGACACCCCGGAGGACGCCGCCGAGGAACCGGCCGAGGAACCCGAGGACGCCCCCGAGGAGCTGGCCGAGACCTCCGACACCGAGGACCTCGACATCGCGCTGGCTGCGGTCGAACAGGAGATAGAGTCCGCAGAGCCATCCGTTCCGCTCGGCGCTGCCCGGTCGCGCGCCGTACGCACATGGCCGTTCGTCGCATATGCCGCGATCTGGTTCGTCTTCGCGGTCGCCGCGGTGTTCGCCCTGCGGCCCTCGGCGCTCCAGGGGACGATCGTGGGGTCGGATTACTATCCGGCCGTCGTGTTCGTCGGAGCGGCTCTAGCCGCGGTGGGGCCGGTCCTCGTCCTGGTGGTCTGGCTCGTCGCGAGAAGGATAGACGAGCGATCGCGCAAGGGGCTGCTCGCGTCTGTCTCCGTCAGGGGCGCCTCTGCGACGCTCTTGGGCGTGATCCTGTGGTGGGCCGCGCTCCTCCTGCTCGACTACTTCCGGCTCGGGACGCTGCGGTGAGCCGACCCAGGGTCGCCGTGTTGATGGGCGGCCGTTCCGCCGAACGGGAAGTCTCGCTCCACACCGGGGAGCAGGTGGCCGCGGCGCTCCGGGAGACGGGACATCGGGTCACGACCATCGACTCGGGAGATCCCGGTTTCATCGATTCCTTGCGCGAGGACGCGCCGGACGCCGTCTTCATCTGTCTCCACGGGCGATTCGGCGAGGACGGCACCGTCCAGGGGCTCCTCGAGCTGCTGGAGATCCCCTACGTCGGCTCAGGAGTGCTCGCGAGCGCGCTTGCGATGGACAAGGTCATGTCGAAGCATGTCTTCGCGCAAGCAGGACTGCCGACGCCCGAATATCTCGTCTTGCGTCGCGGCGAGTCCGCGGACCCGGGGCGCATCCTTGCCCAGCTCGGGGAGAAGGTCGTCGTCAAGCCGGCGAACGAGGGCTCCGCCATCGGGGTCTCCATCGTGCATGCGGCCTCGGAGTTGCCGAGCGCCATCGAAGAGGCGTTCCGCTGGGACCGGGACATCCTGATCGAGCGCTTCGTCTCCGGCGTCGAGATCACCGTGGGCGTGCTCGGCAACGATGAGCCCGTGGCGCTGCCCACCCTCGAGATCGTGCCCGAGCACGAGTTCTACGACTACGAATCCAAGTACGTTCCCGGCATGAGCAAGCACATCATCCCGGCGCGCGTGAGCGAGGCGATCCGCGAGGAATGCGCGCGGCTGTCGCTGGAGGCCCACCGTGCTCTCGGCTGCCGCGGGATGTCGCGTGCGGACATCATCATCGACGCGGACGGCGCGGCCTGGCTCCTCGAGGTGAACACCATCCCCGGCATGACGTCCACCAGCCTTCTTCCGGACGCGGCGCGTGCGGCGGGGATCGAGTTTCCCGCACTGTGCGATCGTCTCGTCGGGCTCGCGTTGGAGTAGCGCGGAGTCAGGCGTCCGATACCGCGTCGGTCGCCAAGGGCAGGTCGATCACGACCCTCGCTCCGCCCGACGGCGCGTCCTCGACGCGGGCGCTCCCGCCGTGTCCCTCCGCGATGGACTGGACGATGTAGAGCCCGAGACCCGTCCCGGGGACGTCGCCACCCTCCAGGCGCTTCAACCGATCGAAGACGGTCGTCCGAGCGTTCTCGGGGATGCCTGGTCCCTCGTCCTCGACCGCGATGGTCGCGCGTCCGTCCTTCCGGCCGACCGCGATGGTGATGACGCTCGCGGGCGGGGTGTACTTGAAGGCGTTCGTGATGAGGTTCGAGAGGGCCTGCCGCAAGCGATGGGGGTCTCCGAGCACGACGACCGACCCGGCGGCGCGCACCGCGAGCCGTTGGGTGCCCGTGGTGGCGAGCGATGCGGTCATCTCGTCGGCGAGCGCGGTGAGGTCCACCGGGCTCAACGTGCGCGGGGCGAAGACCTCGTCCGCGCGCGTCGCTCGCAGCAGGTCCTCGAGCAGTTCGAGCATCCTCACCGAACTGCGCCGGGCGCCTTCGGCCGCATGTGTGCGCGCGTCGGGGTCGAGCGGGCGCTCGAGCAGGTCGATGTATCCGGTGATGACCGTGAGCGGTGTGCGAAGGTCGTGCGACACGAGCGAGAGGATCTCTCCGCGAAGATCGGAGCGGCGTCGCTCTTCGGCGACGTCGCGTGCTGTGAGCACGACGTGACGAGGGTGCCCGCCCGGACGCCTGGCTGCGAGCGAGACCCAGCGGTCGGCGAGGCCCGGAAGCGTGATGCGGACGTCGATCGGGCGGCGCAGGGCGCGCTCCAGCAACTCGCTTGGCGAGAGGGCTTCTCCGTCTTCGCCGAAGAAATCGGCGTCGGCGAGGACGGCCTCCAGCGAGCGGCCGACGATGTCGTCCGCGGGGCGGCCGATCAGGTAGCAGACGGCCGGATTCGCGAGCACCACGATGCCGTCGCGAAGGAGGGCGATGCCATCGGGCAGGTTCTCGACCGCCACCGCGAGGGACTCCTCGGCTTGCCACGCGAGATCGGTCGCGCGCCGTAACTCGGCGGTGTGCGCCGACAGCTGACGCAGCAGGTCGTCGATGACCGTGCCGAGTTCGCGCATCTCGAACGGCAGGTGTGGGTCGACATCGAGGGGCGTCTCGTACGGCTCGCCTTCCAGGGCGGCGTTGCCTCGCGAGCGGATATGATCGAGGAAGGCGCGCGCTGATCTCGCGACGCGGTCGGAAGCGGCGAGCCCGCTCGCCATACCGACGACCCCGGCGCCGATCGCGAGGATGAACGCGAGGAGGGCGAAGGTGGATGTGGGCAAGGCGCTGAAGTCGAACCCTGCGCTGTCGGCCAGGGCGAGCGCGGCGAAGAGCGTCAGCAACCCGCCGAACGCCGATACCGCCGCGGTGGCCGCGAACCGGACGCGCAGCGTGCTCGACGGCCGGGACCGTGTCATCGATCGGACCTGTGAGTCGCTCCTCCCCATGCCCTGATACTACCCGTCGGACCCCACCGAGTCGCCTGCATCCCGACGAGCGGCTGTCGCGAGCTTCACGGCGTCGATGATCGCGACGGGCAGTGTCGCCGCCACGAGCACGGCGAGCCAGTCCTGAGGTCCGAGCCCCGTCGTCCCGAAGACGCGCTGCAGGGCGGGCACGTAGACGACGAGACACTGCAGTGTCGCGGAGCCCGCGAAAGCCGCGACGAGCCAACGGTTCCGCAGCGAATAGGCCGACCACACGGTGCGCGTCTCGCTCCGGAAGTCGAAGGCGTGCAGCAACTGCGCGAGGACCATCGTGGTGAAGAGGACGGTCTGGGCCCTCGCCGGCCCATGTCCGGGAGCCAAGAAGTCCGTCCATACCCACGCTGACAGACCCCCCAGTGTGATCGCGGCGCCCTGCCACAGGACCTGGAGCTGGCGCCGCCGCGTGAGGATCGACTCGTCCGCCGCGCGCGGAGCGCGCTCCATGACGCGGGGGGAAGGCGGGTCGACCCCGAGGGCGAGCGCGGGCAGACCGTCGGTCACGAGGTTGATCCACAGCAGTTGGAGCGGGAGGAGCGCGGGGCTGGTGGTGAAGAAGCTCGTCGTGAAGACGATGAGCACCTCGGAGACGTTGCACGAGAGCAGGAACAGGATGAATTTCCGCAGGTTGTCGTAGACGACACGGCCTTCACGGACCGCGACGACGATAGTGGAGAAATCGTCGTCGGCGAGCACCATGTCCGCGGCCTCGCGGCTCACGTCGGTACCGACGCGGCCCATGGCGACGCCGATGTCGGCCTTCTTGAGGGCGGGGGCGTCGTTGACGCCGTCGCCCGTCATCGCGACCGTATGCCCCCGGCGCTTGAGCGCGTCGACGATGCGGAGCTTGTGCACCGGGTCGACCCTGGCGTAGATGCGGATGTCCTCCACGAGGGAGGCGAGTTCGTCGTCGTCCATGCGCTCGAGGCGCGCCCCCGTCACGACCTCCTTCCCCTCGAGCAGCCCGATCTCGTCCCCGACAGCCCGGGCGGTGAGCGCGTGGTCCCCGGTGACCATCGCGACGTGGATGCCGGCGCGATGGCAGAGCTCGACAGCCTCTTTCACGCCGTCGCGGGCTGGATCGACGAGGCCCATGATGCCGAGGTACGTCATGCCGCTCTCGAGCGTCTCGTCCGGCTCCGGCCCGCCCTGCCCCAGTTCGCGCACCGCGAAGGCGAGTGTGCGGTAGCCGGTGGAGGCGAGACCCTCGTTCGCCGCGTGAAGGCGCGCGCGCAGCGCGTCGGTCATCGGCACCGTCTCGCCGTGCAGCCTCGCGCTCTCGCACAGCCCGAGCACGACGTCGGCGCCGCCCTTCATGTAGGCGACCCGCCCCTCGTCGGTCGCGTGGACGGTCGTCATGCGTTTGCGTTCGGAGTCGAACGGGACCTCGCCGACACGCCTCCGGCGCAGCCGCCGCTCCTCGAGACGGTCCGCGGCGACGAGCAGCGCGGTCTCCGTCGGGTCTCCGAGGGCCGTGCCGTCAGCCGCGATCCGGGCGTCGTTGCACGACGCCGCCACCTCGAGAAGGAGTTGCAGGTCGGGACCGTCGAAGGTGCGCCCGGAGGGCTCGATGCTCCAGTCGCTGCCGATCGAAGCGGCATCCTCGCCGACGACGAGCCGTCGCACGGTCATCTCGTTGCGCGTCAAGGTGCCGGTCTTGTCGGAGCAGATGAACGTCGTCGACCCGAGGGTCTCGACGGCGTGGAGCTTCTTCACGATCGCGTTGCGCTCCGCCATGCGGCGGACGCCGAGGGAGAGCGCGACCGTGACGATGGCGGGGAGCCCCTCGGGGATGGCGGCGACGGCGAGCGATATCGCGACCAGCAGCGCGACGGTCACGCGCTCGCGGAAGCCGGCATGCGCGAGCGCTGGGAGCAGGCCCTCCCCGGTGCCGGCCGCGGCGCGCCACACGCCGACGGCGAACACGATCGCGGCGATGGCGAGGACGAGGAGCGCGATCCGCTTGCCGACGTCCTTGAGTTCGCGCTGGAGCGGAGTCCGCTCCTCTTCCTGCTCGGCGAGGAGACCTGCGATCCTGCCCATCTCGGTGGATGGGCCGGTGGCGGTCACGACTACCCTTCCTCGGCCGACGGCGACGGACGTGCCGGCGAAGACCATGTCGATCCGGTCCCCGAGCGACGCCTCCGGGTCCGTGACCGCGGCGGCGGTCTTGGAGGCGGGGCGGCTCTCGCCGGTGAGAGAGGCCTCCTCGGTGCGCAATGCCGCGACCTCGACGAGGCGCCCGTCGGCGGGAACGCGGTCTCCCGCCTCCAGGAGGACGATGTCCCCCGGGACGAGTTCGCGCGAGTCGACCTCCAGCTCCGAGCCGCCGCGCACCACCGTAGCCGTGGGGGCCGAGAGCTCCTTCAGCGCGTCCATCGCCCGCTCGGCGCGATACTCCTGAGCGAAGCCCAGGATGCCGTTGAGCACGAGTATCGCGGTGATCGCCACCGCGTCGGTGACCTCGCCCTCGAGCGCCGAGACGGCGACCGCGGCGAGCAGCACCCAGATCATGAAGTCGTTGAACTGGCCGAGGAGCATACGCCACGGGGGTGTACGCGTCTCCGGAGCGAGTTCGTTGGGTCCCACCTCGGCGAGAAGAGCGGCAGCCAGTTCGGGTCCCAGGCCGGTATCCGCGTCGACGCACAGTCTCGCGAGCGTCTCCGAGGCGGGTTCGAGGAATGCGGGGAGCGGGGCGCGCGTCTCGCTGGCGGGTGCGTCGACCATGGGGTCCTCCGGGGTCCGCGTCTCCATCGGTGTGGCAGACCCTCGACGGGTCGTGCCCCGTCGAAGGTCTCGCGGTCACGGTCTCCCGTGGTGGCAGGGCCGGGGCAGCGTTCGCCCGGGTCTGTCGGCCTGCCGCCCGCCGAAGAGCCGGCGGGACGCTACTCCCCTTCGCACGGCTACGGTAGTGCAGCGAGGGGCGGTGCGCAAGCGGCCTCCGGGTGGGAGATGGCAGGGTTGACACGGGCTATGGCACGGTATTAGCATGCACCAGTACAAGAGATTAGTATCAGCTAATACCTAGAGGCGAACGGAGCCCGCGATGCGCATCAGGATGAGGAGAGGACGCGACCGCTGCGACGGATGCGAGCAGTCGGCAGCGTGCACCCTCGATCTCGCCCGGCGCGGCGACCGGCTCGTCGTCCTCGGAGTGGACGACGAACGCGCTCGCATGCACGCGGTCAGGTTCGGCATGGGCGAAGGCGCGTGCGTATCGTGCGTGACCGTCCTGCCCGCCGGACCCGTCGTCCTGAGATCGGGCCGTCAGGAGATAGCCGTCGGACGCGAGCTCGCCAAGCGCATCCGTGTCGCCCCCGCACCGGAGGCGGCCTGACATGGCCACCTGCCACGCTCCGTCCGGGACCGAGGCGCGCCGCGACGCGACCACGCTCGTGCTCGTGGGCAATCCCAACGTCGGGAAATCCGTGGTCTTCCACTTGCTCACGGGCGTCTATGTCGATGTGAGTAACTATCCGGGGACGACCGTGGAGCTGACGCGCGGCCGTCTCGACGGGCGTGACGTGATCGACACCCCCGGCGTGTACGGGGTCTCCTCCTTCAACGACGAGGAGACGGTCGCGCGCGACGTCATCCTCGGAGCCGGCACCGTCGTCAACGTGGTCGACGCCGTGCACCTCGAGCGTGACCTGTTCCTGACGTTGCAGCTCGCGGACATGGGGCTGCCGATGGTCGTGGCGCTGAACATGGCCGACGAGGCCCGCCGCGAAGGGGTCGCCGTCGATCGCGAGCTCCTCGAGGAGGTCCTCGGCGTCCCGGTGGTCGAGACGGTCGCGGTGAGCGGGGCCGGGATCGACGAGTTGCGTTCGGCGCTGGACCGGGCCCGCCCGGCGCGACCCGACGCGGAGATCGAGGACCTGGTCCTTCCGCTCGAGGCGGCGATCGGCTCGCGGGCCGAGGCGCTGCTCGTGCTCGAAGGCGACGAGGCCGTCTCGTCGCGCAACGGGGTGTCGCCGGGGACGATGCGCGAGGAGCTGTACTCGCGCAGGCGCGCCCGTGTGGACGCCCTCGCGAAGCGCGTCGTGCGCTCGACGACCGAGGGCGCGGGACTGGCGGCGAGGCTGGGCTACTGGATGCTGCGCCCGATCACCGGGCTGCCCCTGCTCGCGCTACTGCTGTGGGGGATGTACGTCGTCCTGGGGCAGTGGATAGCGGGCGGTCTCGTCGGCGTCACCGAGGGCACCGTCATGAAGGGCTACTGGGAGCCGTTCGCCCGTGGTCTTGTCGGGACCGTCGCGCCGCGCGGCTCGGCCGTCTACACGTTCCTGGCCGGGGAGTTCGGCGTTCTGACGATGACCCCGACGTATCTGCTCGGGGTGATCCTCCCGCTCGTCACGGGGTTCTACCTCCTGCTCGCTCTCCTTGAGGACACCGGATACCTGCCGCGCATCGCCACGCTCGCGGACCGCGCGTTGGCTTCCGTCGGTCTGAACGGGCGGGCCGTCATCCCGCTGATCCTCGGCCTCGGGTGCGTGACCATGGGGACGCTGACGACGCGCATCCTCGGCAGCAAGCGCGAGCGGTTCATCGCCACCGCGCTCATGGCGATCGCCGTGCCGTGTTCGGCTCAGATCGCGGTGATCGCCGCGCTGATGACGCGCGTCGGGCCGGGATACGCCGCCGCGTACTTCTCGGCGTTGCTCGGCGTCTTCGTGATCGTCGGGACAGTGCTCGCGCGCCTGACTCCCGGCGAGTCCACCGACCTTCTGATCGACCTGCCATCGCTGCGAGTGCCGCGGCTCGACAACATCGCGCGCAAGACCGCGGTGAAGGTCAAGCACTTCATGGGAGAGGTCGCGGTCTTCTTCCTCCTGGGCGCCGCGTTCATCTCGACGCTCGACGTGACGGGGGCACTCGGGTGGATCCAGCGCATCGCTACCCCGCTCACCGTCGGGTGGCTGGGGCTGCCTCCGCAGGCCGCGACGGCGTTCGTCATGGGCTTCGTACGGCGCGATTTCGGCGCCGCAGGGTTCTTCTCCATGCACCTGTCCGACCCGCAGCTCCTCGTCGCGATGGTGACGATCACGCTCTTCGTACCCTGCATCGCGTCGGTGATGGTCATCATGAAGGAGCGGGGCGCGGGCTACCTCGCGGGCCTGCTCGGCGCCTCACTCGGCCTCGCGTTCCTGCTGGGGGGCATCATCGCCCGGATCGTCGGGGTGGCGTGATGCGGCACGCGAAGAAGATGCCCGCCGACGCCCCGGCACGCGGCTTGCGGTGTCCGGGGTGCGGGCTCGTCACCGAGGGGCCACGATGCGTCCGTTGCGGGGCGTTCGTCCTCCCGGCTTGCGCGGGCGGTTGCGCGGGCTGCACGGGCTGCCCGGTGGCGCCGAAGGTCCGAAGCGTCGTATAGTGTTCGGGCGCGCGGCGCCGCCGCGGCCCTCCGTTGGATGAAAGGAATCCCGATGTCCGATACGCCGACCGGCGGCCAGAACCAGCAGCAGACGATCGTCTACCTGCTGGCTGGCGTCGCCGTCCTTCTCCTCGCCATCGTCGTCGTGCTCGTGTTGCGCGGGAACCAGTCCACGGTCCCGCCCGTCGCAGCCACGACCGCTGACGCCGCCGCTGCTGCCGCTGCCGCCGCCCCCGCGGCCGCCGACACGGCGCCGTTCGACGCGACGAAGGCCACCAAGGTCCCGAGCGGTGTTCTCCCCAAGGACTACGTCGCCCAGTACTACCAGGCTATACTCGACAAGAAGTGGGACAAGGCCTTCAAGATGCAGCCCACCGACAGCCAGACGGGGAACACCGTCCAGGGCTTCCAGGACACGCAGGTCAGCTACGGGATGGCGTCCTTCAAGGTCCTCTCGTCGAAGACGTCCGGCGACCAGATGACGGTCGAGGCCGAGCAGAACCTCGGCGCCAACGGCACGTGGGGCGCCCAGTGGATCTTCGTGAAGTACCAGGGTGCATGGGTCGTCAAGGACAAGACCGTCCAGATGAAGTAGCGCCGCGAGCGCGCATAGCAAGGTCCGCACGGCGCCTCCCATGTGGGGGCGCCGTGCTAGTCTGGGGGCCATGACCGACCTCCTCGCCGCCTTCCTAGCGCCGGGCACGCCCGACGATGTGACCGCCGCTTACGCGGGGCTCGCCGAGCGCGCGGCGGACGCGGTCTGGGGGTTCGAGGACGAGATCGCGGTCGTCGACGTGGAGACGACCGGGTTCGATCCCGACCGCGATCACATCATCGAGGTCGCCGCGCTCGTCGCCCGGGGTCCGGAGGTGCTGGGCCGATACGCCACGCTGGTCGACCCCGGCGTCGCGATCCCCGCCGAGACGACTCGTCTCACCGGCATCGGCGACTCCGACGTCGCCGGCGCGCCGCGGATCGAGGCGGCGGTGACGCGACTCGGTGAGGCCGTAGGGGGTCGGGTCATGGTCGCTCACAACGCGTCCTTCGATCGGGGATTCCTTTCCAGGCTCGGCGGCGGAGCAGGTCTCGCGGGAGGATGGGTCGACACGCTCGAACTCTCCCGCATCGCGCTCCCGCGGCTGCGGAGCCATCGTCTGAAGGACCTCGCCGCGGCGTTCGGAGTCGCCCTGCCGCATCACCATCGCGCGGGCGACGATGTCGAGGCGCTCTTCCGTGTCTGGCGCGTGCTGCTCGCGGGTCTCCAGGACCTGCCCGAGGACGTGCTCGGCGCGGTGGCTGCGCTTGACGACGGGGCGCGATGGGACCTGCGGTCGCTGCTCTCACATCATGCGGCGGCGCGCCCGGCGCGCTCGCTCGACCTCGTGAGGACGCGCCGCTCCCGAGTCGACCGCGACCGCGCGGAGCCTCTGCACGACGCCGCCGAGATGGACGTGCAGCCTCCGGACCCCGACCGGGTGAGGGAGGCGTTCGCGGCGGGCGGTCTCGTCGGCGCGATGTACGACGGGTTCGAGACGCGCGAGGAGCAGTCGCAGATGGCCGTCGGAGTCGCGGAGGCGTTCGCCGAGGGCCGTCACCTCGCGGTCGAGGCGGGAACGGGCGTGGGGAAGTCGGTCGCGTACCTCGTGCCCGCCGCGCTCCTCGCGCTGGACAACCGCATCGGTGTCGGGGTCGCGACCAAGACCAACACGCTCATGGACCAGCTCGTCCACGGCGAGCTCCCTCGTCTGGCGGCAGCGCTCGGCGGCGGGCTGCGGTACGTGGCGCTCAAGGGATACGATCACTACGTCTGCCTGCGCAAACTCGCTCGGCTGGCGGTCACGCCCGCAGCCGGCGACGAGGAACTCCGTGCGGCGACGGCGGCGCTCCTCGCCTGGACCGCGCAGACCACCTGGGGAGATCTAGAGGCGGTCAACATCCATCTGCCGGAGGCGGTCCGCCGCGCGGTCGTCGCGACGACCGGCGAGTGCGTCAAGAAGCGTTGTCGCTTCTACCCGGGGCTTTGTCTCCTCCATGGCGCACGCAAGCGGGCGTGCACCGCGCACGTGGTCGTCACGAACCACGCGCTGCTCTTCCGCGACCTGACCGCCAACGGCGGCATCCTCCCGCCCCTGCGCTACTGGGTGGTCGACGAAGCGCACTCCGCCGAGGCCGAGGCGCGCAAGCAACTCTCGCTCGACGCGTCCTGCTCCGAGCTGAGCGGCCTGCTCAGGGGGCTGCACCAGTCCGGGAGGGGCGGGTATCTCGATGCGTTGAGGACGAGGCTCGCCTCCTCGCGCAAGAGCGAGGGGGCGGACGCGCTCGCGCGGCTGGACACGCTCGTCGCGGAGGTCGGCACGGCGAGCACCCTGACCGCTTCGTTCTTCGACTTCCTCAAAGACATCGGCGAAGGTATCGGGGATCCGGGGGGATACGGGGCCCTCGACATCCGGATCTCGCCGCGACTGCGCGAGACGGGGACTTGGGGGACGGCGGCCGGCGTCGGTCGCTCGCTGCTGAAGCGCCTCGACTCCGTGGTGCGCGAGGGCAAGACGCTCGTCGGCGCGCTCGAGGAGCTCGGCGAGTCCTTCGCCGAGCAGCGACTCGACCTCGTGGGACAGATCATCGGCCTCGCCGACCAGATGGCGGGCCTGGGCGCGGTCCTCGACGGCGAGAGTGACGAGTACGTCTACCGGGCGCACATCGTCCTGCGCAGGGACGTCCCGGGAGAACGCATCGGCGCCGAGCCCGTGGACGTGGGGGCGATGCTGGCGGAGGAGCTCTACCCCAAGCTGACGTCCGTCGTCTACACGTCGGCGACGATCGCGGCCGGCGACGATTTCTCGCATTTCGAGCGTTCCGTCGGTCTCGACCGGCTGCCCGAAGGGTCGCACGCGACGCTCAGGCTCGCCTCGAGCTACGACTTCGAACGCCAGATGGCGGTCTTCGTCCCGACCGACATCGAGGAGCCGGGCTCCGCGGGAAGCCTCGAGCGGCTCGAGCGGCTGCTGCTCGATGTCCACGAAGCGATGGGCGGTTCGGTGCTCACACTCTTCACCAATCGCCGAGACATGCTCGAGCTCTACCGGAGACTCGCTTCGCCGCTCGCCGCGCGAGGGCTCCAGCTCTTGGTGCAGGGCCGCGGCGTCTCCCGGAAACGTCTTCGCGACGAGTTCCTCGCGGACGAGCGGCTGTCGTTGTTCGCGACGCGCTCGTTCTGGGAGGGCTTCGACGCGAAGGGCGACACGCTGCGCTGCGTCGTCGTGCCGAAACTGCCTTTCGGGCAGGTGCGCGAGCCGCTCCTCGAGGAACGCAAAGCGCGCGACCCCGACTGGTGGGACCGCTACTATCTGCCCGCGGCGGTACTCGAGCTGAAGCAGGCCGCGGGCCGGCTCATCCGCTCCTCGACCGACACGGGGTGTCTCGTCCTGGCCGACGGCCGGCTCGTGACGAGGGGGTACGGACGGCGGTTCCTCGACGCTCTGCCCGTGAGCGATGTCGAGCTTCTTCCCGCTCAGCGCGTCGGCGAGGAGATCGCCAGGCGCTTCGGGCGACCGCTGCCCTAGTCCCTAGACGGCCAGGCCGGAGGCGACCATCCGCGCGAGGTCCGCGACGGCAGCGCGGATGTCGGGCGGAGACAGGACCTCGGCTTCCCCCAGCCGTGCGACGACGCGCCTGGCCAGCCACTCCGCGGACGCCGTCGGGACGTGGGCGAGGACCGAGCCGTCGTTCTGGCGGTCGAAGGTCGTGCCCGGCCAGTCTCGCGGATCGAGGTCGGCGCCGGGAGCGAACATGACCTCGGCGACGGGCAGGCCGATGAAGTCGGGCGAAGCGCCGAGGCCGGCCGTGTTCTCCGCCACGGTCGCCGGCTCGCCTGTGGTCTGTGCCTCACCGACCCGGTCGAGCCGGAAGGTGCGCTCCTCCCCTGCCTGCTCGCAGAAGCCGGCGAGGTACCACGTCCCGCGCTCGTTGAAGAGCCGATGCGGATGGACGAGACGTCTCGTGCACGCGTCGCGACCTCCTCCGAGGTGCGTGAGGAGGACCTTCTCTCGTCGCTCGAGCGCTCCCGCGACGACTCGGTACACGTGGGTGACACCCCCGGGGTCGACGGCGGCCCTGACCGTGCGCGCCAGTTCGTCGGGTCCGGTCGCGCCGCTCGCGGCGATGAGGCGTGCGACGAGGGGATCGTCCGGTCCCGCTCCGGCCGACTGCAGCGCGGCGGCGACGGCGCGGGCCTCGCGCGGCGAGAGCCGCAGCGGCTTCTCGAGCGCGGGGGGTCCGAGGAAGACACGCACCTCGCCGTCGGAGATGTCGAGTTCGATAAGGTCGTCGGGCGTGAACGGGGGGATGCCGCAGTAGCCGAGGGTGGTCAGGTCGGCGGCAGTCTCCGCCACGGTCGCCCCGACCCGGGCGGCGAGGTCGGCGACGAGAAGCGTCTCTCCCGCTCGCAGGGCGGGGAGCAGCGCCAGGAGCCTGCGGGCGCGCATGGCGGAAGTCGGCTTACCCATGTCGCGCGGCCACCTCCGAGCAGCCGGCACAGAGCCGCGCGCGCGCTCTCTCCGGCTCGAGGAGGACGACCCCCGGTCCGTTCTCGACGACCCACCTGAGCAGGCGGTCGACGCTGCGGGCCTGGACACGCCAGGTGAGCGACCCGTCGGGATCCGGCTCGAGCGAGCCCCGGCCCTCGATCAGCCGCGGGGCGCGCCATGCGTGGTCGGGCGAGAAGCGAAGGACCGCCTCGAACGGCGTCGGGCCGTACTGGAAAGGAAGACGGGCGAAGTCCGCCACGTCGAACCCGGGCTCGACGTCGAAGTCGGGGGTCTTGCGCGAGCCGGTGTTCGGCGCGAGCGCCCCCATCCTGGAGACCGCGAAGACGCGGACCTCGTCGAGGTCGCGGTCGCGTCCGACGAGGTACCAGCGTCCTTCGCGGAAGAAGAGCCCGAAAGGCTCGACGTCGCGGGCGCGGGACGCGCCGCCGGCGCCGGTGTACTCGAACCGCACCCGCTTGCGGCCCCCGACCGCGGCCGCGAGCGTGGCGGCGTCGGCGCCCTGGCCTTCGGGCGATTCGTCCGCGAGGCGACTCGTCGCGGGAGGCCCTTCGGCCGATCGCGGCGCGATCTTCGCGAGTGCGAAGAGGAGGTCGTCGCCCAACGGGAAAGCGGGGTCGTCCGCGAACGCCGCGCCGACGGCGCGCACGAGAGCCGCCTCGTCAGGCGCGAGGGCCACCCGGGCGGTCGGCGTCGATGCGGAGTCGAGGCGGTAGCGCTCGGCGTCGTCGCCGCCGTCAACCACGATGGCGAGTCCGGCCGCGCGCAGATCGTCCTTGTCCCGCTCGAACATCCGGAGGAAGGCCTGTTCGTCCTGACCCTCGGGATACCCGATCCCGGCCTCGCGCACGCCGGACGCGCTGACGCCTCCCCTGGACGAGGCGATGAGAAGCGCGAGGTTGACGAGCCGTTCGGCGGGGTCGGTCACGTGCGCCCCCAAGGTCGGTTCCGCCGTCGGGCGTATCGTACCTGAAGGAATAGGAAACGAGGCGCGTGGGGGGTACGCGCCTCGTTATTCGAGCGGGCGTACCCCGGCCACGAGGGGGGAGGAATGGGCCGGGCACCACTGCTCGCGTCCGAGGCAAGCAACACGCATGCCAGGATTGCTCTCGCGAGCGCCTTGCCTCGCAGGGCGTCGGGGGCTACAAAGGAACGGTCGCAAGGGCCGGTCATCGGGTCGAGGCGGGGTGGGGGGATATGCTGACAGGCGCTCTCGGCGGGGACGAGCCGGGTGTCGGTGCCGCTCAGGAAGCCGAGCGAGCCGTCATGGTGCGCCTCGCCGAGGACCTGCGCCGGACGCTCGGCGCCCCGAGGATCTACATGCTGACCGTGGACAAGGACGGGACCCTCAGGGTCCGCGGCGGTATCCCCGACGGGGAGACGCCTTCTCCGAGGCCTGTCTCGGATTACCCGGCACTGGCGCGGGCCATCGCGCTCGAGAGGACATCCTTCGTGGAGGACCCGCTCGCGTCGGATGCGGACCCGGGCACCTACGCCGTACTCCCGCTCGCCGGTTTCCGTCACGCTTCCGGCGTCGTCGTGGTGGCGGGGCCGGTCGCCGAGGCGTGTTCCGAGACCCCGCTCGACGCGGTCCGAGACGCCATCGTCGCCACGATCGTCTCACTGGGCGAGGGCGACGATCTGCAGCGTCGCATCCGTGAGTTCGAAGAGTGGGCCCGGGTGGCGATGAGGATGTTCGATGCCTGCTCCGATGCGATCTTCTTCGCGGACCTCGACGGCATCATGCGCAGATGGAATCCGGCCGCCGAACGGCTCTACGGATGGACGGCGGAAGAGGCTATCGGCTCGATGCTGCCGATGTTCGCCTCGCGCTCACGTGGTCGAGCCGTCGAAGAGATACGGCGCGTCGCATCGCGAGGGGTCGTCGCGGACGGGAACGACATCCACGTCCGGAAGGACGGATCGCGCATCCACGTGCTCGTCACCTCACTCCCATGCCGCGACGGCGACGGGCACGCGACGGGCGTCGTCCATGTCATGCGCGATCTCGCGCACGACAGCCGTCTCGAGGCGGTCCAGGGGCGGTTCACCGCTCTCGCCTCCCAGCAGCTCCGCAATCCGCTCACCGCCGTGCTCGGCTACGCACAGCTCATGCTCCGCCCCGAGGTGATCGAAGATCCCGCGAGCCGGGCGCGCGTGGCTACGGCGCTGGAGGCCCGCGCAAGGGAGATGTCGGAGATCGTGGACGACCTCCTGCTCGTGACCGAGATCGAGACCGAGGGGCTCGCACTCGACGAGGAGCCCGCCGAACTCCCCGCGCTCGCGACGGAGGTCGTCGCGCGCTTCGAGTCGATGCGAGGCGGGCACCGGTTCGTCCTTGATGTAGACGCGTCGATGCCCTGCCTGCGCGCCGACCGGCGCCGGCTCGAGCAGGCGCTTGCGAACCTCCTGTCGAACGCGGTGAAATACTCTCCTGCCGGGGAGGACGTCCTCGTCTCAGCGTTCGCCGATGGGCTGGAGGGGGTACTCTCCGTCTCGGACGGCGGCGTCGGGATCGACGAGGCCCTCCTGCCGGAACTCTTCGAGCGATTCGCTCGGGGTGAGCCGGACGATGTGCGCCATGCGACCGGGACCGGGCTCGGCCTTTACATCGTGCGGGCAATCGCCGACGCTCATGGAGGTCGAGTCGAGGCGCGCCGCAACTCCGGGAAGGGGAGCACGTTCTCCATCCGGTTGCCTCTCGGTGACGATCGCTAGGTCCGCAGGTCTTGAGCGAGAGGGAGGACGCGATGGACCCCACTAACGACATGCCCGCCGCCCCGTCGCCGCAAGCGGCCGCACCGCCGCCCCTGCCGCCGACGTACGCTCCGCCGGGGGGCTACACGCCCGCCACGGCGCCGCGCCGCGGAGGCAAGGTGGTACTGATCGTCGTCATCGCCGTGCTGTTGCTCCTGTGCGCGTGCGCGGGCGTCGGCGTCGCCTTCTTGGCGCCGGTGTTCGGCAAGCAGGCCGCAGCGGAGAAGAAGGTCGAACAGGCGATCGACCTGATGACGAGTTCCGAACCGGTCGTCACCGAGGTCGACGCGATCGTGCAAGCGGAGGTCACACCCGAGCTCGCGCAGCGCGCCAAGGCCGCGGGGGCTCGTATCGAGCCCGCCCTCGAGGACCTGAAGGAGGCGAAGGGGCTCGTCGAGGAGGCGAAGCCCGACCTCTCGGACGATGAGGCGAAGACCGCCGCCGCGGTCCTCGGCGTCGTCTCCGCGCGGGTCGACATGCTGACCGCCGGCAAGGTCCTCGTGTCCGCGAACGAGAAGGCCGCTCTGGCGCTAGGCCCTGCCCGCCAGGGCTGGGATTACGTGCTGGCGGCGGAGAAGCTCGTCAGCAAGGCGGACGACAAGTACAACCTGCACACCAACACGGGTGTCGCCGCGTCTTCGATCCTGACCGTGCAGGCGCGCGAGAAGCTCGCCATCGCGAAGAAGCGGTTCCAGATGGCCACGGCCGCATTCCCCGAGGCGGGCTTCGGCGCCTTCATCACGTACTGCGACCGCAAGATCGCCGTGCTCGTGACGTCGAAGCAGATCGACACGCTGTGGCTGGCGGGGAACAAGACCGCGGCGAACAGGCTCATCGACAAGTACAACGTGCAGGAGAAGCAGGTCGAGGCGCTGTACAAGGCGCTGCCCGACGGTCCGACCGATGTGGTCGCCGCGGCGTTCGACGGTCTGACGAAGGACGCGACCGAGGCGTACAAGGCCGCGCGCGAAGCCGCGACGGCCGCGGACACTGCGCTGAAGGCAGCGCAAGGGGGGAGTTCGGAGTGACAGGGTTCTGGTCGGGATGGGGTTGGCCGCTCGCCACGGCACTTCTCGGGCTCGTCTACACAGCGCTCGTCTTCAGGCAGTGGCTGGCAAGACGCAAGCCGCACCAGCTGGCATGGAGCGTCGGGCTGCTCATCTATGCGGTCGCCGCGGCGATGGAGTTCTGGTCGGAGTTCTCCCAGCACTGGGACCCGACCGTCTACCGCCTCTACCTCGTCCTCGCCGCCAGCATGGTCGGATTCCTCGGACTGGGCACCCTCTACCTCATGGCGAAGAACCGGCGTTGGGGCGACGTCTACCTTGCCATCAACATCGTGCTCATCGCGGTCTTCCTCTGGGGGACGTTCACGCACCCCGTCGACGTCGAGATGCTCAAGCCGGGCATCACGGTCGGCGGAAAGGCGATGGGCGCCACGATGGGATTCCCGCGGGTCATGTCGTTCACGTTCAACATCCCGGGCACGCTCCTGCTGCTCGGCGGCGCCATCGTCTCGGCGTGGCGGTTCTCAGCCAAGAACGAGTACAAGTACCGCATGTGGGGGAACGTCCTCATCGCCGTGGGTACGCTCATCATCGCCGGGGCGGGCTCGATGGCTCGCGCGGGGAGCACGGTCGGGCTCTATCCCGCGGAGATGGTCGCCTCGGCGATCCTGCTGTGGGGATTCCTGGTCGCGGGGACCCTGGAGAAGGGCGCGAAGGCCGTGAAGCAGCGCGTCGCGAAGGGTCAGCCCTCCTCGTAACCGGAGCCGAGACGCGCCAGCGCACCGACGTCGAAGACGACGATGGTGCGGCCCCGCACGTCCAATATGCCGTCGGACTTGAGTCTCGCGAGCGCGCGCGAGACCGTCTCGGGGACGGTTCCGAGCGATGCGGCGAGGTCGGCCTTGCGCATCCCGAGGTCGATCTCGAGACCCTCGCTCGTGGCGCGGCCCGCGGCCAGCGAACGCTGGAAGAGGTAGTGCGCGACGCGCGAGGGGACGTCGAGCGAGAGCGTCTGCACGACCGTGGTCAGGTCGACGAGCTTCCTCGCCAGCGAGACCAGCATCGTGCGCGCGGCGCCGGGGTCCGTGCCGGCGAGGTCGAGGAGCGCGCCGCGCGCCATCCACGCCACCACCGCGGGTGTCGTCGCCTCGATGGTCGCTGGGTGCCTTCCCCCGGCGAGCGCGGCCATGACGCCTACGGCGTCCCCCGCTCCGGCGACCTCGAAGGTCATCGTGCGGCCGTCGGGCGCGACGTGCGCGATGCGCACCGTCCCCTGGACCACGACGCCGAACCCTTCCGCGACGTCGCCCTCGCGGGCGAGGAACGTGCCGCGCGCGACCTGGAGCACACGTGCGGTCGCGGCGAGCGAGATCAGCGATCCCTCGGATGCCGAGTGCCACAGGCGACATGCTCGCAGGGCGGCGAGGACGTCCGGACGTACTTCGGACTCGGCCATCGTCATCCCCTCCCTCGCCGCCAAGATTCTCCCCCGGCTTGACGTCCGTCAAGGAACTGTCGGGGCGAAGCGGGGTAGCATCACTGCGGACGATGTCGCCGCGCGTGGCGCGGGGACGACCGACGGGAGGCCTCGGGTATGGAGGAACGCTTCGCGCAGCGCATCACGCGGGAGGAGGCGGTCTCGGACACGCGGCTCCTCGGAGACTTCTGCGCCATCTACTGCCGCGGCCGCCATGCTGGCAGGGACCGCCGAGCGCTTGCGAGCGACGGTGTCGCCGCGGGTGTCTACTCGCGCGTTCCCAAGGTCTGCGACGAGTGCGCCGAACTCCTGCGGTATGCGGAGAAGCGGCGCGCCTACTGTCCGAAGGACCCGAAGCCGTTCTGCAGCTATTGCGACACCCACTGCTACAGGGCCGACATGCGAGAGAGCATGCGCGAGGTCATGCGCTACGCGGGACCTCGTTCGATGTTCCGTGGGCACGCCATCGACGGCCTGAGACATCTGATCGAAGGACGCAGGGCCGCTGCGAAAGCGAAGGCGGCGGTCCCCGACAGTGAGGAGAGGTCCCGATGAGAGAAGCGACCGTGACGCGTCAGATCGTGCGGATCGACGAGGACCTGTGCACCGGTTGCGGGCTGTGCGTGAGCCCGTGCGCCGAAGGAGCCATCGTGCTCGTCGACGGTAAGGCCCGCGTCCTGCGGGAGGAGCTCTGTGATGGTGCGGGGTTCTGCCTGGGTGTCTGCCCGACGGGCGCGTTGACCATCGAGGCACGCGAGTCCGTCCCGTTCGATCATGAGGCCGTGGAGGCCGAGGCGTCGGCGCATCCGAGGACCTACATACCGCAGAACTGCTTCCGTTGCGGTGTCGACGAGGACAGGGTGCCGCTGCTCCCGGTGCGCACAGAGGGTACGAGCACGTGGGTCTGCACGCGGTGCCTGCCTTCGCTCATCCATGGCTAGACGGATGACCCGCGTCGCGCGGCGCCGGCTCGCGCTCGCGCTCGCCGTCCTCGCCCTGCTCGTGGCCGCGGGCGCCTTCGTCTACGCCTTCGGCGCGCCGCAGGCGCCGAGAGCGACGAGCGCGGCGGTGGACGTGCCGGCGCCGGATCCGTCGAGTCCGCTCGCGATACGCATCCCCGGGTGCGTCTGCCACAGCGATGACGAGAAGGTCGTCGCCGAGCACGCCTCCTATCGCATGAACCAGTGCGCCGGATGTCACAAAGACGGAGTGCCGACGGGCGCCCGCACTCCGTGACCCGCGCTCCGCTCCGGCGCTTCTCCGTGCTAGTCTAGACACGCCCGGCGCGCGCCGCCCGGCGTGCGCTCCAGCCATCGGGGGGAGCCATGGGCGCCGACAACGAGCACCTGACCAGACTCGCCGCGACCATCGGGCCGCGGCCCGCGACGACCGACGCGGAAGCGCGGGCCGCCGACTACGTGCAGCATGTGTTCGAGGGCCGCGGTATCCCGGTCGAGCGGCAGGACTTCGACTGCCCCAGGACCTACTCGTGGGCCTTCGTGCTCTACGGCCTCCTGTCGATCGGCTCGGCGGTCGCGTCTCGCTGGCAGCCGTGGCCGGCCGTCGCCGTGGCTCTGGTCGCCGCCCTCGTGATGCTCTCGGACCTCGACACCCGTTGGGGCCTGACGTCTCTCATGCCGAAGGGCCCGAGCCAGAACGTCATCGCCCGATGGGTCCCGAAAGTGCGTCGGGGCGAGCGCTCGGTAAGGGTCGTCGTGGTGGCCCACTACGACTCCGCGCGTCCGGTGCTCGCGTTCACTCCCAGCCTGGCGCGGCACGTCCCCCTCGCGTGGGCGGCCCTCAAGGCGTCCGTCTTCCTGGTGCCCCTCGCCATCGCGGCGGCCCGTCTGCCGTGGCTGAAGGACCTGCGCCCATGGACGTGGTACGCGACGCTCGTGCTCGCGGCGCCCATGCTCCTGCTGGTGGCGACGGGTATCCATCGCGAGCTGTTCACTCGCGCAAGCGCCGGAGGCAACGACAACGCTTCCGGCGTGGCCGCGATGTTCGGCGTGCTCGAGCGCCTCGTCCCCGAGCCCGAGTCCGCGCCCTACGAGCCGGTCGCGGAGCCCGTTCGGCACACGGAGGAGGAGGCCTGGGCGGCCCAGGTCGTCCCCGAGGACAGCATCCTGTCGTACACGCCGGTCTCGACCCCGCGCGAACCGGTGGACCTTCTCGGTGACGTCGAGTGGACCGAGCCGGCCCGGCTTCCCGGCCATGGGCAGGAAGAGATGGGCTTCGAAGAGGCGCCGCGATCCTCCGAGCCCTCGCCGGTGACGGAACCCACGTGGCACAAGTCGCGCCCGCGCGAGTCGGTCTCGGACTGGCTCGGCGTCGAAGGCGGGTTCGACGCCCGGGACGAGGGACGCAAGATCGGCTCCTGGGACCAGTTCGGCGAGGAGCCGGACGACGGGTCGGGCTGGAAGGGCGGTTCGGCCGGCTCCGAGGGCCTGGACGATCCGGAGTTCGCCGCGTCCGAGGCGGCGCGGATCCGCCGACGCGTGACGAGCGGCGTCGATCACGCTCTGAGCGAGAAAGAGGTCTGGTTCGTCGCGACGGGCGCTGCGGGGGCCGGTCAGTGGGGGATGCGCGCGCTACTGGCGGAATACGGCGAGGACCTGCGCGACGCGCTCATCGTCGACCTGGAGTGCGTGGGCGCCGGGACGCTCGCATGGGTGACGGACGAAGGGGTCGGCCGAAGGCGCGGATGCGACCGCCGTCTGTCGGGCGCAGCGAAGCGCGTCGTCCGCGACGGCAAGCTCCCGTACCAAGGTCGAGAGCACCGGACGTGGCCAACGGACGCCGCCGCGGCGCTAGCACGGGGCTTCCGGGCGATGACCATCACGGCCTTCGACATCAACGGACGTGTGCCCGCACGTCACTGGGGCCCCGACGACGGCGACTCCGTCGCCACGGAGACGATCGACGCCGCATCCGATCTCGTGACGGCGATCATCCGCGAGCTCTGAGCGTGCGCCCGATCCCTTCCGCGTAGAAGGACATCACCGTGCCGCACATCGTCGCGCCCGCGGACACCCAGAAGACCGGGAGCAGCGCGCGGGAGCTCTGCAGCGCCACGATGTCGAGCGCGAAGAGGACGAACCCGAGGTGGAGCAGTCCCGAGCCCGCCTTCGTCAGCCGGCCTTCGGTGAGGTAGCGCAGCGAGGGCGCTCCGGCGAGCGTCAGCACGACCACCGCCGCCTGGAGGACCGCGGCCGCCGCCAGGTAGGCGCCGAGGCCGTACGCGAGACGTCCCGTCGCTCCCCACACCCCGAAGCCGACCAGGAGCATCATCGCCGAGGCGACGACGAGCGCCCGTCTCGCGAGCAGCCGCTTCGGCACGCACAGCCCCATCACCACGACGAGGGCGACCACGAGCGGCGCCGCGACGGCATTCATCATCACGACGAATCCGGGGTATCCGGTCGTGGGCCAGTCCGGGGCCGAGCGCTGCGCCCACCACGCCCAAAGCGTGCCAGCGAACGACTGCACCCCGAGGGCGCCGAGCAGGGCGAAGGTGCCGAGCATGAGCGTGTAGTCCCAGCCCCCGCGCGAGGGCGACGTCCCGGTGTCGGTCATGACCGTCCCCCTTCGCTCACGCTATCGAGTGCGCGCCCGGCACGACGTAGGTCGTGAGATACGTGAGCACGAGCACCACGAACGACAGGACCGCGAGCGCGGCGACGACTCGCCACATGCCGCGCCGGCGCAGGTACAGCCTCGCGTGCAGGCACGCGGTGTAGAGCAGCCACAGCATGATCGACATGTTGACCTTGCCCGACCACCACCACGACTCGCCTGGCCATGCGAGCACCGCCCACGGGAACCCGAGGAGCATCCCGGCGGTCAGAGGGAGATACCCGAGCTTCATCCAGTCGTAGGCCGTGGTCTCGTAGGTCGAGCGCCTCTCGGCGATCATGCGGGCCGTGGCCGCGAACGACATGACGAACGCTCCGTAACTCAGGAAGAGCAGCGGCGGATGGACCCACATGTACCAGGTCCCGTAGTAGAAGCGCCGCGCGCCCTCCATACCCTGGAAGGTCGCCGACGCGACGGCGAGGTCTCCTAATCCGGCCGCCGCGAGGTAGCCTCGGTATTGCGCCAGGAACTGCGGGAGAGGGTCGGTGAAGGGCCTTCCCCAGACGACGGCGCCGACGGCGAGCACGGCGACGACCGGTGCGACGATCGTGACGATGTCATCACGATGTCGCCGTGCGAGCAGTGCCATCACGGCGAGGATGAGCGCCCAGACGTACAGCTTCTCCGACTCTACCCACAGAGGCACCGCCACGTGACCGGTGACGGAGCCGCTCACGGGATCGGTGACGACGGCGATCTCCCAGAGCCTCCGGTGGAACCACGCGAGAAGACCCTCGCCGGCGGTGAGGGCGAGGGCGAGCACGGCGAGCGAGCGCCGCAGGGCGGTGGGCCTCCAGGCGGGGATCGCGGCGGTCGCGACGACGGCGGCAGCCGCGGCGAGAACGACCCAGCCGAGGGGGCCGCCCGCCGCCGCCAGGCGGGCGAGCGACGCGTCGAGGGCGCCGAAGATGGGGCTGACGGGGACCATTTCGCTCCGGGGCGTGGGTGACGCGGCTTTGCCACGAGTATAGACGAACGGCTAGACTCGACCGCATGAGGGGACGCATCGCCAAGCGGCTCGCGCGCATCTGGAAGGTCTCGTGGCGCGAGCGGCCGACACAGCACGATATCGAGGAGCTCGACGCCAACACTCGCCGGGTCGGCCTCGTCATCAGGGTGAGGTGGGCGCTCGTCGGCGCCCTCGTCCTGTTCTCGGTCGTGGCCGCTCTCGTCTACGCGGAGTCGTCCATCCCCTACTCCGCGCTGTGGATGAACATGCGGATACCCGCCGCGGCGCTGGTCTTCGTCCTTTTCTACAACACGTACTACCAGCTGACCTACAAGCAGCTCGGCAACATCGCGGTCCTCAACCACGCGCAGTTGCTCTTCGACGTCCTCGTGGTGGGCGTGCTCGTCTACTACAGCGGCGGCGTCTACTCGTGGTTCGACGCGATGTTCCTCCTGTTCATCCTCGAGGCCGCGCTGATAATGCCGCGGAAGCGCAGCGTGTGGGTGATCGCCGCAGCGTGCGCCGGCGTCTACGGTTCGGTGCTGGGCGCCGAGTTCCTGGGCTGGCTGCCCCACGTGGGGATGCCCTTCGTCGAGAACGGTCTCCACGACAACGGGACGTTCGTACTCGTCCGGTACCTGTGGGAGGTCGCGATGCTCGGCGGCACGGCGACGGTCAGCTCGCTGATGACGCTCGCGCTCCACGAGCGCGAGCGGACCCTGGTGGAGACGTCCGTCACCGACGAGACGACGGGGCTCTACAACCGGGTCTTCTGCTACCGGCTTCTCCGTTCGGAGGTCGCCCGAGCCGCTCGGGAAGGCCGGCACCTGTCGGTGGTGCTCGTGGACGTCGACGGGTTCGGCGACTACAACCGCCTCTTCGGCCACGAGCGCGGGAACCGGATGCTCCGCGAGATCGGCGGACTCCTGCGTGAGGTGTTCCGCACGAGCCCGGAGGGCACGTACGAACCGAGTGCGGTCTGCAGGTTCGGCGGCGAGGAGTACGTGGTCATCGTGCCGGAGCCGATCGTCGCAGGTTCGGCGCCGGGTGTGGGTCATCTGGCGGAACGCGCCCGGGAGGCCGTGTCGGTCCTGCGCGTCGATGACAGCTGCGTGACCGTCAGCCTCGGCGTTGCCGCCTATCCCGAGGACGGCGAGACCGCCGACGCCCTACTCGGCGCCGCCGATGCCGCTCTCGCCGTGGCGAGTGCGGGAGAAGGCAACAGCGTCGTCTTCGCGCGCGATATCGCCGAGCCCGAGGACGCGGATGCGCCGGAGTGAGGGGCCGCTGACGGTGGAGACCTGCCTCGTCGCGATCGCCTGCCTCGTCGCGGTCATCGGGCTCTCCCTAGCCGCTCTCACGGCGCCCGTTTTCACCGCGCTGCTCGTTCCTCGCGTCGGGAGTGCGGCCCTCACCGGTCTGGGCGAGGAGCAGACGCTGGCCGTCGCCGAGAAGGTGCGCCTCTTCGTCACCGATCCGGCGGCCCCCGCCCTGCCCCTGACGGTCGGGGACCGATCCGCCTTCGACGCCGCCGCGACCTCGCATCTGCGCGACGTGCGCGCCGTGCTGGTCGGCGCCCGTACGGCGGCCGGGACGGCCGCGGCCGTCGTCGCGGTGTGGCTCGCCGCCGCCTTCGCGCGGAGGCGGCGGGGCCGGGCCCGGCGCGCACTGCGCGCCGCCGCCGCGCTCACGGCTGGGACGGTCGCCGTCGCCGCATTGGCGGGAGCGGCCGACTTCGAACGTCTCTTCGCGGCGCTCCACGGGCTGTTCTTCGCCGCCGGTACCTGGACTTTCCCCGCGGATTCGCTGCTCATCGAGGTCTTCCCCGAGCGGTTCTGGGTCGTCTTGGGGGCCGCGTGGGGGGCGCTCGCGCTGACCGGGGCGGCGCTCCTCTGGGCCGTCGCTCGGCTCGTGCCCGGCGACCGCGGATGACGAACGTCCGTTCCACGCTTGCCAGAGGGCAGGAACTTGGTCACATACTATGCGAGGAACGCTGCGGGCGGAGTGCCCGCTGCAAGAGGGGTCTCACGGCGGGAGGTGAAACACCTATGGCAGCCAAGGAAGGCTACTGCGTGAAGTGCAAGGCGAAGCGCGAGATCAAGGACGCGAAGGAGATCACGATGAAGAACGGTCGTCCTGCGACCCAGGGCCTGTGCCCGACGTGCGGGACGAAGATGTTCAAGATCGGCAAGTAGCGTCGAGAGCGCTTCGTTCCCATGGAACGAGCACCGCGGGCGTCGCGGCCTTCACGGCCCGGCGCCCGCGTCTCGTCCTTGACACCCCAACGGGGCAGGCGTAGGTTGCTGAAATGTTTGCCGACGGCCCGCCGCGGTCTCCCGCGGGCAGCGCGCCGGTGCGACGCGGCATGAGGAGGGCTCTTCGCGTATGAACGTGATCGTAGTCGGGTGCGGCAGGGTCGGCTCGCAGCTCGCCACGATGCTCTCCGTCGAGGGCCATAACGTCACCGTGATCGACAAGGAGGCCGACGCGTTCCGGCGTCTGGGCTCCACCTTCAACGGCGTGACGGTCAGGGGTCTCGGATTCGACGAGGACGTGCTGGAGGAAGCGGGCGTGCGCGAAGCAGACTGTTTCGCCGCCGTCACGGACCTCGACAACACGAACCTCATGGCCGCGGAGGTCGCCCGGAAGATATTCGGCGTCCGCCAGGTCGTAGCCAGGCTCTACAATCCCGTACGCGAGCGCACGTACCAGCAGCTCGACCTCGACTACGTCTGCGGCACGACGCTGGTCGCGAGCACGCTCCTCGACAAGATCCTCTCGGGCCACGGTCACCACCTGACGCAGATGGGCGACATCGAGATGATCGAGTTCCGCGCCGGTCCCGCGACCGAGGGCAAGCGCGTGCGCGAGATCGAGATCGCGCACGGGTTCAGGGTCGCCGCCGTCGGCAGGGGGAGCACGACGTTCATCCCCGAGGCCGACACGGCGCTCGTCTGCGGTGACGTGCTGCTCGCGGCCGTCCGCGACGAGTCGTTCGCCAAAGTCGAACGCTACATGGAGGACTAGCCGTGTACATCGTGATCAACGGCGGAGGCAAGGTCGCCTCGTATCTCGCGCGCACGATGCTCGAGGCGGGTCACTCGGTCGCGCTCATCGAGAAGCGCGAGGGGATCGTCGACAAGCTCATCGCGGAGCTGCCCGGCGCGCCGCTCGTCATCCACGGCGACGGGTGCGACGCCGCGTACCAGGAGGACGCCGGCATCACGCGCGCGGACGTCTTCGTCGCCTCGACCGGCGACGACGACGACAACCTCGTGAGCTGTCAGCTCGCGAAGGTCGCCTTCGCGGTGCCGCGCGCGATCGCCCGCGTCAACAACCCGAAGAACGAGCGCATCTTCAACGCGCTGGGCATCGAGGCGATCTCCTCGACCACGATCATCTCCAGGATGATCGAGGAGGAGGCGACCGTCGGCGACATCCGCACGCTGATCTCGCTGCGCAAGGGCAACATGGCGATCGTCGAGATAGAGCTGCCGGTCGACCGCTGCGTGGTCTGCGGAAAGAAGATCGTGGAGCTCAAGCTCCCCGGTGACTGCATCCTCGTCGCGCTCCTGCGCGGGGACGAGGTCGTGACCGTGCACGGGGACACCGAGCTGGCGCCGGGCGACGTCGTCATCGCCTTCACGAACGTCGAGCACGAGAAGGCGCTCAAGCGCGCGCTCACGGGCGCGTAGGGGGTCCGCCGTGGTCGACAAGAGGGAATCGCTGCCGAACCTGAAGCCCGCGCGTCCCGTGTGGCTGCTCTACGCCGCCGGGATCGCCGCGGAGATCGCCTTCATCCTCGGCCTCACGTTCGTCGCGTACGTGCTCGCTCTCCTCGCGATGGCGGCGTGGAGATGATCCTCCGCCCGCGCACCGAGGACCATCTCGTCGTCGGCAAGTACACCGGCAAGATCATCGTCGGCGTCGGGCTCCTGATGGCGGTCCCGCTCGTCGTCTCGATCGGGTTCCGCGAGTGGGACACCGCGGTCGACTTCATCGTGAGCATCGCCGCCTGTCTCATCTTCGGTTTCGGCACGCAGGCGCTGTGCCGGACGGAGAAGGACCTGTCGTGGAGCCACGGCCTCGTCGTCGCCTCGGGCTCGTGGATCTGGGCGACGCTGCTCGGGGCTCTCCCGCACTTCCTCTCGGGGCACGAGGGAAGCTACCTCGACGCGATGTGCGATGTGATGAGCGGGTACACCACGACCGGTCTCTACCTGCTCCAGGACCTCGACCACATCAGCATGGGTCTCAACATGTGGCGCCACCTGCTCACGTACGCGGGCGGGCAGGGCATCGTCGTGATCGCGCTGACGTTCCTGTTCAAGGGCACCGCGGGCGCCTACAAGCTCTACGTCGGCGAGGGCAAGGACGAACGGCTGCTGCCCAACGTCGTGCAGACGGCGCGCGCGATATGGCTCGTCTCGCTCACGTGGCTCGTGATCGGCACCCTCGCGCTCGGCGCGACGGGCCTCGCTCTGGGACAGGCGCCGGTGCGCGCTTTCTTCCACGGCATGTGGGTCTTCATGGGGGCGTGGAGCACCGGCGGGTTCGCTCCGCAGAGCTACAACACGTTCTGGTTCCATTCCCTGACGTACGAGGTCATCAGCGTCGTGATCTTCATCGCCGGCTCGTTCAACTTCGCGCTCCACTGGGCGGCCTGGACCGGCAACCGCAAGGAGATCCTGCGCAACGTCGAGACGGTGAGCTTCGCGATCACCCTCACGCTCACGACCCTCGTCGCGACCTTCGCGCTCGCCCGTGCGGGCGTCTACCCCGACGCGATGGCGCTCTTCCGCAAGGCCTTCTACCAGCTCGCTTCGGGCCACACGACCACCGGGTTCTCGACCATATACGCGCGCGCTTTCGTGACGCAATGGGGACCGATCGGTCTGATCGCGACGACCGTCGCGATGGCGATCGGCGCGTCGGCCTGCTCCACCGGCGGCGGCATCAAAGGCATCCGCATGGGGGTCATGACCAAGGCGTTCCTGCAGGACGTCAAGCGCATGATCTCCCCGGAGTCGGCGGTCATCACCCAGAAGTACCACCACGTGCGCGACGTCCTCCTCGACGATGGGGTCGTGCGTGGAGCGATGACGATCACCGTCGCGTACATCACCCTCTACGCGATCACGGCGATCGTGGGTGTGCTCTACGGATACGACCTCACGCAGTCGGCGTTCGAGGCCGTCTCCGCCGCCTCGAACACCGGCCTATCGTGCGGTGTGACCTCCCCCTCGATGCCCGATCTGATGAAGGGTCTCTACCTCGCCGCGATGTGGATGGGGCGCCTCGAGTTCATGTCGGTCCTCGCGCTCGCCGGCTACGGCTACGCGATAGTGAGGGGCAAGTGATGGCGGGCATCCGGCTCCGCTCAGTCCGCTTCGCGTGCGCGTGCGTGCTCGGACTCTCGGTCGCCATCCTCGCGCCGGCCGCCGCGATCGCGGCGCCGACCCAGAGCCCGAACCAGGTGCCGAGCGGCGAGCTCATCGAGCATCCGAAGCGATACGCGGGGAAGGACCTCGACTTCACCGGCGAGGCGATCGGCGAGGTCATGTTCCGTGGCGACTGGGCGTGGATCCACCTGAACGACGACGCCTACTACGAGCGCAACGTCGAAGAGGGCGCGCAGCTCGGCGGGTACAACACGGGTATGGCGGTGTGGATCCCCGGTTCCGAGGCGCGCAAGATCACCTTCTTCGGCGACTACAAGCACGAAGGCGATATCGTGACCGTGCGCGGCGTCTTCAACCCCGCGTGCGCGCTCCACGGCGGCGACATGGACATCCACGCGACGACCCTCGTCGTCGATCGCGTCGGGCACGCCGCCGCCGATCCCGTGAAGCCCTGGAAGGCCGCCCTCGCGCTCGTGCTGGCGTGCCTGGCCGCGCTCGCGTGGTGGGCCGACCGCACGCTGCGCGTCCCGGGGTTCGAGCGGCCCGCGCGGCGCGGCGCCTGAGATTGCCCGGCGCGTGCGCGAAGGTATACGATGTCGCTCGCACCGGGGCCCGCTCGAGCGGGGGTCCGGGCGCGATGCGGGTGTAGCTCAGTAGGTAGAGCGCAAGCTTCCCAAGCTTGAGGTCGCGGGTTCGAGACCCGTCGCCCGCTCCATCGGATCATGCGGGGCCGTCCCTTCCGGGGCGGTCCCGTTCCACATCTTCGGCAGGAATCCGGCCGCGGACGTCGAACATAGGTTCGTATAAGGCCCGACCGCCGCCCCCTCTCCTCGGCGTGTCACGATGAGAGGAGGCGCGCCATGCGGCGCATCTCGCGTGCTCGGTCAGGACTGCTCGTTCTCGCGTGCATCACAGCGCTCGCGATCCCCACCGCGACCGCTGCGGAGACGTTCTCCGGCCGGCCTGTGTCCGGCGGCGCCGTGCTCCTCGAGTACGGCGCCCGATACACGGCGCCGGACGGGGAGGCACGCGCGCATCAGGGGCTCGACATCGAAGCCGATGCCGGGGCGACCGTGCGGGCGTGTTCCGACGGTGACGTCGTCTTCGCGGGGCCGGTACCGGCCGGGGGCGGCGTCGTGCTCGCGGTGACGCTGGCATGCGCAGGAGGGCTGAGGATGACGCTGTTGCCTCTCGATGCGCTCGAGGTCCGGCAAGGCGCGCGCGTCTCGACAGGCGACACGCTGGGGACTCTGCGCTCGGACGGGGACGCGTCTTCGCCGCGGACGCACCTGCACGTAGGGGTGCGAAGGGGCGAGACGTATCTCGATCCGGCGGCGTTCCTGCCCCAGGAGGCCGTCGCGGTGCCGGCCGAGACCCCTCCCGCGCCTTCGACGGTCCTCGTCCCCGCGGCGCACGTCGTCGCGGAGCCTGTGCCCGTCCCCGTCGTCGCGGCCCACCCTGTGGTGGCCGCCGTGGCGCCGCGGCCGGCAGGCGCGGCCGAACCCTTGGGCGAGCCGGCCCGCGTCGGCGACGTTGACGTCGCGGTGCGTTCGGGCGCGCCGATCGCCCGGGCGCTCACCTCGCCACGGGCCGACGGCGTTTCCGTGACGCGGTTCGAGCGTTTGCGCGCGCGGACCGCGGCGGACCTGCCCATGCGTGGCCGCGAGGTGGGCGCACGCACGGTCTCGTCGATCGGGGGCCTGACGCGTGCGACCCGGCGAGCGGCCGGTCGTTGCGTTGCGCTGACATGGGCCGTGCTCGCGCTCTGGCCCGTGTGGCGCGCGGGCGCGGGACGAGCGGGAAGTGCCGTGCCCGTGAGGGTGCGTGCGTGATTTGCGGATGCGGATGGTCGGTGGTATGGTGCGGGGGTTCGTTTCCTGCCCCGGGCGGACGCCTTCATGTCCCGGGGCCGTTCAAGCCCAGGGGAGGTGAACACGTGAAGGCGTACGAACTCATGCTCATACTCGACCCCGGCCTCGATGACGAGGGGCGACAGGGGGTCGTCGACAAGATCCAGGGGATCGTCACCGCCGACGGCGGTGTCGTCGAATCGGTCGATCAATGGGGCAAGCGCCGTCTGGCTTTCGAGATCGGTGGCCATACCGACGGCGATTACTCGGTCTCATCGTTCCGGGCCGCCCCGGCCGCCGTAGCCGAATTGGATCGAGTCCTCCGCATCACCGACCCCGTCATCCGCTTCATGGTCGTCCGACGCGACGACCTGAAGTAGTGGTGTGTCGCGGCCCCGCAAGGGGCCCGGCCTGAGGCGGGCGCAAGAGCGTCCGCACGAGACGAGGAGTGATCGACGGTGGGCATCAACAGAGTCATGATCTCGGGGAATCTGACCCGGGACCCGGAGCTCCGCTCGACGGGCGGCGGTTTGAGCGTGCTCAAGCTGCGCATGGCCGTCAACGACCGGCGGAAGAACGCCACGACCGGTGAGTGGGAGGACGCTCCGAACTACGTCGACGTCACCATCTTCGGCGCGCGCGCCGACGCGCTCGCGCGGTTCCTGCACAAGGGCTCGAAGGTGGCGGTCGAGGGCAAGCTCCGCTGGAGCGAGTGGGAGAGCTCCGCCGGTGAGAAGCGCTCGAAGATCGAAGTCGTCGCCGACGAACTCGAGCTCATGAGCGCGCGCGACGGCGGTGCTCCGAGTTCGGGCGACGGCAGTGCTCCGAGTTCGGGCGACGAAGGCCCGGCCCCGGTGGCCGACGATCTCGGCGGCGAGGAGATCCCCTTCTAGGGATCCGGCCGCTCTAGGTGCCGGCCGGGCTTCCCCGGTCCGGCCGGCGACAAGCGCTCCGATGAGCGGAGCGTGGAAGGAGGGAATGCGACGTGAGCGATTTCGCTCGCAAGCCGAAGCGCAAGTTCTGCGTCTTCTGCAAGGACCACGTCGAGTACATCGATTTCAAGGATGTGCAGACGATGCGCAAGTTCATGACCGACCGCGGCAAGATCAAGCCGCGACGCGTCTCGGGCAACTGTGCCCAGCACCAGCACCAGCTCTCGATCGCGATCAAGCGCGCGCGTGAGATGGCGCTCGTGCCGTACACCGTGCCCGTCGTGAGCGGGAAGGTCGATGGCAAGGGCGGAAGAGGCCGATAGCGGTCGGGAGCCGGGCGTCGCGCGGGTGCGCGACCTCGTGCTGCTGACCGGCTCGTCCGCGGCTGCGGCGTTCCTGGTGCCGAGCTTGCCGCTCGTGGGGCTGCCCCTGGCGGCGATGGCCCTCGCGTGGCTGTTCTACCGGCAGGGAGCCTATGCCGCCCTCGGCGCGACGCTCTTCGCGTGCGCGGTGGTCTCGGCGTCCTTCCCCGCCGCGGCGTCGCTGGTCGTGCCGTCGCTTATCGTGGCGGGTCCGTTCGCCGCGCGAGCGCTGCGCACGTGGGACCCGTTGGGCGTGGTGACAGTTCTGACCGGCGTGATCTTCGCCGGGACGGTGGGACTCGAGGCGCTTCTGCAGGCCGAGAGAGGCAGGACGCTCGCGCAGGCCGTTCGGATCGACGCGGCGGCGGCGGCGAGACAGGCGCGAGCGATACTCGTGACATCGGGAGCTGGGACCGCCGACAGCGAGGCGGTTCGCTCGCAGGTCGAGACGGTGCGCCGTCTGCTCGTGCAGGCGTGGCCGAGCGTGTACCTGCTCGGGGCTCTCGCTACGGCGGTCGTCACGATCGCGGCGGTGGTGTGGGCATCAAGGCGCGCGGGCGGCGTGGTACGTGGCCTCCCGGCGCCGGAGCGGCTCGACGTGAGCATCCACGTCGTGTGGGGTGTGGTGGGGTCGCTCGTCGCGTTCGCGGTGTCGCGTTTCACGCACGACCCCGGCGGAATCGCGGCGGCGATAGGCTGGAACCTCCTGATCGTGGTGAGGTGGGTGCTTTTCGCGCAGGGCGTCGGCGTCTTCGCCGGCCTGTACCGGCGCGCTGGTATCGGCGCTCTCGGGCGCGGCGTCGGGTACGCGCTGCTCCTTGTGAGCGAAGGGTTCCTCCCGCTCGTGAGTCTGACGGGCTTGGCGGACCTGTGGTTGAACTTCCGCCGTCTCCCGCGTGACGGGGCGAGCGGCGAGGCGGGCCTTGAGGGGCCCGTAGGCACCGACTAGAGTGGAGACACCGCCGTCGGCCGCAGGCGCGGCGCGACGGGGGCAAGCGAAGGAGTGGGCATGAAGGTCATTCTCACGCAGGACGTGAAGGGGAAGGGCATCGAGGGCGACGTCGTCGACGTCGCGCGCGGCTTCGCCGTCAACTTCCTGTTCCCCCGCAAGCTCGCCATCACGGCGACCTCGGGGAATCTCAAGCAGCTCGAGGCCCGCATGGGCAACATCCGTAAGCGCACCGAGGCCCGCAGGGGCGCAGCCGAGGGTTCCGCCGCGGCCCTGCAGGGCAGGATCGTTCTCGTCACCGCCAAGGCGGGCGAGGAGGGCAAGCTCTACGGCTCCGTCACGACGCAGATGATCGAAGACGCGCTGCGCGAGCAGTTCGACGTCGACGTCGACCATCGCAAGATGGAGGCCGGCGGTCACATCAAGACGCTCGGCGACCATACCGTGGTCGTGCAGGTCTTCCAGGACGTCAAGGCCGAGCTGATCGTGAGGGTCGTGGCTGAGGGCTCCCCGGTGGACGCCGCAATCGTCGCTTCCGCACCGGTAGCTGAAGTCGCCGAGCCCGAGGTCGCGGACGAGCCCGAGCCGGCCGCGGAGGCCGTCGAGGCTCCCGAGGCCGAAGCGGATGCCGAGCCCGACGAGGTCGGGGCCGAGGAGGTCTAGGCGTCCGTGGCGGCTCCCGAGCGCGTACCGCCGCACAACCTGGAGGCCGAGCAGTCGCTGCTCGGTTCGATGTTCCTGTCGATGGAGGCGATCGAGGCCGCCATCGAGAAGGTCGTCGCGCCCGAGGACTTCTATCGGTCGGCACACGGCCGCATCTTCGACGCCGTCCAGCACCTGTTCAACCGCGGCGAGCCGGTCGACGTCATCTCAGTGGCGGACCGGCTCGAGGCCACGGGCGAACTCGAGCAGGTCGGTGGGAAGCTGTACCTTCTCGACGTCACGAACGCGGTGCCGTCGGCGGCGAACGCGAGATACTACGCGGAGATCGTGAAGCGGGCTTCGCTCCTGCGCCAGCTCATCGACGCGGCCAACAGCATCGCGAACCTCGGCTACGACTCGACCGACGACGTCGACGAGGTCGTCGAGCAGGCCGAGAAGTACGTCTTCGCGGTGACGGGGAAGCGCGTCGAGACGCGCTTCACCGCTCTCAAGGAGCTCATCGGGATCGGATGGAAGCAGCTCGAGGCGCTCTACGAGCGTCAGACGCACACCACCGGTGTCCCGACGGGGTTCCCCGAGATCGACGAGATACTCTCGGGGCTGCATCGAGGCAACCTCATCATCCTCGCGGCGCGTCCGTCCGTCGGGAAGACGGCGTTCGCTCTCAACGTCGCCGTCAACGCCGCGATGGAGGGCCATCCCGTGGCGGTCTTCAGCCTCGAGATGGCGGCGGAGGAGCTCGTCCAGCGCGTCATCTGCGCCGAGGCCCGGATCGACATGCAGCGGATGCGGACGGGACACCTGAACGAGGGCGACTGGAAGCAGATCAACCGCGCGGCCGGGACCCTGAGCGACCTGCCCCTTTATGTCGACGACACGCCCGCGATGTCGATCCTCCAGGTCCGCGCGAAGGCCCGGCGCCTGCTGCACAACCGGCCGAACGGGCTCGTCGTCATCGACTACCTGCAGCTGATGCAGCCGCACGGGCGACGCAGTGAGAACCGTCAGGTGGAGATCGCGGACATAAGCCGGGGACTCAAGATCCTCGCGAAAGAACTGGACGTGCCGATCCTCGCGCTCTCCCAGCTCTCCCGCGCCGTCGAACAGCGCGCGGGGAAGCGCCCGCAACTCTCCGATCTGCGCGAGTCCGGCGCGATCGAGCAGGACGCAGACGTGGTGATGTTCATCCACCGCGATGTGACCGGACGCGGCGCCGACGAGGACGCGGAGGCCGAGACGGACAAGTACGGGAACAAGGGCAGCGGCGCGAAGTACCCGCCCAAGGGCGAGGCCGAGGTCATCGTGGGCAAGCAGCGCAACGGTCCGCTCGGGAGCGCGAACGTCGTCTTCCTTGATAAGTTCACGAAGTTCGTGCCGCTCGCGAAGCGGGTCTGACGGTGTCGCGGGGCCGGTACGACGTCGTCGTCGTGGGTGCCGGCCCGGCCGGCATCTTCGCGGCGCTCGAGCTCGTCCGCAACGGTGTGACGCGCGTGGTCGTCTTCGAGAAGGGCCACTCGCTCGAACGCCGTTCCTGCCCGGCACGCCGGACCCGGTGCATCTCCTGCGACACATGCGCGATCATGACCGGCTGGGGCGGCGCCGGCGCCTTCTCCGACGGCAAGCTCACGCTCACGCCCGAGGTCGGCGGCTGGCTCGGCGAGTACGTCGGGCGTGAAGCGCTGGAGCGTCTGATCGGCGAGTCCGACGCGGTCTGGGTCGAGTTCGGCGCCACCACCGAGGTGCGCGGTCCGGACGCGGAGACGGCCGCGCGCCTCGAGCGCGAAGCCGCGCTCGCGGGCATGACCCTCATCCCGATGCGCGTGCGCCATCTCGGGACGGACCGCTCTCCCGAGGTCCTCGCGGCGATGAGAGTCGAACTCGAACGGCTAGGCGTCGAGATACGCTGCGACACGGAGGTGGCGGCGATACTCGCGTCGGACGGCCGCGCGACGGGTGTCGAGCTCGCCGACGGGACGCGGATCAAGGCGGACGCCGTGGTCGCCGCGCCGGGACGCGAGGGCGCCGATTGGCTCGCCGATCAGGCGCGCACGTTGGGCCTTCGTCTCGTCAACAACGCCGTCGACATCGGCGTGCGCGTCGAGGTGCCCGCGACCGTCCTGGAGCGGCTGACCGACCCGCTCTACGAGGCGAAGCTCATCTACCGTTCGAAGGCGTTCGGCGACAAGGTCCGCACCTTCTGCATGAATCCCTACGGCGAGGTGACGACCGAATCGTACGGCGGCATCGTGACCGTGAACGGGCACTCTTTCGCCGAGGAGCGCACCGCCAACACGAACTTCGCCGTGCTGGTGAGCCAGACGTTCACCGAGCCGTTCCACGAGCCGATCACCTACGGCAGCCACATCGCCCATCTCGCGAACCTTCTCGGAGAGGGCATCATCGTGCAGCGCCTCGGCGACCTGAAGTCCGGCAGGCGGACGACGCCGGAGCGCATGGCGGGCTCCGTCGTCGAACCGACGATGCCGCAGGCGACTCCCGGCGACCTCGCATTCGTCCTCCCGTACAGGCACGTGGTCGACATCCTCGAATTCCTCGAAGCCCTCGACCTGCTCGTACCTGGCGTGGCGTCGCCGAACACCCTGCTCTACGGCGTCGAGGTGAAGTTCTACTCGTCCCGGGTCGAGGCCGATGCAGGTCTCATGACCCGTGTGGACGGCCTGTGGGCGATCGGGGACGGCGCCGGCGTCACGCGAGGGCTCGTCCAATCGTCGGCGAGCGGTCTGGTCGCCGCTCGCGCGATCGTCGAGAGGCGCGCTACTCCCAACCCATGAGTCGCAGCATCGCGTCGACCACCGGCTCGTCGACGTCGTCCTCGAAGACCATCGACGTGACCAGGTAGCCCACGAACAGGCTCATGAACGCCCGCACGCGCGCCTCGACGTCCTCGTTCGCGCGAGGGCCCTCGCCCACTCCCGCGTCGAAGACGGGCACGAGAGCGCACAGGCACTCGAACATCGGCATCACCAGGCGCGCGCGGTAGACCTCGAGGAACGCGGGGTTGTGGGACGTGGCCGAGAGTATCGTCCTCAGGACCGGGAAGTACGTGCGCATCGCGAGGCGGCGGTCTTTGAACGCGGCGAGGAGCGTCTCGCGCAGCGTCTCCGGCCGCACGCCCGCGATGAGGTCCCCGGCCTCGCCGACCAGGCGGTCCGCAGTGTGCTCGATGAGCTGTGTGAAGAGGTCCTCCTTGCCGGTGAAGTGCCGGTAGAGCGCGGGCTCGGTGATGCCGACCCTGGAGGCGATCTCGCGCATCGAGCCTCCGTCGTAGCCCCGGTCGGCGAAGACAGCGAGGGCCGAGTCGAGGATCTGCCCCTTGCGTCCGGGCACGGTCGCCGCGAAGAAGCGCATGTCCATCACGACTCGCGCGCTCTCTGCTCGCCGACGACGTGTACGAAGACGTCCTCGAGCGTCGGCTCGACCACACCGATCCCGCGCACCGTCAGGCCCGCTCCGGCGAGCAGGACAGCCACGTCCGGGCGGTCCGCGCCGGGGGGGCCGATATCCACGTGGAGCGCCGCCCCGTGCAGGTACGCCTCGACCACGCCCGGGGCGTCCTCGAGCACCCCGAGCGCCGCTTCGACGTCGGAGACGTCCACCTCGAGGATCTCGTCTCGCATCGACCCGGTCCTGATCTCGCGGGGCGAGCCCTCGGCGACGAGCCGGCCGCGGTAGATGAACGCGAGCCGGTCGCAGTGGGTCGCCTCATCCATGTAGTGGGTGGTGACGAAGAGGGTGACGCCCGAAGAGGCGAGCTCGTAGAGGAGCTCCCAGAAGTGGCGCCGCGCCGTGGGGTCGACGCCCGACGTCGGTTCGTCGAGGAAGATGAGCTCCGGCTCGTGGATCGTCGCGCAGCCCAGCGCGAGACGCTGGCGCCACCCCACCGAGAGGTTCGCGGTGAGCTCGTCCTCCCTCCCGACGAGGTCGGCCATCCTGAGGATGTACGCTCGCCGAGCGGCGTACCGCGAGCTGTCGAGGCCGTAGATGCCCGCGTAGAACTTGAGGTTCTCGTCGACCGTCAGGTCTTCGAAGAGCGCGAACTTCTGGCTCATGTAGCCGATGTGCTCGCGGACGCGCTCGGCCTGCGTCGCGACGTCGAATCCCAGCACGCGAGCGCCTCCGGAGCTCGGCGCGATGACCCCGCAGAGCATGCGGATGGTCGTCGTCTTGCCCGACCCGTTCGGGCCGAGGAAGCCGAAGATCTCACCGCGGCGCACGCGGAAGTCGATGGCGTCGACCGCCGTGAAGTCGCCGAACCGCTTGGTGAGTCCCTCGACGACGATCGCCGACGAGGGATCCGCTTCGATCGCGGACTGTGCGGGCCGTCTGAAGAACAGCGACATCCCCACCCCCTAGTCCGCGAGACGCTTCTGGAACCGGGCGAGCGCCGCGGCGAAGATGAGCAGGGAGAATCCCGCGAGAGCGGCGAACTGCGGCCAGAGCGCGACGAAGCCGGCGCCCTTCATGAAGGTCGCTCGCAGGATCACGAGGATGTATCGCAGCGGGATGAGGTAGGTCACCGGGCGGATCATCTTCGGCATCGACTCGAGGGGGAAGATGAAGCCCGAGAGCACCATCGACGGGATCATGATGAACATCGTCGCCTGCTGAGCCTGCTGCCGCGTGTGCGAGACGGTCGAGATCAGCAGGCCCTGGCCCAGGCCCGCGAAGAGGAAGAGCAGCACGCCGGCGGCGATGACGAGCAGGCTCCCGCGGAACGGCACGCGGAACCACAGCACGCCCACGGTGAAGACGAGCGTCACCTGGGCGATGGCCACGAGCACGTACGGCATGATCTTCCCGACCAGGTACTGGACGCGCGTGATGGGGGTGACGAAGAGCTGCTCCAGCGTCCCGCGCTCGCGTTCCTTGACGACGGCTTGGCTCATGAGCGCGGTCGCCGACAGCAACAGGATCAGCGAGATGAGCCCGGGCACCATCGTGTTCACGCTGCGCAGCGAGGGGTTGAAGAGCACCCGGACCCTCGCGTCGATGCCCGGGCCCGCGTCGCCCATCCCCGCGGCCGCTCGCATGCGGCGACCCAGGTCGGCCAGGATCGCTCCCGAGTACCCCGAGGCCACCTGCGCGACCTTGCTGTCCGATCCGTCGACGATGACCTCGATCGCCCCGCTGCGCCGCTGGGCGACGAGCCGGCCGTATCCGGCGGGCACGATGACGGCGACCTGCGCCTCGTTCGTGTCCATCAGCGTGCGCACCCCGTCCTCGGAGGACGGACTGGCGACGATGCGGAAGTACCCCGATCCCGAGAAGGCCCCGATCGCCTCGCGGGACGCCGTGCTGCGGTCGAGGTCGACGACGGCAGTGCGGATGTCCCGCACGTCCGCCCCGACGACGTAGCCGAACATGACGAGCTGCAGCACCGGCATGACGAAGAGGATGGGGATCATGGCGCGGTCGCGCAGGAGCTGCAGGAACTCCTTCGCCATGAGCAGTCTCACTCGCTCGAAGAACACCGTCCTCACAGCCTTCGCTGGTAGACGAGGGATGTGATGGTCAGCGCCACGACGGCGTAGACGGCGAGCGCCGCGACCTGTGGCCACAGGGTCGGCCACCCGGCGCCTTTAAGGAATGCCGAGCGGGTGATGATCACCATGTACCGCGCCGGGAAGAGGTACGACACGAAGCGCAGCACGCGAGGCACGTTCGCGAGCGGGAATACGAACCCGGAGAGCATGAAGCCGGGCAGGAAGCTGACGAGGAGCGCGGTCTGGTTCGCCACCTCCGGGGAGGAGGCTCGCGACGAGATGAGCAGGCCGAGAGCGAGGCAGCAGAGCACGAACAGCCCGCTCGAGACGGCGAACACCCCGAGGTCGCCGCGGAAGGGGATGCGGAAGACGATCACGCCCGCCAGCGTGATGCCCACGACGTCCGCCGCGGCGAGGACGACCCACGGCGCGACCTTGCCGATCATCAGCTCGATGCGGCGCACCGGCGAGACGATCAGCTGCTCGAGCGTTCCCTGGTCCTTCTCCTTCACCAGCGTCGTCGCCGTCTGCTGTACGGTGACGATCATGATGAGCACGACGATCAGTCCCGGGACGAGGTAGACCGCGGAGCGGCCCTCGGGGTTGTACCAGACGCGCAGGTGCGGCTCGACGCCGCCCAGCCGGGAGGGGTCGATGCCGCGGGCCTCGGCCCAGCGCACGGCGAGCCGCCCGCCGAAGACGCGGGAGAGTCCCGAGGCGTAGGCCTGGCCCAACTGCGCGGAGTTCGGCTCGGAGCCGTCGACGAGGACCGCGACCGGCGCACGCTGGCCCCCGGCGAGATGGTCGCCGAAGCCGTGCGGCACGATGACGACCGCGCGGGCGGCCCCGCGGTCGAAGACGCCGTCGACCTCGCTCAGCGTGTCGATCCGCTCGACGAGCTCGAAGTAGTTCGAGCGGCGGAAGGCGTCGGTGAAGTCCCGGCTCGCCCGGGTCATGTCCTGGTCGAGCACGGCGGTCGGGATGTCCTTCACGTCGAACGACAGGGCGTAGGCGAAGAGGAACAGCTGGATGAGCGGCATGATGAGCACCGCGATCATCAGGCGCGGGTCGCGCCGGATGTGGACGAACTCCTTGCGTGCGATGGCGAGGATCCGGTTCACGTGGCGCCGCCCGTCACGGGCGCGACCGACGAGCCGGAGATGAGGCGCGAGAAGGCGACCTCCATCGTCATCGCGGCCGGCGAGATGCGCGCCACGGCGAGCCCGGCGTCGGCGAGCCCCTTCGCGAGGTCCTCCTCGCAGGGCTGCTCGCAGTCGACGAGTACGTAGAGGACATCGCCGTAGGGCTCGACGCCGGTGACGTGGTCCATCGTCGCCAGCAGTGTCGCGGCGCGACGGTTGTCGTCGACGGTGATCTCGACGAGACGCCCCGGCACGCGCCGCTTTATGCCCGCGGGCGTGTCGCGCAGCACGATGCGGCCCGCGTCCATGAACGCCACCTCGGTGCAGCGTTCCGCCTCGTCCATGTACGGCGTGGCGACGAGGACGGTGATGCCGCGACGGTGGAGCCCGGAGATGATGCGCCAGAACTCGCGACGCGAGACCGGGTCGACCCCGGTCGTCGGCTCGTCGAGGAAGAGCAGGTCCGGCTCGTGGATGAGAGTCGCGGCGAGCGCGAGCTTCTGCTTCATCCCTCCCGAGAGGTTGCGCGCCTGGCGCTTCGAGAACTCCGTGAGTCCCGAGAACTCCAGCAGCTTCTTGGCGCGCTCGGTCCGCTCCACGCGCGGCACGCCGCGCAGCTCGGCGAAGAAGGCGAGGTTCTCGGCGACGGTCAGGTCTCCGTAGAGCGAGAAGCGCTGCGACATGTAGCCGATGCGCGACTTCACCGCCTGGGCGTCTCGCGTGACGGAGTGCCCGAAGATCGACGCGTCGCCCGAGGTCGGCTCGAGCACGGTGGCGAGCAGCCGGATGAGCGTGGACTTCCCGGCACCGTCGGGCCCGACGAGCCCGAAGACCGCGCCGCGCTCCACTTCTAGCGTCACGCCGTCGACGGCGACCACCTCGTGGAAGGTGCGCCGCAGGTCGAGTGCGTCGATGGCCGGGGAGTCGGTCATGCGCGCGGCTACTCGAACGTCACGTCGGCCGGCATGCCGGGCTTGAGGATGCCGCCAGCGTCGAGAAGCTCGAGCTTGACCTCGTATACGAGCTTCACGCGCTGGTCCTTCGTCTCGATGGACGCCGGCGTGAACTCCGCCTCCGAGGCGATGAACGCTACGCGGCAGCGGAAGGTCCGCGCGCTGGAGTCGGTCGTCAGGCGCGCGGTGTCTCCGATGGCGACCTGGCCGATGCGGCTCTCCGGCACGTAGATGCTCACCGTCAGGTGCGCGAGGTCCGAGATGACCGCGAGCGTGGAGCCCGGCACGGCGTTCTCGCCGGCGTCGGCGACGATGTCGGTGAGCGTCCCGTCGATCGGCGAGCGCACGACCGTCCAGCCGTACTGCACCTTCGCCATGGAGAGCGCGACCTTCGCCTGGTCGAGCTGCGCCCTCGCCGCGTCCTGCTCGGCGTCGGTCCCGTCGTCGCGGGCCTGGTCGAGCGCCGCCTGCGCGGCGCGCACCCCGGCCTGGGCCTGGCTGACCTGGAGCGATGCGATGGACGAGTCGAGCCGGTAGAGGACGTCGCCCGCCTTCACCGCCATTCCCTCCGTGCCCGGAGCGGAGAGGATGCGTCCCGTCGTCTGAGGCGAGACGACGATCTCCGCCGCCTCGATCGTGCCGCTGCCGCCGAGCGTGTCGGTTCCGCTCCCGCTCGTGCGCGTGGCGTAGCGCCAGGCGCCGTAACCCATCGCCGCGACGGCGACGACTACCAACACGGCCGCTATGCGCTGCTTCATTCTCTCGGCTCCTTCTCGTGTGTGGCGGGGCCGCTCATCGGCTTCCCGTCGCTTCGGGGAACGTGACGTCGGCAGGGGTGCCCGGCGGGAGTCGCGTGCCGTCATCGACGGCGACCGTGACGCGGACTGCCCGGGAGAGATGGGTCACCTGCGTCGGGAACCAGGTCGGAGGGAACACATACGCGTCGCCGATCGCGACGATGCGGGCGCGGACGGTCCTTCTGGGTAGCGAGTCGATACCGACCTCGGCGCGATCGCCGATGCGCACTCGCGTGACCTCTTCGGCCGTGAGATACGTGTCGACGAACGAGTCGCCCGCCGGGCGGACCTTCGCGAGCGGCGAGCCGGCCAGCGCGACGGTCCCGCGCTCCGGCGCCCACACCACGACGCCGCCTACCGGAGAGGCGACCCTGGTGCGCTCGCGTTGCGCCAGCGCGAGGTCGATCGTCACGTTGCGGGCCTCGGCGACGATCGCCGCGAGGTCGCGGGTGTCGGCCAGCGCCGCCCGGGCGTCCTCGAGCTTCGCGCCGGCGTCGGTGAGCTTGCGGCGCGCGGCGAGCGCGGTCGCGTACTTCGCGTCGAGGGCGCGCAGCGCTCCGGAAAGGCGCGCGACGAGCACGCGCGGGTCGAGAGAAGGGCCGCCGGCGGGAGGTCGCGGCGACGCCGCCAACCGCCGCGCCTGTTCGAGCTGGGTCACCAGGTCGGCTCGCGCGGAGCGTATCTTCGAGAGCGCGGAGTCGAGCTTGATGCGGGCGTCGCGCAGATCGCCGCGCTTCGCCGCGAGATCGTCTCGCGCGCCGTCGATCACGCGGATGTCGGCGAGGGCCTTGGCGCGTGACGTTCGGGCAGCGGCCACGGCGAGGTCGAGCATCCCCGCGTCGAGCTGGGCCACGAGGCCGCCAGCGGCGACCCTGTCCCCGGCGCGCGCGACGGTGACGATCGTGCCGGCGACGCCGGTCCGGGACGTCGCGGCGCGGGCCGCGGCGGGAGCGCCCGCGGCGGAGCGCGCGCGCTTCGCGGGGATGCCCGCGCGGACGTCGGGGGTGGGGCGATCGAGTACGGGGGCGGTCACCACGATCACGTCGTCGCGTACCGCGCCGGCCACCGTGAGCGGGCCCCCAGCGTCTGCGCCGCGCGCGCAACCGCTCGCTGCGAGCGCGACGAGCACCGCTACCGCCACGAGGGCGACCAGCCGTGACGCTCTATGAGAGTTATCGCTCACTAACATGATTCGCCCACTCTAGCACCCGGGAGCGCGGCGGTCGATACCGCCGTTCGTGACCGCCGCGCCCTAGCCGTGCGGCGTGGTCTACGGCATACTGCACTGGCGTGCCCGCGACGCCGCCGCCGGCACGGCGGAGGCACCGAGGAGAAGATACCCCGTGGCTGGAATCGTGCTGCTCGGCGCCCAGTGGGGCGACGAGGGCAAGGGCAAGATCACCGACCTGCTGGCGGACGACTTCGACTACGTCGTTCGATACCAGGGCGGCAACAACGCGGGCCATACCGTCATCCACGGCGGGCGCACGCTCAAGCTGCACCTCATCCCGTCCGGGGTCATGTACGCGCACATCACACCTGTCATCGGGAACGGATGCGTCATCGATCCGAAGGTGCTCCTCGATGAGATGGACTCCATCGAGCGGGACGGGCTGTCAACCCACAAGCTCCTCATCTCGTGCAACGCGCACCTGATCATGCCGTACCACCGCGACCTCGACGGCGCGAGCGAGCGTCGCCTCGGCAAGCTCGAGATCGGGACGACGCGACGCGGCATCGGGCCCGCGTACATGGATAAGTCCTCTCGCATGGGCCTTCGTATCCAGGACCTCACCGACGAGAAGATCTTCCGCGCGAAGCTCGACGCCGCTCTCGTCGAGAAGAACGACATCCTCACGAAGGTCTACGGCCTCAAGCCGTACACCGTCGACGAGATCGCCGAGGAGTACCTCGGGTACGCGGAGCGCATCACGCCGCACATCGCGGAGACGTCGGCGCTCATCAACCGCGCGCTGCGCTCCGATCAGTGGGTCCTCTTCGAGGGGGCGCAAGGCACGCTCCTCGACATCGACCACGGGACGTATCCATTCGTGACGTCGTCGAACTCGACCGCCGGCGGCGCCTGCACGGGCGTCGGCGTCGGGCCGCGGATGATCGACCGAGTGCTGGGCATCACGAAGGCGTACATCACGCGCGTGGGTTCGGGGCCGTTCCCGACCGAGCTGACCGACGAGATCGGCGAACACCTCACGCAGGTCGGCGGCGAGTTCGGCACGACCACCGGCCGGCGGCGGCGGTGCGGCTGGTACGACGCGGTGATCGTGCGCTACGCCGTCCAGGTGAACGGCCTGTCCGACCTCGTCGTCACGAAACTCGACGTGCTGTCGGATCTCGACAGCATCAAGGTCTGCGTCGCGTACGAGCACGAGGGGCGCCGGTACAACGACCTCCCGTGTCATCAGACCGCGTTCCACCACGCGAAGCCGGTCTACGAGGAGCTCCCGGGGTGGCGCAGCGACATCACGGGTTGTCGCCGCTTCGAGGATCTGCCGAAAGAGGCGCGCGACTACATCGGCTTCATCGAGGACCTCGCCGAGGTCCCGGTGTCGATCGTCGCGGTCGGTCCCTCGCGCGAGCAGACCATCCTCCGCCGCTGGGAGCCGCGTCAGTAGGACGCGCGGCCCCGATGGGACGCGCGGTCCGGAAGCCCCTCCGGGCGAGCTCCGCGCGACGGCCGAGCCCTGCGGTCTCGACCTGCGCTCCGAATCGCCCGTCGGGCCTCCCGGACCGCCGGTCTTCACGTTTCCTCAGGCTTCGCCGGATAGGCTCTCGCGGCACGCCCGTTGCTCTGAGCGTGTGACACCCGCGAAAGGGGTGCGAGATGCCACACGGATCACCTGAGAACTGCTGGGAGCACAAGCACTGCGGACGCGAGCCGGGCGGAGCGCACGTCTCGGATCTCGGTGTATGCCCCGCCGCGAAGGAGATGTCCCTCGATGGCGCGAACCGGGGCCGGGCGTCGGGCCGTGCCTGTTGGGTCGTCGCCGGCACCTTCTGCAAGGGCCTCGTCCAGGGGTCGTTCGCCGAGAAGCTGCGTACATGCACCGAGTGCGAGTTCCAGCAGAAGGTCGCGCGCGAGGAATACCCTCACTTCGTGTACACGACCGAGCTTCTCAAGCGGCTCGGGGAGCACGACAAGGTCGGCTCCGGCGCGTAGCTGTTGCCGCGCCGGCGGCACACCTGTCGTTTCGGACCCGGCACGATGAGGGACGAGTCAATGATGGAACACGAAGCGCCGATGAACTGCTGGGAGTTCAAGAAGTGCGGGCGCGAGCCCGGGGGAGCGCACGTCGCCGACCTGGGTGTCTGCCCCGCAGCGACGGAGATGGCTCTCGACGGAGCGAACCTTGGGAAGGCATCGGGCCGTGCCTGCTGGGTCGTCGCCGGCACCTTCTGCGAAGGTGTCGTCCAGGGCACGTTCGCCCAGAAGCTCCAGTCGTGCACGGAGTGCGAGTTCAAGGAGATCGTCGCACGCGAGGAGTACCCGAGGTGCGCCTACACGAACGAGCTCCTCAAGCGGCTACACGATCGCTAGCGAGTGGCGTCCGAGGCGTAGCTGCGGCCGCGGAGGAAGACCTTCCATCTGCGGGTGAGTGTCGTGAAGACCGCCATGCCGGCCACGGCGGGGATCGCCGCGAGCGCCGCGTTCATCAGGCCCCGCGGGTCGTCGAGCGCGAACGCGCTGAAGACGAACCAGCCGGAGACGCAGACGGTGGCGACCGACGTGACCGCGAACCCGATGCGGGCCGCCATGCCCACGTAGTGGTTCTCGCGCTCGTCCGAGCCGCGCATGATCGCTTCTTCGAGGGTCATCGCGAGTCCTCCTCCTCGAGCCGGAACACCGCGTCGAACGGGACGCCGAGTTCTCGCGCGATCGTCGCGGCGAGCAGCGCCGACGGCGTGTAGTCGCCGCCCTCGATGGAGATGACCGTCTGGCGGCTCACGCCGATGCGCTGTGCGAGCGCGGCCTGCGTGAGGCCGAGGCGGCTCCGGTGTTCCCGCACGGTGTTCGTCAGCTTTGCCATGACGTGAGTGTAAAGGTGGCTTGACGTGATGTCAAGAGGAGTTCACATCAGGGGAGTGATACTCTTCACCGGAGGAAGCTCCCCTTCGCCTCGCATCGCGATCAGCCTCACCGTCTGGTCGACGCGCTGGTTCGACCACCCGGTTCAGCGGCTGAGCACCACATCTATCCCGTAAAACACGAGGTCGAGCTTGGCGTCAGGCAAATTGCCGACACGCTCCGTGAGCGAGGACCTGTCGAGGGTCATCGGCTGCGAGACGTTTGCGACCGAGTCCCTTGAGAGTCCGGTAACGTCGCACTCGAGCAGGACGTTGCCGGGCGCGTCGGCGAGCCGGAGGTTGCTGGTCAACGGGATGCAGACGACCGTGGCGATGCGACTGCGGTTGAACGAATCACCCTGGACGACAACGACGGTACGGCGAAAGCCGGGCTGGGAGCCGACGGGCTCGCCGAGATCCGCCCACCACACGTCGCCTTGCGAGATCACCATTCCGAACGCTCGAGGGTGCGCTTGGCGGCCGCCGCGCCGAAGCTGTCGTCGGCCGGCGCCTCTTGCGCGTAGAGCGCATCGAGGGCGGTGGTGACATCGTCATCAGTGTGGCGGGCGACGTACTCGCGGACCGCGCGGCTGTAGAGCTGGCTGCGCGACTGCTTGAGCTTACGCGCGAGACGATCTGCCGCGGCGAACACTTCATCCGGTATCGAGATCGCGGTCTTCATACCGCGAGTATAACCGCCAGTATGATGGAGCGCCAGACCGCGCGTTGCCTCAGAAAGAATGTACTCGAAACCGATTCGATGCCTCAGAAGAAAAGGTACTCGAACCGGCCCACGCCGGATCGACCGGCGAAGGGCCACGAGGATGCCGCTTTCGATGCCAGAGAAG
>Ga0265292_1000318_pt1 | contig 78289 bp, 49 predicted proteins | sample Munlanlewell296A_FD_189080 | JGI IMG/M metagenome (GOLD analysis project Ga0265292, IMG submission 189080) | Leachate microbial communities from a municipal landfill in Southern Ontario, Canada - Leachate well 296A | ecosystem: Engineered > Solid waste > Landfill > Unclassified | place: Canada...
ACGCCAAAGCTCGCACCGGAACTGATCCCTAGAACAAAAGGATCTGCTAACGGATTTCTAAAAAAAGTTTGCATTAATAATCCGCTAACAGAGAGAGCGCTTCCCGCCAGAACTGCTGTGATAGCTTTTGGTATTCTAAATTCTGTTATGATAGTTATCCAAACTGAATTTCCCGAAGAGGAACCCGTTAATATTTTCAACGCTTCGCTTAATGGTATTCTTACAGAACCAAGGACTATATCAAAAAAGAATGAAAGTCCTAGTAATAAAAAAAGAAATGCTGCAATAATTTTTTTTCTTTTTAGAATAGACATTAATTATCCGAAATCTTTTTATAATATTTAAATTTATAATCCGGCAAAAGCTCCGGGTGAAATATTTTAATTAGATCACTTAATACCAAATCGCAATTGATAACACCTGTTTCCCAATATTCATAAAAACCAAATTGATTTAATGATGCGTTGTTGTTATAAATATTTTTTGTTTGAAACGCTTTGAATTTAGAATTACGGGGATCATTTTTTAATACGTCACTTAGTTTTGTCCAAAAATGTACGTTCACCCAAAAATCTGCATCGTGAGCTTTCTCAAAAATTTGTTCATAATTTAATTTAAGACTTCCTGCTGATTGGTCTTGTTTCCACAAATACTCCGCTCCAGCATCGTTTAACAGCTTAGACATATAACTATTCCCGCCCGGCTCATACCAAACGCCGCCTAATTGTGCTTCTGTAAAAACTGTCGGTCTATAAGAAATGTTTTGAGTCAGCTCAGTCAGTTTGTTATAACGTTTCGAGATTCCATCAAAAACATCGTTGGCTTCTTTTTCTTTATCGAAAAATGCTGCTATAAATTTTATCCATTCGGCTCTTGCCAAAGGAGAATTTTCTAAATGAAATGTTCCTGATGCAATATGAATTCCATTTTGAATAAGTTTTGGATCCCCATCAATATATGGATTGCCATTACCGTAAGTGAATAACAGATCCGGCTTGAGACTGAAAACTTTTTCGATGTTAAGACTGTATGAATCACCAACTTCGGTGATTTTTCCATTCTCAATTAATTCTCTTGCTTTAGCAGAATAGATATATTTTGAATTATCTACTGCTATGATTTTATCTATTAAATTTAGTTTATCAAGAAATCCTACATAAATAGAAGTTAAAACTATTGCGGTATTGATCGGTGTTCGAATTATCTGTGCATGATCATAACCTTTAGGGATACTAACATTTTTAGGAAGTAAGAGATATTGAAATATTTCTTTTCTACTCTTATCAGGGGCAAAAACATTAATGACCTTTGCACTGTCGAGATATTTAATTTCAAAACTTTTAGAGTATTCTATCTTTAACTGATCTTTGTAAATTGATCTATTATTCTGTTGTTTTTTAATTGTGCTGTTGGAAGTATTTGTATCACTACAAGAATTGAAGAAAAAAATAAGACCGATAAGAATTACAATTCTAATATTTCTGATAAGATTCATATGACTTTATAATCACTTTAAGAATTCAAAAATTGCACGGGTATAAAGTTTTAAGAAGGATTTAAGTACGGTGATGAGATACAAATCATTCTTAGCTTTTTACCCGAAAGCATTCGATTAAACAATAACGGCAGGTCTTCTGACTTGCTTCCTTTTACCGGCCTTCACATTCCTTATATGGAACATTGACCAAGGTTGGTAAACAGTTTCAATGAAGCTTACAGCAGCGGGTACTGTTAAGGATTTTCACCTTATTCCCTTTTAACTCAATTGCAAGAAATGCAATTGACGACCATTATTTGTACGTGAAATATATATTTATCTTATTCTTCGAACAAGTACTTTTAATTTCAACTTACTTTACTTTTGGCTTTTCTTTTATTCAACAGAAAAATGATCATTGATTAGAGATACTACTTAGTGATAAGATAACACGAGAAATAAATAAGCCCCGATAAAATCGAAGTCTTTCGGAGAGTTAGGGATTCTTATTTACCTCTACTTTCAATTTATTTTCGCAGATTTTGAGAGCACTGTGACCAAATTGTGACCAAGTAAAATATTTGTTTCATATTAGGACTTCAATACTATAAAAGTTCTAATGTGTAAATAAATAATCTTAAAAATTTAATGAATAGAAGTAGCGTAATTATCAATTACGAGATGGTATTTTTTCTTCTCTGAATTATTGAGAAAGCTTGCATTAATAGCACTTCTTGTTAGGGTTAATAAATCATTTACAGAATAATTTAATCTATTATATAGAAGGAATAATTCATCAGTTATATCGGCACCAAACATTGGCGGATCGTCTGAATTAATAGTTACACTAACTCCTTTCATAAATAAATCTGGAAAAGGATGTTCGTACAAGGACGAATATACTTTAGTCATTAAATTACTGGTGATACAAACTTCCAGTGGGATTTTTTTATCAATTATGTAATTAACTAAACGTTGGTCTTCAATTGCACGAACTCCATGACCAATTCTCTCTGCTTCAAGATCCAATATTGCAGACCAAACAGATTCTGGACCGGCAGCTTCACCGGCATGTGCAGTTAATCTAAATCCACGTTTTTTTGCTTCGCGAAAAACTTCTTTGAAATCAGAAGCGGGAAAATCTCTCTCATTCCCGCCCAATCCTAATCCAATAATTCCTTTATTAAGGAAGGGTGTAATTTGATTTAACCTGTTCATTGCAGTAGCTGAACCATGGTTACGAACTATATCTACAATTAAACCACATTTGATTGGGAATTCAGATTCTGCTCTTATAATACCAGAAATAGTCGCCTCTGCAATTGCTTCTACTTTCAATCCGTTCGGTTCAAAATCCCATGGCGAGAAAAATACTTCTGCATAAATTACATTTTGAGAAGAAAGGTTTTTAATTGTTTGATACGTAGATTCTTCAAAGTCTTCTACCATTTTAAAAAATTTATTTTTCCAGAACCACATTTCTATAAAATGCTGAAAGTCTTTAAATATAAATCTCTGCTTAAGTTCATCAATGCTTTTTATTTCACCGTCATTATATTTTTTTATCAAACCAAATAAAAATTCAAAGGTAAAAGCACCTTCTAAATGAAGGTGCAATTCTACCTTCGGCATTTTCTTAACTATCTCCAGAATATTTTCCTTTTCCAATTTATGGACCTAACAATATTGAATTGTTGCTGAAAAATAATCCGGCAAAACATGCAGTTAATAAGCACGCAAGAGTTGCACCCAACAATGCTCGAAAACCAAGCGAAGTCATATCTTTCATTCTATTAGGTGCAAGAGTTATATAACCGCCTACATAGATAGCAACAGATGCAACATGTGCAAAACCGGTTAAAGCATAAGTAACCATTACTGCTGCACGCGGTGAGATCGGTGTTGCGGAAGAAAATTGTGTTGCAAGATCTTGAAACGCTGTTACTTCCGTAAGAATCAATCGTTCGCCAATTAACTTTGCTGCAGGAATTGCATCGTTAAATGGTACTCCAATTATTAAAGTAAAAGGATAGAAGAGATATCCGAGTAAACCTTTTAAAGTCCAATCAACATTTATCAAAAACAAATTATTGATCTGCGACCCTGCCAAAACAAAAATTTTATCTGCTAATGACATCAGGCCAAGAACTGCAAGTAGAAGCGTTCCAATTCCTACAACCAATTTTACTCCTGAATTAGCATTATTAATGATCGCTTCAAATAGACTGCTTTCCCTTTCGTATGATAATTTAACTTGTTGTCCAATGGTTTCAGGAGTATCAGTCTCAGGACAAAGAATTTTCGACATGATGATTGCCGCCGGAATGTTCATAATAGAAGCTGATACAAGATGTCCTGCAATTGTAGGGAAAGTTCCTTTTAATATCATAATGTATGCGGCTAACATACTTGATGCGATAGTTGCCATTCCTGCTGTAAGAATTGTATTTAATTCAGAACGGGTCATTCTACTTAAGTAAGGTTTAATTATTAATCCAGCTTCAACACCTACAAAGACACTTGACGATGCACATAATGATTCTGCGCCGCTTATCCGCATCAGTTTAGAAAAGACGTAAGAAAATAGTCGAATGATTCTGCTCATAATTCCAGTGTAGTAAAGTATACCAACAAGAGCTGCAAAGAAAATAATAACGGCTAAACCTTGAAAAGCTAAAATAAAACCAAGAGAGGGTTCACCCGATGCAGAAGTTGTTCCGGGTCCTAATGCTAGTCTGCCAAAAACAAATTGTGTCCCATAAGTTGCGCTATCAAGAACACTGTTAACAATATTATTTACAACAAGAAAAACTTGAGTACCAATCGGTAGTACAAATACAAACAGTGCAAAGATTAATTCAATTCCAAGTCCCCAAATTATAACGCGCCAGTTAACAACTTTTCTGTTTGTAGAGAGTAGCCATGCCATCAGCATTAAAATCGGAATTCCTAAAATGTTAAATACTCTTGATAAATCCATAGCGAAACCTCTAGATTATTTGTCTATTGTAATTCCTTCCACTTTTAATTTTTCTTCAGTAACAAGTCTGTCAATCTCTGTTGGAACTTTATAAACCTTTGGTCCCAGATCTTTAGTTGAAAGTAAAAAATGTAAACATCCTAATTGCACCGAAAACGATAGGTCCATAATATCTGCAGGATGACCAAGTCCGCCTGCAATATTTATTATTCCACCTCGTGCAAGAACATAAACTTTCTTTTCGTTTGAAAGAATATATTCTTCTACTTCATCGCGTACAACTTGATATGATTTTGCTTCTTTCTTTAAAGACGGAATATCAATCTCGAAATCGAAATGACCGGCGTTTGATAAGAACGCGCCGTTTTTCATCCTTTCGATATGTTCCATCCTTATTATATTACTAAAACCGGTTGTAGTTACAAAAAAGTCTCCTAGTGATGCAGCGTCGAACATTGTCATAACACGGTGTCCATCCATTCTTGCTTCAAGAGCTTTCCACGGATCAATCTCGGTTACAATTACTTCTGCACCCATTCCTTGTGCTCTTGCCGCCACTCCTCTGCCTACCCAGCCGTAACCTGCAACGACAACTGTTTTACCCGCCACGTTCATATTTGTTAATTGTGTAATAGCAGTCCATGTAGATTGTCCAGTTCCATACTTATTATCAAAAAGATGTTTGGATTTTGCATCGTTGACCGCAATAGCCGGATAAAGAAGTTTGCCTGATTTTTCTAATTCTTTCAACCGGTTAACACCTGTGGTTGTTTCTTCGCAGATTCCTTTTAAATTTTTTCCATATTCAGGATGTGCATGAAGATATTCACAAATATCGCCTCCGTCATCAACAGTAATATCCATTTTGTTTTTTAAGATTGTTTCCAAATACGACCAATACTCATCGTGGGTAGCGGCATGTTTTGCATAAACATGAATCCCATTAACAGCAAGAGCGGCTGCTACTTCATCCTTTGTGGATAGAGTGTTACTGCTTGTTACCCAAACTTCAGCACCAAGTTTTTTTATCGTTAATGCTAAATAAGCTGTCTTTGCTTCAAGATGGATACATAAAGCAACTTTTTTATTCTCAAATACATTCTCAGTTTTAAATTGCCGATACAAATTATCCAGAACGGGCATCCACTTAGATACCCATTCGATTGACTGCTTGCCTTTTGAGGCAAGATTAATATCTCTAACAATAAAATCATTTTCCATAACAAGTTCCTTCAGTTCAGTAAAAGTAAAATTAATTTAGACCGGCAATGGATCCGCCTAAGCCGACTGAAAATCTAATTTCTCTTCCGGGTACAGGAGAACCTTTCGTAATCTGCAATTCTTTATTCCCAAGATTGTTTACTTCCAATCTGAGATTAAAATTAACACCAAAAAGATTTGGAGTAATGCCAATGTTTGCATTAATCAAGTTGTAACTATCCAACTCGATTTTATTATCGGCATCGTGAAATCTTTTTCCAACATAATCATAGAAAAGATTCAAAGAAGCTATTCCATAATTAATATTGAATAAGAGATCAAGTTTATCTTTTGGTCTGTAGATTAAATATTTTCCAGATGTTGTTAGATTCTCACTATCATCTTTAGCGCTCATATTTGTATATGATGCTTGAACTTTAATTAGATTTTCAAATCCTCTCCAAGTAACTTTTGATTCAATACCGGTGATACTTGCTTTGGCAACATTTGTCGGCGTCCATTTGGCGGTCGTTGAAGCCCACAGAATTAAATCTTCAAGCTTGCTTGCAAAATATGTTGCTTCAATACTCCAACTGCCCATTGAAATAAATTGTGCGATAAATCCGAAATCGTATGTTATACCTTTTTCAGGTTTCAAGTCCGGATTGCCAACCGTCCATGTATCTTCCGGCCAGTAAAGATCGTTATAAGTTGGAGCTCTGAACACTCTTCCGATATTTCCTCTAATTGATCCGCGCCATTCATCATTATGACTTAAAGTTATTCCAACTTTAGGAGAGAATTGAGAACCGATTCCTGCTTCGGGATAATTATCAAGCCGAACTGCCGGAACAACTGTCAATTTCCAAAGTTGATCAAAATTATAACTACAATCATTTTGAAAATATAAACTGTGAACATTACGAACATGGTTTCCAATGAAAGGTACTTCCGCACTTTTAACCAAGCGTTTGCTTTGAAGATCATCCTGTCTAAATTCATATCCGTACGAAAGCAAACCATATTCATTTAGATCCGTAAACGCTTGTAGTAACGCACCAAGCGCTTTACTATTATAGATACTTTCTTCAAGTCCGCTCCACGATGCAGGATTTATATAACGGAATTCGTTTTTAATCATGTAGGAATTAACATTAAAAGCAAATGGACCTAAGATTAGTCCTTCATAAGTTATACTTGAGTGGTTGTTAATTATTTTGCTTCTTGCAGTTAGATTCGGATAATCAATTGAACCGGGTGAACCGTTATCTGATTCACGGTATTTATGAAATGCAGATAAGCGGGAATGATCAAAAAATGAATAGCCTGCTTTCAAAAAAATGTTATCAGATTTTGTATCAGCATTCACAAGATCTGTTTTAATTCCTTTTTTATTTGTGTATTCAAAATTTCCATTGGTTTGAGTTCTATTATATGAAACAAAGTAATCGAAATTGCCAAACCCCTGCCCTACCGACGCATCGTAGACACGTGTGTTGAATGAACCGAATGTTCCATTAGCACGGTAGTTGAGAAGATTTTTTCCCGCCATAGATTTAGTAATAATATTTATTACTCCCCCGACAGCATCGCTTCCGTATAAAGCTGCATGACCCCCTTTAACTACTTCTATCCTTTCAATCAAATCAATTGGAATTGTACTCATATCTACCGAAGCTTGCTGGGCGTTGTTCAAACGCTGACCATCAACAAGAATTAAAACTTGCGAATCGGTTGAACCACGGAGTGAAATTGATTGAAGGGAACCCAAAGCTCCGTAAGATTTTATTAATGATCCGCCAATTGATGAAAGAGCTTCTCCGACATTTTTTGCATTAGACTCGGCAAGTTTTGCAGTTGTTAATACTTCTGTTGCTACCGAAATAGAAGTAACGAGCGCTTCACTACGAGTTGCAGTAATTACTACTTCAGAAAAAGTTAATTCATCATTCTTCAGCAAAAAATCAATTGTTTGTCTCGTATCTCCGTCAATATTTATCTCGCGTTCTTGTTTAATATAATTCAGCATACTGCAAACAACAATCCATCTACCCGCGGGAACTTGTGTTACTGAGTAGATTCCGTTTTCGTTAGCAGCGCTGCCGATGTGCGTTCCTTTTAGATAAATATTCGCACCAAAAAGTACTTCTCCTGTTTTCTCATCCTTTACTGTACCGCTAACTGTATTACTATTCTGAGCAAGCGATTGGCTGCAAATAAGAATGGATAAAATTATTATAGTAATTTTTATGATTGAGGTTTTCATTTTTCATTCCTCACCTTAGTTTTCATTTTACGTAAACTGTAAATTAAAACTAGAGAGATGCACGGAATACTTCATCCGTGCATCTCCCCAGGTTTAATCGTTCAATTAGAATAAACTACTGTAAGCTTAGCCCGACGGTCATTCGTACTTCTCTGCCTGGCATCGGATAACCATCGCTCAAACGATAACTCTTATTAAATACATTGTTGAGATCCAATCTAAGCATCCATTTCAAATCGAACAAAATCGGATTTACTCCTACGTTCATATTCCAACGGCTTACATCAGATAAAGCAGCTGTGTTCTTTACATCTACATAACGTTGACTTAAGAATTGATAATTAATATTTATCTCGTAAATATCAATAACAAGCGCAGTGTTGAAATCTACTTTGTGAAATGGGCGATATATTAAAAGTTTACCATCATTTGCTTTACCACTTTTATCGCGTGCATCCATATATGTATGATTTAATTCCAACTTCAACTTATTATCAAATACTTTTGTACCGATGTAAGTTTCAAGTCCGCTGGTTTTTGATTTTTCCACGTTCGTAGGCATCCATTTAAAATCTGCTCTTGGAGCCCAAATGATTTGGTCGGTCATTTCACTAACAAAATAATTCATTCTTATCTGTGTATTGATGAATGGAAGTGTAACACCGTAACCAGCTTCAATGGTTGTTCCATATTCAGGTTTTAAGTTTGGATTTCCGACAGTGTATGCATCTTCCGGCCACCACAAATCATTAAAGGTTGGAGCTCTATATGATTTACTCCAGTGTGTGCTGATGTTTAATGCGTAAGCATCCGTACTTGAAACCATAAAACTAATTTTTGGACTAAATACTTTATCGAAATCAGAAGGAGCATCATAACGAACAGCAGGAACAATAGAAATGTTATCGAAATAGAATCCTACATTCTTAAAACCAAAGTTTGCAGAAAGATGTCCGCTATGTGTGCTGCGGTCTTTATCACCAATTGAAGTACTATTAGCATTATCGTGGCGGTAAGCATAACCGTAAGTAAGATTAAGTAAATTTTCTATTACAGGATTATTTTGAGTTAATTCCACTCCATAAGCATTTACTTTATGATCGCTTTTTGTCGGTCCGCCCCAAGAATCCGGATCATCGAACCGTGTTCTGAAATATTGATAATAGCTGTTTGCGTTCAAGTTAGCTTTTCCAAAAACTTCCGGTATGTTGTAGCTTAGATTAAAGTACGAATTATTCGTTCTAAGAAGCGCACGAGGTGTGATTGTTGCAAAGTTCTTTAATCCTTTCACGCTGCCGGGAGAACCATTTTCTGATTGTCCGAGTTGACCTGTAAAAAGAAGATTAGAATTAGCAGGTAGTTTATAACCGAGTTTTACAAGAAAATCATCACCTTTGGAATAATTGTTTTCTCTTGTCTTTTCTGTACCGTCCAATAGGAGATACTTGTAATCACCATCGCTCTGTCTTCGTTTATACGATAAATAATAATTGAAATCATCCAATGTGTTTGAAGTATAAACATTATAGAACTGGGAATTGAATGATCCGTAAGTTGCTCTTAAACCTAAATCCATTTTAGATGTTTCTTTAGCTTTCTTTGTAATGAAATTAACTACACCGCCAACTGCATCAGAACCGTAACGGGCAGAATTTCCGCCGCGTAGAACTTCAACGGTCTCAATAGCATCAATTGGAAGTGTGGTTACATCGTATCCACCACTCTGAGCATTATTCATTCGTTGCCCATCAATTAAAATTAGAATCTTGTTTGCAGTTGCATCTCTAATATTAATTTGTCCGGAACGAACATAAACACCGGGAATTGATTTAAGAGCTTCAGCCATATCTTCCGCATTAGTTACTTTGGATAATGATTGCGCAGAGATGACTTCCTTGTTAGTCTTCTTTTCTTGTGTTGTCTCTTGCGCAAATAATAATCCGCAAAAAACAAAAGCCACAATTAAAAAAGTTAGAAATTGTTTCGTGTTTTTCATGTTACTCCTCCTGTCATTGGTTTAGTTTGGTTGTTGTTTAGTTTTTATATTAGTAGAAGAATCCTTAGTGTCTTTCCAGTTTGTAGGTCCGTTTAAGAGATTAATTTCAGGATGCTGTCGAAATTGATTCCACTTTGTAGCTTCAACCGGATCTACCCATTTGGTTTTTATAAAATCTCCGTAAGGAGGCATATCTATAAACACAGGATTAGTTATAGAATACATCGGCCATTGTCCGAATGCTTCGGCAAGAATCCAGCCGTCTTTATCTACTACAATAGTTATGCTATCGCGATAGGTATATGAAGTATCGGTCGTAAACTTCTTAATAATTTTTCCGTTAAAAATTATTCTGACTCCTTCTTCGGATTTTAAGAGATGTTGATTAGCTAATACTTTTACGGTAATCTTAATTTTTCTATCTCGTGTTACATTTATAACTTCGCCAGGATTTTTTCCATTGATAGTTAGTAAAAGAAGAGGACCGAAATTCGAAGTAAGAAACAAATTTCCTTTTTTAATAGCGGATTTAATATTCGACTCGGATAATTTTTTGGAATAAGCATACGTTCTTGGATTGCCTGTTGTGATTGTCCAGTAATATTCTCCTTTTGGATAAGAACTCGTTCCATAAATATCATGACAGTCCGAGCCTGCAATTCCGGAAATCTTATTGCCTTCATCTAAATATGAGAACCACGAATGAACAGCAAGTGTGTTGATGTTAGTATGTGCAGTATCCCAATCGTTATAAGTAAATGAATGAGGCGGTTCACCGTTCCATACTTCAATTGCATCCAAGTTTTTTACTTTGCCCCACGACTTATATCTTCCCGCCCAATCCCAAGCCTGAAACGGATGATTAACCGCTATCAAACCATTTTGCTGATGAGTAAGATCAATCATATTTTGTACATCTTCGCTACCGTCAAAAATTGCCCGTGCCCAAATATTCGGATTGCCAACATTTTTCCCGTTCATCTTATCAATAAAAGTTTGGTTTAGATGACCGTAACCATTTTCAATTGATGTAGTCGAAGCTTCAGTGGAGATTTCACAACCGGCAATCGGAATAAAATCTTGTATTTTATTTCCGAGCCATTCTTTTTTTCCAGTATCGGAATTATGATCTGTAAGCATTCCCCATGATAAACCAACACCTTTCATTGCATGAGCGATTTCCGAAGGATTCTGATGCCCGTCGCTATAAATACTATGATGATGAGTATCTCCGGAGAACCAACCGAGTTTACTCATATCATATAATTTTTTTAGTGTAACATTGTATTCAATTCCATTAAACTCTTTTTCTTTTATGGCAAATTTTTCTTTGACTAAACTCCATTCCGGTCCTTTTGTAATTATTAAAACAATTGTATCTGCATGAATTTTTACAGAATAATATCCATCCTTTGTAGAATATTTCATTTGAATTAAGTTGTCTGTTCTCCCTTCAACTTTTTTATCTCCGAACGGCATAACAACTTTGGTTAATGGATAATACCAGACTTGCACTTGAGCGATCAGAGGTTTGCCGTTTTGATCGGTGATTTTTCCATAAATAACTTGCTGAGAGATCTTAGGAATTAATATTTCCTTTTTCTGCGGGAATAAATCTGAAGTGGAGGCAACTATGAAAATAACTGCAAACAATAGAAAATTCCTTAGACTCATCTTCCGCGTAGTCATGCTATCTATCTCCTTGTTTACAATTTTTATTTGGTTGAGCTAATTGCTCTTATTCGCTTACCAATATTTCTGTTAACCTTTCTGCGTAGTTTTCAAAATCAATATTGTTGACTTTGCTCAACCGTTCCTTTATTTCATTCGGAAAAACATCCGAACCTGAAAATGCACCGGCAATACTTCCAGCAATAGCAGCGATCGTATCGCAGTCCCCGCCTAAATTCGTAGCCGCTTCTACAGTCTTCATCGGATCGCCGTTGTAATAAACAACAAGAGCTAAAGCCAAAGGAACTGATTCAGACATTGCTACACCTGCGCCGATATAGTCATATAAGTCTTGCCATATTTCCTCTTCGGTTTTTCCCGAACGAATAATCTTTAGTGCATACTCTGCACGTTTTATTATCGAAGCTCCGTACCATTGTCTTCCCAACTTCATCCCTTCTTCAGCTCCGTACATATAAGCATCAACTATAGAATCTAAATTTTTATCAACCATTCCTGCAGAGACAGCACAAGCAATTGCGGAGGCACCTGCTATAGCAATATTTGTATTATGAGTTGGTATACAGATTTCAGCAACGTCTTTTACAACCGCATCATAATTCCCGGGATTTACAATTCCTGCAGGAGAAATTTTCATAGCGGCACCGTTTGTATCACCCATCCAGCCGGCTTCATCAATAGAAACTCCGGAGTCAATCATCTTTAATGCTCTTAGCGAACTCGGTCCGAGAATCAAAGTCTCAAAAGCATTTAAGCTTTTAGCCCATTCCAATAATTTTCTTGCAACACCTTCTTTCGTAAATCTTTTCTCTTCAAGAAATAGATCAATAAGTAATAATGTTTGCTGAGTATCATCTGTAATCTGTCCGGCTTTCATACCATCATGAATCACATGACCTTTAGGTGCAGGAAGTAATTGCGTGATTCTTTCGGGAAATATTTTTCGAATCATAACCGGGTTCATTAGAGAAGTAGGCATTCCCATTGCATCACCGTAAGCAACACCTAATAAAGTTCCATAAACTTTTTTGAAAAAAATTTGTCTCTTTGTTTTACTCATTTTTTCATTTGATAACGTTTGATTTATCATTATAGCCCTCCGATGTTTTTCGATCTAATCCAGAAAGCAATTGCAATTAATATTACTTCAGTAAAGCAAATCAGGTAATCTCTTGTTCTCATTTTTATTTCATTTAGATCCGTTGTTGTCTTCATTGCCCCGAATCCTCTATTAAGCATTGCAATAGCAAGGTTGTCCGCCATTCTTAGTGAATCAACAATTAACGGAATAAGTACTGTTATGTAAGAGCTGACGCTTTTAATTAATCCGCCTTTACCAATTTCGGCACCTCTTGCTTTTTGTGCTTCTTGAATCATTTCTGATTTTTTTTGCATCGTAGGAATAAATCTTATTCCGGTTGTGATGATAAAAGCAAATTGATGCGGAATTTTTATTTTCTTTAACAACTGTAAGATATCTTCTATCGGTGTTGTATATGTTACAATGGTAGATGTGATTACCATAATGAAAATTCTTAAGACAAGAGTAATACCGTATAGAAATCCGCCTAGCGTAAAGGGAAATGTTCCTAATGAGAAAAGTGTTCTTTGATTTGCTTCAGATGTGAAATTACTTGCCGGATAAGTGAAGCCGGTAATTAAGAGCATCAAAATAAAAATCGGCAGCAACGGTTTAAGTATTTTTTTTATTCCCGAAAACGGTGTTCTTATAGTGAAAAGAATTACGCATGTACAAAAAACAATTAATAAATTAATTATCGGTGAAAGGAATACAAACGAGATGATTGTAATAACAAAAAACCCTAGCGCTTTTGTCCTAATATCTAACCTATGAACGTAACTTTCCGAAGGGTAATACTCGATTAACATTTTCTTTCCTAGCTAATTGTTCTAATAAGTCATTTTGTAGTTCATTTATTGTAACTGGATAATTTTTGTAGCCGGCACTTCTTAATTCTCCAGCAATAGTTACACAATCAGGTGCTGTGATTGATGCTGCTTTTAAGATTTCAGATTCATAAAAAACTTTTTCCGGCGGATCATCGAGCATAACCTTTCCGTTTGAAAAAACAATAACACGATCAGTATATTCGGCTGCAAGAAGCATGTTATGAGTGATCATTAAAATTGTATGCCCTTGTCGATGAAGTTTATCAAGCATCTCCATCATTTTATTTGTTCCGTCCCAGTCTTGACCAGTGGTCGGTTCATCAATGATTAAAATCTTTGGTTCCATTGCAAGAACAGTAGCAAAGGCTAATTTCTGTCGTTCCCCTTTTCCGAGAGTAAACGGATGACGATTTGTAAATTTTTCTAATCCGACAAATTCTAATGCAGTATTTATTCTTACAGATCTTTCTGTTTCTGTCAAATTCATTCTCTTCAATCCGTACTCAACTTCATCGTAAACTGTCGCTGAGAAAATCTGATGATCGGGATTTTGAAAAATATAACCGACTTCTTTGCTCAATTGCGCTGTTGTAAGTTGACTAATATCATTTCCATTTATAAAAACAGCGCCGTTTGTTGGTCTCAGCAATCCGTTCAGTTGTTTTGAAAAAGTTGTTTTGCCTGCGCCGTTCTTTCCGATCAAAGCAACAAACTCTCCCTTATAAATTTTTATATTCAATTCATTTAATACAGAATTCTTTTGCTGATAATAAAATGACAAGTCTTTAGTTTCGATCGCAACAGGATTATTATTTGTTGAATAATATTTTTCCGAGCCATTATTTGAAATTTTGAAAGAAGTGAAATTATTTTTTGCAAATTGTAGAAATTCATTTTTATTTATGAAAACGGAATCTTGATCTAAAAGACCTTGCTTTTGAAAACAATTCCCTATCTCAGAAACTTCAGGAGGACGAATGCCGTTTTTTTTGGTTAGAACAATATCCTTAAATAAAGTCGAAGGTCTTCCTTCCCAAACTTTTCGCCCGTTGTCTAAAACTATTATCCGATCAGCATATTCTAACATTTCTTCGGTATCATGACCAGAAACTAAAATTGTAACTTCACCTTTTTTCTTCAAGACGGATAAAAGTTTATATATTTCTTCTCTGCCTACTGGATCTAGTTCAGAAGTGGGTTCATCGAGAACTAAAATTTCCGGTTCCATAGCAAGCACACCGGCAATTGCAAGTCTCTGTTTTTCTCCACCGGATAGTTCTGATGTAATTCTTTTTTCATAACCTTCAAGTCCGACAGCTTTCAGTGATTTACTAACGACTTCTTTAATCTTTTCTTTTCCAAAAGCAAGGTTGGAAGGACCGAAAGCAACATCTCTCTCAACCGTAATACCAAAAATTTGTGTTTCAGGATCCTGCATAACTAATCCGATGAACCGCGCCATTGTTTGAATATGATATCGCTGAGTGTTCATAGTATTGGCAATTACGTTGCCTTCGAACTCGCCTTCAAGAAAATGAGGGATCAATCCATTTAAGAGCATCATAGCTGTAGTTTTTCCAGCCCCTGTTCTTCCCATTAGTCCAACAAACTCTCCTTTTTCTATTTTGAAATTGAGAGTATTAAAAATATCTGTAAGACTATTTTTATACTTAAATCTTAAGAGATCAACTTGAAGCGAACCTCTTTCAAGTGTTTCAAACATTTAACCGCTTCCTTAACTCCCCAATTAGTGTAATCGGTTTATCTATTTTATCTTTTAAAAGATCCAATTTGTTCTTTTGTAAGGAGACAAGACAGCAAGTAGAAGGTCCGCCGGATTTTGTAATATCTAATGTTATTCCTTCATAATAGAAAGGAGAAAGATTAGCGCTCTTTGCAAGTTCCCTAAACTCATGAGAAATTCCTTTTGAACCGATAGGAAGAATATCGTGTATGAAATCGAATGAATTTAATTGTTTAATAAGTTTGGTGTTCGCTATTCCATTATCTGCATAGTGCACTTTATACTCGGGTGCGGATTTAGGAACACCAAGGCAAACAACAAGATCACCTTCAAAACTTCTTCCGGGTCTGAAATCTTTTTTTTCGACAAATCCAACTACAACAACTCCAACTCCTGTTTGATAAGTAACAACATTATCTTCGGTACTTCCGGTAAGTACAAGATCGCCATTCAATCCGGCTTCCGAGACTTCATCTCTTACACCGCGAATTATTTCTTTCCCAACAGGATCCATCTCAACACAAAGAGTATCTACAACTAATACCGGTAGAGCGCCAGATGAAAGCATTTCCATGATTGGAACTCGCGCAGCCAATCGTCCAAGATCATAAGCCGGTGAAAATACAGTATCCTGTTTCTTTGGACCAATTCCACCATCTGAATCACAAGTAGTAATCATCCAGAAATATTCTGTTAGTTCAGTAATTAATAGATCTCTTACTCTTCGCGTTTTAAATGCTTCGCTATTATTTTCTTTTTTAAGAACATTATATTTTTCAAGTAGTAGATCAGTTAACATTTACTAAACCATTTTACTTTTACTAATGATTAAATAAGCAGTTATTGCTATGCATATATTTATGCTTGATGCAATGGTAAGCGGTATTATTAATGCTGCTGTAAGTCCGATTCCCCCGATAGGCATTACAAGTAAAGATGATACGGGCCCATTAAGAAAGACCGCTACTAAAGCTCCCGCCCATAAATGAATTTTTTTAGCTACTAACTCGAAAACCGAAACCCATATTGACATTTGTACTGCGACGAATAAATGAATCGGAAAACTCAATGGGAATCCGGTCGTTAGTGCAGTTAGCATATGACCGAGAGCAGCGACGATTGCTCCTTCGCGCCAACCGAAAGTGATTGCAGAAAAAAATGCGAATGCAGCGTCAAGTGCTACTGTTCCCGTAGGGCTTGGAATTTTTATCATAGCACCCACCGCACTAAGCGCAATGAATATTGCCATTCGAGCAATTCTTTTTGACGACCAAAATATCTTTTGATAATCAATATTTATTTCTTCAGGCGGAATCGGGATTAATGTCATTAGTTCATTATTCCATAATATGATTTAATTCAATACTCAACTCTTCACCGTGACGAAAATAAAATTCACTTCTGTCTCCCGGCATAAAAGAACGTGCAACCTCAACGATCTCATCATTTTTATTAAAAGTTTTTCTTGTTAAAAGAAATAATGGTGATCCCTTTTTGACCTTTAAGAGGTCTGCTTCGTAGCGGTCGGCTCTAACACAAGTTAGATTTTCCGTAAAATAACTAAACGATAGGTTGTACTGTTCTTTGAGAATATCGAACAAAGAATTTTGCGATAAATCAATTTTTAGAAGATTGGGACAAAAGAATTTTGGTATATAAGAGGTTTGCAGTGCAACAGGTACGTCATTCAGAACTCTTAGTCTTTGAATTCGGAATAACTCTTTACTCTCTTTAAGCTTAAGATATTCAAGCGTCTCTTTTGTCTCGGAAATTTTTTCAGCAAATATCACTTTGGTTTTTAATTTACCACCGTTCGTTTTGAATTCCGAAGAAAAGCTAAAGGCATCTGTCAATCCTTTGAAGATTTTTTTCTCGGCAACAAAAGTTCCCTTACCCTGGATGCGAAATAATATTCCTTCTGAGACAAGATCGGTTATTGCCTGTTTAGCAGTGTTTCTACTAATACATAAAATGTCACACAATTCATTCTCGGAAGGAATTTTTCCCCCCGGTTTATACTTGCCAACATCAACATCCTCTTTTATTATCTCTTTCAACTGGTAATAGAGAGGCAGAGCACTTTTTCGATTTATTTCCATAATGGCAAATCCGATCTTAATTAGTAAAAGAAACTTTGTACATATTTATAGCTTCATAATTGTAAAGAGGAAAGTATTCCAGTAATTGTGAGAATGTTGTTTCCATCTTCTCTGGTACTTTATCTATCTTCAATAGATCAAGATTACCAGGTGCATGAATAGTTTTACCGAATAGGTCTGCTGCAATAGGTATTTGAGGTCCGGCTTGTTTTGTCTTCGCGGAATTTATATAACGAACTTTCCCATTTTTTACTGCATTAACATTTTGCGCACCCTCACGATGAGCGATCTCATAAGGTGTTGTAGTACCCCAACCGACTTTTTCGCCTTCGAAGTAAGGTCCACCTGCATTATCCCAAATCGGAATTAGAATAACATCAGGATTAGCTTTTACTATTTCATCCCACGAAACTTTCGGTGCAATTCCGGGTCGGTCACTAAAAATCGGATTACCTCCGACAGCTTTTAGTAACTCCGTTATGTAAGAATCTTTACCCGGGACACATTTATAAAAGTAGTTTATTTCGTAATAGACATTTACTTTAGGTGCATCTTGATATTTTAGACAAACTTTCTTTAGATTAAATTTTAACTCATCAACTAATTTTCCTGCAACAAGATCTTTGTTAATAGCTTTTCCAAATTCCAATATTTTATCATAGACTTCATTAAGACTCGTTTCTTCCATGTGGATTACTTTGAATCCTTCTTTCTTAAATAAGTCTCTATACTTGATTTGAATTCCTGTACAAGTGAGTATCAGATCAGGCTTTAGTGATCTGACTTTTTCAAGATTGATATCGGCAAAGCCGCCGATGATTTCAAGCTTGCCTTCTTTTACCAATCTTGGAATAGAATCTGGAAATATGCAATACCTCGTAACAGCAATCAGATCATTTGTACCGCTAATAGCAGCAACTATGTTCGTCCAGTTAGGTGCAAGTGATACGATCTTAAATTGTTTTTGCGCGTAGTATGAATTAAAGACAAATAAAGAAATTAATAGAAGTAAGGTTTTTGCTTTGTGAATTTTCACCTTTTCCTCCGTTACAAAGAGGGTTTAATTAAACTTGTTGGGTTGTTGGTACAACTTACATTTTTTAACATAGTTTGTCAAGATGAAATTTTTAAAGTGTTGCTTAATGTTTAGAAGGTATTTGAAAACGGGCTAAACTGAATACAATTTCTTAAAATACTTCATTTGAAATATCACGATCTAATCTTTCACCATAGCATTAATTTCAAATCACTTCATACTCTGGAGTTCATATTACACAATAGAAGTAAATTATATACAGTAGCATTCTAGAATTCATTTCTTCTTTTTGTCTACTCAACGAAATTTTCCAATAAGTCAAATTATATCTATACTGTTATAGTTAAAGGTTATTTGAATATAAACCTGCCCTCTAAAAACAAACCTCGAGAAAAATTTACATTTGCTATAATCGAGGTTTTGTTTTTCTGTGCGGAGAGTCAGGGATTTTGCTCTACATCTACTTTCAATTTATTTTTGCAGATTTTGAGAGCATTGTGACCAAGTCAAAATTTTTTTATCTATTATATGTGATCAGCTCAGTAATAAATTATCAAATGTACCATACAATGTCTATGCATTTATATACTTACTCGGACTATGGGATAGGGATAACTAGTCAACATTATAGAAGCATGAAGTGAATTATCAAATAATATGTTAATTTTAATTTCACAAACAACAATTCATATGTTCGATCCAATTAAAGAGGCATTTTCACGTCAATCAGAAATATTTGATGAGTATGAAAAAGGTAATGAGATTCTTAAATGGATGCGCTCGGTTACGCATAAGCATGTGCTGCGCTATTTAAGGAAGAGCGATAAAATATTGGAGCTAAATTCCGGTACCGGTATTGATGCCGTTTTCTTGGCAACGATCGGTTTTAAGATTTACTGCACAGATATATCGGAAGGAATGTTAAATAAATTAAATGAAAAGATTTCAGAATTTAATTTGCACGATCATATTACTTATCAACAACTTTCTTTTATAGATCTTGATAAACTGTTCGTACATTCTTTCGATTATATATTTTCAAATTTTGGCGGACTTAACTGCATTGAAAATCTTACAGACGTCTTCAAACACCTTAGTAAAATATTAAATCCCGGAGGTAAAGTAACATTAGTGATTATTCCGCCGATATGTCCTTGGGAACAAGCATTGTTCTTAAAAGGAAAAATCTCAACTGCATTTAGAAGATTAAACAAAAATGGAGTTACAGCAAACATTGAAGGTGTAAAATTTACAACGTATTATCATAGTGTGGCTAAGACTGTAAAAGCGCTTGGACCAAATTTTAGGATTATAGAAATTCAAGGATTGGCATCAGTTAGTCCCCCACCGTATATGATAAACTTTCCGAAACGATTTCCACGATTATATAAAACTTTAACTCGAATTGATGAAAAATTATCTCATACATTTCCTTTCAACCGTTGTGCTGATCATTTTATCATAACTGCTGAATTTATTCCTAACTAATCTCAAACTTGATTTCCCTTTTTTAATTGATGTTCAATCTGCATTTGGCATTCAATCGAATATATAAAATTGACTTCCAGCCAATTCTTTATTTCCGAAACAGGTCTTAGATTATAATTATTATTTTTAGCAATCATCTGTATTTCATCAATAGGACAATCATCCGATAGAATCATTAATATTATGATTTTCTTGTTCTGGAATTTTTCCAATTGCAAAAAGAGCTTTCTGTAGTATTGGAAATCTCTTCCGCAATTCCATGCATAATCGCTCTCTACTATCGGATCTTTTGCAAAATAGGGAGGATTAATTATAATAAAATTAAAATCGCAATCTGATATGTTATCAAACAGATCGGAGTGAATAATTTTAATAGGCGCATTATTTATTCCGGAGTTCAAATACAGATTCTTGACAACCTTTTCACTTATATCCGATGCGGTAACAGAAGCACCTTTTTTCTGGCAGTAAATTGAAATGAGCCCTGAACCGGCACCAAGTTCCAACACTTTTTTCCCGCATAAATCATATTTAGCCAGATGGTTCAAAAGTATTTTTGTGCTAAAGAAGAGACCCGGATGAAAAATTCCGGGAAGTACTATTACTCTAATTCCTTCATAAGAATAAGCTCGTTCCTTGTTTAAATACCGTTTAATGAGAAAAATTAGCACCGGAGAAATTATTTTTTTAACTCTTCTTTTAATTTTCATTTCTGAAGTCATTCAAATTAAAATCCTTCTATTTCTGGTTGACGATATTGCAGCCAATATTTTTGCAACAATTTTATCTCGTAAGGCAAAGCATAAATTTTTGTTTTATATCTAAATTTTGAAAAAGACTTTATCGTTGCTCTTTGCAGCTTAGACAATTTAATATCGGAAACAGTCGGGTAATAACCATTAAGTATGGTTTCGAAGTTTCTAATTTTATTTACAATTTTTTCGGTGAGCCATGGGGTAAGAGGATTCTTCCTTAAATCAAATTTTTCCCAATGGGGGTTGATCCAATCTTCAAGCTTTTCCGGAAACTTAAATCCTTTATTTAATGCCTGTTTAAATAGTTCAGAATTTGTGGTGGGTACCGGACTATAGATATAAATAATTATTTCCGTATCGGGATTGATCTCTTTTATTTCTCGAATAAAGTTTATGTCGTCGTCAATTTGTTTCATAACTAATTTTTCTGACTCTGCTGGGAGTCCTAACACAAAAGAATATTCGGGAATAATATCAAATTGTTTCATTCGAGCGGCGAATTGTTTGATCTGTTCTTTAGTTTGTGTTCCGCCTTTGTTCATCTGTTTCAAAACTTCATCGCTTCCGCTTTCAGCACCGAAGAAAATCATTCTGCACCCGGCTTTTCTTATTAGTTCAAGAGATGAATCCTTAAAATTATTTACGGTATCAATTCTGCCTTCACCCCACCAGATCATCTTTTCATTTTTTATCAGCTCGGAAAATTCAACTGTCCTTTTTTCTGATACAAAAAAATTATTATCATGAAATTCTATAGCGTTACCGCCATAAACATCTTTTAAAAATTTAATGTCGTCATAAATTTTTTGTGCTGATCTTCCTTTCCAACGTGCATTATAGATCGGAACAATTCCGCAAAAAGAACATGTAAACGGACAGCCCACACTTGAATGGTAAGCGATTGTTTTTGTTCCTAGAAAAGTTTTACCGAGATAGTATTTAAGCGGATAAAAACTATTCAGCTTATCATAAGGAAGTGCAGCGAGAGTATCCTGATCATATAGTTCATCCTTAGAATTAAAAATTATTTTATTGTCTTTGAAGAAGGTTAAATTGTTAATGGAGTCCGGTTGCTCATTTTTTTCTAACACATCTATAAGTTTAGGAAATGCATAATCACCGGGCCCGTTTATAATGAAATCAACACAACCGGAACGAATGACAACTTCCGGTTGATTTGAAGGAAAGTATCCGCCCCATATAATTATTACATCCTTAAATATTCTTTTTATTTCACGAGAGATAGGAATTGCCTGCTTTAGTTGAGGTCCCGGCATTACAGTAATTCCAAAATATCTGTAATCACCGGTTTGAAATGCATTAATTATTTTTTGCAAAGGATCTTTTTCAAGATTTCCGTCTACGATTAAATAATCATACTCCCCTTCCACTGAAGCTGTGATAGACAAAATCGAATTTGGTATTCTGGGTTTTGAATTTGCACTCCTAGGATTGAAAAGTATAATCTTATTCATATACAACTTTGCTGTTTACGATTGACTTAATTCTATTTGATTACTAATTGATTTTGTGCTGCTGATTAATCCGACTCTCTTTTCAAAGAAATAGTAAAACGAAAGCGAAAGCAATTCTCCGATTACTCCTGCAATAAGAGCTCCATTGATTTTATGAATCGAGATCAAGAAATAATTCAGAGGAATACTTACAACCAGTACAGAAATACCTGTGAATAAAATTAATGATTCTTTCTTGATCTTATAGAGAATGTACACTCTAATTGTATAATAAAAAATAGGAACAATATATAAAAATGAAAGAAGTGCCATTTGCCAGCTGATATTTATTCCGTAGATTTTTTCGAGTACTAAAGCAAGTGCAATAGTTATCGGGACTGAGACAATAAATCCGAACAAAGTAAATCTAAACGAAAATTTTGATAGAGTTCGGCTGTTCATTCTGTATATTTCTTTTAAGTACGGCTGAATAATGAAACCGGTAGCTGCATGTATGAGCAAAATATAATTAATTAAGATCTGGTAAACTGCTAAATCATTTTTAGGAAGCAATAGTGCCACAAAATACAAGTCCAATCTGGATTGAAGCATTCCAATAATACCGAGAAGGAAAAAAATAAATCAGGCAGATAATATTTTTAGATTTATCGAAGTTGAAAAATTAAAATGTAATATTTTTCTAAAGTATATACCGAAAACGATTAATCTTATTAATTCAATAGTGATAAATACAAATAATAATAATTGAACTGTTATACTTTTATTCGAAACAATAATTATCGAAATTGAAATTAATGAAAGCGTTATTTCCACTAGTAAAAAGAATTTCATCTTCTTGTAGAATAGAATTAGAACTTCAAAAGATCGGTTGAAGAAAATTATTAACTGCCATAATATGAGCAGAAATTTGATATCGCTGGGTATTTGTAATATTAGAATTATTAGAGCGACAATTATCAATAACGGTAATCTGGCTTTTAAGTTCTCAAACCAATTCGTCGCTACTTTAGGATTGTCTAAAGAAAATTCTCTCAATAGATATTGTTTGCTTCCCCAACTGATTAATTGAGCTCCGAGATTAAAAATGATAAGGTATGAAACGAGTTCACCCCAAACAGAAAAAGATGAGAATTTTATTACGAGAAACGAGATAAGACTGTTCAAAGCAAGGGGCACAACATTCCGCCCGGAGTTGATTAAAACTAAACTTAATCTTTTCTTCCACTTGATATATTTTTTGGAATATTTATGCATGAACTTTCTATTTTTAAGTATTGTTAAGTAATGATAGAGAACAAATTACTTATTAATGAAACTCAAATCGAAGATATACATAGATAAATTAGTCGGGATACCCATTGTTTTTTCCCTCAATCTGATATTTCGATTTTTCTTACAATTCAAACAAGAAATGGAGCCGGATAATTCAACAATAAAAAAAATTGTTGTCTGTAAGTTCATGGGAATGGGAAGCATTATACAGAGTACATCCTTATTAATGACTTTGAAAAACAACTTCCCTAATGCACAGATAGTTTTCGTTACTGCGCCTAAAAATCATTCGTTACTTCAAAGCTTCCCTTTTGTTGATAAGATACTAATAGTTAATGATAATACAATTCTTAGTCTTTTCTCAAGTTCTATAAAAACAGTGTTTGATCTATGGATTAACAAAGCAGATCTATTTATAGATCTGGAGATTTATTCTTACTTCAGTACATTGTTTACAGTCTTCTGTTTTCCAAAGTACAAATTCGGTTTCTACAGAAAAGAATCGCGGATTCAGCTTGGGGTATATTCCAAAATGATCTACTTTAATACGAAAGTGCCGGTGAATAATATTTATCTTCAAGCGGCAAAACTTCTTAAATGCGATTCAACTGTTACTGAGCTATATAACTACCGGCATCTTTTTGAAACTGATTCTGCTTCCTTAAACAACAAACTTGATAAAATAATTGATCCTTGCAAAGAATACATTGTTATTAACCCCAATGCTTCTGACCTTAGAATAGAAAGACGTTGGGATAGCAAAAACTATATTGAACTGATAAAAAGAATTCTTGTAAATTTTCCCGATAAGTTAATCGTTCTCATTGGATCATCGGAAGAAGTTGAGTATGTTGAAAATATATTTCAAGCAATAGACAATAAATATCAATCAAAAATAATTAATACTGCCGGTGAATTATCTCTTATGGAACTTATCGCGTTAATTCGTAAAAGTTGCTTAATGATCACAAATGATACCGGTCCGCTGCATATTGCTTTTGCACTGAACAAGAAAATAATTGCATTGTTCGGCCCTTGCTCTCCTTCGGATTACAACAACCAGCAAAATGTATTTTTTATTTATAAGAATATTTATTGCAGTCCTTGTGTTCATCACTTTTCTATTTCGCCGTGTAAAGGCGATAACCAATGTATGAAGCTAATAATAACTGATGAAGTAATGACCGCCGTAAATAATATTTTTAAGAATAAATTATTAACAAACAATGCTAATTCTGAAATTCAATATACTTTTGTCGAAAAGAATTTTCCTTTTGGTATTGTTAAGAGGGGGCGTTAACCTCATTTATTTTCTCTTCCATTGATAGCAGAAACCACACAGTAGTAAAGAAAAATAGAACCATTAGCCACAAGTGATAATATAGAAAAAACAAACCGAATGAATCAATTCTTGTTTTATTTACAGCAAATGAAACAAATCCTGTTACAACATAAAGTGCGATGAAAATTAAACTATAAGTGTGTTTCTTTTCAAGGAACGAAATATCAATTAATAATAGTGCCGGCAACGATAAAAGCAAAAGATGATAGCTCGCTGAAGCTGGTGATAAGACAAAAACTATAATACATGAAAGTGAAATTCCCTTAGATATAAATTGTTTATCATTTCTAATTTTTATCATAGCATAAGAAGATAAAGAAATGAAAAATAAATAGATGAATACTTTAACAAATGAGAGTAAGAATGGACTATTGATAAGCGGTATCGGGTTCTCGATAGGATCATAAACAAATATATTTAGTAAAAGCGAATTCCATGACTGAAACTGAACTGCATATTTAGATTGGCTGGAAAGTTCTCCATTTAAATGAGAAAAGAAAACTTTGTTAATAAATTCAATATAGAGATCCACACCGAAAAAGAATAATGCTATTAGATTAATCAAAAAGATCACCAATAATAAAGTCACAACTGTTTTGCTTTTCTTTTTAATCAGAAGTGCGGGTATAAATATCAATGGAAAATACTTTATCGCTGCACCGATCCCCCAGAATGTTCCGCTCATGATCTCTTTTTCCGATTTTATAAAGTAGTAACCGAGAGTTATTAGAAAAAGAAGAATTAAGTAAAACTGACCAAGAAGAAAATTATTTATTAGAGCCGTTCCGGAAAGAAGAATAAAATTCATAGACATTATAAAACCGAAATTTGAAACCTTCCGAAATAATAGAGCCGTAAAAAATAAAACGATTATATTCAAGAGAAGATAAATCCTTTTAGCCGTTAGCGGATTAAAGAGCGCTTCCGGAATCATCACAAAAACAGTTGGAGGAGGAAATGGAGAGAACTTCCCAATCTCATCTATCCCATATTCGTTAATCTTCTGCTGAAACCACTTATCATCATATATTTTGGATAAATCCTTACCATCAAGAAGTAATTTAGATGAAGTGTAATAGTTAGGAAAATCCGAATTGAGATTTGACCAGGCGGGAATAATTCCATAGCGGAAATGGAATAGACCAAGGATGATCAAAAGAATTATTGAGAAATATTTTGGCGGTTTAATAAATAAATTAACTAAGAAATATTTAGTCAACTTGACCTTCGATTTTCCTTAATATAAAAGGATCAAAGATTGTTTGCGGCAAGTAATAAAAATAAGATAAAGCGATTTTGCTAGAAGAAACATTTAGCTTAAAAGGATTTCTCAATAATGATTTAATGGTTAGCAGTGCTTTTTTACTTCTATAAATTCTATGAATAAAATGATGAAGCCGTTTATAATAATCCGGATTGAAAGTATTTCTGAACATCATCGCAAGATCATCCGAATCCTTCCAGTTAGTTTTTGTTTTAAGATCATTTTTTACCAAATCATAAAATTTTGTCCCCGGTAACGGATATGAGACAGAAATACCAATATCATCAGGCATTAGTTCTTTAATCATTTCAATCGTACTTCTAATATCTTCTTTTGTTTCACCCAAGTAGCCGAGTTGTATAAAGAAAGCAACTTTGATCTTTTTCTCTTTCAACAATTTTGCCGCTTTGTATATTTGCTCAACAGTTGTTCCCTTCTCCATTGCATCAAGAATTTTTTGCGAACCGGATTCTGCGCCAACCCAAACAGTTTCTGCACCAGATTGATAAAGTGAATCAATATTATTTTCGTTAAGAAGAAGATCAACGCGTGATTGAATCTTATACTTAAATTTTAATTTTTTCTTTTTGACTAAATTGTTGAATTCATTTACCCAGCCCGGCTTTAATCCAAATATGTCATCACAAAACCAAAAATGATCAGGTTTGAATTTATCTAGAAGATACTCAATCTCATCAACAACATTCTGCGGCGAACGAGAGTTATATCTGTTTCCATAAATCGGTTTTGCACACCAATTACATTTGAACGGACATCCTCTTGTAGTTGCAAGATTTAATGAAAAATAACCGTGTTTATCCGTCCATATTTTTCTGTACTTCTCAATATCAATTAATTCCCATGCAGGAAATGGCAGTTGATCAAGATCCGTTAGTATTTCTCTTTTGGGTGTGTAGATTGTTTTTCCACCGGAGCGGAAAGCAATCCCTTTTATTTCTGATAATTTATTATTTCCTTCTTCGAGAGATTTAATTAGTTCCTTTAATGTTGCTTCACCTTCGCCAATAACAACAAAGTCCGCCCCGTTGTCTAAGTATTTTTCATAATGATCTGAAGAATCAGAACTAGAGATTATTACTTTGCACCCAAAGTCTTTTCCGATTTTTGATATTTGGAAAGCGGCTTCGCGCATTTTACTTAAGCACATCTTTGTTAAATAATTAAAGCCATCATCGTAAATAATTAGGTAATTCGGCTTAACTCTTTTTAGCAATGGAATTATATCATTAACGGATTCGGCAAGATTTGTATCAAACAATGAAACATCATAACCCGCTTCTCTCATAGAGGAAATGGCATACAGTGTTCCAAGAGGCGGGTAAGGTTGTTTTGTCTCCCACTGTTTAGGATCAAATTTATAGAAGTATGAATGTGTAAATAAGAGCCTAGTCATTTTGCAAATTCAAATATTCTTTTAAGTAATAAATATTTTATTTCTTTCGATGGAATATCTGTTCCACTCTTTATGGAATTCGTTAATAACCTTCATTCGGTAATCATTAGTGTGAAGTTTAATTACATGTTCATCTAACAGAACTGACCCGTCTTTAGCCAGAGCTAAGTATTTTTTATAATGGAAACGATACAAAAAATATATCATAATATTGAACGGTCGGAAAAAGGAATAAAGAAAAGAACTTTGTAAACGTTTTGATTCCGGGATAATAAAATTCGGATAATGTTTTTTTACCCAATCGTTACTGCTTAAAAAGTAACGTAAATAATCTGCATTCTTAAATGGTTTCAAAGCTATTATCTGATGAGCCGTAAAAAGATCGCGCTGCAATTGAATTTGTATCGCTTTTTCATCAACCAAATAATTTACACAAAGAATTTTTCGCGATCTAAATATGAGTGAAATAACGTGGATAATTAAATAAACTATATAAACGGTATAAGGTTTTGTTATTATAAAAAGGTCAATGTCTTCATGATTTTCAATTCCATAGTTCGCTGTTCCGCCGCTGAAAGCAATCGCCGATACAAAAGGAACTCTATTTAATAAATTCAATAGCTTTTGAGTTAGTTTACTGTTTATTGGTTTGTTTTTGCGTGTATACAAAGTTTCAATTTCTTTATTAAGATAGATCATGTCATCTGAGATTAAGATTTTCTCTTTATCCAGTAAAGATTTTACTGTTTTATCTAGTTCATGCTTGGATACTTTTTGTTCAAGTAAAAAAGTATGAAGAACGTGTAAATTAACACCGCTATTAAATAGTTTGTAATATAAAAGCGTTTTTTCAACCGCTTTTTCAATATCATTGTTAAAAATATCAGACAATTCATTTATCCTTGATTTTTCTTTCGATGGCTGTTAATAATTTATTTAACTGGTTTTGCATCAACTCCGGCGAGAATTTAATCGTATCGTTAATTTTTCGTTCATCAAGCATTATCAGCAACTTATCAAAACCTTTTTTAAGATCTATTGAATCTGTAGCGCTAAATTTAATTGAATACGAACCTGAAATTTCTTCTGTCCCAGAACCAGAACTACATAGAATGGGTAATCCATAATGCATTGCTTCAAGTACAGGAAATCCAAATCCTTCTACAAAACTTGCATGAACAAATGCCGAAGCACCAGTATATAGCTCGTGAAGTTCCTCTTCTGAAACATATCCTAGAAATTCAATATCAGGATGATTAGCATAATTCAAGAACAAATTATGGATCTCTTTAGAACTTGCCCATACTTCTCCGGCAAGTTTCAGCTTGATATTTAATCCGTTTTCTTTATTCCAATCAATAAAATTTTTTATTAAAAAGGATAAATTTTTCCGAGGTTCAATATGCCCAACGTATAAAAAGTATGGATGATTTTTACACTTATTAGTAACTAATTGATTATTGTCTTTTTGGGCTGAAGTTAAATATGCTTGTAGAAGATAAATCTCATTTTCCCTAACTCCAAGATATTTATTAATACATCTTTTAGAATATTCACTAATAGTAATAATTACTGGGTTCTTCTTTAGAGTTTGTTTTAATTGATTCTTGTAAAATAGAACAAACGCTTTTGAATAAAAATGTGGATGAGAGATAAATGATAAATCATGAATAACTATTGCTGCTGGTTTACTAAAATTAGCCGGCATTAGATAATTTGGGAAAATACCGCAATCAACTTTTTCGTGATTCATTTGAGATGCAAGCAAATACTTTCTATAAAGATGTCTATAAATTCCGCCTCTTTTGATAAATGGTAATGAATTAAAAAATTTATTTTTTACTAGATAATTTTGTGAACCGTGCGAAAATGTTTTTATTGTATGATTCGTTTTGCGTAATGTATCAAGAAGACACTTAATATATTTTGAAGTGCCTGTTGATCTGATTCCCACTGCCGATGTATCTAAACCTATGATCATAGTAAGACATTATATTTAATATTTTATTAACAAATTAACAGATGTTTTCATCTATAGGAGAATAAAGTTCATGAATTAATAAACATATTTTATTATTAAAAAATTCAAAGATTGCTAATTCATTAATCGGATTGTTTTACTTATAATCTAATAAAAGAAATAAAAAGCCCAAAAAAAAATCGAAACTTTTCGGAGAGTTTGTGAATCTCCTCCTGTGCAATCCAAAACCTCATCCCAACAAACAGCACTTAATTCCTATTTTAATTTATATTTCTGTCTTCCTTAAAACAACATATCAAAACTCATTATGTCTAAATCTTTACTCTCTTTCTGCCTTTGTTTCCTTAAGACAAGACTCAACTAAAACCTAAATACCTAAACAATTTGTGATAATATAGTACCATTCCTTATCCAACCTTTCGTCGTGACAAAGTCTAATCTTCTTTTCTTGAGGTGGTCAATTATAATTGTGAATTATTTTATCTGCAAGGAGTTTTGGATATGGACAATCATTTGATACTATTTCATCAAGACCATTTTACCGGTTGCTGAATATTCTTCGGCTTGTATTCTGTAAAAATATATTCCCGATGTTAATTGTTTTCCATTAGAAATTTTTTCAGTATTAAATGTTATGTTGTGCTCACCGGGCTGCTGTTCTTCATTGACAAGTGTTGCTATTTCTTTTCCAAGAGTGTCATACACTCTCAATCGTACATGACTGATCACAGATAACTGATAACGGATAATAGTCGTTGGATTAAATGGGTTGGGGAAATTTCCTTCTAGTATAAATTCAGTTGGGATTTTTTTTTTATCAATTACATCAGAAGGATCTACAAAGAAAGGAATTTTAGGAAGAGCCGCTTTCACATCCGGGTCTGCCATGAAAAGTTTCCACAACAACTGTGAGCGGTAATTTTCTATCATACAAATTATTGGTCCTTGATCAATAGCCAGATAGTCATCATTGAACCAAAACTTACTTACGTTGAATGCATCCTTAAATCCAAAGTCACCCCATACTGCGCTGCCGTGAACTCTATAAAAATATTTAATTGCATTCAACGCTAAGTTTTCATTTTCATACAGGAAGTAAGGCATTGAACTGATAGCAGCTGTTGGTGCAATTGTTCCGTTATCATTTACACCTGGTTCATGTGCCAAATAGCCGACACCGGGAATACTATTACTTGCGGTTAACCCCCAGCAGTTTTCATTGTAACCGGCAAACTTTTTTGGGTTCTCAATACAGTAAGCGCGGTTGATCATTGTCTGATTGAAATTATTGACAAAATAATTTGCATACCAATCTCTTTTACCACGCGGATCAAATCCTAAAAAAGAATAATGAGTAAAGAAAAGCGGCCCGCCATAATTACTTCCAACAGAAAGTTGATAACCATATTTAGCTTGACCAGTATATCTAATATTAGGGTTATTACCCTCATTTCCCCATCCACTTTTATAAAAGGCAGGCAAGATAGAATGCGTGGGTGAAGCCACCGCAAGAAAATATGTAATCATTGTTTCGTTCCAACCATGAAAAATAAAAGATCCATTTTCCGGAATATTAAACTGATAAGTCGGCGACCAATTCCAATGTAAGCCGGTTGAACCACCTCGGTAAAAATCCCAATCTATACCCTCCCAAATTTGTTTAATCGTATTTCTGATTTGATCTTCATTGACGTTTTGCATGTTGAAATATTGCTTTGCTGCGAGAAGACCTTGAATCATGAATGAAGTCTCAACGATATCCCCACCATCTTGGTAATTCCCAAACCTCACTACTTTACCTGTAGTTCCGTTGAACCAATGCGGAAAAGCTCCGTGGAATTTATCAATTTTAGTTGCAAGGAAATCAACAATCTTTTTCATTCTTGCAACGCCTTGATCTCGCGTAATAAATCCTCTTTCGATACCGACAAGAATTGCCATCACACCAAAACCGCCGCCGCCGATAGTATTTGTAATATCACTTTCATTTGGCTGCCAGCGTTCCCGTGCAATCCCCGAATTTGGATCTCCCCAATCCCAGAAATATCTAAACGTTCCTCGCTGAGTCATATCTAGAAATTCAGTGTCTGTCATTGGATGAGTAAATGTTGTAAGCTCTGCGCTCATTAGTGACTCATTGTTAGAAAAATCGTAAGCAGTCATTTTATATTTATTCGCAACAGAAACATTGCCGATCCATTCCGAAAAAAATGATCTGTATTTTTTTACATTAGCTAGGAACTTGAATGAAGAACCATCCCACTTATAAATTTTATATCCGGCAAGATCAGTTTCGGTGTTAAGCTGCCAGATTATATCAATATGCTGTTCGTAAGAAATAGATTGAATTCCTTGAGGAGTCGAGGGCGGAGTTGTATCCTGAGCAAAGTTGAGTTGCACGTTTGTTAGTGAAAAAACTGTAAGTAATAGAAAATTTCTACTAGTCATTTTGGTCTATCCTATATATCGAAATAAAATCTACATGTTACCAACTTGCTGACATTAGTAATCACTTCCAAATCTTTTAAACTCCATAGTAAATTTAATAATGTTAAGTGAGAATATGTCCTGTTAATTTTTAAATCCCAGCCGCGTCAATCCTTTCTGCACAATTGGATCTTTCATAAAATACTTCCATACAAATCCGTTCATGTAATTTTCAATCATTATTACAATTGGGCCCTGATCAAGTCCGAGGTAATCTTTATCGTACCAATTCAAAGTTGGGTTGAACGCATCCAAAAATCCGTACTTGTCCCAAAGTCCTTTCGAGCCATATTTATCATATATGTTCATTAAAGTTGGAATAGTAATCTCAGGTGCGAATGGAATTGAACCAGCCGAAGCAGTTGGTGCGATTGTTCCGTCATCAAATGTCGAGTCGGGTCCGGAAGTCCCTCGTGCGGAATATGTCCAAAATTCTTTTCCGTTAAAATTGTATTTTTCACCGGGACCATCGCACGCGCTCAATCCCCAGGTTAATGAGTCATATCCAGCCCATTTATTTATATTCTGAATTGCATACTCACGTTGAATGTAAGTCGCGCGGCGTGAGTTTTCGAAATAATCTATTCCTTTCCTCTGCATGTAACTATCAATCAGGCCACGCCCATCAAACCAGAGGAAAGAAAATTGATGAATGAACATAGCCGGAAATACAACGTGACCTAATTTTTCGCTATAAGGTTCCCTCCATTGATATGATTTCAACCAAGTATCATATCCTTTCTCTGCATCAGGCATATCCATTCCTGCTGCAATAATGTATAAGAATAGTGCTTCGGTATAACCCCACCAACCAAGTTTGTTGAATCCTCCTTTTTGATCCCATCCAAGAGAAATTGTATTTGCATACTGACCTGTATCCGACATTGTAAAAAATTTCCAATCAACTCTTTCCAAAAGTTTTGTTGATAGTTCTCTTATCTGTTTTTCTTTTTCCTCGGCACCATTGTAGTACTGCCGTGCGAAAATAATTCCACAATAAAGTAATCCGGAATCAATTGATGAAAGTTCACAATTCCAAAATCGCTTTCCGGATTTCATATCAAGGAAATGATAGTAAAATCCTTTATAACCGGTTGCTAATGGTTCTGTACTTTGTTCTGAATTCCACAAAAAATTCAGCATTGAAAGAGTGTATTGAACAGACTGATCTCTTGTAATCCATCCCTTTTCCGAACCTATTGCCCAAATTGGAACCGCAAAACCAACAGCTGCAATAGTTGCGGGGGATCCGTCTTGTGAACGGTCTTTCACCAGTCCATTCACCGGATTCATTTCATTAATGAAGTAGAGAAAAGATTTGTATTGCAGTGTACTTAGAAACTCATGTTCTTTTTGAGTGAGTTCGAAATCTATTTTATCATAAGAAAGATATTTCACATCCCGGGATTGACATCCTGCATTCGTTATAAAACCCAAAAGCAATAAGAAGATTAATTTTTGCATAGAACACCTTTAAAATTTTTAAGATTTAACTTCAACAAAAGGTTTATCAGCCTGCCCGATAAGATTTTCAGTTTTGTCTACTCCAATAACACAAATTTCGGTAACACCAAAATGTAAATGATTACATCGCTTTTTTAACATAATATCACAAATTCTAATAGTCAAGAACAGATTAAAGTTTAGACTAAATATTTGATATTGTTCTGGTTTATGATGTGGTAATTGCTAGTTCTCAGAAGCTCAAAACATACGAATGGCATAACAAAGAGAAGTCTCAAGCATAAATTTAAGGATAGAAAATGTTAAGTTTCGATGTAAAATTATTTCTGAATGATGAATTATGCAGGAAACATAAACATGCTGATAATTAAAAAACTTTCAGTAAAATCTATTAAAATCATTCTATTCATTCTACTGCTATTCCAGACAGATTTTTTTGCCCAGACTCTTGAAGAACGAATTACAGATATCATTTCGAAAATGACTCTTGAAGAAAAGATCCAACAGCTACATAAAGAAGGAGGAATGAACACATCCGATAATACACGTTTAAATATTCCCGGTTTTGTAATGTCGGACGGACCTCACGGTGTGCGAAACGGATTTGCAACTTCATTCCCGGTAGGTATAGGATTAACCGCAACATGGGATGTGGATCTTGTTTATAAAGTTGGTGAAGCGATGGGAAAAGAATTTCGCGGGAAAGGAATTCACCAAATGCTTGGACCTGTTTTGGATTTATGTCTCGATCCTCGCAACGGGAGATCGCCTGAAACGGGCGGCGAAGATCCTTTCCTGAATGCAAAGATCAATACTTCAATCGTTCAAGGTGTTCAATCAACTTCAACGATTGCAACAATAAAACATTTTTATACCGAGTACAGACAAAACGGAAGGACAAGCAACAACTACACACTCAGCAATCGAATGCTGCTGGAACATCACGGTTTGCAGTTTCGTGAAGCTGTTCAAATTGGCGGAGCTATGAGTGTAATGAATTCTTATAATCTAATAAATGGACAAAAAGCTGCGGAGAATCCAACTCTTCTTGGTACTATTCTAAGAACCAAATGGGGTTTTCCATATTATGTTGTTTCTGATTGGGGATCTTTATGGGATGCAGAGAAAGCAATAAAAGCCGGATGCGATATTGAAATGGGTTCGGATCTCTATGAAAACGGAACGAATGGACTTTTGGCTCTAGTCAACAGCGGAAAAGTAACTGAATTAACTATTAATGATGCAGTACGCAGAGTATTGCGAACAAAAATAATATCCGGTATAATGGATTACTACCCTGCCGGCGATCCAAGTGATGTTAACAGCCCCGCACATCAAGCTCTATGTTTGGAAGCAGGCAAGAAAGGAATTGTACTTTTAAGAAATCAAGACAACATTTTACCATTAGACAAGAACACAATAAAAACCATTGCTGTATTAGGACCCAATGCAAACGAAATGAGAACAGACGCTTCAGGCAGCAGTTGGGTTGATCCGTTTTATAAAGTTTCTCCGCGCGAAGGTATTGAAAAGTACCTTGGCACAAGTAAAGTGTTATATGCTCAAGGATGCACAATTGCCGGAAATTATGCGAGTGATGTTTATGATGCTTTGCAAAAAGCTGCACAGTCAGATGTAGTAATTTATTTCGGCGGATTAGACCCAACTCAAGAAGGAGAAGGATCTGACCGTACGAACGGTTCGATCGAATTGCCCGGTAAACAGAAAGATTTTATTCAGCTTATAAAGAATGTTAATCCAAATGTTATTGTTGTTTTGATAAGCGGAGGAATTTGTACGGCTACTCCATTCATCAATGATATCAAGGGTTTGCTGTATGCATTTTATCCCGGACAGGAAGGCGGGAACGCAATTGCTCAAGTGTTATTCGGTGACTACAACCCAAGCGGTAAGCTTCCTGTAACAATGTCAATGAGCGACTCACAGCTTCCGGATAGAAGTAAAAATGATTTAGATGTAATTCAAGGTGGTGGATATAGGTGGTTCGATTATAAAAAATATACACCTCAGTTTGCATTTGGATTTGGATTGAGCTATACAACTTTTTCGTACAGCAATTTCAGGATGTCACATCAAACTTGGGCATTTTATGAAGAACCAATAACTATTAGCGTAGATGTTAAGAATACCGGTTCGCGTGCTGGTGAAGAGGTTGTACAGCTCTATCTAAGTGAAACAACATCTTATGTAACTAAGTTTGCGAAAGATCTTAAAGGATTTAAGAAAATTTTTCTTGAACCAGGAGAGACTAAAACTGCTACATTCGAAATAACACCAAACGAACTTTATTATTTTAGACAGCAAAGTAATAGTTATGAAATTGATCCGGGTCCTTACACTTTTCGCATAGGAACTTCCTCTGATAATATAAAATTCAACTATACATTGGATTTACGTCCTCGTCCTCCAAAAGCTGATTTACAAGTTGCAAACATATTGACCGTTCCTCGTTTTCCACTTAAGGGAGATAAAGTAATATTTCTTGCAACAATTATTAACCGCGGTACGGGACCAAGTCCCAATTCAACATTTCACGAAGTAAGTTTCAGTGTTGATGGAAAATATGTTAGCAGCTCTGTTGCTCTACAAGATTCTATTCCCAAAGGCGGTATGGCGTTGGTTTGCGGAAATGTTGGCGATAATAACATAAATTATTGGGTTGCTGGTGATCCGGGCACATACACAATAGAAGCATTTGTTGATAGCAAATCAGCCATCAATGAAACTATTGAAACAAATAACAAAAAAACTGTAACGCTGAAAGTTTATAATGCACCGGCTGTGAATCTTGCACTAAAGAAAACAGTCAGCGTTTCATCAATTGAGGGAATAGGTTTAGAAGGAAATAAAGCTGTTGATGGAAGTTATGGTACGCGTTGGTCATCGCAATTCACAGATCCGCAATGGATAACTATTGATTTCGGAACACCTGCTCAGTTCAACGAAATAAGATTGAGTTGGGAATACGCATACGGAAAGGAATACTCAATTCAAGTTTCCGATGACAATTTGAATTGGACAACGATAATAACCCAGACTAATGGAAACGGCGGATTTGAGAAGTACAATGTTCAAGCCAATGCAAGGTACTTAAGAATTTACGGAACGAAACGCGGTACTCAGTATGGTTACTCGCTTTACGAAATTCAAGTGTTTAACAATCCAACATCAGATATTAACGAAGAAGAAAATAATCTTCCTTTCAATTTCAGTCTAAGCAACAATTATCCAAATCCTTTTAATCCAACCACTACTATTATTTACAATGTGCCCAAAGCAAGCAATGTTAAGATTGAAATTTATAATTCATTAGGTCAGCTTGTGAATGTATTAAGGGATTCATTCCATAATCCTGGAAGATATAACTTAGTCTGGAACGGCAAAGATTCATTCGGTTATCCGGTAAGCAGCGGAATATATTTCTACCGGATGAGTGCAGAAGGATTTACTTTGGTAAAAAAGATGATCTTAATGAAATAATAAAATAGTAAAGTAATAATCTTTTTTATGCCAATGGACAGCTAAATAAACTAAACATCAACTCAATTTCTAATTGAAAATACTCCCGGCTATTTACATTACCGCTTCTTCTTTTTTGCAAAAAATAGTTATGCTTAATTATTTTTTTGAGTTTAATCGGGAAAAATGAAAAACCTGAATATAATATTTGTTTTTATTACCGCTTTTGCTTTTAATATCTGTTTAGCACAGAATGTTCAAGTAAATGACGGCTGGTTTTACATAAACGGAAATAAATTTTTTGTGAAAGGGATCGGTTATGAGACACACACACGCCCCGGACAAGTTCCGTGGGTTTACAGCTTCAATGCCGATTTGATAAGATTTGATTTGCAACGGATTAAAAGCGCAGGGTTCAATACAATCCGTACATGGAGCGCAATAACAGAAGAAGAATTGAAGCTGGTGGAAGAATCAGGTTTGAAAATTTTGTTTGGAATTTGGATTGATCCATCAGGTGATTTTGGAAGTCAATCATTTAGAATATCTGTTTTAAATCATGTAAACAGTGTCCTTAACTACTCGAGTAAATATCGGTGTGTAATCGGCTATTTAATAATGAACGAACCGCAAGTAGCGCATATTTATAGTTCGGACGCTCAAAATCTTTTTAATCTTTGGCAATCTGTAACAGAGTTGATTCATCAAAAACACTCCGGCATTCCGGTCTCCTTTTCAAATACAATTATTGGCGATTATATCAATATGGATATTTTTGATTTTGCGGCATACAACGCTTACATATACAACCCGGTAACGATAACCGATTCGCACGGATACAACGGATTTTTGAGTTACTTAAAAAATAACCGCGCAAATCAAAAACCGTTTGTAATAACGGAGTTCGGGCTATCGGTTTCACCGGGTTCTTCAAGTACAAAATATACTTACGGCGGTAATACATTAGAAAAGCAGACAAGCGGAGATTTGTTAATGTATAGAGAGTTGATAGATGCCGGCACTCAAGGCGGATGCATTTTTCAATATCACGACGGATGGTGGAAAGGCGGTAATGAGTTTTTTCATGATTCGTCTCCTGAAGAGTGGTTCGGGTTAATTGAATTTACAAGTCAAAACGATAAATACGGAACACCTCGTCCGGTGTGGTCTGCTTTCGAAAAGTACAACAAAGCAATAATTACGGATCCCAAGAACGAAGAAATTTATAGCGGTAAAATTCCGGTTGAGATTTTTACTACGGAGGATGTTAATTCCTTTTCAATTGTACTGAACGATATCGTTCTTTTAAATCAAAACATTTCCAATAATTATTTTAACGGTTTGCTGGACTTAAATCTTAATGAAGACATTAAAGATGTTCAATTAACTTTTAATTTTTACAATGCAACCGGTGATATTGTTAAATCGGAAGCGATTTCTCTTCTTCGTATAAGAAACGAGATTCAAATCCCCGAAATAAAAATGCAAATAGTTCCAACTAATTTGAATCCAGGCAGTAAAAATTATATGCTTCTGGAAATAACAAGTAACTCTATTTTTACAATAGAAGGGAATAAAGTTGATTACGTTGTTCATCCTCATATTGGATTTGACGCAGGGACTGCTAAATCACAAACAATTACATTGGTTAATAACAAATATTCAACGCAGGATTTTTTTGATATCCCTAATGAAACTAAAGTGGCAACTTTTGGTGCCGGTTTTACAATTAGACACGGAAATTTTACAAAGAGAATTTTCACTCAAAATATTTTAACATACGGCAATTGGGCAAATTCAATCAAAGCGGCAGATGTAATTACGGATGTTGGTGAATATAAAGACGAAAAAAGCAAAACGATACGTGGAATTATGTTGTACCAGAACTATCCCAATCCGTTCAATCCTGAAACAACAATTATTTACAAAATAGCTCCGCCAATACTTCCCAAAGGGAAAACTTCAGTATTGGTGAATCTTAAAGTTTATGATGTTCTTGGTAGAGAAGTTGCTGTACTGGTGAATGAAGAACAAAAAGCAGGCACTCACCGCTCAACGTTCTTCAATATTAACTCTTCACTTGCCGGTGGAGTTTATTTTTGTCGTCTCATAGTCGGCAATTATTCTGAAACGAAAAAAATGATTTTATTAAAATAAATTTTTCAGTATGAAGTCGTTCAATTAACATTCCACCCGGCGTTATTTTGTTAACACCATTTTCTTTGTATCAATTTTACTGCCGGCAATTAAAGTATAGAAATATATTCCACTTGGCAAAGACGTTTCATGTTTACCCGCTGTGGCGGGGAACGTCTTTACATATTTACCCGCTTGCTGAAATTCATTTACTAATGTTGCAACTTCTCTACCAAGAACATCATGAACTTTTAATTGCACATGGCTGAATGCTGATAACTGATAGCTGATTACTGTCGCCGGATTAAACGGATTGGGATAATTCTGAAATAATTCGAACGATGCCGGAATTTCTGAGTTAATATTATCTACAGATGTTGATACAACATTTATTTTATAATCGGGGGAAATTGAAACGATATCTAATCCTTGTTGGCCGACACCTTTCATTAAGTAACTGCCTGCTTTTAGAATTGTTATGGAAAGTGTATCACCCTTTAATTCCGGTCTACAATTAGTATCGAGAGTTAAAAAATTGATTGATGTAACATTCATCTTACTCTTAACAAAATTAGCGAGCATGATTTTTTTCTCTTTGCCTATCTCAAAATTTATTTTGGATAAATCAGGTGTGAGCCATTCAACATCAGAATAATTTGATGGAAGGTTGCTGTTAAGCCAAGTTGTACGTTGACTGATCCAAGTTTTCAAATAATTAATTTCTTCTTCATAATTAGAAAAACGATTTTTATTTGGCCAGATATAAATTGCCGGATTAAAAATGTCTTTCCACTTTGAAAAATTCCTTACACGGGCTTCAGCGGTTAATGCAGCATTTTCTTCTATAAAATTTGTAAGGGCACTAATGCTGAAAGTTTTATTCTTGACCTCATTCCATCTTTTTGCAAGTTTGTTTTTAAATACCGGATCAATCATCAAGTTTGTTGTCCAAAAGGGACTGCTCCAAAGACCATCATAATGTTTATATGCTTGCCAGCCTGCAGGGTTAAAACCGTCATCATAATCTGCCAGCCCAAAAGAAATATCAAAATCCCAAATTGGACCCATAACCAATTTACCTCCTTCACTATCGCGATTCTTATGAAGGTACGCACTCAGACGATATGCATCCGTGTTTTTCGAAAATTCGTTTAGCAAGTAGTGATCTACAAAAGAATCAATATCAATAAGGTTGTAATAACCTGCAAAAGGATCTCTATAACCACCCGAATACATTATTGTTTCAAACTTGTTGATATAGTCTCTTATATAATTTTGTTGTGCTAAAACAATATCCGATGCTTTCGGATATTCATGAATATAAGTAACGGGAGCTTTTGTACTTTGAAACACTGCAGGATATGCTGAGGTCCAATATTTATCCCCCGGATCAACCCGATCTATCTTAACTATATATCCGCCGGTAACAGCATCGCCGGTTATATCTGTGGTAGTCATCTTTTTTATATTAACCCGGTTCTTATCCCGTTTAATTTTTTCCTGGAGTATATAGATGCCCCTGTAATCTCCGTTGATTACAACCTCGCAATAGCGCGTGCGTGTTGCGTATCTACCCAGATCGTTTGAGAGTTTGTATGTAATTACATTACGCAGGAAAGATTTATCTATATATGATGCATTGAGCACCCAATCGCTCTCTTCGGGAAAACCAAGAAGCGAAACTTTTAAATCGTTTCCAGCATTATCACGTGTTTCAATTCCATACTGTTTTTTCTCAAACATTTGAGAGCTGTGTCCGCGTAATTCAATTCCAATTTTCCCGTTGTAAGCATTGAATGGATCGGTAAGATTATTCCTTATGCCGGGACCATTATCAATTATACCCATATCAGCGGTTATTTTCGGTTCATCAGGAATTGTTTGACCGTGCGTATTAATTACCACAATTGGAAGGTTCGACGATGTGAAAGTTACTTGACTAAAATCTTTATTAGAGACAAAAGCAAGTAGTGATACTATAAAAAAAATTTTGTTTGTCATAATCCACCATATAAGATTAGATTGGTTGCGTCACTTGAGAATCATCATTTTCTTTGTTGAAAGATAGTTATTAGTTTTTAATATGTAAAAATATACACCTGTTGTGAGTGCAGAGTGTAGAGTGCTGAACGTAGAGTGATAAACACCCGGGTGCTTTATTTCATCTACAAGTGTAGCCACTTCACGTCCGAGTATATCGTAAATCTTCAAGGATACATGACCGCTCGCTGCCAACTGATAACTGATAACCGTACCGGGATTAAACGGATTCGGATAATTTTGTTCTAACTTAAATTCAGTTGGAATACCATTTTCATTTTCAACTGATGTTGGATCTCCCACCCCATATTTTTCTACACCAAACCACAGTGTTTTATAATTGTTTTGATCTAACTCAACCATGAAATGATTTTTTGTTGATGGTTTTACAATAAACGCTGGAATAATATTTTCGATTCCTTTTGAATCGAGCGGATATATTTTGATTGAGTCTGCATAGATATTTAAATCGAGTTTGATGTTGAGTGGATAAATCGAGGTTGGATTTCTACCCCAATTGTTATTCAAAGAATTGTTATAAGAATTCCATATCATTCCGCTGTTCTGAAGTTTTGAAGCAAGTGTTATCAACGACTTCTTTGACTGAGACAACTTTTCATTTGTTAATGAAATCCATGTCATGCTTCCGAAATCACTCGTACTGAAATCAATTACAACAAAATCACCGACACGTGTATTTTTGAGCGATGAAAGAAATCCCGCTGCGCCATTAAATTTATCCGAAGCAACGGTTAAAATTCCCTCGGAAGTATTATAAGTAATTTGATCGGTATCTGTTTTATATGGATTCGTTGGGATAGACGGTAAAGAATTAAAATTTGTTTGATTGCTGCTTGTATAAGATTCAGTACGCACAGCATTACGGAGTGCCAAATGGTGATCATAGCCGGTAGCAGCATGCCAATCATTTACTACAGACTTAGGGAAAAGATAAAGCGCTTCCGGAGTGTAATTAATTTTAATCATGTTCTTTGATTTATCAATGAGACTATTTCTAAAAGTAAACGCACACGAAGGAAAGAGAGACATGTAAATTGAATTGCGATGAATGTCAAAGTAACCATTTACCCAATCACTATTCCAATTCTTCCTATCGCCGCTGTAATCGAACATCATTATTCCATCAGCACCATGAAATGAAGAATATCCGGTTAAGAATAAAAGTGCTTCGCTTTGATAACGGTTTGGGAATGCATGATTGTATTCACTGATTGTGTATGGTTTGCCCACCATCGGTACTCCGGCAAATAAATCCGGCATCGTTCCGCCATAACTATCTTTCACCATCGGTTGATTATTTATTAACCAATCGGTTTGAGACCATGGATTATTAGGAAACTGCGGGTGATCCCAATATGCATGATTATCAATATAATCCGATCCGGAAATTGAAGCGTTGTCTGCAGCGCCTACAGTCCAGTTTGTTCCAACGATTGGTACTTTAACACCAAGAGTGTTGTGAAGATAATTTATCATATCTACAAAATAATCGCGTTGAAGTTTAATATAAAATTCTGAAATATCTTTCACACGTTGATCCGAGTAGGAAACGCAATCGGTGTAATCAATCCGTCTGATATTTTGTAATTCAATTGATTCATCTTTATTTAAGCCGCTTACCCCGGCACTAGTTACGCTGACATTATCGAACCAAAAAGCTCCTGTATATTTTCCCGGATTAAACGTAAGCCGCGTATGACCAATATTTGTTTTCAACGCTTTGATGTTGAAAGAGAAAACTTTCCAACTTGTCGTCAAATTGATTACAATTCCACCATACCAATTCCATGGTGAATAATCATTCATCATCGAAACAGAAATTTGTTTAGGTGCATCTGCCCGGGCAGCAAACGTAATTGTGTACGCGGAATCTTTATAAACAGTTAATGTTTTCTGTTTGAATTGAATATGCCAATCGGTTCCGGTAGAATTTGTTATGCTGACTTTTGCAGAGAGATTTCCAGCATAAGGATTTGAAACATCTTGAGAAGTTGTTCCGGCAGCAGGTGAATGTAACTCCAATTCCCAGTCGCTGTTGAAACTTGAAACTTGCTCAAATCCACCGTTCTTTATTTGATCATTTTTCCCGGCTTGAACTGTTCCTTGATTCCATGCACTCTGAAGATTTGCAGTTGTTTTATATTTATCCGCAATGAATTTATTAAACAAACTATCAAGCATTCGCACATGCCGGTAAATCAACTTACCTCCGCTGGTAATCGGTTTAAGTTGATTCGACATCCAGAATCTATAAAGAGAATTTTCATTATTAGTTTCTACCATTGCCATAACTGGATCGTTAACGAGAGCTTTACCCGTGTAAGGATTAACATGTGTAAGTAATTGTTGAGCATATTCTTTTTGAAGCATTATCAAATATGGATCGAATAGGGTTATCCCTTTCGCGAATTCAGTTCCATAATTAAAAATTGAATCCGCATCAATTACTCCATCGAATACAGTAAATCTCCGGGAGACATTCAAATTCATGTTGATGAAGATTCCGTTCTCCTTCAACTTGGAGATGTAATATTCAAGAAGATCCAGATTAGCTGAATATAACGAACGGGTATCAACTCCTTTAAGTAAACTATAACCGCCCCAACCATTATCAATATGATGAAACCGAACTAAATTTATTCCGACCTTGCGCATTCGTCCGGCAATTGCACCGGCAATATTTTTATCCGGGAAAGCGCCATCGGCTACAGAGTTGACTCCCCAAAATTTAATTTTCTTGCTGCTTAGATTAAAATTACCGTCGACATCAACAGTAACAAAACTGTTTTGAGGAATAGGAATAATTGGAAATTGAGGGAGAAATTTTTGTGAAGTGGAATCATTCCATGCTAAATTGAAATTAAATCCGTTTGAAAAATTTTGGGCAGATCCTGTTGTAACAAAAAGGAGAAAGAAGAAACATTTTTTCATGATTAGTCCATATTGTAATTCTGAGGACGAACAAAAGGCGAGGACGAAGAATCCCAAATTTTTAAGATTCTCTCCCCGACCTACGCCGGGGTCAGAACGACAAACTCAATTTAGGGTGGTTCTAAAAACCATCTTATTGAAAGCCTAAACGCAAAGAGCGCAGAGATTTCGCAAAGTACGCGAAGAATTTTGAAGTTTTTAGAACTACCCTTTATTTAATAACAACTTCCGTTTTTAGTTTTAGATCTCTTGAAGAACCGCCAACTAAAAAACTATAAACGCCGGTTTCAACTTTCCAAGATTGCGTTTGCCCATCAAAATATGCTATTGCATTTTTCGCAACAGATAGAGTTACTTTTTTCAATTCACCGGGATTCAATTTTACCTTCGCAAATGCCTTTAGCTCTTTTGCAGGACGATCCATTTTTGGTTCTTTCTCTCCAATATATAACTGCGCTACTTCAGCACCCACTATAGTTCCAGTGTTTTTTAAATCGAACGTAATGGTAAAATCAGTTCCGTTTGGTGTTACACTTAAATTAGAATACTCAAAAGTTGTGTAAGATAACCCAAATCCAAACGGAAAAAGCGGTTCTATATTATTTTTATCGAAGTGACGGTATCCTACATAAATATCATCCGCATAATATGTTCGTGCCGGAAATGCTTTGTAAGTTCCGAATGCCGAACAATCTTCCCATCGCTTTGGGAATGTTACTGGTAATTTCCCGGAAGGATTATATTTACCAAGAAGAACATCCGCAATTGCATTTCCACCTTCACTTCCGGCAAACCACATTTCAACAACGCCATTAATCTTGTTAATCCATTTATCCATTAATACAGGTGCACCGGTTGTTAAGACAACAACTACATTTTTATTTACTTCTGCAACTTTCGCAATCAATTCGTCCTGTTCACCGGGAAGGAATAAATTATCTCTGTCCCGTCCTTCGGTTTCAATTTGGTTTGATGTACCGATGAATAAAAGAACTTGATCGGCTCTCCTAGCAGCTTCGATTGCTGCATTCAGCAATTCATTGCCAGGTGCAGTCCAACCTAATATTGCAATAGCTCCACCGCCCCTTTCATAATATTCCAACTTAATTTTATAAAGCTTTCCTTCTTCTAAGTGAGCAGTGAATGTTCTTGTTTCAACCGCATGATCATTCCAATCGTTTATAACAAGTTTATCCTCAAAGTAGAGCCGAACGCCATCATCTGTAGAAGTACTAATAATAAAATCACCTGTCTTCGGAGCTTTAATGTATCCGGTCCATCTAACCGAAAAATTATCTTCACCAATTTTTGCATCGGGACTTTTATCATCCCAATGAAAAACAATTTTATTATCAATTCGTTTTAGAATTGGAGTTCCGCTTAAATCCAGATTGGCAAAGTATTCCCCCGTCAATCCGTTCTGCTTTTGAGATTGATCTGTGAATAAATATTTTGTTTCAATTCCATCGGCATCACCTTCGAGATTCAATCCTTGTGCATATTCAATTTTAATTTTATCCGAAAGTTTTTTCTTCAAAGCATCAAGCGGGGAAACGGGATCAATAGCTGTTACGTATGCGCTTCCGCCTCCGCCGGTTCTTGGAACTTGCGCACCCGGTCCAATTACAGCAAGAGTTTTAATTTGATTTTGTTTTAGAGGTAAAATGTCTTGATCATTCTTCAACAAAACAATTGATGCGAGAGAAGTTTCATAAGCAGCTTTCCGGTTTTCTACACTATTTACTAGATCTGGATTTTCTTTCCATTCCGGATTATCGAACAAACCAAGTTTAAAAATTACACCGAGAATTCTCTTCACCTTATCGTCAATTGTGGATTGAGAAATATTTCCACTCTTAATTTCATCAAGCAAAGTTTTCTGATTCATGAATTCGCCGAACGGCATTTCGAGATCGAGTCCTCCTTTTGCAGTTGGAATTGACGAATGCACTGCGCCCCAATCGCTCATCACCAATCCTTTAAATCCCCATTCTTTTTTCAGTTTGTCAATAAGCAGATAATCATTCTCGCTTGCATAATGCCTGTTAATTTTGTTGTATGCACTCATCACGCAGAGAACATCTGCTTCTGTAACTGCAGCTTTGAATGAAGGTAGATAAATTTCGTTCAGCGCACGTTCGCTTACAAGAACATCAACCCATGTTCTCTCATATTCTTGATTATTCACAGCAAAGTGTTTGATTGTTGCAGCCACATTTTCTTTCTGCACACCTTTGATATAAGAAACCGTCATACGGGATGTTAAGAAAGGATCTTCGCCAAAGCTTTCAAAATTTCTTCCGCCCATCGGCAAACGAACAATGTTTACACACGGTCCAAGAATTACGTGTCTGCCCTTACCTCTTGTCTCCCGTCCGATTGCACTTCCAATTCCATTAACTAATTCAAGGTCCCAAGTTGCAGCCATAGCAATTGAAACAGGGAATGCAGTTGATGGATTCCATCGAACTCCAACCGGCCCATCAGACATTCGAAGTTCAGGAATTCCGAGCCGTTCAATTGGTTTTGTAGCAAATCCTGTTCCGCCTAGCAAATCAATTTTTTCTTCGAGCGTCATACGGTTTAATAAATTATCAACTTGTTTTTCCAGGGGCAATTTTGAATTTTTATATGGAAGGTTTTCTTGTGCAGCTATAAACGATGTGATTAAAAGAAACAACGATAAATAAAATATTTTCATTACTTCTCCTTTTGCATTGCTAAATTTTTGACTTATTGTTTCGCCCCTAGTGCATTTAGATATCCTTTATTGATTGTACAGTTTTTGAATTTGATATTCTCCAGCAAATCATTAAATGCTTTCCTTACAAGTTCACGAGGAGGTTTTGCTTTCCGCACTTCCTCAAAATTTTTCTTCGGTGTTTCCGCATATTTGATTATCTGCTTCCACTCCTCCGTTTGTACAAAGGAAACAATTCCACGTGTAGAATTCATTTTTTTGTAAGGCCAAAAACACCAACCGATTTTATTATTCTCTAATAATTTTCTAAAGGATTCTATCCACACATCATCATTCTCTCCTGATTCACCCATGTATATCGGAACATTATATTTATTACTGTAATCAACATACTCTTGAATTTCTTTTTGTTCTGTAGGCATCCAATATTTATGAAACGTGTATGCGAGATTTTTATCGAACGGAGCGCCGAAGACTTTGAAATTTGTATTCCACTGTGCACCGCCGAGAAAAATGATATGATTTTTATCTACTCTACGAATTACGGCTGTTAATTTTTTATAGAATGGTTCAAGTAATTTGTTCAGAACTTCTTTGTTCTCGTAGAAATGAGGAATCGGTTCGTTCAAGAGATCGTAACCGATCACTATTTTTTCGTTCTTATATCTTGCGGCAAGTTTTTTCCAAAGTGCAATCGTTGTTTGCTGCGCTTCCTCGCTTTCATACAAAAATGGGTAGCTCCAACTGTCATCAATATTATCACCTGTCTGTCCGCCCGGTGCGGCATGTAAATCTAACAGAACATAAAGATTTTCTTCGCGGCACCATTTAATTACATCATCCAACCGTTTGAATCCTTCTTCCAAATAAATTTCAGGGTGATCTTCAACAAGAAAAAGTTTGAAATTGAACGGAACGCGGATATGATTTAAACCTGTACTCTTAATAAAATGGATATCTTCTTTCGTTATGTAATTATCCCGAAATGCTTTCCAAAATTTTCTTGTTTCATCGGCACCGAGAAGTTCTTTGAAAGCATTATCAATCAACCGGAATGAGCTAACGTTTTCAAAGCGAAACATATATCCTTCCGGATTTAGCCAGTTTCCAAGATTTATTCCCTTCGGTATAAATACTTTCCCGCTTGCATCAATAAAATTTTTCCCTTCGCAACTAACAAATCCCTTTGACTGTGCAGATAGATTGATTCCCATCACCAACAATAAACCGTAGAGAATAAAAATCTTTTTCATCAACTTATCTCTAAAATATTTAGAACTAATTCGAGTTCAATCTTTTTCTTTGATCTTTTGTTTGTTTTAACAACCACTCATAGATTTCCGGATTGTCGTAAGTCTGAGTCCAAGAATCATTATTCGCTTCTGGATAAATTGTTAATTTTGTATTTCCTTATTCTCTAATCATCAACTGTAAACGATGCTTCTTTCACATCTACCGAATTAGTTCCTACAAAAACTTTGAAGTCGCCTGGTTCAACAACAAAGTTCATGTTGATATCATAGAATTTTAATTTCTCCGGCGTAATTGTGAATTCTACTTTCTTCGACTCACCTGCTTTCAAAAATATTTTTGTAAAATCTTTCAACTCTTTCACTGGACGTGTAACACTGCCAACAAGATCCCGAATGTAAAGCTGAACAACTTCCTCACCATCCATTGAACCTGAGTTCTTAACATCAACACTTACTTTCAACGATTCGTTTTTTTTGATTTTATTTTTATTCAAAGAAAGATTCGAATAATCGAAAGTTGTGAAGCTCAAACCAAAACCGAAAGGATAAAGTGGTGTGTTCTCTAAATCCAGGTAATAAGATGTATAATGATTTTTTGGATCATATGGACGGCCAGTGTTCTTGTGATTATAATAGATAGGAATTTGTCCAACATAACGCGGAAAAGTCACTGGAAGTTTCCCGCTTGGATTATAATCACCGAAGAGAACATCAGCTATTGCATTGCCGGCTTGAATTCCTAAATACCATGTTTCAAGAATCGAAGGAATGTTTTCTGAAATCCAATTAATCGTTAATGGCCTGCCATTCATTAAAACAACAACTATTGGTTTCCCGGTTTTGTAAATCTCTTTAGCAAAAGTTTCCTGAACTCCTGGTAAATCGAGATATGCTCGTGATCTTGCTTCTGCACTCATACTACGCGATTCGCCTATGCATAGAATTATAACTTCCGATTTCTGTGCAGCTTCAATTGCTTTACCAAAACCATCTTTTGAACTGCCATCTACTTTACACCCTTCCTCAAATAAAATTTCAACTTTGTTACCCAATTTGTTTTTTAATCCTTCTACTACAGTAACAACATCCTCTGGTTTGCCTTGAGCCGACCATGGTCCTAACGGATCATCTTTTGAATTTGCCAATGGTCCTAATACTGCAATTCTTGAAAGATTTTTTTTCAACGGGAGAAGATTGTTTTTATTCTTAAGCAATACGATAGACCTTTTTGCAACTTCTCTTGTAGCTTTTACAATTTCATTGTTTAGAATCGTTTTCTTCTCGTATTCAGAATTACAATACTTATAGGGATCATCAAATAATCCGAGACGGAATTTAATTCTCAAGATTCGTTTTACACTTTCATCTAAAATTTCATTACTTACTTTTCTTTCTTTTACTAAATCAGCCAAATAATTGAAATATGCGCTTGCCTCCATATCCATATCAACACCGGCATTTATTCCAATCTGAGCGGCGTGTTTAAGATCTTTTGCTATGCCGTGGGGAATTAATTCACCAACAGAATTCCAATCACTTACGACAAATCCATCAAACCCCCACTCTTTGCGTAATATATCTGTCAGCAAGAAATGGCTTCCCGATTGCGGAACTCCACCGATTTCATTGAAGGAACTCATTAATGTTCCAACACCGGCTTCAACTGCAGCATGAAAAGGTTTAAGATAGACGTCTCTAAAAGTTCGTTCAGACATATCAACAGTATTATAATCACGTCCGCCTTCAGCACCGCCATAACCGGCAAAATGTTTTGCACATGCGACGATTGTATTGTTTGCAGAGAGATCATTTCCTTGATATCCTTTTACTCTTGCAGCAGCCATTAAAGAACCCAAATACGGATCCTCACCGCTTCCCTCAACAATTCTACCCCATCGAGGGTCTCTTGCAATATCAACCATTGGATTGAAAGTCCAATGCAATCCGGTTGATGCTGCTTCCGTTGCTTGCCAGCGTGCAGACAATTGAATTAATTCGGGTTCCCATGTACATGCCTCTGCAAGAGGAACCGGAAAGATTGCCCTAAATCCATGAATTACATCTAGACCAAATATTAGAGGAATTTTTAAGCGTGATTCTTCGACTGCAATTTTTTGTAAACGCTTTGTTGATTCTACACCAAATACGTTTAGAAATGAGCCAACTTTTCCTCTGCTAATTAACTTTTCATGTCCTTCACTTGGTTTTACAGTCTGAGTACCGGTATCCCATCCGCCGCTATATTGAACAAGCTGTCCAACTTTTTCTTCAAGATTCATTAACGCAAGTACGGAGTCAACGCGCTGCTCGATTGTTTTTTTCTGTGAAAAAGAAATTGAGCATACCAAAAAGAAAAGAATAAATTTTTTCATGTTAGTCCTCTGTATTGATCAAAAAAAATTTTCTCAGTTAATATCTGTGAACTCTCAGTGCAGCTTTGGTAATTTTATTTTGACAAAGATTCTTTGAATCCACAAAAAACCATAGCGGAAAATAAAATGTTATTAATATGTTAATCCAAATCCGTATGGGAACAACGGATCGTAATTCGCATCTCCGACATTGATTGGAATTTGCTGCATATTTTTAGGCCATGAATGCGGCAGTTTCCCTACAGGTTTAAAATCACCGAACAAAACATCTGCAACTCCTTGTCCTTCTGTTCCCGGTAACCACGCTACAACAAATGCGTTACTAATATTTAGACTTGGTTCAATCAACATCGGTCTTCCTGAAATAAGAAAAACAACAACCGGAACACCGGATGCTTTTGCTTTTTCGATTGATGCAACATCTTCTTTTGCCAAACTTAAATCTTCACTGTCTTCTAGCATTTCTGCATACGGAGTTTCTCCTACAACAACCACACAAACATCCGCTCCCTCAGCGCCGGAGCCATCCGTTGATGTTGTTACTTCAGTACTTTTTGAAACCGTGTTCTTAATTGCTTGCAAAATTGTTGTGCCGCCGCTGATCACGTTTCCGCTTTTGCTTTGCCAGATGATTGTCCAACCGCCGCATTGATTACCGATATCATCAGCACTTTTTCCGGTAACGTGAATGTGTTTCAAATTTTTTGATATCGGTAAAACTTTATTGTCGTTCTTCAATAGTACGAGAGACTGGCGAACAGCATCGCGTGCAACTTCTCTGTGTTTTTTTGAACCGACTTGTGTTGTTAATTGTTTATCAGTCAACGGATTTTTAAATAGTCCTAACTCAAATTTTACTTTCAATATTCTACGGACTGCGTCATCAATTCTACTTAACGGTACTTTGTTTTCATTTACAAGTTCTTTTAGCTTAGTTATGAAATCAACATAATTGTTGTCTTGTCCCGGTGCGTTCGGAATCATAATCATATCGAGTCCGGCGTTAATTGACTTTTCAATATTGCTCTTGTAATCTTTACCCAGTTGATCGATGCCCTGCCAATCGGAAACCAGAAAACCTTTGAAGCCGAGTTCACCTTTCAAAACATCATTCAATAAATATTTGTGTCCGTGTAATTTTTCTCCGTTCCAGCTATTGTATGAAACCATAATTGATTTAGCACCGGCTTTAATAGCTTCAACGTAACCCTGCAAATGTATTTTGCGAAGTGTCTCTTCATCAACCTCTGTATTGCCTTGATCTTTTCCATTTGTCGTTCCACCATCACCAACAAAATGTTTAACACAAGCGAGCACGGAAGTTTTATCAGCAAGATCCTTTCCTTGCATTCCTTTTACATAAGCAGCTCCTAACATCTTAACCAAATCCGGATCTTCACCATAACTTTCGTACGTTCTTCCCCATCTTTCATTACGGGCCACAGCAACACACGGAGCGAAATCCCACTGCATTCCTGTTCCTCTTATTTCAGCAGCTGTAACAGCGGCAACTTGTTCAATAAGTTTTGGATTATGAGTTGCACCAAGTCCAACATTGTGCGGAAAGATTGTTGCACCATCAACATTATTATGTCCGTGCACCGCATCAATTCCCCAAATGATAGGTATTCTTAAACGTGTTTGAAGGGCGATGTTTTGATATTTATCATAAAGATCAGCCCAGCCTTTTGCTGTAATATCATCAGGTTCGGAATTGCCGCCGCACAAAATTGAACCGATAGAATATTTGACGATGTCGTTAACATTTTTTTTAATTGCATCATAATCAACTTGCGTCATCTGACCTATTTTTTCATCGAGCGTCATTTGAGAAAGAAGATTATCAACTTTTTTATCTAGAGCTTTTTGTGCATTAGTTGTAAATATTCCAGCCAAAAGAAATATTATTAGAAGAAGAATATTTTTTTTCATTTTTGTCCTCAAAAGATTAATACAACAGAAAGGTCACAAATCCTTTCCGATAATAGTTTATCATTTTGTTTTCTTCAATTCATTCCATATTAAAGCGCTGGCGCCAAGAACAGCGGCATGAGCACCTGGTAATGCGGATGGAAGAAGTTTTACTTTATTTTTGAAAATGTTCAGCATGTATTCTTCCATGCATCGCTTTGTAGGTACAAAAATTAAATCACCGGCAAGCGCCAGACCACCAAAAAGAATTATTGCCTCGGGACTTAAATGCGCAACAGAATCAGCAAGTTTGAGACCGAGAATTTTAGCAGTGTAATCAAATGCTGCGAGTGCGAGTTTATCACCGTTGTTTGCTGCATCTGCAATATCTTTAGCCGTGATTTGATTAAAACTCACATTCCTTAATTCACTTGGAATGTTTGTTGTTCCAATCAATTCAAAAACAGTGCGCCGAATACCAGAAGCTGATGCGTAAGTTTCGAGACATCCTTTTCTTCCGCAACCACACTCACGTCCGTTTGGATCTACAATAGTGTGACCAATCTCTCCGGCGAAACCATCTGAACCGTAAACCAATTCGCCGTTAACAACTACACCGCTGCCGAGACCTGTCCCAAGAGTAATAACAATAAAATCTTTCATCCCTTTTGCAGCGCCGAAAATCATTTCTCCTATTGCGGCAGCGTTTGCATCGTTTGTAATTGCAGATGGCAAAGGAGAATATTTTTTTACTATCTCGAGAACATTTACAATTCCCCAATTCAAATTTGGCGGAAGTTCGACCGTTCCTTTATAATAATTGGCGTTCGGTGCACCTATTCCAATTCCAATCAATTCATAATCATCGGAATATTTTTTGAAATCGCTATCAATCTTAATGAACAATCTACTGAACAATTGATCGGCATCTTGATCTGCATGAGTCAAGATAGATGATTCATAAATGCATTCACCGGCTTCATCAACAAAACCAAATACAGTATTGGTACCTCCTACATCTATTCCTATTGCAATTTTTTTTTTCATGACTATGCCTTTGGGGTAAGGTATGATGGTTTATGCCCCTTGATCCCGTAATAAGCAATGTAGATGTAACATAATACCGGAATAAAAAACGCATGGTGAATTCCGATATTATCGGCAAAGAATCCTTGAACAACCGGAAGAATTGCACCGCCGACTATTGCCGTGCAAAGAATTCCGGAAGCCTGACCGGTATGTTTGCCAAGCCCATCAATTGCAAGTGTGAATATTGTCGGGAACATAATCGAATTGAACAAGCCGACCGCAAGAATAGCCCACATTGCAACTTGACCAAAAGTCAGCATCGAAATTATAACGAGAACTGCAGCAACAAACGCATTAAATGCCAGAACTTTTCCGGGATTAATTTTTCTTTGAACAGCAGAACCGATAAATCTACCAATCATCGCACCGCCCCAATAAAAGGATACATATTTACCTGCATCGGACTCTTTTAAGCCGGCTATGAAAGGCTGACCTAAATAATTCACAAGAAAACTTCCAATTGAAACTTCACCGCCCACATAAACAAAAATTGCTATTGCCCCGAGAACTAAATGTTTGTACCCCCAAGCACTTTTATGGATATCATGATAATTCACACCGTCATCACCGCTTGCCATAATATCGGACGCTTCTATTTTGGGTAACTTGATTACCGCAAAGATTGCGGCAATAACAAATAATGCTGCGGCTAATCCAAGATATGGAACTTGAACTGCACCGGACTCAGCTAATTTATACGCGGAAATTTGATCGGTGCTCATTGTTTTAAAATCTTCAACTGTCTTCACTGCGATAGAAAGAATTATCAGTGCGCCAAAGTATGGTGCAATTGTAGTTCCAAGCGAGTTGAAAGCTTGAGTAAGATTTAATCTGCTGGATGCTGTTTCGGATTTGCCAAGTATTGCAACGTATGGATTAGCAGCAACCTGTAAAATTGTAATACCGGATGCCAGCACGAACAATGCACCTAAAAACATTCCGTAGGATTGAATACTTGCCGCAGGATAAAATAACAAACAACCAATACCTGCAGTTATTAGCCCAATAACAATTCCACTTTTATACCCAATTTTTTCTACAAGAATTCCGGCCGGCAGAGAAACAATTGCATAGGCAGTAAAAAAACTGAATTGAATCAACATCACTTGTGTATAATTTAATGTGAAAACTGCTTTGAGATGAGGAATTAAAATATCGTTCAGGCAAGTAATAAATCCCCACATAAAAAATAACGAGGTAAGAACTGTTAACGCGAAGTTATAATTTTGCCCGCCGTTAACAGCTTTTACATTCGATGTAGTTGGTGTAGAAGAAGCCATATATTTCTCCTTAATAGTTAAATTCAAAAGAGAGTTTATTGAGTTTTAGTAATTCATAATGTACAAATACTTTTTTTGGTTCTATAAATTTGTCCCTCTAAATATAAAATGACAACTGTGATATCTTTTGTATTATTCTGGTTATCTACTGAATAACTCACCTTACGCAAAGTATTGTAATTGTCATATTGAGCGGAGCGAAATATCTCAAAACAGTTTGAAATCGAGGTGTCGAGATTCTTCACTCCGTTCAGAATGACAATTTTGCGTAAGGTGACTGAATAAGTTATCTATCAGTATCTCTCTTTTATTTTATCAGTAACATTTTTTTTGTCATTGCGTAATTATCCGCCCGTAAAGTGTAGAAGTAAACTCCGCTTGAAAGTTGTCTGCCTTCATTTGTAAGATTTGCATTGAAATCAACTTTATAATTTCCGGATCGTTGTTCTTCATTTACAAGAGTTGCAATTTCAGATCCGAGCGAATCAAAAACTTTCAACGATACAAAACCGAAATTTGGAAGACGATAGCGGATTGAAGTACCCGGATTGAACGGATTAGGGAAATTCTGCTCAAGTTTGAATTTGTCCGGAATACTTGTCTCTTCTTTAACATCAGATGGAGTATTTGATTCAATTATGATTCCATTAAGCAGTGGTCTACTAATCTGTGCTGCAAAATGAATATCGAGCAGATAGTCTTTCACTTCAACATTATCAATCACTTTTTCCAATGCAGTCTTTCCGCCGACTTCTTTATATATGTCCAGAGCTTTTATTACAAGATTGCCCTGTAGATAAATATCAAAAACTCTATTACCAACTGTGTTGTAATAATTTTCCGCTAACATAAGTTTGATTTTGTATTTACCATTCGGAATACGCACAACATATTTTGCCAATCCATTGATTTCCGATTGATAGATAGTATCATCGTTCGTGTTGGCTATTGGGTCAGTATATACTATACCTTTTACGCCTTCCATAAATCCATAATTAGAAGTATCGGTTACAAACTCTTTATCAGCATAAAAATCTCCATAAGCATTTCCGCCAACATTAACCTTAAACGGAAATGTAATTTTTGGAGTCATTACAACAGATTTTGCAACCAGGTTCATAGCATTTGCGGGCGACCATAAATCTTTTACATTTTTCACAATCAAAATAGGATTTGAATTTAGATCTATCTTATCAACAATAATATCAACCGTTCTTTTATCACTTAACAAAGTTGCTTTCGTAATTACTGAACCGGATAAAATATAATTACTATTTATTTCTGCACTTGTTTTTTCAACTTGCTCGGAAAAAAATACCATTAATTCATTTTCCGTAACAGCACGAGCAAAAATTATCTTTGGCGCAGAATTATCTGCATAACCTAACACGTTTTTATCTGTAAGACAGAGAATCAACTTACTATTAACAAAAGCAATATTTTCCGGTACAAAGCTGCTTCGATTTCCACTAAATCCATGGTCACCTTTTTCCCATCGTATCTCATCGAAGGTATTGAAATCATCTCTCCAATCAAGAGTAAAATTATTGCCCGTCCCATAATTACCGTTACCGGGAGTATATTTGTAATATGCAGCCCAATCATAATATCCAAATGCCGGAAGAACTGCATCATTCCAAACGCCAGCCCAATTTGGATACATTGGACTCCAGATGTTCATCATTAATTTTTGTGCTCTCGTTAAAGTTTTAATTTGATCTTCTGATTGTTTGTATATTTCAATTCCATCAATAAACCACGCAACATATTCCGGAGTCCACTCAAAAGCGTAAGTGTGAAAATCCAATGCCGGATCAAAATTTACATATTGATGACGGACGTGATTTGCCTGATTAGGAGTGATTGTGTTGAATTGTACATCATTGAAGTAGCGCCCCATGATTTCAATATCAATTTCATTCCATTTAGAGGATGACCATTGATCATTCGGAAGTCCATCAAAATATGAGAATAACGAAGTAAGAACTCCTTCTTTACCCGGAGCTTTGATACTCGCTTCAAATCTTCCGTAAAGGTAGGAATTTTTTGTTCTGTATTCTGCGCCTCTTATAACAACTTGTGCTAAAGAATAAATTTGAAAGCACAGAATGAATACTGCTAAAAAAAAAATTTTATTTTTCAAATTAATTAGACTCGTTGAAGAAGACTATTTTCTTCACTGTTTTGGTTACTGTATTTATATTTGATAATTACAGTCAAGTTGAATTTTCATGATAGTTACTTTAACTCACAGGGTGAGTAATTCAACTCACCCCCGAGCTTTTTCCTATCAGAATCATATGGAGGCACCATATGAAGAAAAATGTTTCTCCGCTTTGTTTAGAAAGTTATTCCCACAGAAAATCTTTGAACATTATTTAATCTTCCGAAATTTCCGTAAGAATAATCAATTTTTATAGAAACGTTTCCGATAAATCGCTGCTGGACACCAGCACCAAATGTATATGACTCTTCCGATTCTTTTAAAAGGAGAGATTTATAACCGGCTCTTAAAAAGAACATATCATTGAAAGTGTACTCACCGCCAACGTTTAGACTTTCGTAGTTATCGCTTGGGTGCATTGCATCAATTGCAATTAAGAATTTATGCATTGCTGTATTTATAGGTTTGTAAGCAAGTCCAACTCTGAAGTTTAATGGTAATTCCCATTCATCTGTTTGCAGATAAGCAGGTATTCTATCATTATTTCCGGTCGAGTTTTTATCCGGATCATAGAGAACAAGCGCAGAAGTTCCATCCAATTTCATCTTCGTTCCAAAATTCGAAATTGACATTGCAAGAACGATTCCATCAAAAGGAGTTACGTACTGAACACCCATATCAATTGCGAAAGCTGTTGCGTTAGTTCTCCAAATTTTTTGATTAATGAATTTCGGATTGAAGCCAATGGCAAAATTATCTGTAAGATTAATTGCATAAGCAACACTGAACATTACATCAGAGACACCAAACGTTTCGCCGGTACCTTCCGGATCCTGTATGGTTCTTACTTTCATATCTTCGATATTGGATGAAAGAAAACTAATACCGAGTGTTCCATAAGAACCAACATTATAAGAAGCAGCAACGTAGTTATAATTTATGCCCGCAATCCAGTTTACGTAATCGAACACTACAGCACCGCCGGGTACTTTTGCTAAACCTGCGGGATTCCAATAGATCGCTGTGGGATCATCAGAAACTGCAACATATGCACTTCCCATTCCCGAAGCTCTTGCGCCTTGGTTTATGGAAAGGAATTGTGCAGCAGTAGTTCCTTTCTTTGACACATCCGAAACGAAATTTTGTGCGGTGATAGTAGAAGTATCTACTAATAAACTTATTGCCGCAATCAAAATCAGAAAAACTAAATTTATTATTCTTCTTTTCATATCTCGCTCCACCGCTATTTGATTACCGCAAATTTGCCAATGTACTCGCCTATACCCGGCGCATCAACATGATATATATAAAGTCCGAACGCTAAATCCATTCCGTCTTCTGTTATAAGATTCCATGTTAGTGTCCCGTCTTCGGAGCCCGATTCTTTTTGAAGTGTTTTTATTAAAGAACCAGTAACATTGTAGATCCTAATTGTGCACTTTGTTGGAAGATGAATGAAATCCATTCTTCTTTCACCGCGTCCGGTTTGAATAAGATTTCTCTTTTCCCATGCATTTGCACTGATATAAGGATTTGGAACGGCTGCAATCCGATTGAGAGAATTCTTCGCAATATCGGCATCAACTCTTGCACCCGTAGTTGTGAATTGAAAATAATCACCCGTCTTGAACGGTTTAGTAGTAACAAATCTGAAAATATCTCCCGGTCTTGGTGTGGCATACATTGGTGCGGAAGGTATTCTGTACATAATTCTCCACGTAATCTTAAATTGATTTTGCTCGTACTCAATAATTACGATGTCATCACTCAAACTGAATCGTCCATCCTGATCGTTATCAAAGTATTCAGCTTGAACTTCTTCACCTCTTGAAATATTGCGGACCTTAAATGGTACCGGTTTGTTGGTGAAAGGAGTTGTTACAGTTTGACCTTCAGGCAGCCATTCAATTTCATAATCAGAAGGCCATGCAACATTTCGCTGCGGCGAGCTTTTATCCGGAGCGACAATCATATCCACATTACTATATCCTTTTACCCATCCTTTTTCTTTTACAACACCGAGTGTATCGCTGCTTACAGAAATTATAAGACCATCAAACGGAGTACTGTATTTTCCGACGCCAAAATTCGAAGTATCAACTTTTGCGAAAATTACTTCTTCCTTTCCATTCATTGTACGGTTTAAAGAATATCCCGTTGTTTTATATTTTGGTACATCACCGTCAGCCGTAAAATTAATTTTATATGATGCACCTTCTTTAACTTCATTCGGGTTAAGCACAATCAGATTCAACTTGCCGGAACCAAGACCCTGCTTAACTTTGGATAAGTCACCGGAGATTTGCGGAGGTTGGTAACCTGCTGCCGGAGCGTTCGGTGTAACAACAGCGCAGTTGATATCAATAAACTTGATCTGACCTGAAAAATCCTGAGAAATAATCTTTGTTGTCTCACTAGGAATTAATCCTTTAGTACCATATCTCGGATCTCCTTGATCATAAGCTACTAAAGCATAATAGTATGTACTTCCGTTTGTAACTGTTGAATCAACAAAAGAATGTTGAAGACCGGTCTCATTTCCTCTCCAAAAATGAGCACCGTTAATTCCCACAGGATCAGGACCTTTAATACCATCTTTCAAATCAAATTGAGCAATGGGTTTCCAATATTTTGGTTCCCCTTTAGAATCTGTGATCAACTTGATATCATTAAACTCCGGTTCCTGGCTTCTATATAGTAGATAACCTTCAAAATCTTTTTTTCTTAAAAATCTATCAAAAGACTTTTCTGAATAATCATTCCAATAAAGAAATACTTTTTTATTTCCGGCAATTGCAGTTAATGTCGGTTTCAACGGCGGCTGAGAGAAATTATAATTTGCATTGTAAATTGATTGAACAGTCTCTTTGTTAAAAACCATATCGTCATAATCAACACCGAATACTAACGCAACAGAAAATCTTTCACGTTTGTAAATTTTTAACGGAAAGGGACCCGAACCAAAAAGAATTTGGATATTTGAACTTGTTAACGATGTATCAAAACTGCCGTAATTCATTTTTCGCCAGATCACTTCATCATTCTTTGGCCATATAGCGTTCGGTCCCTTATTAGATAATCTTTCAATAACTAAGCTTGTTAAACCGATCTGGTCTGATTCATCTTTATCTGTTCTATCAAAGTTTCCTTCACCATCGGTTGGTCGACCATCGCCTTCACCTTCGTCAGGACCATTGTACTGCGGATCGTCCGGACCAACTCCATCTTTTCCAAGATCGTCATTAAGAGGTTCGCCAAAATCCCATTTACCATTATTATTAGAATCTGTAAATGGAACCCAGTTATGGTTATCGTCTATACCATTATCACGACTTTCATCAATCATTCCGTCTTCATCGTTGTCTCTCCCGTCAGTAGAGTTACCCGGACTTTCCAAAAATGCATAACCAACATAACCTGTCTTCCAGTTATCCGGAGGCGCAATACCATCTTTATCGAATGCGTATGCGAGATCAAGTTTAGTATCGTAAGAAGCATTGTCATCACCGTTATCATTTATACCGCCAACACCTGTATCGCAGTAAAATCCAAAATAAGTTGTATCTAACGATACATCCGATAGATTTACAATGTCATAATGGAAGAAGATAATATCTTCGGCGAGTACGTGTGACCATTGAAATCCACGTACTTCTTCTCTCAATCCTAATCCGCCTCTGTTACGATCTGACGCAAGCGGATAGTATAAATAAGGTGGACGAGAAAATTCTTTGTCTTTCGAATCATCCATTGTATAAAAAATTTCGAGATCAGAATTCATAACACCGCGACCAAAATAACCGAACCAATAACCATCCCACTTAGCATCAACGTTTGGAAGTGAACGAGGCCAATTTTCAGGCCATGATAAAGGTCTTGTGCTCATTGCCGGTTGTTCCGATGATGCGGCTGCATAACCCGGTATCGGTTCCATTACCCACAAGTCACCTGAAACAGGATCATAATCAACTTCTTCTCTATATGAAGTTTGTGCCGGATGAACAAGTTGTTTATTACCTGGAGCAATAATTGCAGATGTTACAATTGGTGTACATCCATCTATATACATGTGTCCTGTCCCTTTGGGCCATTCACCCGAAGGTCTATCGGGCCAGGTACCTAATTGCCCGTCATTCTGAAAAAGTGTTCTAACCAGGTTTCCATCCATTACAGCTTTTTTTCTATATGTCTTATCTCCGTATGGCTCTATGCGATACTTTAATATCTGTTCCTGAGTTTGAGCCCAAGTAACATCAGCAATAACGAAGAGAGTAAGTAACCATAAAATATTTCTTTTCATTCTCAACTCCATTTTCTAAAAATATTTCGGTGTTGCGGATTAGAAATTAACATTGAAGCCAATGTTGATTCTTCTTGGAGATGAGTAGTCTCCTGGATTTTTCAAATACTGTTCAATAGTATTTCTTCCAATAATTGGTGCAGCAAATTTTGTATTCAGATCAATACCCGCTCTGCCGGTTGTACTAGACACCCCATATTCATTCTTTATGTCAAACAAGTTATAGACAAGCAAGAATACGCTTAAGTCAAGACCAAGTATCTTGAATTGTTTATTTGCCCTAAGATCAACATTCATTGTATTCGGTTTTCTTCCACCGTTTTCAAAGCGTAAGCCCTGTGAATAACGCGGGTCTTCGGTGTACGGAGCGCCTGAACCGTAACTGAAAATTATTCCTGCTGTCCAATCCGATGGATCTCCTATAGTTATTGATGCATTAACCGTATGAGTCTGATCCCAATCAAGTGGAACAACTTTTTTATTCGATTCAACGGGAGGATCGGCTTGATTATTATAAAACTCTACCATAGGATCCGATGCATTACCTGAAGCAACTTGATAAGTATAATCTATTTTCGCACTAAAGAAATCGGCAAATCTTTTATCGAGAGTTATGATCACTCCTTTAACGTTTCCATAATCTCTATTAATAAATCTTGCAAATGTAAATCCTTCATAGGTTTTTAATATCTGCATGCCAAGAAGATTACGTATATCACTGTAGTAAAGCGAAACATCAATTGAAACTTCAGGAAAGATTACTTGTTGTAACCCTAATTCATATTTAACTGTTTTTTGTGATTTCAATTCCGGATTTCCAACTGAAGACGAAAGAGAAGTAGTCTGATCAATTAAGTAGGCGTAATTAGTATATAAGTTTTCAAAGCTCGGAATCTGAAAAAAGTGTCCGTATGAAAAATGGATAGCGCCTTTTTCAGACATCGGGAATGAAACGCCAAGACGGGGACTGATCTGGTATTCAGACTGTGCATTTCTCTTTTGAAACGCATTTGGAAAATTGGGATTATTTAAAGGGTTGCGTATATCAATTGGTAAATATGTGTTTGAACTGAAGTAATCGAATCTTACACCGGCATTAATAATCATTATATCATATTCCATTTTATCCTGGACGTAAGCGGAAATTTCGTAAGGATATCTCATGTAACTTTGATTGAACTTTGTATTAGGATCGCTGTAACCCAAAGTAAATATCGCATTACCCAGCGAATCTAATTGTCCTTCCGTCATGTTTCTAATTGTTTTCCAATTATTCGAAATTGTATGCAGTCTTGCTTCGGCACCAATCTTAATCTTATGTTCTTTCGTTAGCTGTGATTCTAATGATATCTGTCCGATATAGGTTTTTGTATATCTATTATATCTATCAGTCTCGTTACCGCCTTGATTAAAAGTATAACCTGTAATAGGTGAACCCTGATTGGGTTCAACGTAACGAGAATCGAATTCATTTTCATATAAATAGCCCCAGAACTTATGATAGTTCGATGAGAGCTTTAATGTTGCGAAAGTACTTTGAGATGGTAACCATGAAACCTGAAAACTATGAATAGTATTTGTACGGTAATGATTTTTTATCGCATCGGGAGTCCATTTGTATCCATGGCTATAATACTTATTCCAGTTGTCATCCCAGAAAATACTATAACTAAATTTCCACCGGTTAAGATTATAAGTTAGCTTTCCGTTAAATGATTTTTTTTCATACGGATTCATCGGTACAAAAGCGCTATCGCCTGTCCCATGATCAATCCAAAACGTTTGATTTCCTGCAATTGGGAATGTCGGTCTATCATCATACACATTATAGTATCTCTGACCATATTCGTAACCATCGTCTCGATAATATCTGCCTGTTAGAAAGAAAGTTAAATTATCTAAAACTTGTGTCGGTCCGCTTAATGTTAGTTGGAAATTTCTTGGACCTTTCAGATTTGCCTTATTTACATTTTGAAAAATGTCTGTGTGGGTTGTAAAATAGTTGCCCACATACGCCGAAGCAGAACTTTCGTATTTTGAGTCGCCGTCTTTTGTAACGATATTCACAATACCGGCCATAGCTTGCCCGTACTCAGCATTAAATGTACCGCTGATAATTTCCATCTGGCGAATTGAAATGTTCTCTACTTCCACCGACATACCGCCGCTAAAAACATCTGTTACAGTTACACCATCAACCAGATAAGAAACTTCACCGGATCGTCCTCCTCTAAAATGTCCGTTAACAACACCGGCTTGGAGGTTAACCACTTGATTCAGATTTTCTACAGGCATCAATTTTAATTCTTCTGCCGAAACGATAGCCGTTGATGAAGTGAGATCTTTTGTAACGAGTGGCTGCTTAGCCTGTATAACAATTTCGCCTAAATTAATTGATGTGGGCGTTATGTTAACATCCAGACGAGTAGTTTGATCAATCCTTATTGAAATTTTTTGAATCGTAACTTTATGATAACCTACGGAACTGACAACAACTGTGTAGATTCCTGGAGGAATGTTATTGATGTAAAAATATCCTTCCAAATCTGCTACTGCCCCTAAGTGTGTGCCCTGCAAAAGAACAGTTGCACCAATCACAGGCTCTTTGACTTCAGAATCAAGCACCTTACCTGCTAGTTTTCCAGTCGTACCCGCATTAATAAATGAAGAAGCAAACAACAACAAAATAAGACTCAGTTGTAATACACTTCCCGACAACTTGATTCTCTCCATTGTATTAATCCTGCACATAATCTATCCCTTGAAAAATTTTAGTTATAGAAACAAAAGGGGCACTACATATTCTGAAGTGCCCCTAAGTTGATTTTTATTATTTGATCAACATCATCTTTTTAACATCAGTAAACGAACTGCTCTCAATTCTATAGATGTAAACACCTGAAGCAAGACGTGAAGCGTTGAAGTCAACAGTGTATTTACCGGCTTCCTGATATTTATTTACTAAATCAGTAACCTGACGGCCGAGTATATCATAGACTTTCAAAGTAACAATACCTGCTTTAGCAATTGAGTATTTAATCTGTGTAGCCGGGTTGAAAGGATTAGGATAGTTTTGATCTAATGAATATTGGAGTGGTAGTTCATCATTTACATCAGTGGAAATTACATCAGTATTACCAAGCCATGTGTACATCCACGTTGAAGGATCACGCCACCCGGCATCATTATCAAATGGTGACCAGCCGATTTGACCTTCGCGGTTTCTCCATAATTCTGCTGAATTCAGTCCATCGTTATCATTAACAACCAACTGAAGTGGAATTTTATAACCTTCTTTAACATAGATTGAATCTTTGGTACCTTTTGGTGTATTTCTTAAAGCCGCGATATCACTTATTTTAAGTCTTGCTTCAACAACATAACCTGATGGAAATTTATCCGCCCACTTATAGTTATCACCCGGCAATAACAAAGAATCTTTTTCAGATTCCCAGTGATCGCTTCTTGCTCTATCTTTATTAAATCTAAAGTGGTAATCCGGAACTTTACCGTGTTTGTATGAAGTATGTTGTTTCGCTTCTTGATTGTAAAGACCAATTTCAAGATCAACAGCGTCAAGTGCCCAGCTGGAACCTTTACTCAAGTATGATATATCATTAAAAACAATATCATCAGTAACACTTGCGGCGAAATACAAATATTGCTGATCCATTGCCAAATACATATCTGCAGAGACATCAGCATCATTAGTAACTGTAAACCCGGTCATAATATGCGCTGATCCGTCAGAAGGACGAAGTCTAAAAGGTGTAACACCTGCCCACTCTGTCAAACTACCATCGGCTTTCCAATTAGGAACTGTTAATATCGGAATTGTAGGAATGCCTTTTGCTGTATTACCAATCGCACCGGTGCTTGTTACTGCACCAACATTACCTGCTTTATCAATTGCATTAACAGCGTAATAATCTACATAAGTTCTATCAGTTTTAGGAGATCTTAAAAGATGTTCTATAACTTGCGTTCCTCTTGGAATACCGCTTGCTACAACCTCAACACCCTTTGCATTAACATTTGTAATCGGACTTTTGCTGGTATATACAGAATATTTTTCTGTAGTTTCACCTGCAAGATCTGTCCAGGTAATTAGATTTGAATAAATACCTGCAACAACATTCACTGTTGGAGCTAATGGAGCTACTATATCAAAAATTTGGTAACCGGATTGCTGCATAACACCTAATAGCAGCGTACCAATAAGTTTTTCTCCTTTCGGTCCGGCATCTGCACCTGCACCGATAGCAAAAAAGTCAAATGAAATTTTAGTCATTTTGTCAGGGTTAAAAACTTTATTTCCACTAGTCCCATTTTGACCCCATCCACCAGTAGCTGGGTGTTGATCACCATCAATAAGCTTAATTTCTTTTAATGGCAGATCATATCTGGTCCAATCTGAAATTTTAGTTAAATCAATCGGAACTTTAGTCATCCAGTTTTCTGCCTGACCTGGTGTGCTTTCTTCAGTTATTGTTATTCTTAGCATTGCTCTTTTAGGAACCGTTGATGTAACTGCCGTAACATTCTTTGCATAGAATGATAAGTAGGTTCTTTCAACAAATTTGGCCGGGGCTGTTACAGGAACATTGATTGAAACATATCCGCCCCAATCCTGAGAGGCATATGCAGTGTAATCAATCTTCAAAGATCCTGTAGTACCTTCAACCTTGTCGGTTGCTTCATTAGTTAAAGTAACTGAACTTGTATTTCCCGCACCTGCCCATTCCATTATGTCTTTGCTAAATTGTGATGCCTGGTTCACAAAAGAAATGATTGGAGGTGTATAACGGTCACCTGTAACTGCAAATCCATCCAGCAAAATTGTACCATTAGCAGTAGGTGCGCTTGCAGAACCGGTTGTTAAATAAACAACTGCAATTTCAAAAGACTTGACTTTATCAAGCTGAATCTCACGGTCGCCATCGCTATATTGTAGCGCCCATTCTTTTGTCTTGTCGCCGCCATCTTTAAAAGTTGTAAGATCAACGGTAACCTGTTTCCATTGACCCGAAGCATCAGCAAAATCAACCAGTATTTCGCGGTACCAAAGGTCACGTTTGTTCTCCGCGTCAAAATCACCAATTTTGAAGTCCATAAAGGTTATACCGGCCTGAGTGGTTACAACAGGTGTTGTAACCTTATACCAGAAAGTAAGGTTTGTTCCGGTAGAAATATTTATGTAATCAGGTAATCTTGGAGTTGCTCTTACGACATATCCTCCCCAACTTTCACCGCCAACAGAATAATCAATTTTAAGTGAACCAGTGCCTTCTTTTTTATCGGCGGTGTGATCTGTTAAATCCATCTTGGCATCAGCATAGTTATTTTTAAATAATTCAGCCTGCCAAAAACTGCTTGCAACCGAGTTATCAAGTGGCTGGAAAACATACTTTTGAGAGTATGATGACCCAACGATGAATAGAAATAGTGCGAGTGTTAGAAGTTTTTTCATAGTACTTCTCCTTTTGTTTAGTGCCTTTGTTATTTATTAAGTGCTATCTATTGGACCTACATTTTTTATACAAAGAGATACCACAAACTCAAAGTTAAAACTAGTATTAAACCAGAGAGAAAAATATTAATTCTTACCTGTGGAATACCTGCAACATTATTAGTTACATCTGTTCCAATATTTTTTTGACCAAACAGAAAATCAATTTTAGATGAGTTAAGTTCTCCTCCGTAATTGACAATGTAACTAAGAAAGATTAAGAGCAATGAAGTTGCGAGGAAAAGAAATATTGTAAAGTGTAAATAGTTAATCTGCGCATACGCTATTAGGATTGGGTTACTAATCATTCCCGACTTATTCATAAATTCAATTAAGAATCTGGAAACACCAAGGAACTCGCCAATAATTAGAGAAATAAAAACGCTCCTGGCGCTGATTTTTTTAAGAGTTAATCCTAAAATAAAAACAGCCGTTATAGGTGCACTAATAAATGCTTGTGTGCTTTGTAAAAAAATGTAAATGTGCGAGTTCACAATCTTTACAAACGGAACAAGAAGAATTACAACAACAACTGTAATGATGGTAGCCATTCTTCCAACCAGAACCAATGTTCTGTCCGATGCTTCGGGATGTTTTGGCTTGTAAAAATCAATTGTGTAAAGTGCGGCAATACTATTAAATGCTGCTGATAGAGATGACATAACAGCAGATAAAAATCCTGCTATTACCAATCCCTTAATTCCAACCGGAAGAATATTACTTGCCAACAGAACAGGGTAAGCTTCATCACCTCTTATATCAGGATAGAGTGCGAATGCAATTAAACCCGGCATTACTAGAATAAATAATGGTAAAATTTTTAGAAAAGAAGTTATGATTGTACCGGTGCGTGCGTCGTTAATACTTCTTGCACCGAGCACCCGCTGCACCATGTAATGATCCGCACACCAATACCAAAATGCGATTATAGGTGCACCGAAAATAATTCCTGTCCAGGGGAAGTCGGGATCGCTCATCGGTTTGAACATCTGGAAATGCTCAGCAGGTAATCTTTCACGCAGACCGGCAAGACCGCCGACTTCATTAAAGCTGAATATTGTTAATAAAAATGCACCGACAAGTAAAAGAATTCCTTGAAACACTTGTGTACGAACTACTGCGGAAAAACCGCCTACCAAAGAATAAATTCCGGTAAAAAGAACAATAATAACTGCTGAAGAGAAAATGCTTAATCCGAAAATTTTATTAAATAGAATTCCCCCGGCAAAAAGAGTAACCAAAACTTTGGTTATTACATAAGTAAAAATTGATAGTGCGGAGAAAAATTTTCTACTTGATGCATCAAATCTTTTTTCTAAAAATTCAGGTGTGGTTAGAACTCCTGCTCTTTTATAGATAGGTGCAATAATCCATCCAAGAAGTATTAGAAAAAAAATTGCTATCAATTCAAATTGAGCAACGGCTAATCCGCGTGCCGCACCTTGTCCTGCAAGACCTATAAAATGTTCACTGGAAATGTTGGTCGCAAAAAGTGAAATACCAATAGCAAACCAACTAAGGTTTCTGCCTGCAAGAAAATAGTCTGTTAAATTTTTATCACGGTTACGCATGTATAGTCCAATCCCCAGAACGGCAAAAAAGTAAACAAGAATTATTAGACTATCGTAAATGCTGATGGGATTATTCATGTGGAATACTAAACAAAAATAGTACCGTTGATGAATTGAAAATTTCGTCCAAATTGAAGGTAATTCTTAGAGACTTATATAGCTAACTTATTATTTTGATAACCGGCACTTATTAATTTAATAAGTCTATTTTATCACCATTAGCTTTTTACTTTGACTGAAACGACCGGATGAAAGTGTGTAGATATAGACTCCAGAGGAAAGCTTTGAAGCATCAAAATTAACAGAAAAATTTCCCCTTTCGTGATACTTGTTTAAAAGTTGAGCTACTTCTCTTCCGAGAAGGTCGAAAATTTTTAACGTAACGTTTCCGGTTAATGCAATCGAATATTTAATGACAGTACCGGGATTGAAAGGATTGGGATAGTTTTGTTCCAAAGAAAAATTATTTACGATTGATGGCGTTGTCTCTACATCTGTCGGGGCTATTTGATAAACTCTTACATAATCAACAATCATAGTTTGCGGAAAAACCGTAGTGCTATTAGGATTACCAGGCCAGTTACCTCCTACTGCAAGATTAAGAAGAATGAAAAAAGGAGCTTGAAAAGCGCTCAAACTTGAATTTAAATCAATTCGACAATATTGAATTCCATCAATGTGCCAAATTATTTTTTGCGAATCCCATGTAATATCAAAGATGTGAAATCCATCAGAAAAACTTCCTGTAGATAATTTATAAGATAAACCATATTGAGCGTGTTCATTATAATACCAATGGGCTGTTCCATAAATAGTATTTTCTCTGTTTTGTCCTCCTATCATCTCCATGATATCAATCTCGCCGCTCTTCGGCCATCCAACAGAATTAATATTTTGTCCTAGCATCCAGAATGCAGGCCATATTCCTTGACCATATGGTAATTTTATTCTCGCCTCAATTTTACCATAAGTCCACGCAATTCTTGTTTCAATCCTTGCCGAAGTGTATTGAAATCCTTGATAGTTTTCTTTCCGTGCCGTAATAAGAAGATTTCCATTGCTCAAGGAAATGTTGGTTGGATTATTGGTATAATATTCTAATTCATTATTACCCCAACCGTTATTGTTTGTGAGATTATATTTCCAGATAAAATCATTAAGTGCGGTATCATTAAATTCATCCGACCATACTAACTGATAGTTTTGTGCAAGTGATGCTGAAGTTAAAAACAAAATTCCAATAAAGAGTAAAATCATTTTATTCATGAAACAATTTTCCCGAGATCATTTAATAAGGAGCATCTTTTTCGTTAAGGAATATTTATCAGTAGCTAATCTGTAAAAATATATGCCTGTTGTGAATGCAGAGTGTAGAGTGCTGAACGTAGAGTGATAAACACCCGGTTGCTTTATTTCATCTACAAGTGTAGCCACTTTCCTTCCGAGCAGATCGTAAACATTCAATATAACATAACTCTCAACTGCCAATTGATAACTGATAACTGTACCGGGATTAAAAGGATTTGGGTAGTTCTGTTCCAATCGAAATTCAGTCGGTAATTTTTCTGTCTGGTTTTCTTCAACACTTACAATCAAACCATCTTTATTTGCATACGGAAGGTATGTGCTTCTTAAATTAGCGGCAACCGGTTTTTCAGTTTGGCGATCCATCGAGATCAAACCCATTGTTTGATATCCATTCGATTTATATTGATACCAATCGAATACACACCACCAGGTTGTTCCCATCAGGAAACCGTTTGAGTTTACGTTACCTGCCGCATCATAAGGTGTATGAAGTTTAAATGCATTGAACGTTTGAGTCAATACATTTGATTGCTCATTGGTCGTTGATCCATTTTCTGATGACCAGTAACCAAATTCTGTATCAATGATTGGTTTATTAGGATTAGCAGTTCTTGCGTTATTCAAGAATGAAAATGTTGGACCCAAGTAACTTCCACTCGCACCGTAAAAGATACCATAATAAAGTGTCCACCCTGCAACATCGAGAGGCGGCATAGTGGGATCGTTTGGTCCCGGTCTATCTGCTGCTGCCGATTGTGTAAGTAATCTTCCATCGTTATAATTTGTTTTGTAATCTTGCTTAATAACATTATGATAAAACAATCTGCCGGCTTCTTCTTTACATTCATTGGAGGTACTCCACATTATCACCGATGGTCTGTTATAATCTTTGAAAACCATTTCTCTAAACATTTGTTGATGAATATGGCGCTGATTGTTCTGAATATTGAAGGACTCAGGAGTATCGAACCAATAGACAGGAATCTCTTCCATGATCGCAAGACCTAATCTATCTGCAATTAAATATGTATAAGGATGATTGGGATAATGCGCTGTTCGCACGTATATAGCATTCAAACTTTTTATTGTGTTTAAATCCGAATAGATGATATCCTTCGGGACGCTTCTTCCATACAGCGGATGTTCTTCATGGCGCGCAATGCCGGGTAAGAACATTATCCTATCGTTAAGAGTGAACTTACCTTGATTTGTTCCAACTGTTCTAATTCCAAATTGAGTAAAATATTTGTCAACTGTTTTTCCATCGGAGGAAACAGTTACTTTCATTACGTATAAGTTCGGTTCTTTCGGCGTCCAGATTTTAGGATTGATGATTTTTATCCCCGGTCTCAAAACAGCAACAGAATCGGCAGGTATAATTGTGTTCCCTTGAGTAAGAATGCCAATCGGTGCCGGCTCGCCCACTAAATCCGCAGCTAACTCAGAAGTAATGTTTGTCTGATCAACTTTTGCATTAAAAATTTCGATTGATACAGAAACGTTTTTAGACGAGCTGCTTTTGTTGGATACAACAACTATTGTTTGCAGGTCTCCATTTAGATTGAGAGGAACTACATTTGTTCTTATAACAGAAACCGGATCACTCACTTCAAGATAAACATCGTGAATTATTCCGGAATAGTTGAACCAATCGCATTTTGTATATGGAACAATATCATTACGTGTGTCCCATGCAATATTATCCACACGCACAGCAATTGTATTTGTACCGCCATAATTAAGTTTGGATGATACATCAAATGCGAAAGGCGTATAACCGCCCTCATGATAGCCAACATATTGATCATTAATCCAAACATCACAGACATAATTGACAGAATAAAAGATCAGCTTAACAAATTTGCCGGCATTTGCTGCATCAACATTAAAAGTCTTTCTATACCAAATTCCGTCTGTATAAAACTCCGGAGGTTTTGGAAATGTGTTTATCTTATTTTCTACACCGGGGAGTGTTTTGGTTTCCCATGATGAATCGTTGAAAGTGGAAAGATGACGGTTGGCGGCTTCTGCTACAATGTTAGATAAACCAAGAGCATCACGCTTTGCTAACGATATGTTATGATTAGCAGTAAATCTTTGTTTCTTCCAATCACCTGCAAGATTGATTACAACTCTAGATTGTTTTTCGAATGTCGGGAGTGGAAATCCATTTTGATATGGAATCTGAATACCATTAACTTCAACCAAACTCAAAGTCGGTTCCAGCGTTGCAGTTTGTGCCGATGTAACTCCGCTATCAATTAAATTTAGATTTAAGAGAAAGACAACGATTGTAAGAATTGATTGGCGCATAGAAACTCTTTTGGGTTAAAGATGACAATTTTATTTTTCAAAAAGAGTACCAGAAAACAAAATAAAAATAGTGCGAATTTCGTAAAATTTAGTTAGAACATTTCGTACTCAAGCCCTCACTTATTATATTGATAACATTCTGTTATAAATTTGATAAGAGGAGTAATGCATACTACAAGAAGTTTCCGCTAAGTGTAATCTACTTTAGTAACTATTTCAATCCAAGTTCTTTGCACATTCTATAATAATTTGGTGGTGCCAGACCAAGTTTTTTGGCAGCTTCTGAATCAGATTCCGATTGCATACGGATATACTTGAAATATTTTTCCCGCAAAATCTTTTCCATATGTTTCAGCGGTTGAGGTCCATCCGGCGATTTAAAACTTAATCCGTCATTTGCAAAATAATTTTCACTAAGAGATGCTCTTTTACCCAATGCAGTTTGAATCAATTGAGGAGTAATAATTTTTTCATCATAGAAAAGTAACCGTTGTATTAGATTTTTTAATTCGCGCACATTACCGGGCCATTCATAATCTACTAAGAGTTTTATCGCTTCTTCATTTAAAGCCGGCATCTCTTTTCCCATGTCAATTGAAAACTCATTCATGAAATAATCAATAAGGTAATGTATATCCTCTTTCCTGTCTCGTAATGGCGGCACATGAATAGGTATAACATTCAATCTGTAAAATAAATCTTCACGGAATCTTTTTTCGCGAACCTCATCTTCTATGTTTCTGTTCGTTGCCGAAATTACCCGAACATCAACTTTAATTTTTTCTGTCCGACCAATTTTCTCGACTTCTCCATCTTGTAGAACACGAAGAAGCTTTACCTGTGCTGAAAGAGGGAGTTCGGAAATTTCATCAAGAAAAATTGTACCGTGGTGTGCCATTTCGAAAAGCCCGGGTTTACTTTTTTCGGCGCCTGTGAAAGCTCCTTTCTCATAGCCGAACAATTCACTTTCAATAAGTTGATCAGGAATTCCTCCACAATTGATCGGGACAAAATTTTCATATTTACGCAGACTGTTATAATGAATATTGTATGCAACCAATTCTTTGCCCGTTCCGGAAGAACCTGAAATAAGTATTGGTGCATTGCTAATGCAATATTTTGAAATACCCTCTCTTAATTGATTTATAGCTGATGAAACTCCTATTATTTTTTTGTTAGTAAGAATGTCTTCAACATTTCTATTCAGTTTCTGATTGGATTTCTGTTTTTCTTTAATAAGTTTCTTTCTTTCATAAGCGTTGATTATGCTCATGATAAAATCTGTGGGTTGATAAATGTACTGTTCAATATCTCCGGGATATTTGGTACAGTACCAGAACGCGCCGGCTTCAATTAAGTTGTGAGCAAATTCATAATCGGTAATGTTGACGGTCATTTTTGTAATAACAATTATCTGAAGTGCTGAATCGAAATCCTTTATTTTTTTTATGAGTTGTGCGCCTCGTAATCCGCCGGCAATTTGAAAATCCATAATCACTACATCATAAAAATTCTTTTTCTTGTCCAACAGATCAATTGCAGAACGCCCATCTGAAATCACATCAATTATTTTAATTCTATTTTCAAATGGTCTAATCGTGTTTTCTACTCTACGCACATCAAAGTCTTCGTCTTCAATCAGCAAAACTTTTATTTGTTCCTCAAACATTATTCTATTCTCCAATTAATCTGAATGTGGAATTACAATTGTAAATTTACATCCGCCAGCGTCAAGATTTTCAACGTCAATACTCCAGCCGCATCTTTGTTTGGATATCTCATAAGCAATATAACACCCATAACCGGTAGATTGACCTTCTGTTTTTGTTGAAACATTTTCTAAAAATAATTTTTTAATTCCGGATTCATCTTTCTCCATCAGATAAGGAAGAATTCCGGAACCATTATCGGAAATAACTAATGTTGTTGTCTGCTCTTCAGAATTATACTTCGTTATAACGTTAATAATAAGATCAATATCGCCTCCGTGGTCAACACTATTTTGAATTAAAGGTTCAATTACTTCCCAAACCACAAATTCATTGATGCCAATGGGTGGAACCTTTTCATCAAGGTTCATTTTTATTTTGAACGAACCCGATTTGCACGCCGTGCGATTAAAAATATGTTCAACAATAAAACGAATTACTTCATTCAAATCTGTTTTAAAAGCAGTGTTACGTATCGTTTGGATAGGAGGATCGTACCATTTCATATCATAGATAACACGTGAGATAAAGCTGGAGTAACGGGAAACTCGATACTTAATTTCGTTAATATTTTCGGGTGAGAGCATTCTAAGATCATCTTTAATAAAACCCATTACCTTTTCTGCTTTATGGTGCGTGTGATAAATGCGTTTTGTGAACATTGCTTCCTTATAGTGTTCTATTTCCTGTTTAATGCTGCGCTCGTGCTCTTCCAGCAAAAGTTTTTGTGTTTCATCTCTTTCCTTTACAGTATAAGTTGAAATGTAATACATCGCCAGTAAACCAAGTAAAAAGAGTGCAGAATAAATTAGAGATGTTTCTTCGTAGTTAGAAACAATTTCGCGCTGTATAAATGAAACATCGGCAGTATTGCGCATATAAAGGGCACCAACAAATTCACCGCTTGGTACGAATGGAACAAATATGTGATAGGTCTGCTTATCACTTAATATGTTTATTATCTGTTCTTTATTCATGAGTTCTGTTTTAATACTATCGTAAAATTTAATTGCTTGTTTGTGACGTTCGGCTGCATCCGGCATTTTAATCTTCTGATTGAAAATAAATGAAAAGAGTACGCGTCCGTCATCAATAGCACGAATTTTTTTACCGTCATTTACAAGTAAACAAATTTCTTCCACATTCTGCTGTAGAATTTGCTGATTAAGTATAATATCGAAAAATTGAATGATCTGGCGTTTATCGGATTCGTTCACCGGCGTTTTTAATTTTGATGTTTCCAAAAGCAGTTCTAATGTTGTTGTACTAAGATTCGCAAATTTTTCGGCAGAATGTTTCTGGAACCAATCCTGCGTATTTTCTACAAAGTCATGTAGTGATGTTTTATGTACATAAGAGAGTACAAATTGAAAAATAATCAGTCCGATAAAAAGCACAGTTAAGTGCTTAAACTCGAAGTGGTATTTTTTTAGATTTTCGAATAACTGGTTTTTCATAATAAAATTATTTTATAAATACATCGCCGGAGTTTATAATACGCTGGGCTTTACCAAGCGCCTCTTTTACACCTATTTGATTCTGTATTGCTAAATTTAGATAAGAAGCAATTATATCGGAACATTTTGTATATTTTTCCGAGAACGGTCTATGAACACCACTCTTCAAAACCTTATTGTAAAATTTTAATTCCGGATGTTTTTTCACAAACGTAGTATCGGAATAAATGCTTCTTTTGATGGGCAAGTAACCTCCCACTTCATAGAAAATTTTCTGCACCTCATCACTCAATAAATATTTTACAAACTCCATCGCTTCGCTTTTATTTTTCGAATACTTAGATATCATCAAGTTCCAACCACCTATTATACTTGCCGGTTTTCCCCCGGAAAAATGAGGCATAGGTGCTTTTTCATAAATATTAGAAACGTCTTCGTTCTTTATATTATTGCTGTACCATTCATAAAATCCCCACCATCCTCTAAGAAAAACATCCTGATGATTTATGAAGTGAAAATAGCTTTCGGTTTCTCTGTAATTAGTAATTTCTTTGGGGGACAAATTGTATTTGTTCACAAGATCAACCAAAAGTTGCAGTGCGTTTTCTGCTGCCTTAGTATTTAATCTGATGGTATCATTAACAAATAATTTTTCGTTCTGGGACTCAAGCATTTCGACAAAGCTGCACATCAATCCCTCATAATCATCAGAAGGGAATACATAGAACGAATGACCAGGCTGTTTCAGTTTCCGTCCGATAGAAATGAACCTATCCCATGTTATAGAATTATCAAGTTCATTTTTAATCGAAGAATAATCCGGCAGCTTTTTGAGAAATGAATTGTTGTAGTACAAAATTCCGATATCAAAATAGAGAGGGAGCGCTACAAGATCATCTTTGTAAAAACATGTTCCAATCGCTTCATCAATTATCTGTTGATGTTGAGATGGCGGGAAATATTTAGTTAATGGCTCAGTCCATTTAGCAAAACGAGGAACCCAAATTTGATCAACAGAAAAGAGATCCACACGGTCGCTTTTACTTCTAAGAAATCGGATTAGTAATTCCTTCCTTTCATTGGTACTGAATTTTTCAAATGGAAGGTTAATCGGTACAACTTCAATTCTGCCTTTGTTTTCCTCGTTAAAGCGATCAATTACCAGTTTATGAGTTTGAGAAATATTGTCCACATAATAAATTTTTTTAACTCCTTCGTTACTAACCTTGAAATAATCACCAAACAAAAACATGACAACAAAAACTGTAAGAACAAAAAAAGTAATTGTCGCGACAGAAATATAGAATGTTTTAATATTTGGCTTAAGTTTTAACATGGTATTAGATCTATAGTATATTCTTTTTTTTCAACTGCTCAAATTTTTTAAACCAGCTTGAAAAGTTTAGCGTAAAAGGTACAGCCAATAGTTGTCCTCCGAAACCAAATCTTCTCAGAACAATTATATTAACAGATGAAACTTTTACAGAATTCAATGCAGCATCATTGATTTCCACTCCATATTCTGCAGCAAGCTTTGCAGTTTTATCATCCAGATTCTTGTACATTTTTTCGGTTCTCAAAATATTTTTGATATCTTCTTTTGCTTCATCGAATGTTGCGACTTTTTCTTTTTTACCTTCTCTTTTATCCAATAATTTGATGAGTGAATATCCTTCCGCAGTTTTAATTGGACCGAATACCTCTCCAATTTTCATTCGAGATACTGCTTTCCCAATTCCGCCTTTTTCCGATTCCTTAAAAAATCCGGATTCACCGCTTCGTGATCTAAGAGAATCGCGAGATGTATTTTTTTTTGCGAGTTCCTTGAAATCAGCACCTTTGTCTAATTCGTTAAGAACTAACTCAATTGTGTTAAGATCATTCGTTAAAATTTCCACGATATTAAATTCGTCGGGTTGTTGAATGACTTGGTTTGCTTTAACAAAAAATTTATATGCATCGTCATCGCTTACAGATTGATCCTTAAAAATCTTTTTCATCATTTCGTGTGAAAGGTAGTAATCTCTCCACATCTTTAATTCTGAAGCGACTTCAGGTAATTTATCGTATCCGCGCTTCTTTGCCTCTCTCACAAGCAGTTCATTTTGAATGTAGAAACTGATATATGAGTTCAACCGGCTTTTTATTTGAGTGGAATCAACAGAGTAAAATTCAAAGTCATAAAATGCAAGATAATCGAACAATTTAGATAAAGTAACCGGATCATTAGGAAATTTGATAATGACCTCATTTAGCTCTTTCGTATTAAATGATTTTTTGAGTTTAGGAACATCAACCTCGCTAATCCTAAACTTACCTCCTTTGTCTTTCACCAGATTCTTATTGCTTTCATTGAGATAGTTCATCATTACTTTGAACAGCTTTTCAACAATTAAACGATCTGCATTAACAATAATCCCTTTAAAAAACTTTTTATAAAATTCTTGATAAATTTTATCTTCTATTCGAGATTTGATCACTTTTTCAACTTTCGATTTTTCTTTTTTATCCAGATCCATTTTTGAAGTAACAGAATAAATTTTACAGATGTACCAACCTTCTTTCAATTCTATAGGGGGTGTAACTTGTCCAACACCAACATTATAAATTGCATCTTCCATTTTTTCATTCATTGTGCCAAAGGTAACCTCGGCGGTTTCTTTCTGTTCGCTTTTTTCCGGTCGTGTTGTAAGTATTGAATCAAAAGACGCACCCAAACCAATATCAGAATAGATTTTTTCAATCTCTTCCTTATCCTGAGAAAAAATAAATTTAGTCCGCACACTTCTCATCATCCGGACTTGTCCTTGCAATATTGCAGAATCAGGTATAACTATTTTATCCAGAACTTCTTTCTTGTATAAAGCATCCCGTAGATAAACATTTGACAAATTTTCCATCGTTGCATGAAAATTTTGTGATCTATCTACTCCTTCTGTATTGGCAGCTTGAGCTAAAAGTTTTTCTGCTATTAGTGTGTAAAGAAAATTTTTCTTGAATGAGGTGGAATCAAAACTGTCATCGGTTTTAATGTGGGGAATAAATTCGTACCGTTTACGAAACTCATCTTTGGTAATTGTTATGTTACCTGCTTTAGCTACAATCTCTTTTGGTGACTGTGAATAAAGATTTGAAATTCCGAATAGGAAAATTAATAGATAAGCTAGCATTTGATTGGATCTCACGTTTTTACTTTCACATAATTTTTTTAATTACACATCAAAATAACGAAAAAATCGGTTTCACAACCGATGTCAGCAATTCATGAATTATCGAACTGAAAATTTCATCCATATTGTAATAAACAAATTTTCAATCTGCTTGTAAGTTCAAATGAAATTTATGTAATTTTTAGATGCAATTCTTATCTCTATTTTTTATAGAATGAGGTTAAAATGATT
>Ga0265292_1000319_pt1 | contig 78171 bp, 60 predicted proteins | sample Munlanlewell296A_FD_189080 | JGI IMG/M metagenome (GOLD analysis project Ga0265292, IMG submission 189080) | Leachate microbial communities from a municipal landfill in Southern Ontario, Canada - Leachate well 296A | ecosystem: Engineered > Solid waste > Landfill > Unclassified | place: Canada...
TGATGAATTGTGAAGTTGGTTCTTCAAAATTTAACACCTCTTTTAGCCTTACCCTAAAACAAAATCCCCAACCCCATTAGCAAAAAACTGGTGCCTTCTTAGTATAGTCACCTCTTGCATAAAAAGGATTGTATGGTATAGTACACCCTATGACTTATGCGTCCCTGCAGGCTGACCATTTACCAGTCCCTTCTGGAGTTATCCTTCCTTCTCACGTGTTGGAAATGGTTGCTCGCGTTGACCCCTCTCTTGCGGCACATCAGTTTCGTGTTGCTCTTTTGGCTGGCGGGGTGGCTAAAGAGCTCGAACTGAGTCCAGAAGAAAGCACTTTAGCACTCCAAGGCGGAATGGTACACGATGTGGGAAAGATGGCAGAGGGTGTCGCCGCAGTAATGGAGCTGCCTAGGAAATTAACTTCTGATGAAGATGCTGTGGCTCGCCTTCATCCCAATTTTGGCGCCACTATATTGACCCGACTCGGAATACAGAGGGGCATTGTTGATGTTGCTCAAATGCATCATGAACATTTGGATGGATCGGGTTATCCTGACGGGCTCAGTGGGGAGGATATCCCAAGATATGTACAGTGTGTCACTGCGGCAGATATTTTTGCCGCATTAACTGAGTGGAATAGGTATTATAGACGTCCTTCTCCCGCCAATACTGCCTTTGGTGAAATGTTCGCAATGGGATCACGAGGGGAGTTGGACCCTCAAATCGTTGCGGCCTTGTCACGTTTCGTAGTTCGAAGGAGCCCTGATGTATCTCAAAGCACCATTGAACGTGCCATGAGAAGAATCCCCGATGAAAGTGACATAAGGGCTGGGTTTAAAAATGGGTGGAATTATTTGATCGCACAATTTACAACCTCGGTGAATTCCGTGAGTAGCTCTAGGAACTAAAATCCACCAACCTAAGTTGTAAACTCGTGCGGTCTTGCCATTCATTTTTTTCCAGATGGACTACGAGCTGCTTTGCGGCGTGTAAGTTCTCTGTAAAAGGTCCGAATTGAAAGCCAATGCCTTCGAAAAACTTTCCGTCCGTTTTGCCTTCAAATTTGAGGTGTTTTTCCTCCTTACCTACCGGATGAACGCTTAGAATTTCGACTTCTTCAAGCAAAAAGAGAGGCGTCTCGTTGCCGACTCCAAAAGGAGCGAAATCGGCGACTTTTTCACAATTTTCCAGGTTTAAATCTTCGCCTTTCAAAGTGAAATCAATGTTGAGTTTTCGCTCGAGTGGGGTTTTTTCAAAAACTTCCTGAGCGTGTTTTAAGAGTGTGGCCTTGAAGGCTTCGTAATTTTCCTTTTTTAAATGGAAGCCCGCAGCCTGTTCGTGGCCGCCAAAAGTTTCCAAAAGCGGTGCAACTTTTTGCAGAGCCTCCACACAGTGAAAACCGGGCAGGCTGCGGGCGCTACCTACTAAAGAATCACCGCGGTCTTCCAAAATAAACACGGGCTTGCCATATTTTTCTTGAAGTCGGCCGGCCACAAGCCCCACTATCCCACTGGACCAAGGGCCCGCCGCGATCAAAATCGCATCCTCCGGATTTATAGCGACTTCGGCTTCTTCAATAATTTTTCCCATCATATCTTGGCGGCGGCGGTTGAGTTCTTCCAGTTTTTCACATTTTTCCAAAGCGGTTTCGGCATTGGCGAGCAGCGCTTGGAGCCCCCAATAAGGACTTTCGAGGCGGCCCGAGGCGTTCAGCCGAGGGCCGATTTGGAAACCTATGGTCTGCGGCGTGAATTCTTTTTCCCAGGAACCGGCTATTTTTAAAATGGCCTTCAGCCCTTCCCAACGTGTATTTTTCATTTGAGCCAGGCCAAGTTTTACTATGGCGCGATTTTCACCGACGAGAGGAACGCAATCCGCCACCGTGCCGAGGCTCGCAAGATCGGTAAGATGCGGAATCCAATCTTCGTTTTTGGTTCTTTGAAGTAAAGCGCAAGCGAGCTTAAAAGCCACTCCACTGCCGGAAAGTTCATTAAAGGGATAAGTGGACGCAAGCTTGGGGTGAAGTGTGGCAAACGCCTCAGGCAAAGTCTGCGGTAAAGTATGGTGATCGGTAATAATCACATCGATGCCGCTCTTTTGCGCAATTGCCACCTCATCTTTGCAGGAAATTCCAAGGTCCACGGTGATGAGCACACTGACTTTTTGAACCGCCAATTCTTCTATATATTTTTTATGGAGACCATAACCGTCTTCACGACGATGCGGGACTCGATAAGAAACTTCCGCTCCCAACATGCGCAATGTATGGATTAGCAAAGCAGTGCCGCTGAGTCCATCCACGTCATAGTCTCCATAAACCACGATTCGTTCGCGTCTGTTGATGGCTCTCTGCAGACGATCCACCGCCTTCTCCATGTCCGAAAAAAGAAAAGGATCGTGCAGGTCATCCAAACTTGCATTCGAAAAAAACGTATCGGGATCCCCAATAGTGCGTGCCTCCAATAATGCGGCCCACAAAGTTTCATCCGGCTTCCTTTTATAGCGAAGCACCCATTTTTTTCCAAGTATGCTCATACTTTCTTTTTATTAGAACGCTTCCGCTCCGCTTCAGCGTGTTTATTTTTCATCCAAAGCGCAATGGCTTCTTCCGGAGTACCGGCTTTGTCTGCGCCAAAAACCCAAGTGTGGCGGGATATGAATTTTTCACCCACTTTTTCCATGGCCGTGCCCATATCAAACTTGCCTTCTTCGCGTGCAACTTGCGCCATCATAATGAGTGTAAAAAGTACATCCCCAAGTTCTTCTTCAATATTTTCGAGGTCATTTTTTTGAACCGCTTCCATAAGTTCTTGAGCTTCTTCCAGAACCTTGGGGGCCAAGGAGTCCAAAGTTTGTTTTTTATCCCACGGACAACCATCCGGCCCACGGAGTTTTTCAGAAATTTCGAGGAGATTTTTAAACTTTAGATGCATATAGATTTGGGTCCGCTTATCTCATAAAATTCTTCCGAAGAAACCCAATATATATCTTCTTCTTTCCTAAACCAAGTTAGCTGCCGTTTGGCAAAATTACGCGTGTTCATTTTGAGTTCTTCTTTACATGCTTCGAGCGATTTTTCGCCACACAAATAAGGAAAATATTCCTTATAACCCAGTGCCGAAAAAGCTTGCGCCTGAGGGCTATACCCTTCGCTCAGCAGGGTCTTAAGTTCATTTAAAAGTCCTCGCTGAATTTGCTCTTCCGTGCGTTTATTAATGCGTTCGTAAAGTACTTCACGAGGCCAATCCACAGCCATTTTGAAAACATTGTAGATCCGCTCCGCCTTGCGTGCTTCACGCGGTTTTTTGGTTAACAAAACAACTTCCAGCGCCCGGGCCACATAACGCACATTGTTCGGATGAATTTTGCTCGCGCTTACCGGATCCAGATCGAGCAACATATTGTATAAACCTTCACCTCCTTTTTTTTGAAATTCGAGTTCCAATTCTTCACGAATTTTTAAGTCCGGCGGCGCCACGGGAAGGTCATAATTTTCCACCACGCTACTGATATAAAGTCCGGTCCCTCCGCAAATAATGGGCAGTTTTCCTTTGGCCAAAATTTCCCCAATCGCGTGAGTGGCTTCGCGCTTAAAGTCCGCCATCGTGAAAGGCTGATTGATGTCACGCACATCCACCAAATAGTGTTTGATTTTTTGTCGCTCTGCCATAGTTACTTTGTCCGTTCCAATATCCATTTTCTTATAAACCTGCGCCGAATCCGCGGAAATGATTTCTCCATCAAAATCCTCCGCAACCTTCAGACTGAGCGCTGTCTTCCCACTCGCCGTAGGTCCGCAAATCACTATCAAAGGCTTTTCTCCGGTTTTCTTAACCTCCCTAAGAAAAAGGGTGAGATGGTGATACAGATCGGTCATGGCCAGAGTGTAAGGCTAAGCATCCTCTGGAGCAACGGGTTTTTTGAGCAGAAAGGCCTAATTACTTACTAGGACCCTCCAGATAGGGTGGATGATGTACCACGGGCGAGGTATCCCCTAGAATTTCCCTAACTCTTTGTCCATAGTAGAAAGCTGTAGGCAGAGCAAGGGCACCAAGAAGGGCAATAACGCCAATCCCTACGCAATCTAAGGCAGTTAGGGAGCATTTCTCTGTGCCTGTGGATGAATGTTCGCTAGTTCGAGGTGAAGTTTCCATGGTATATCGTTTAAATTGCCTCAAGGATACTACCGAAATTTATTTTGTCAATTGGCATCAGCAAGCCATTTCTGGGGACTCAGACCCATTGTTCGCCCAATCCCCTTTACAAACCCTTTATTTCCTTATAGAATCCGCCTGCGTTCGAAGACCGTGGGTGTCGAGGACAGGAGCAGATTGGGCTCCGCCCAAGAAGAAATCCTACGTAGATCCGCAGGCCAACCTGTAAAATAGGTGAAGCCCTAAGTTCGTCTCAACGCAAGTTGAGAGATTTGGTCGACCTCAACCTTCAAATCAGGCCTTCGGGCCACTCTAACGTTTTGTCACTATGGCAACAACCAGACAACAAAAAGAGGTCACTCTGCAAGAGCTCAAAGACAAGTTCGGGCGTGCGAAAAGCGTGGCATTCGGGCAGTACGCCGGAATGACCATGGAACAACTCTCCAAAATGCGTAAGCAAATGAGAGAGGTAAATGTTGAATTTAAAGTCGCTAAAAAGACTCTATTCAAACTCGCCGCCAAAGAACAAGGTCTTGAACTTTCAGACGATCTTCTTCCGGGAACCATTGGTGCCGCTTTCTCTTATGAGGACGGTATTGCAGGTCCCCGCATTATCAAAAAGATGGGGAAAGAGGTGGAAGTCCTCAAGCTCATGGGAGGAATTATGGAAGGACAAATCCTTTCTATTGCTCAAATGAAAGAAATCGCAGACCTACCAAGTAAGCAAGAACTTCTTGCGAAATTGGTCGGGCTCATGCGCGCTCCCCTTCAGAACTTTTATGGAGCGATTCAGTCGCCCCTTTCTTCTTTTGCTCGTGCCATACAAGGCTACGCGGAGAAGAAGCCTGCTTAACACTCGGCATAGCCGAGCGCTTTAATAATAACTTTTTTATATTATGTCAGACGTAGAACTTTCCAAGGAGGGTAAGGCCCTCATCGAAGCTCTCGAAAAGCTCAACGTTGTTGAACTCAACAACGTGGTTAAATTTATGGAACAAGAGTACGGAATTTCCGCCGCTCCTGTGGCCATGGCCGCTGCCGGAGGCGCTGCTGCAGCTGGCGCTGCAGTGGAGGAAGAAAAATCTTCATTCAATGTTAAACTCGTTGACTCCGGAGCTCAAAAGATCGGGGTTATCAAGGCTGTTCGCGAACTCACTGGAATCGGCCTCAAAGAGGCTAAGGACGTTGTAGACGCAAACGGAATGGTTATGGAAAATGCTCCTAAGGACAAGGCTGACGAAGCTAAAAAGGCTTTGGAGGCTGCCGGAGCTAAGGTTGAATTGCAATAATTAGCGCTTCGGCGTTGATTCTAAAAGGTCCTCGGAAACGGGGGCTTTTTTGGCTTGACTTACTTGTTTTAACGTATTAATATGCTGATACGTTTGTATTTATGAAGAAGTCTATAAATTCCACTTTCAACTTCCAAATCCATCATCACACCGGCGGTGTGCGGTGGGCGCATCCCCTATAGGGGATATTAATTCTTGAATGAAGCCTTTCCGCACAAAAAGTGCGGTTTTTTTATTTTACCTATCTAAATTTTTCTATATGAAAGACGATATTGCTTTACCTGTTTGGACCGGCGAAGGGAGCCTTGACTCCCCTCCTTTGGTCATTGAACCTGCCAGACCGAAAGAAGATCGAAAAACGTCACTTCCTCAGAGTGCCTTAGGGGATGAACTGAGGTGGGTTCGAGTCCAAGAGTTACTTTCAAGCGGCAATGTAGATGCGGCGGAGGCTCTTGCAAAAGAAATGGGGAATGGCTCGTACGGGAGAGAATCTGTAGCCAGGGCTACAGAGGCTGTCTGTGGAGCTCTGCTCAGGAGTTTTTTCACAGATCAAGCATTGACTTTCTTGAAGGAGCAAAAAGGGAAGGTTGATAAACGTCGGATGGACGCTTGTATAGCAGACTTGGTTGTGCGAAAAGCCGAGCAACGTGTTGCTCGGGAAGACTTGTTAGAATTGGGTATGGAATGGATTGAGAGTGACGCGGATGGTTTAAAAATTATGGTGCAAAAGCTCGCATTCCGCTTCCCTAGAACAGCTCTTCTTTTTTCTCGAGAAATCAAAGACAATTTTAAGGCGCGGAATGAAACTCTTTTTGATATAACCAGTGTCTTATCGATAGATGACACGCCTATGGCAGATCAGGATCCTGATTTTTTTAATCAAGAGGCGGCGGAGCGGTGGTGTGGAGAATGGGGTCTTCCTCTCTTAGAAATGGTGAGGGCGGGTTCCTTATTAGCGGATAAGATGCCTCTAGTCCCGGAGAATTCTGACCAACAGAGAGTTTTTAAGACTTTCTTGGATAGGTTGCTTCCACGTCTCATTGAACAAAGGAATTTTAACCTGGCGAGTAAGTTGGTAAAGGCTTATGGAGGGGAACTCGAAGGGGGAGAGACTGTAACTGGAATTATTCGTAGTTTGTGTGAAAAAAGCGAGTTAGACGATGCACTGATACTTTTTGAAGGACTTTCGGGACAAAACGACCGGAGATATCTCTTCAGAGGACTTTTAGATCGGCTCCTAAAAGAAGGCACTTATGGTGCTATTATTAAACTTTTGGAACGTACGTCAGAGCCACTGAACGAGTATGACGGGAGAACTATTTTACGGAGTATCCAAAATGGTGACATAACGGAGGAATCTTTACGGCTATTGGACGTAGTGACAAAGAGAATTTCTTCTCCTGAAACCTCCAGAGTATGTATGGAAGCTAAGATTTTACTTTATGCGCTTAGCCCCTCGGGAGAAGGAAATGAACCGAATCCTGTTCGATTTCTTCCCTACTTAGAGAGTAGTGATTTTTATGCTTCTTTGCCTGAAATGATCAGGACTAGTTTGTTAAAAAGACTACTTGCAGTCTGTACGGATGTGGCCTGAGGAAGGTACACTTGCGTCATGAAAAAAACGCAGGTACTGAATCGGAAAAAGCTCGATGCACTGTATAAGGGCATCCTACACCTAAAAACGCCTGCGGAGTGTCGAGCTTTTTTCCGGGATTTGTGCACTTTAGGGGAGCTGCAAGAGTTTTCCGAACGTTTTGCGGTGGCTCAACTTATTGACCAGGGGGTCCCTTATCGCAAAATCGCTATTCGTACAGGTGTGAGCACGGCCACCATCACTCGAATTGCGCAGTGGCTTAATCATGGCAAAGGAGGGTATCGACTGATCATCGATCGCATTAAAAAAGACAGATAGCTGGAAGGTTGCGAAACTGCCGGTTTTCTGCTATACTTATCAGATAGAAATAAACATAAAACGTATGGCAGAAGGGACTAATCCCGCATCCGGTAGCGAAAAATCGCCTAATATGCCCTTGGCGCAGGCGGCCGGCTTGAATGAGGAATCTAAAAATGTTTTTACGGAACTTTTTGGTAAAGACGCTTCCCAAAAGAGCTCTGGGCTCATGAGCACCGTGGCCGCCCAACAGGATAAAAAGACTTCATTTTTTGGAGGTAAACCTAAACAAGAAGAGCCGGCATCCCTTAAAACGCTGAAAGAACACCCTAATAAACCCGGGGTCGCCCTGCTTAAGGCCTCCTTTTTACTTTTGATCCTCACTTTTGGGGTCGCGATGAGTCAAAATTCCAGTCGTTTCTCGTTTTTTGGGGTGAATCCCGCTTTGAAAGTGGAACAAGCTCAAGATCGAGTAGACTCTCTTACTGCGGATGTGAATGTACAAAATCATCTGGAAGCCGCTCTTTTGCTCGATCAATATATGAGCAAGGTGGATGAATATTTTTATAATCTTGCCCAGTCTGAATCAGAGTACAGTTCTGAAAATAAAAAGGTGGAGTACGAAGGACGTGTGGAAAAATTGAAACCCGAACTCACGACTTTACTCGGAAACATTCAACAGAATTTCAGTTCCGCAATAAGTGCGGAAGCTTTGATGGGCGCTCAGCTCGTTGTGGACGCTTTGATCTCGGAATTGCATGATCAAAAGGGTCAAGTGGATGAGCAAACTTTGCTGCAAGACATCCAGGATTTGGAGACGGCAAAAACTTTACTTTCACAGACTGATTTTAAGGCTTTCGTAACGGCCATTAATCTGGCAAAAATCAGTGATGAAGACTTTGAAAATGTGTATGACCAATTCAGTGAAGTGAATGCAAGTGTGACGGCCCTCATCAGTCAAATTAAGAGCGCACGCGTGGCTTGGTCCACGTACCTGGATGAGATTGAAACGCTGACTAAAAGTGTAGATCCTTTGTTCAACACCGAGTTTGCGGGCAGTTTGACTTTGGATGAAATCCGATTTAGCACCACCGGAACGGTGACTGTTACGGGAAGTACCACCACAGATGACAGTAAAAACTTCACTCTGGTTTCGGACCTCATCGATGCTTACGAAGATTCGACTTATTTCAAAGATGTTTTTGACCGTTCCTACACCAAAAATGGTGAGGCAGAGACCTACACGGGAAGTTTCCGCATCAGTTTAACTCTTGAAAAATAAACTATGAGTGATCGAAATAAATTTATACTTGGAATTTTAATCCTCTTGGGCACGGTGGTCCTTGGGATATTTCAGTGGAATGAACGCGAGGTTTTACTCGTGGAAGCCGATCAACTGAACACGGCAGCTTTGAATTTAACCGCAACCAGTAATGCATTAAAAGAGGATTATGAAGCTATAAAAGTCGAGGTGACGGCCTCTCGTGAAACAGCTACTCAGGAACTTTCTGTAGTTTTCCCCACCGAGGAGGATCTCACTACGCTTACGCGTCTCTTTGACGACTTTTCGGTGAGCAATAATTTTGATACGAATCCATTCTTTATAAGCAACCTGTCTTACGATGCTTATAAAACAACTGAATCCGGGAACTATCGCGCTGTGCCACTGCGTCTCAGTATTACTACTTCCAAGAAAAACTTGAGTGAATTCCTGGAATACATTGAAAACTCCGGCTCGCTTGAAGGCGAGGTGCGCTTAATGAGCGTGGAAGATTTGAAAATTCAGTACCCCGAAGCATTCGGCGGCAGCTATGAAGTGCAAGTGGAAATCAACGCTTATTTCTCTCAAGAAATCTAATGGACGCTAAATTACAAGCACTTCAGGATGCAATCGTAGGGGGAAACATTCCCCAGCTTGTAATGAACGCGGTTTCTTATGCTATTGATCTGCGTTCTTCGGATATTCACATTGAACCGCTGAAGAACACCGTTCAAATTCGTTACCGTATAGACGGATCTTTGCGCCGCGTGGTGGAATACCCTCCCAACATTCATCCGGCGGTGGTTTCGCGCATTAAAATTATGTCGAATTTAAAGATCGATGAGCAGCGTATCCCGCAAGACGGTCGCGCCCAAGTGACCACGCAAGAAGGTCGCGAACTGGACCTTCGTGTTTCGAGCCTCCCCACTATCAATGGAGAAAAGATGGTGATGCGTATCCAGGATCAATCCAAGGAAATTCCGAGTTTTGAAAAGCTGGGAATCGCCGGGAATGCGCTCAAATATTTACAGCATGCGCTCGAACTCCCCAATGGAATTATTTTGACTTCCGGACCTACCGGTTCCGGTAAAACAACTACGCTTTATGCGGCTATGACCATTTTGAATAAACCCGATGTGAACATCCTAACGATTGAAGATCCGGTGGAAATTCAAATGGACGGGCTTAATCAATCACAAGTGCATCCGGACATTGATTATACGTTTGCTTTTGGACTTCGAACCGCGCTGCGTCAGGACCCCGACATCATAATGGTGGGAGAAATTCGTGATAAAGAAACGGTGGACGTGGCCATTGAAGCCTCGCTAACCGGACACTTGGTGTTGTCTACTATTCATACAAACTCCGCCGTGGAAACCTTGACCCGTATCATTAACATGGGTGTGCCGGCTTTCCTTATGACGGCGACCATTAATGCAATTATTGCACAGCGTTTGGTGCGTCGCCTTTGTGACAAATGTCGCAAGCCGATTCAAGTGGATGAATACACGCTTGGCATGGTGAAATCCGCCATGAGCAAACTGCATCCGGATGAACCGCACGATCCTGCTAAACTTGCCGCGCTGCAGTTTTTCGGGCCCGGTGAAGTGGAGTGTACGCAATGCAATGGAATCGGTTACTACGGACGCGTGGGACTTTTTGAAGTTTTGAAAATGAATAATGAAATCCGCGACATGGTGCTCAAACAAACCTCCACGCAAGATATTCAGGAAGCCAGTATGAAAACCGGAATGGTGACGCTTGAACAAGCCGGAATTTTGAAGGCACTCGACGGAGTTACTTCGCTGGAAGAAGTTTATTCGGTAGCACGACCTGAATCTGCATGAATATACCGACTACAATCAGCACTCGCCTCGACATCGGGCTTTCCCGAGAGGATCAAGCGCGCATCGATGAGTTGCGCAATGCCGGCAAGCCTAAAGTTGGAGGGAAAAAAGCAACTTTTGCCGCACTCAATGAATGGGTAATTCTGACTTTCAGTAAAATCACGCTGCGCGAGAAAGTGATGTTTTTTCAATTGCTTTCCGTAATGATCAACGCGGGCGTTCCGATTATCCGAGCACTCTATGTGCTTTCGGAACAAATGAATAATTTGAAACTGAAAAAGGTGATCCGCGAACTTGCCCTCGAAATGGAAGAAGGGCGAACCTTGTCCAGCGCCATGGAAAAATTCGGTACTACTTTTACAGAGGCTGAGCGTGGAATGATCGCTAGTGGAGAAGCTTCCGGAAATTTAAATCAAATTCTTAAAGATATCGCCAAGCAAGCGGAGAAAACCGCGATGATTATTGCAAAAGTGAAAGGCGCGATGATTTATCCGATTTCAATTTTTACCGTGATGATTATTTGCGTCTCCCTCATGCTCACTTTGGTAGTGCCAAAACTTACGGATCTCTTTATGGAAGGTGGCCAGGACCTTCCGACTTCTACCAAAATTTTGATGAAACTTTCGGAATATGCTCGAGGTTATTGGGTGGAAGCCATTGTTTTTCTTGTAGTCTTTTTTCTGGGATTTATTGTAGTGAAAAAAAGCAAACAAGGGCGCTACAGCATCGACCTTGCTATCCTCTATTTGCCTGTTTTCGGTAAGCTTGTGCGCGAACTTATGGTTTCTCGTTTTGCTCGTATGCTTGCCAGTCTGATGAATGCCGGTGTGCCGATTGTAAAGTCACTGGAAATTAATGCCAATGCAGTTGGAAATGAGGTTTACAAAAGACGTATTCAATATTCCGCACAAGATGTTTCGCAAGGTATGCCGCTGGGCGAAAATCTGAATGAAAGCAGCTTCCTCTTCCCTCCTACCGTAGCCTCCATGGTGCTGGTGGGCGAACAGACCGCCAATTTAAATGAAGTGGCAAACAAAATTGCCGACTTTTATGAGGGTGAGGTGGATAATGCCGTGGCGTCTCTGTCTAAATTGATGGAACCAATGATCCTCGTCATTATGGGAGGGCTGGTTGGCTTCGTGGTGGCCGCTATTATGCAGCCGATCATGTCGCTGAGTGATATTTCTACCAGTATTTAGTTCACTTGATTTGCCTTTTACCAGGCGGGGTGTAGTATTTACATATTCATTTTAACCCTACCACGCCATGGTAATCTTACCTCTGCGCAAACGCGCTTTTACCCTTATTGAACTTTTGATCGTGATTACGATCATTGGTATTTTAGCGGTAGCCCTTATTCCACGGCTCACCGGAGGGCCTGCTCGAGCCCGAGATGCTCAACGTAAATCTGATTTGCAGCAAATTGCTACGGCTCTAGAGTTCTATGCTGACGACGTTGGGGAATACCCTGATGTGACCAGCGGTGCAACGTGTGTCTTATCAATATTAGGTACAAGCACTTATCTTTCGCCTTACCTCACTACGGTTCCAGCAGACCCCAGTAGTGTTGGATGGGGAACGACTTGTGATACTGCTGCGACCGGAGGTTACGTTTATTACGAGTTGGACGATAACGGCGATAATGTTATTGATGGCTACCTGTTGATTGCGGACCTAGAGACTACAACCGATTTCGATACTGCTGGGATTTACAATGGCAGCACTTATATCCCGCCTGTAGCCGGTGATACCGCCGCAAACAATTTCACCACTAATATCACTAGACTTTGTGACGATGCCACTGCTTGTCCTTCTGGAACCGATCGTATCTATGTAGTTGGGCGATAGTTTTTACTGGAATGATTTGAAGGCCCGCCATTCGGCGGGCCTTTTGGTTACAAGAACATAAAAAATTAAAGGGCAAGTTGAAATCGGTTTAACGGGTTAAATGGGAGCGCAAAAATCGCCCTTATTTGCTAAGATTCCTGCATGCGTCCATGCCACTCTGCGCACTGGTTTAAGAAAATTATAATAAATGGCTTCCTGGTCACGTTTTTGTCGTCCCTTGTGCCCATGGGGCAGGTGGCGGATGCGCTAAGCATCATTGATCAAACGGATCCCTCGGTGAATCTGAATCCGGGAGGAAGCCTTTCAGAAATTCGTAAGGTGGATAGTATCGAAACCCGTTATGGACTCGTGGCCATTTTAGTGGAAGACAGTTTATGGGATGCCAGTACTAGCGGAAGAGGATTTTTTTCGTTTTTAGGAACCAATGGAATTAAAGAGAAAATTCAAACTTACGCTCAGGATGTGCAGGCTACTTTGCCGTGGACCAAAACGGTAATCATTGAAGTGGCGGACGAGGACACTCCTGTGGAAATTCAGCGCATGCTCGAACGATTTTACTTTGAAGGAAATCCCGAAGACAGTGATCCGACCAAACTGAGTGGCGTGGTGATCATCGGTGACGTGCCGTTACCGGTGGTAAATAAAGGCGGGAATCGTTTTATCTCCATGCTTCCTTACACGGACTTTGAAGAGCCTTCTTACTTGCTGGATAGTGCCACGCTGGATTTTTTACCCAATGGAGAGGCCCAACATTTGCAAACGGAGGTTTGGCACGGACTTATTGTCCCTCCTTTAGATGGACAGGAGGGAATTGACTTACTTGGTGCTTTTTTTGAAAAAAACCATGCCTTCCATACCGGGGATGAGGATTACACCACCTTCGATAAAAAAGCTTTTATTGGAGATTTGGTTACTGAGGAATCCACCATTAATCCCACGGCTTTTGGAAGTTACGAACGCTTTGTAAATTTGTGGGAAGAAATTAGTTATTATCGTTACACTAATGATTTGGTGGAAGAACTTTTCACCGACATGCAAACTTCCGTTCAAGCGGGGGATTTTTTGGACAATGATGGCGATGGAATTTATGACGAAGAAGCAGCTAATGGAATTGATGATGATGGGGACGGACTCGTGGATGAAGATATTGGAGACGGTTTTTTTGGAATCGATAATGATGGCGACTGTTACGGACTTGCGGCAAGTGCGCAAGACAGCAACGGAGATGGAAAGCCCTGTTTTGGTGGCCAATATGACGAGAATGGGGAAGAAATTTTGCCTCCGGACAACTTAGTGGATGAAGATGGTTTCGACGACAACAATAATGATGCGGACTGGGTCTATGAAGGATATGCGGAGGGCGATGCCTTATTCGCTGATCGTATGGTGGATGAAGATCCGCCCGGAGACACGACCGGGGGTGAAGATTCGAATGGAGATGGTGTCTTGGATGGCGATGGCTGCCCCGGGCTGTGCGGCGTAGATGACAATGGCGACAGTACAGACCATGATGGTGACGGATACCCTACCGGGATCGAACTCTTATTCGGATGGGATTGGACAGATGAAAAAGAACCTTGGGGAAGCGTGCGAAATTGGACTAATGATTTTTTTGGAACTAGCTACGAAAAAGCCGATAAAGCCACCACGTATTTGCAGGCGATGTTTGTGGATCAGTTTTTTGATGACGACTATAAGAGCCCGACTTGTTACTTCAATGGCGTTTACCATCCGGAATATGATGATGACGAAGATGGTTTCTGTGATGAAGACGGTTCCACCGAAATGCAGATTTGGAAAAATTCAAGTGGAACGTTCGCCAGTGGAACTTGCACTTATAATGATGCGGATTGCGATGGGGAAATTGATGAAGATCCGAGTGGACTCAGGCCTGAAGGTCTTTTTGATGATCTCCCCGATATTCAAGGAAAAAATCTTGTGGAAGGTTTGACCAGTCGCTATGCGGAAATGTTCGATCAGCCGCAGGGAATTTGGAATCGTCTCGTGGACCAAACGGGACGTTATAAAACGCGCAGCACTGATGGAGAAAAAGTAACAAATGATTATGACACGGCCATTTCTTTGATTTCAAAAAAAGACGAACTCACCCTTAATTATCTTTACGAGCTCAATACCGAGCTTGAAGAAAAGACGGATGGGATTGTGAAAGAAAATTTGGCGGAAGATATTCCTATTATTGCGGGGCTGCAGATCACCGGAGAAATGACTCCTGAAGGCGAGGATGCGGAACCGGAAGCAATTTGTGATCCTGACAAAAAAGTGACAAAAGACGGAGCTTGTTTGCAATTTGTAAATCACTCCGGTTTCGACAATAACCTTTTTGACAGCGAGGGTGAACTGGAAGATTTGGATGATTTAAATCCATCGGATTATTTTATTTCAGGGCAAAATTTGTGGGACATTGATTCCCCGGAGGAATGTACCAGTTTTGCCGGAACGGATGTAGACGGAGGCCAGTTGGTCCAATTCAATACACTTTATAGCCGTGAGTTCACGGTTGAGAACGACGACATGACCAAAAGTGAGGTTATGGAATATCGCAACTGTGTTCCGGAATATGAACCTTATACCGACGATATTCCGGAAGTTTGTGCGCCGGCGGTAGTCACAAAAAATATACGTGTGCTGGATGGAGCCAAAACTCCCGACGAGGGCTTGGACACCAGCGGATGGGAAACGGGGGCTGGGGCTTGCTTTGAGTTCCGCGAATTGGAAACCTTCAACGACTACACGCAATCCATGGCGGAGTTTAACAATTGGCTTACTAAAAAAATTCGTAAATTCCGAAAGGACGGCGCTGATGACGAAGCAAGTTATGAGGAATTTTTGGCAAAAGTTGAAGAGAAGCGTAACAGCATCACTCCAAAGCCGAATGAGACCACACTTCGCGCACCTTTCGATGGGCTAGATATTATCGCCGCGGACGAAGATCGCATCTACACCCTGGAGGATCTCTTGATTGAGTTGGGCTACAGCGAACCGAGCAACGATGACATTGATACTTTTATAGCCCTTGAAAATAACGTGAGTATTGATAACCCACGGCAAGGAAGCAGGATGAGTGATATAGCAAAACTCGATATTTCTTTTGACAAACTCTATTTAGAAGCAGGTACTGAAGAACTGACTACAAAGCGCTCCGCGGCGCAAGAAATCACGTCTTATTACAAACATGTGGAGCCAACCGGCGATACGCTCAATGCGCAGGCGGAAAACACGGCCTCCCCTAATTTACCGATCGATAAAACTCGCTATGTTTCCTTTATTGATAGCGAGGGAACAGCTCAAAATTTAGACTATGTGAACGTGTTTGGAGCTGAGAGTGTCGAAGATGTGGAAGCGCAAGTGGACACTTTGGCGGAAGCCGTGAACAACGTTGCCGGCGGAAGCGGCTATAAGGGCGATGTGGAGGCCTTCTATGATTCTATTGATGAGGGGCAATTGCAGGACGCTTTGGAATGGCGATTTTTGAGTATTGATGAAAAACATAAATACGTAATGAGCCATTTTTTGGGTGAGGAAGAGCCGTTCTTTTCAAAAGCCCGCGATGGATATGAAATGGTTTCACTCATTGCGGACGGAACGGCAACCGAAATGAATTTTGTTTTCAATGGCGATATGCCCGAGACGGAGGAAGATTTGGAATTTTTGTATCGAAGTCAGGCGGAAATTGATGCCGCGCTGGCGGCTGCTGCTGAACCGGAAGAGGAACTTGAGCCCAGCGAGGCGAATGATACAACGCCCGTATTGCTAGGTGAATGGATTACTGAAATTCAACATTGGCTGGAAGATATACAAGATACTTTTAGCAGTATGGATAATTTTGAAGGTGAGAAGGTGTGTGGTGAAAACTACGTCTACGATTCCGCCAGCAACGAGGATAGTAATGATAACGGCATTCCGGATGGGGCTGATGCCAGTGTTTCCCTGCTGCTTACCAGTGATAATTCGGATGCGCTTTTGGCCGGAGGTGGTTTCTACCACACGGTATCCGTGGCCGCCAAGCAGGCGGATGGAACCATTAATACCGCCGATAATTACACACAAGTGGATTTGGACGTTGTGAGCGGCGGCGGCAGCATCACTGTGGCGGGAAGCAGCACGCTCACATTAACGGGCGGTGTGGCTATTTTTACTCTGGAAAGTGCGGATCCGGGTAGTTTCGTTGTACGGGGCGTGGCTTCTAATCGGGATGACGTGATTAACAGCAATACGTTGAGTGGCACTGTGGAAAGTAAATTCATAAAATTGAGTAGTTTTATTAGAGAAATGGAAGGCACCGATGGGGAAAGTACCGTGGAGGAAGGCACGCGTATTCAAGTGAAAGACAGCGACGGAAATGTGCGGGCTACTTTGGATCCTGAGAGTGGAGATTTGGAATTACGAGACGCGGAGGCCGAGCTGCGCGAGGCCTCTGAAGACTTGCCTACGCGCGTGGCAATTGTGGGCGCGGACGGAATCACTTATGGAACTTTCTTTCTCATTCCTGAGAAAAAAGAGGACGTGCTTGTAGAAGAAGTGGGCGATACCGCAAATGTCGCTTCCGATGAAAACGGAATCGCATTGGAAGACAATAGCGTACAAATCGGTTTGGTGACGGCTATGGGCCAAATTGCCTTGGTGGACGGCTATACTTTAACTTTCGACAACCCCGGCGAAATTAATATTTATGACCCTCTCCACGTTTTGAATGGCGATGGAGAAACTATTTTTATGGTGACCATCAAGCATAGTTTCACCGAAGGAAATTTACTCACCCCCGAGGGGGATTATAGTGATTATCTTAGTTTTGATCGTGAGAAAAAACACGATTGGAATTTTTCTTTTTTACCTCTCGCGAAAGCCGCGAGCGAAAGCGTGATCCCAGACACCGATGGAGATTTATTGGATGATCTGGAAGAATTCGTAATTGGAACGCTTCAGAACGATAACGATAGCGATTCGGATACTTTTTTAGACGGGCTTGAAGTTTTTTCGGGCTACGATCCACTCCGCAGCGGTAAAAAACTTTTTACGGACATTGGTGTGGAGAATAAAGCCTATCCGGACTTGATTGCTTTATACTTACGTGGAGTCATCAAGGGTTACAGCGATGGAAGTTTTAGACCTGATAACCCGATTACTCGTGAGGAATTTGTTAAAATCGATTTAGGCGCTATTTGTAAAGACTGTGACAGTTATAACGCAAGCTACGAGACGGGCTTAATGACAAAATACAGCGCCGACCCCTTCCCCGATAACAATATAAATCCCGAACTGCTGGCTTGTGTGGCGGAGGCCAAGATGGATGGTATTGTGTCCGGTTACGCCGGCGGAAGCAGTGCCGGTTTCTTTTTGCCTACCAAAAACATCAGTCGCGCGGAAGCTACTAAAGTTTTAGTGGAAACGGCGGGCTATGAAGTGGCGGAAGTAAGTAGCGGATCTTGGTATAGCGAATATGCAAAGACCGCGGAGAAATATAATTTATTTCCCGATGGAGTCACGGCAGACACGTCTTGGCTAGAGGGTTCTATCACACGCGGCGAATTTGTAATGATGGCGGTAAATTTAATTGAGGAAAAAGATTGTCGCGCGGTGGACAGCGATGGTGAAGGACTCAGCGACATGGAGGAGCAAGTTCTCTATGGCACGGATTCCACTCTGGCTGATACCGATGGTGGTGGCGTTAACGATTTGGATGAAATTCTGCGTGGAAGCGATCCACTCGATGCCAGTGATGACTTCCCGGTAGAAGAAGTGGTGGAAGAAGAGGAACAGACTGGGCTTCGCCCAGGATTTGATCACGAACCGGGTCTTTATGTGGTATCGAATACGGCCGGTCACGAAGAAATCGCCGTGAGTGGTGGCGAGAGCAGTGCGAGCGTAGATATTTTTACCAACGATATTCCGGCGGATGGAGTTTCTGAAATTTATGTACGGGCGGAAATTCGTGACCAGGAAGATAATTTGTATGGTGACGACAACAGCAGCGTGATTGAATTCATTCTTTCCACGGACGATTATGGCGAGATTGATAGCGATCGCGTGCAAGTAAGTGGTGGCGTTGCGGAAACCAAATTTACTACCACTAAAGTAGCCGGTGATGTGACCGTGGAGGGCCGTATTACGGATGGTTCTCTCCCCTCTCAAAACGCGGAAATTCATGTGTATCCGGGAGATCCGGTGAGATTGGATCTGCAAGGAGAATCCAGCATACTTCCGGCGGGCGCTGAGGCGGCCACGGATATGCGCGTTTATTTGTATGATGCTTTCGGAAATTTGGCTTCCAATGGTTTTTATCCCGTGACCTTCACCACGGAGGGTGGAATTACTTTGTTGGATTTGAAGGACGAAGACGTTTCGACGGATGGAGTGCAAGTGACCACGGCAGACGGATATATTGATTTCCGTGTACTTGCAAGTAGCGAAGTGGAGACCGCTTCCGTGCAAGTTTCTATTCCTGAAATTGTGGACAGTGGGGATAGTTTTAGTTTGCGGCATAGGGAAAGTTTGTCCCTCAAAATATTGATTACCAAGCCTTATTTGTTCGCGGGAAGTAGCAGTGGAGAAAGTATTGTGGTGAGCGTGGTGGACGAGCTGGGACTGCCGATTACCGGCTTTCAAGGCGATGTGCTCATGAGCCTCAGCGATCCGGGTTATGGAAGTTTTGAAACGGAAACTTTGACGCTGGTGGATGGAAGCGCAACGACCACGGTGAATCCCGGAACTTTGGCGGGTATGGGTTCTATTATCGCCGAGAGCGCGGGTATCAGTGGTGGCAGCGCCAACTTGGTTTTAAAACCCGCAGATATTTATGAACTTCGAGTACGAAAGGAAGATGATACCTTTGTGATGGATGCGGGCGAACAAGAGAAATTTATTATTGAAGGCTACGATGTCTACGGAAATTTGGTGACTACCGATAGTGCGACGAATGGAACGGTGCGCCTCACAGACAGCACGGCGGAATATGGGAGTCTTTCTTCCAGCACTTTCACTTTGAATCAGGGTGTGGCTAGTGTTTACGTGACCACCGGTGAAGTGAGTGGAAAGATCAGTCTGGTAGCTTCGTCCACGGGACTTTTGGCCGGAACTTGGGGTGGAAGCGTGGACTACAGTTTGTCCGGCGAAGAATTCCAAGACATGGATTTGCAAATGCTTTACGCTTCCCTACTGGGCGGGCCTTTTGGTGACGTTACTCAAGAAAATTATGTGGCAGGTTGGATGACTTTCAACGGAAAAACGCAGGCTATGACGAGTTTAATTTCCGAACCCAAGCCCAAGAAACGACTCGCAACAATTGATGCCAATGGTGCAGTCACACTTCCAGAGGATGGAATGGTGACGCAAGTAGTGGAAGGAGCCGGTAGCGAATTGCCGATGCGCATACAGTGGCGAGCATTCCCCGACGATACTTTGTTGGCGGAAATTTTTGCCGTGCTGGGGGAAGCGAGCGAAGTAACGGCCGAATTAGTGACTACCGACGATAGCTTTACGCTTGAAGAAAGCGGGGGCGTTTGGGTGCTGCGAGAAGATGCCGCCGCGGTCGTGAAAGTGCGTGCGGACGGACAAGTGATTTTGGTGGATCCCACTTATACCTTGGCGGTAAACGGGGCGGCGGCCGGGCTTGGCTTGGTTGTTTCGAAAAACACCGAGCAAATTATTCGTGTAGATTACGCCGGAAATTGGGCGGAGGACGTGAATACTGTGGACAGCGATTTTAATCTTGAAGACTGGGACACCCTCGACCCGGGCATTTATCTTAGACCTACCGCAGCGAGTGAAAATCGAATCGTGACCATTCCCACGGGAAACAGTTCCATGAGTCCCATGGGCTTGGCCATCATCGATCCTGAAAAAGAGCTCGACAAAGCAATGCAACCTTCACTCGGCTACACGAGTTTGGAAGGCGCGGAAGACAACGGGGATATTGGTTGGGAGGGTGAGAACAAGCATCTTTTGCTTTTTGCCGCCGGGAATACCGTTGGTCAGTCCAATTTGTATTATCCTTCCGAAGTTGGGGTGGTTTTGGGTGATCCCACGGTGAGTATTCCTACCGAAGGCGAGGTGGGCAGTTTGGGTTTCACTACGGACGTGGGGACGCAGATCTCCACTTCAAACAGTGAAATCCTGACCTTGCTGGATATTGATTATAACGGTGACGGTTTACCCGATGTACTTACGGCCTATGAAGATGGCCGCATCGAAGTACTTCAAAACGCCAAGGCTGATGTTCGTCTGCAAAATCGTGGCGAATTGCTTTACATAGAAAATGGGATTTCTTCCGTCGATAAAGGGGACTTTAACAACGACGGGCTTGAAGATCTGCTCATCGCTACTAAAGAAGCGTGTTATGAAGGGGAAATGTGTTTGTATGAATACGAGAATACCGGCGGCGGCTTCACGGCCACTAATTTGAATCTCAGCGGTATTACGGGCACCCCCACGCAGGTGGAAGTGGGCGACCTAAATGGCGACAATTACGATGATATCGTGTTGGTGGATGAAAATATGGTGCTCTACATCGTCTGGAATTCTGAAGGTGTATTTGAAGACGTAGATACTATCAAAGACTTTGGTCTGAATACTGATTCATCCGTCAATCTTTACGCGGACCTTGTGCTGCATTATGACGGACTTGAAAATGGTTCCGTTTCTTTGCCAATTTTAACAAGTGACTTCAGCGCGGACGCCAATTTGGATACCTTTTTATCCGCTCTGGGCGTGGATGAAGACATCGAAACGTCCACCGAAAATGTGCAGCGTGAGGTGAATCAATCTTTTGAATACGCAAACAATGATAGCCTGTCTGAACTTTTCACGGTGACAAAAACGGTGAACGACCCCAGTGGCGGTGACGTGGAAGTAGGTGACGTGCTGACTTATAGCGTAACGGTAAAAAATATTTCCGGCGGCGCTTATTCGGACGTTTATCTCTCCGATAGTGTCGGGAGCCTCTTCCGATTTGATGAAGATAGCTTTACCGGTGCAACCATTGGCTTACAAGCCGGTGAGGGCAACCGTCCCTTTATTTATGGGCCACTTAGCCTCAATAATGGTGAAAGTCTCAGTTTTACTTACGACGTTTCTGTGGAAAGTCTGCCCGCCCTTTCCGTGATGCTGGGAAATGATTTTTATAGCGATTACAAGGACGATAATTACATGGATATCGCAGTTTCTCCGGCGAACAACGCCAGCGGTGAACTCTTGGTTTTCTATTCCGACGGTTATGCCACTGAGGTACGCGACGAGGGCTTTTTGGGACTCGGCGGTAGTAGTTACCGTCATATTAATTATCAAGAGCGAGCCTACTCTCCCGCCACTTATGCGGAGGAGTATGACACTACGGTAGACAATCCTTTTGGAGACGCTGATGGAGACGGCACTCCCGATTTCATGGAAAACATGGATGCGAATAAAGGTTTCCCCGTCCCCACGGATGGAAGTTTTGATCCCATTGCTGAGGTTCTGGGCGGAAAAGATACTATGAATGAAGAGGGAGAGGCGGGTGCGGACGGTTACTATTCCACGGAAGAAATGTTTGATAGCGATGAAGACGTGGATGGCGACGGAATCAACGACATCATTGATAACTGGGTAAGCGGTAGTGACATTGTTCTCGACTCCGGCGACGACGTGATCCTGAGCGAAGAATCGGACGTGGAACTGGAAGCAAATATAAACGCTTTGAACGAAGAGGTGGCCGGCGTCGCCGATAAAATTGAAAAGATTGTTTCTATGTTCACTTGTAATGGAGGCTGCATCGCCTTCCCGGGCAGTGTTGCCTTTTTAGCTCCGGGATTTTTCCACGTACCCGGCACCGGTGTGATAAGTGGTTTTGATCCCGGAACTCCGGTGTTTGGAATTTTGCCTTATCTCCCCGTGGTTTGTACGGGACAAGCATGTTATGGATCTCAAGTGTTGCGCCTCTACTTGGCGCCTACCACTACGCTCGGTTTAGGACTCGGAGTTTGTTTGGGTCCTTACGGAGCCGGCCAATGTTTTGCGTTTTCCATTCCGCTACTGCAAACCTTCGGCATTTGCGATGCTATTAACAGTTTCATTTCGGACTCCATGTCTAAGGCGACCTCTTTTGTTACCAGTACTGATGGGGAGGCGGCTATGAACCTGGGCGATACATTAAGTGTCAGCACCGGAAGCACGGGGCTGGAAAGTACTGTTTTCACTTCTTACGTGCCACCGGTTGCCGTGAATACCAATGTGCAGGTGCCGGGTTTCCCCAGTATCTTCACCGAATGGTGGAAAGCGCAAAAAGAGGAATTCTTTAAGATGCTTGATTTGCCGGACGTGACCTTTATTTATCCTGACCCCAAGAGCCTCACTACGAAATTCAGTGGAGGAAACGATGTCATTGATTTGGATCAAAAAACCAAAATTGAGGAGCTCACCAGCGGAACGTTGGGGCTTGAAAAGTGGTTAAACATGGCGCACGCGCTTCCGCTTATTGATATCAAACCGGAGACGGTAAACATTCGCTATCCCGCATTGACCCGGGAAGAAATTGAAATCGTCATGCGCGACGCACAAGACTGGGTGGCAGATACCAAAAAAGAGTTGCAAGACTTTAAGGATCAATTCGATGTTCGTGATGATTTAACCGCGGCTCAACAGGAAGTGGTGAGAGAAATTGTGACTACACTTGAAGAAGCCATTACGGCCGTGGAAACCAATATGGCCATTCTGGAAAGTTATACAGAAATTCCCGAGCAAATTTTGAAGATCCGTGAGTTGGAAGCCTATTATGCCAAAACTATTATTTGCTACATCGATGCCATTTTGAGCCATACCTCCGGTTATCTAAAAGAAAATACGGAGCGCATTGAAGCCTGGGGGCAATGGATTGTGGATTTACAAAAAATTGTGGATGGATGGCAGGTGCTCATTGATCTTTCCATGGATCTCATGGATTCCTGTGATAAATGTACCAACCAACGTTACAGCGGCATGCAATTGCTCTTTAGCCTTTTCGTCTTTGTGCCGGAATTTCCTGTGGTGGAAATGCCCAAGCTACCCGACATTATTATTGACGTCTCCAATATTCAGGCCGGCATCGATGTGGTATGGCCGGACATCAATTTTATTCCTGAACGCATCAACATCCCAGCTCTGCCGCGCATCATCCTGCCGGACGTGGATATCAAACTGGATGCCAAGCTGGATTTGGACCTCAACATCCCGACTCTGCCCGTATTCGATATTAACTTTGAGCTGCCGGAGCTTCCGCCTCTTTCTCTGCCCAATTTGCCAAGCCTACCGCCTCCGCCCGCCATTCCCGAGCTGGACCCTACGTTAAGCGCGGCGCTAAATATTTCCAGCAATATACTACGAATTGTTTGTATCATCCGACAAGGATTTATTCCTACGAGTGAATTTACGCTCAAGTCAAAAATTGAAGATATTACTGAGCGTTCCGGTGGAATTGTTTTACCTGCCGATCTTGCCGTTGAAGTGGAGTGGCCAAAATTCAACTATGATTTCATGAAGGAAATACGAGTGAATACGTATCTCAACCTCACACTGGATTTCAGCGCACTCTACGACCTTATAGCGGGGCTCGGCGAGAAAAGTGATGAGATGGTGACTGACCTTGTACAAGAAGGTATCAACAGGCCTTTGGAGGAATTCCAAAACAAAGTGCAGGATGTGTTTGATATACTCGGTGAACAAGAAATCGACGTTGAAGTCGATGCCGAAGTGGACGAGTCTTCCTACAACGAGGCAATGGACACGGCGGAAGCTTACAAAGACAATCCGCTGGTGATGCAGAATCTCGTGGCGCTGAGGCAAATAATGGAGAATCTTCAGGTGGAGCTCGACGCATGGGACCAAGATATGCCGGAAACCGTGACCCTAACCGCAGAGCCGCAAATTTTGGCTTTGGACGATCCTTTGCTCAACCGTTACGATGAAGTTCTCACCAATCCTTCTTTTGACAAAGATTTCTTGGCCAGTATTGAAGGAACTCCGCTTACCTCCCTGGTGCAACTGCGAGATTCGCTCATCACTTACACCGAAGATTTTGACCAAGGAACACTTGCACTACATGGAATGGACAGTGAGTCTTTCCAGCGTTATTTGGCCCAAGAAAATGTGCAAGTCGACTACCTCCTCGCCAGTGACGAAAGTGATCAAACTGAAGGAGTGGAACAATTTGTGACGCCCGATGAAGATCTTGCGGACGCGGGCATCGAGCTTGCCTCTGAAATAGCTCCTCAGGCTCAGACTTTTAGTGACGGGCTTTACCTCTACGACGCGGAGCTTGGCATCAGCGAACGTCTCACCGACTACACGCAAGAAGCGGATGAGGCGAGCAGTATTCTGTTCATCGACCTCGATGGCGATGGTGACGAGGATATCGTTTATTCCATGGGTGGCGACACTTATTTCAAAGAAAATCACACGGAGGAGCCGACTCTCAATTTTGTAAGTAGCGACCCCGCAGAAAGTACCGTGAGTGAAATGGATCCGCTTTACGGCAGCATACAAAATTTCAAACGCGGAAAGAACGACTATCAAGAAGCCAGCTTCTCATTTAGTGACGCTGAGGCGGCTACCGGTTATGAAGTGCTCTTCTATGATTCGCTGGATGCCCAGGAGGCTGATCCGAATGAAAATATTAAACGCTTATTACTTCTAGCTGATGAAGAAAATGAAAACAGCACCTTCACGGATACCGCGGGGAAAGGAGTCGGTCAAATTCGCAACAGTCGTTTGTGGGCGGATAGTGTGAGTGGAAAAGTAAAACTTCAAAATGCTTACAAACGAACCCTTATTACGAATAACGGAGAAATTGAAGTCGAAGAGGCTGTTACATTCCAAACGGTGGAAGACAGTGTGATTGAGTTCACAATTGAAGACAGTACCTCGTCTATTGATGTGCCTGCCGGACAAGTAGTGACTTTTGGACAAAATCAGGATCGTTTGCTTCGCGTGGAAAGTGGATCGGTTTACTGGATCGAACAAACGGAAACCGTGGAGGAACAGGATCTTGAAGAAGGTATGGAAATTTTCCCCGAAGAAATAGTGGCGCTGCAAAGTTCCGGCGCTGATGCCACACTGGCAACGAGTGAGGGTGCAGAAATCAAACTGGATAAAGAAGAGATTTTTGCTATGGATAGACTGACCAGCGCCGACGATCCATCTGCGAACATTGAACTGGAAAACGGCGCCTATTATACCCTTGGTCACAGCCTGCAAAGCGATGGAAGTTTTGGAACGCTCTCCGATAATATTTTGCTTAACCCTCAAGTATGTGCGGACGACAGTGAGCCCTACACGCTGATAGACGATGGCGGAGCGGATACCGATGGCGATGGTGCTATCGAAATAGCTATTTTCTCTACCAAGGAACTTTCCGCCGAGGGTTCTTTCGACAGCGACAGTGAGATCGTTGACGCTTACTGGGATTTGGATAGCGGCGTAGACAACGATCAAGTGTTCGGCCTCACCGCGGAAATTGGACCTTATGAAGACGTGAACGATCGCATGGTTACTTTGTACGTCACGGACTCTGCGGGCAATACCGCCAAGACCGAAATTGCGGTGGAAGTTTATGTTCCTACTATCACTATTGCCGATGCTACTTCCACAGCCGTGAGCGGTGTCACCGACCCCGCAAGCCCTGTCTTTCCTTTCCACTTGGTGCGTGATCGCAGTGGAGCCGTCAATGAAATTGGGACGGGCTACTCCACCGATGAGAATGGTGAATTCATGGAAGAAATGATGGATTCCAATTTGCTTTCCGTTTACGACAGTGAAGGAGGTACGATTGCCGAGTTTAACCCTGCGACCAAACAGGTAATGGTTTACGATCCTGCTTACGATGTAGCGGTGCTCCCTTCCGATGCCGACTGGCCTTCTCGCCTCGCAGTTTACGAAAAGAGCCTGGGTGCCGTGGTAGGTAGTTTCCTCTTTGTGGCGAATGCCAATGCGCCCATCCAACAGGTTGCCGTGCCGCTGGATACTCTCGACCTTTCTCTCTACAGCAAAGTCACGGTCTATCCCGTCGCGGACAAAGAAAGTTACGAGTTTGGGGATGATGTTTTGTTGGCGCGCGATGAATTTGGTGCTCTTGATTTCATGGTGAACCAAAGTGGCAATATCACCATATTTGATGATCGCTATACTCTTGTGAGACGGGACGCGACTTCGCTCGACGACTATCTCATTATCGAAGTTTATGACGGTGACGCTTTGGAACTTGAAATTTGGCCCGGAACTCCGGATGCCGTTCATTTGGTGACTACCGATGACCTCAATTTGCCGGCCTCCGATCTACTCGGCGATGGTGAATCTTTAAGTGCGGACTATCGACTTTATTTCGAAGACATAAAAGATGATGATCCACTTTACCAAGACATTGCCGAACTCGTGGAGCGCAATGTGCTCGAGGGTTATACCGTCGAGGACCAGCAATACTTTAAGCCGAACCAGGCCATTACGCGTGCTGAATTTACCAAGATCATTTTGGGAATTCTTTGTATCATTCCAAGCGATGCAGCTCACCTTCTACCTTCCGTCTTCAGCGACATTTTGGACGTCAATGCCTGGTATTATGCTTATACGAAGGAGTCTTCCATTCGTGATCTCATCACGGGTTATTTGGGCGAATTGAATGCTGCCGGCATGGCTCCGTTCAAGCCCAATAATACTATTACACGAGCCGAAGCGGCGAAGATTGTGCTCGAAGCACTCGACAAAGAAAACATCATCACTCTGCCCGATGATTTGAGTGGAGTGCCTTGGTATGAGCCCTACATGGAAATCGCGCAAGACCTCACGCCTTACATGACCGGTGAAAGCACGGCGGGCGAAACGAATTTTATTGTCACCGATGAAGAAGCGGCTGATCCTAATCATAAACTCACTCGTTACGAATTCGTGGAAATGTCCGTGCGTGTGCTCAAAGCGTACAACTGTTTTGATCTCGACAGCGACGGCGATGGGCTTATTAATTACGACGAAGAGGGTAAATATTATACCGATCCTTACAACCCCGATACTGACAGCGGAGGCGTGGACGATGGTAGTGAAGTGAACCGCGGCAGTGATCCGCTGGATAGCAGTGATGATTTTGGAGACGGTTCGCTAGAAGGTGTAGAACCCGGAATTTACGCAGTCCGTGAACCATGCAGCGCTTGTCCTTGCATCTCCACTATTGATTACAATGCCGATCTTCGACCCGGAGATAATGTCTTTGCTATAATCCAAAATGCCGCCGGTGAAATTTTTGGAGTCAGTAACACGGTAACCGTAGAAAAATAACTCCACGCCATGCCCAAAAAACTTGAAAATCGCCTCTTCCTTCTCTGCGCTGCGTTGGTGCTGACGTTCAATGGTTTGTTTTATGCTTTGGCGGCGGAAACGGAGACGGATACGGACACGGAAACAGTTTCAACCGTGACGGACGGCGTCGATTACGCTTGTGGCAACAGTATGATGCAAGACGCCGCCGTAGTGATAGATAGCTATCAAGTTTTTTTGGATGACTATTTTAAAGCCGTCACTCCTTCCAGTGAGCAAGTGGAATCCGGCATGCGTTATTACCGTTTTGTGGAAGATTCCATAGAGAGCATTTACAAAAAATATGCCGACGTGCAGGGCAACTCAACATTGGAAGCTAGTGCCAGCGCGCTTAGTTATTGCGCCAGCATCCGAGATCAGTATTTGAGTCTTGCCCGCGTTTTGTTTCAAAAACAAGTAATTGCTTCTGCGAACAGTAAACGTACCTTTTTGATCATCGATGGGCTTAAAGCCACCAATGAACATCTGGACCAATTTTCCAATGAATTCAATGCTCTTTTCCCCGCTTACTTCGATCAGCTTAATAACGCTTTACCCTGTTACGCGCACCAATGTATCACAAAGTAAAATTTCTTAAATGGTTCGCGCTCGCCTTTGTGGCCGGCTTCCTGCTGCCCCATTCTTACGGGTCGCTGCTGAGTGCGGATGTACTCGAAAGTACCTACGATGGTTCCAGTTTGGAGGACGCCATCAAGCAATACCACTTAGATAATAATGCCAAAGTAGACGAGTTTTTAGGATTGCTACTTGATGAGAATTTTGCGCAACCGGATTATGTGAGTTACCCGCCCGATTTGGAAGGTAGCACAGAGCCCGATTGCGAAGATAATGTTTCCACTTTTTGCTTGGCAGAAGCGCTGACTGCCAACTTAGAGGAGTTTGAAAAATTTCTCCAAAAAAATCAGAACAATTTGGATTTTGGGACCGCGGAAGACGATAGTATTGAACCCATTACCCTTGAGGATGCTTTTTCTGAGGCTTCCGCGCAACGCATAACCGTAGACGAACAAGTGAAATTAGCGGAAGAAACACTTGATCTCACCTTAGCGCTTTATAACCAGATCCAGTTGGTTTATCCGGTGCATAAAGAAATGCTTGACCTTATAGAAAACCTGGATGATTACCGCGGAAATCTCGCAGAAATTCGCAATATCATTGAACTCTATCCTTCCAAATTTAATGGCGCCAGTACCGCCCAATGCAAATGAAACGTTTTCTTCTTTTCAGCATCGGGATGGTGTTAAGTCTTACGGCCGGTATGGCGGTGAGTCAAGCGCTGATGTCCAGCGACGACCTGCTAACTGAAATGTTTTCGGAAGCCGGCATTAATACCGACACTTCAAATGATGCTAAGGAGCTTGAAACTCTGGCGAACAGCAAAGTGCCCTTTTCCGGCCTCTACCTTTATATGCTGCAAAATATCATGCATGGACCACGGGATGCCGCCATTGAGGAAATCGCGCAGCGTTACGACTACACCGCGGAACAAGTGGAAAGTATTGTGCTTAAAGGCGATGTGCAGCCCATTATCGAAAAACAAAAAACGCAGGCGGCAGAAGCGCAAGCATCGGAGATTACTGCCGATTTGGAAGAAGCGAACGCCCAAGGCCAAGAAGATGTGGACGCTTTTATTGCCGAGAATGATCTTAGTGACAACACGGAAGCTTACCTCCGCTGGTATTACGAAACCTACGAACAGCCGCCGACCGTTAGTGACCTTGCGAAAGCGCTTACTACTGAATATTTGCTCGATTGGTATACCACCATCGGTGACGCTTATGACAAAGAACTTGTTTTTCAGCAGGATAATCGTCGCCTCGCGTACGAGGCACTTGCCAGCGAAATGTTCATGAATAACGATCTTAGCGATTCCGCGAATGTTGACCTTCTTTACGACTTGGATCTTATTCACTATCTCCTATTTGGTGAACTCATCAACTATCCTGATCGCAGTGGCGATACCGACGTAGAAACCGCTTCGGAAGATTCTTCGGGAGAAGAAGTGATTTTGGCCACGGAGAGTACGGACGGGGGCGATTCTATTGATCCTTATACGTGTTTCGGCGATGAAGATTTGGTGAATGCTTTGACCACTTACCAAGAATCTCCTCCCGACACGGGGGATGCTTTACCGGAAGAAGAAGCCGCAATTGCTTACGATATTGATGGCGACGGTAGCATTGGCGACGGAAGCGTTGACAGTTCAAACAAATTTCTTGTAGACATCGAGGGTGCTTTTTCAGCCCTGGATGATTTTCTGACCGACATGGAAGTGGCTCCGGGAAATTGGAAACGCGCTTATCCTTGCAACGATGTATTTTGTATAGAAGTGAAGTTGATTAGCGAAACGGAAGATCCCGAAGTAGAAGACAGCACCCCTATGCAAGTGGATGACTTTGAAGAGGATCAAAACTGCATCGCTTGTCACACGGCCTTCATTAAAGATCGCCTTGAAGAAACCATGAGTAAGAGTTTGGTGCCGAGCAAAATTTCTATGAATTGGTTTGAAGACGCAACTTGTAAAGAGGCGGGAAAGTTTGTGAATTTGGACTTCAATGTTTATGTCATTAAAAAGCCCATCGACCTTGATACCGGCGATGAAATCGCTGAACAAGCCAACAAAGACATTGATGAATTTAAGACCACACTCTTCAACTTAGCCGGCCTTCCTCTCCCGGGTGGAACTAAAACCGTTCTGGGTAAAACCCTAAATGATTCGGCGTGTGAAAGTATATTGAGTCTTAATGATACTGCGGGTATTGAACGTTCCATTGATGATCTTCTTGGACAGTGCCAAAAGGCTGCGGAACAAAACACCCAGGCGATTCAGGAAGCTTTTGATGAGTTTGTTTTCGACACCCAATCCCAAAGCACCAGTGTTCTGTATGAACAAGTTTCCTCCGAGCTTTATACTCTGCTTCTTTATTTCCAAACTTTCCAAGAGGGGCTCAAGGCTACTTATGAAACTGATAATCCTCCACTGCCCGCCTTACTCAATAAAGGTTATTGCGAATGAAACCACTTTCTAAATCCATTTTCGCGTTTCTTCTCCTGATGGGGCTCACCCTCCCCGGCTTGTCTACACATGCTGCCAGTATTAGTGATGCGGCAAGTTGTCCGGATGATTACTATGGCTTCATTTTAACGGTACGTAGCGAAAATACTCGTAACCAAACGATTAAGGATGCGTTCACCATGGGCTACTGCCAGCTTTTCGACATCATGGCCTTGGATGACGAGCTTGATAATTTGCGAGAAGGTTTCCGCGCTGCAGCTTTTGAATGTGCGGACACTACTTCCTACAAAAAAGAGTATGTGCGAATTTTGCTTGAACAATATTTCGTGCGGAATATTCAAAAAAATAGTTCGGACGTAATTGATGTGGATGAGGCGGCTGAATACGACGCTCTCAAAGAGGCGCGACTCACCAAACTTAAAAAGGATATGTCTCAACTTTTTGTTGTAGAAGAAAATCGCGTGAGTGAAAGCACGTTAAACGATTATTTTGAAAACTGGGCGTCTAAATATGATGACCGCATCGGAGACTATAGCAAGTGTGAAGAAGGCGCGTGGACCGAGCTCACGGTAACTTGGAATGATTTTGTGGAAACCATTAAAGAACTTAGCGTGGATATTGATACTTCCCATACTATTTCATTTAAAGACAATATTTCCGTGGACAATGATTTGGGCGCAGGTGTCAAAAAATTCCGCGATACGGGGAGAAGCATCCTAGACGGTTATGAATATTATAAAAACTTAATGGGTCTTGGCGAAGCCGAAGTGGAGGCTCCGGTTGATGTGAGTGATCTTTCCGGTAGTGACGAGACTTACACCTTTGGAACTATTCTCGAAGTTTTAGAAGAGGACGTCACTCGCGCCACAATCGAAGCCGAGAGTGTCGATCGCATGGCCAAATACAAGATTCTTTATGGTGAAGGCGGAGCTGTGGCCGCTACCGACATGCAAAGTATATTAGAGTATCTCAATCAAATCATCAGCGAAAGTAATACCAAGGACTTCCCCACTATTATTACCGGGGTGTCGAAAATCTATGACAAACAATGTAACTAACGTGATAACAGGGAGAAGAACGTGTGTTTTTTGTGAGCCATGGCGGGTTTTTTCTTTGTTTCCACCTCTACACTTTCGCGGGCGGGATTGAGGTCGACCATGCAGTAGGGACAAAGGTCCTTTCTCAGGGAAATCAATCTACCGCAGGAGAAGCAATTGAATAACATGTGGCGTGGAGGGTACTCGGCGCAGCCGAGTGTTAATTGATCTGTTTTTTAAGGAAATCATTGAGATCGTCTTCGCTGACGCGGTACACCCGACCGAACTTCACACACTTCAATTTTTTGCTTCGGATGAACTTCAGTACGGTCAAGTGGTGGAGCTGCAGGGCGTCCGCGACTTCTTCCGGGGTGAGGAGCCGCTTAATCATTCGGTTTAATTATGCTTAACTTGGCCATACTTTATGCTCTCTAGTTTTGCTTTGCAATGTTTTTCTATGTTTTTGGTAAATAAGTATTGATAAGTTTAAAATAGTTATATTTTATACAAGTTTAAGGTTATTTATTAAATTTAGGTTAATTCTATTTAATCTAGTTAAACTTTGTAGGATTCTTTTAAAGTTCTTGAAGACGTTTTGCTTTCCGGTACACGAGCCAATAGCTCGCAATAATGGCCCCGAGTCCAATCAGTAAAGCTTGTTTTTCGGAAACAAAAACCAAGAGGATGCAAAGAAAGACGATTGCGAGAGTCCTCCCCGCCCAGATCAAAACATCTCTATAAATGAGGCCCGGGTAAAAAGAGTGGTCGCCGGTGAGTTTCTCCATCGCCTCCAAATCCAGAACGTGTTCGGAAACGCGATAAATGGGTGAGGCCATGGTGAGTAAAAGAGAGAAAACAATAAAAAATACGGGTGAAATTTCCCAGAAAAAGAGCAAACCGGAACTCAGAGAAAGCAGCAGCACGGAATAAAGGAGGATCTTCACTCGGTTTCCTTCGTGCCTTTTATGAGACAAGAAGATCAGTGTCATAATGGAAACGCCCCCAACTACGGTTTGCAAGATGCCGATATTAAGTACTGTTTTTAAAGAAAGCAGTGAGAGTGCGGGGTAAAGCGTGCTGCGAAAACCCCATGGAAGTGCGCCCGCCAGAATATAAGCCCGAATCGGCCTGAGTTTAGGGGCAAAAAGAAGACGTCCCCATTCGCTGTGAGGTATCCGTTTGGGTGTGTACTCGGGAAGTTTGAATAAAAAGGGAAACGAGCAGAGGTAAATAAAAGGCAAAATCCAAAAGAGAATTTCAAAGGTTTCCAGATGAAAAACTTGTTCAGAGAGATAAAAGCTCAAAGTCGCCACCAACGGGGAAAGAATGGAAAAAATTTGAGTTCCCAGGCTCACCATGGAGGCATAGAAATCGCGATTTTGGTTGTTCGTGGTAATCATTTCGTAGCTGTGTACGCCCACCCAAAACATTCCGAGTCCGAGGCCGTTGAAAGCGGCAAATAGGAGTAAGTAAGAAAAATCGTGCGGTAAAAAAAGCAGGGACAAAAAGGAGAGGATATAAATGGTGAAAGCGCGCAAATAGTTGTATCGAAGAGAGATTTGTCGCTGCGCCACCATGTAGCCCCACCCCGAGAAACCTATGGCAACGAAGAAAAAGAACACCAGATTGTAAATCAATAGGCTGAGAAGCGACTGGGTTGCCATGAACACAAACACATTCAAAAAAAGCCCCACAATCACTTGAGAAAATTCATAAACCCAATATAAAAACACCATTGCCCGGGTTGAATCCGGCAATTCTCGAAAGCGGAGAAGGGTTTTCTGGAACATTGATCCCAGTATAGCAAATCCTTAGGTTATTTTAATTAAATTTGACAAAAACACACTTATGCTTTAAAAAGCACCCTTAACTTAAAAACTGTTTATGGCTGAATTGACGACTTCACCAACAAAGTCATCAGGGCCCCGTGAAGGCGGCGACGTTGCCATGGATGTTACGGTAAGAGGGCTGACACGGTTACAAAGGGAGGCGAACGCGGGCAGCTGCTTTGAATAGGAGACGTTATAAAAGTGTGGCCGAAGGAAATGCTAATGCCGTGCGTGGTGTCGTAGCCGCTGCTCGAATGGATTTGATCGAAATGGATCAAGTCAGAGGGATCCTTGCGAGAAGACTTCAAGCGGCAATACAGAATTTCGCTCCAAAAACTGCTTTAGAAAGGGGAGCGCTCGCTTATTGGGAAGCCGCTATTAAAGATTTTGATGAAGGACGAGAGGCCACTGTAGTTTTTATTAAAAGACCAACGGATTCAGAAGTAGATACTGCGGGGAAAGGAGTTTTGGAAAAAGTGGTTGTACCTTTTTCGGTTGAGGCTTAAATCCCCTTCTTCTTGAGCCATTTACCGGTGTAGGAGGTTTTGTGTTTGGCGACTTCTTCAGGCGTACCGGTAACGACTATTTCCCCTCCTGCGTTCCCCCCATCAGGACCCATGTCGATCACGTGGTCGGCGCATTTGATGAGATCGAGGTTGTGCTCTATGACGATAATGGTATTGCCCATATCCACGAGCTGCTGCAGCACTTCCACAAGTCTTTTTACATCGTCAAAGTGGAGACCTGTGGTGGGCTCATCCAAAATATAGAGCGTTTTCCCGGTTGAGCGTTTGGAAAGTTCGGTGGAAAGTTTTATACGCTGCGCTTCTCCACCGGAAAGTGTGGTGGCGGATTGACCGAGATGGATGTAACCCAACCCTACTTTGGAAAGGGTCTCAAGTTTAGATTTTATAGAAGGAATGGCATCGAAAAATTCCAGACATTCGTCCACGGTTCTGTCCAAAACATCAGCAATGCTTAAACCTCGATAGGTGATTTCAAGTGCTTCGCGATTGTAGCGGCGGCCTTTGCAGGATTCACAGGACACATAAATGTCCGGCAAAAAGTGCATTTCGATTTTTTTGAGACCGTCTCCTTCACATACTTCGCAACGTCCTCCCTTCACGTTAAAGGAGAAGCGGCCGGCCTTGTAGCCGCGCAGACGAGCCTCGGGGGTTTGTGCAAAGAGCTCACGTATATCGGTGAAGACACCCGTATAGGTTGCTGGATTTGAGCGCGGCGTACGCCCGATGGGCGATTGATCGATGTTGATGATTTTATCAAGATATTCGATGCCGCGAATTTCGCGATGCACGCCGGCGAGAGCTTTATTTCGGTTGATCACGGCAGCCACTTTTTTCACAAGAATTTCATTTATCAGCGTGGATTTTCCGGACCCGGAGACACCCGTTACGCTGATGAATGTACCTAATGGAAATTTCACATCAATATTTTTCAGATTGTTCTCGGCGGCACCCAAAATTTCCACAAATTTTCCATTTCCTTTGCGGCGTTTTTTAGGCATGGGAATTTCTTTTGCCCCGGAGAGATACTGACCGGTCATGGAATTTTTATTCTGCATAATTTCTTTGGGCGTACCGGCTGCAACGACTTCCCCACCATGCTTCCCGGCTCCCGGTCCTATGTCCAAAATGTAGTCGGCACTGAGCATGGTATCTATATCATGTTCCACCACAATCACCGTATTGCCGATGTCGCGTAGAGTTATCAAAGTTTGAATAAGTTTTTCGTTGTCATTTTGATGCAGACCAATGGATGGTTCATCGAGCACATAGAGCACGCCCACCAAGCGAGATCCAATTTGCGTTGCCAAACGAATACGTTGCGCTTCTCCACCGGAAAGTGTGTTGGCGCTACGGTCGAGGGTGAGGTAAGAAACCCCCACATGATTGAGAAAGCCCAGACGGGAATAAACTTCGCGTAAAATAGGCTCTGCAATTACTTTTTGCATCGAAGAAAGCTTCAAACTCTTGAAGAAAACCTCTGCATCCGCGATGGAAAGTGCCGTCACATCGGAAATAGATTTCTCATCAATAGTCACTGCCAACATTTCCGGCTTGAGCCGTTCCCCCTCACAAGAAGGGCAAGGGAGCACACGCATGAATTGTTCAATTTTTCCACGCACATAATCGGAATCGGTTTCCAAAAAACGACGTTCCAAATTAGGAATTACTCCTTCGAATTTCGTTTGGAATTCACCCTTGGAGAAACCATCACCGGAAGTCATTTTGACAGTATATTTTTCCTCACCGGTTCCATACATCACTTTTTGTAGTTGGGCCTCGGTCAAATGTGCCACCGCAGTATCCACCGAAAAGTGGAATCGTTTGGCCACTTCTTCCAAAATATTGTTGTACCAAGTAAGGTGTGAACTAGTGGCGGACCAAGGCAAAATAGCCCCTTCGGAGAGGCTGAGTTTTTTATTCGGCATCACAAGCTCAGGGTCGATTTCCAGCTTGGTTCCCAGCCCATGACATTCTTCACACGCCCCGTGCGGACTGTTGAAAGAAAAATTGCGTGGCTCAATTTCTGTGATGCTAACTTCAGGGTGATCATCACAAGCAAAAGTTTCGGAAAATTTTTGAAATTCTTTCGTTTCGTTGTCTAACACCATCATCACACCCTCCCCATGACGCAAAGTCATTTCCACGGAGTCTGCCAGACGTGTGAGATCCGGATTTGGAATTTCTATTTTTTCGCCCGTAGAAAGTTTTTTGTATTCTTTTTTGAACTTCTTCACGGCAAGACGATCCACCACAATTTCAATGTCGTGAGATTTATTTTTGTCGATTTCAGGAAGTTCCACCACGGAATAAACTTCACCATCCACACGCACACGCACAAATCCTTCTTTTTTTATTCTTTCAAAAACCGCGGTGTGCTCACCTTTGCGTCCATGCACCACGGGCGCGAGCAATAAAATGCGGCGACCCTCTTCCATGGCTGAAATGTGATCCACAATTTGAGTGGCAGTCTGTCGCACAATGGGTCTTTTACATTTTGGACAGTGCGGAATACCTGCGCGAGCAAATAAAAGACGTAAATAATCATAAATTTCGGTCACGGTCCCCACGGTTGAGCGGGGATTGCGAGGTGCTGTTTTTTGATCGATGGAAATAGCCGGTGAAAGGCCTTCGATGGATTCCACGTCCGGTTTTTCCATGACTCCCAAAAACTGGCGAGCATAGGTCGAGAGTGATTCCACATAACGACGTTGTCCTTCCGCGTAAATGGTGTCAAAGGCGAGTGTCGATTTTCCGGATCCGGAAAGACCGGTGATCACCGTGAGTTTATCGCGTGGAATTTCCACATCAATATTCTTCAAATTGTGCATTCGTGCGCCTTTGACCTTAATGCTGGATGCTTGCATGCGAAAAAAACATTTTATCTAATATTCTCGGCCGAAGGATTCTAGCAGATTATTACGATCTATGCAAAATGCTTTTTAATAACGGCCTCCAGCAGCGATCTGTGCACGTGGGCACTTGATTCTTCGCCCACCAAGTAGCCATAAGCCTTTAGATTTTCCTTTCGTTTGAAGAGGTAGTCGAGGAAGGAATAACCAAAAACGAGGAACGGAATCATAAAGAAAGTAAGATTCATTTCAAGCATTATATTGAACGCTCCGTGAAGAAGCACCGCCAGCACCAGGCCTTCTGTAATTTTTTCACGCGCAAACACGCGATTGCTCTTGAAATGCATGATTCTGTGAAAAAACTTGTAAATAGGGTGTCTTTTCGTACGGACCTCTTCGGACCAAATAGGTTCCGCGAAGTAGGCAATCCCATAGTAATAACCGAAAATCCCTGAAAAAAGAACGTGCGCAAAAGTAGAGAAAATGGCGCGAAAAACAAAAGATACCATGAGAATTTGACCACCTTGGTACTCCCAAATGTAGTAGAAGTAGAGAATATTCTCGACAAAAGCGAAGCCGAGAGCGGCAATAATAGAAAACTCGATGGCATCGTCTATATTGCGGAAAAATCCACGGTCCGTATGGCAGACCACCAGATGTTTCATGTATTCTTCAATCACCCCCACAAACATAAAGGCAATCAATGTCCCTATAGGTAAATATAAATAAGGCGTGAAATTGAAAATGTCGGTTTGAAAATTGTTGGTGTAATTGAACACGTTGATTTGAGGCAGATAGTGCCAGCTCCATTTGTAAAGCAGAATCGGAAGCACGGCGAACATCCCCAAAATAAAGGTTTGTTTTGCCTTAGGTCGGTAAACCGGATCTTTTTTATAAAAGATGAAGCCCCAAACGAGTGCGGGGATCAACGCCAGAAGGATAGTAAGCAGGAGACGCATCAGGTTCAGTTAAGGCATTATGCTATCCTGTTATTATAACACAAAATACCGTGTTAAACAAGTCCTTTAACCTTGAAGTGCCCCTTCTTTCACCCAATAGACCTTAGCCTGCTTAAGGCCTTTCACGTGATCCAGCGAAGTGGTGGTGAGTATGCATTGGTAATGTCCCAGTAATTCCCCTAATTTTTTCTGCCGTTTTTCGTCCAGTTCGGAGAAAACATCGTCCAGGAGGAGAAGTGGCTTTTCACCGGTTTGTTCTTCGATGTATTTGAGTTCGGCAATTTTAAGCACCAGCACGGCGCTGCGCTGTTCTCCGCGGGAGCCGGATTCGGAGAGTTCCTTGTCATCCAAAAAGAGGGTGAAGTCGTCACGATGAGGACCTAGTGAAGTCGTGCCGGTTTGCACGTCGTTGCTGCGGTGGGCGATGAGGCGCTCTTCGAAACGGTCTTTGTTGAGGTGAGTCTGCAACGTGAGCTGTTTTCCTTTGCCCGCGATGGAAATATATTTCTTTTCTAAATCGTGCTTCAAAAAGTCTAAAAAGACCTCGCGTTTCTTCCAAATTTTAAGGGCTTCTTCCCCGAGGCGTGCATCCCACAAGTCCAGTTCCCACTCTTGGGCGCGGCCCAGCTGTATGCGTTTAAGCAGGGCGTTGCGGTGATTCAAAATGCGCTGATAATTGGTGAGCGCTTCAATATAGTCCTTGTCCACTTGAACGAGCAGACGGTCGAGGTACTGGCGGCGGGCCTGCGGATTGCCGGTGATCAGACCCAGGTGGTCAGGTGTAAAAAGCACCGCTCGCAAGGAACCAAGGAAATTTTTTGGAGTGGTCCATTTGGACTGTTTTTTGACTTTTTTAATCTCCGGCGAACGCTGTAAAAAAACTTCGAGCTGCATCTCCTTCCCTTTTCGCTCAATGCAGGCGCGAATACGACCGTGTGGACGGTCCCACTTGAGAGTTTCCAGAGCTTTGCCGGCTCGAAAGGATTTTCCAAGAGTGAGAAAAGCGATGCTTTCCAGCAGATTCGTCTTACCCTGAGCATTTAAACCCACCAACGCGGTGAGAGGCGCATCCAATTGAAGTTCCAGATCATCGTAATTGCGAAAATGTTGGAGTTTAAGCCATTTGAGTTTCATCGGAGGCAGTGTAGCGAGTTTTGTATGTCTTGTCAGGGATTTTATTTGACGGAACAATGTCCGCTCCATTACTCTGATGACCAGCTTATGTTTATTTATGCATAAAGATGCCTCGGAAGACAAAAAGGAGCCCATGAACCATATGCAGCACTCGCTGGATGCGTATAACGCGTTAATGGCCTTTCTGGATGAACATCATGCAAGCTACCGCCTGATTGATCATGAATCGGAAGGTCGCACGGAAATTGTCAGCAAAATGCGAGGACATTCCATTGCAGCCGCAGCAAAGTGCATTATCATCATGATCAAGAAAGGTAAAAAAGAGAAACGATATATTTTGGGGGTTGTGCCGGGAGATGCCAAAATCGATTTAAATGCGGTAAAGCAGCTTTATAGTGGAAGTTACGCCTCTTTTGCAGACCAGAATATAGCAGAGGAGCTTTCAGGCTGCGTGTCTGGAACCATTTTACCCTTCACATTTAGCTCGGAACTGGAGTTGGTGGTGGATCCTCGACTATTGCAGTACGACGAGATTTTCTTTAACGCTGCTCGTCTCGACCGCTCCTTGGCTTTAAAGACCAGTTCTTATCTCAAAATCGCCAAACCGCGCCTTGAGGAGATTGCCTTGTATGAAGATTCCAAAAAAGTTAACGCCGAAATGGCTCATGAAGAACGAGTGGATGAGCTCTACGCGATGCGCCATTCAGCAGCTCACGTACTCGCCCAGGCCGTGCTGGAAATGTTTCCCAAAGCCAAACTAGGGGTGGGTCCAGTTATTGACGACGGTTTTTATTATGATTTTGAATTGCCCCGTACTTTGATTCCGGAAGATCTGGACATCCTTCAGAAGAAAATGGAGCACATTGTTTCTGAAGATCAAAAGTTTGTTCGGCAGGAAACGGAGAGCCAGAAGGTGCTTGAGTTTTTGAAAGCGGCTGGGCAAGCTTTTAAGGTGGAACTTGCAGAGGAATTTCTTGTCGAAGGAAAACAACTCTCCCTGTATGAAAACATTAGTAAAGACGGTCATGTGAAATTTGTGGACCTGTGTCGGGGAGGTCACACCAAGAGTACCAGGGGAATCGGCGCGTTTAAACTGAATAAAATTGCGGCGGCTTACTGGCGTGGAAAGGAAACCAACCCTCAGCTGCAACGTATTTACGGACTGTGTTTTGGGAATAAAGAGCAGCTCAATGCGCACTTGCAAATGCTGATTGAAGCCGAAAAACGTGACCACCGGAAACTTGGGAAGGAGTTGGAAATTTTTATGTTCAGTGATGAGGTGGGGGCCGGCCTGCCGCTGTGGCTACCTAATGGAGCGATTTTGGTGGAAGAACTCGAAAAGCTGGCGAAGCAGGTGGAGTTTGACGGCGATTACAAACGCGTGCGCACTCCGCACATCACCAAGGGAACGCTGTATCACAAGTCCGGGCACTTGCCTTACTACGCGGAGACCATGTTTCCACCTATGGTGATGGACGATGAGGAATACTACTTGAAGCCGATGAATTGTCCGCACCACCATCTTATTTATGCGAACAAAACACGTTCGTACCGCGATCTGCCTATTCGCCTCGCGGAATATGGACACTGCTACCGTTACGAAGACAGCGGAGCTCTATTCGGACTCATGCGTGTACGTTCCATGTGCATGAACGATGCGCACATTTACTGCACGCCGGAACAATTTGAAAGTGAGTTCATTAAAGTAATGGAGCTCTACAAAATCTATGCCAAAATTTTCGACATTAAAAAAATGGTGATGCGCCTTTCCTTGCACGACGAAGAAGGTCTTGGAAAAAAATATGTGAACGAACCGGAGCTTTGGATCCAAACGGAAGAACAAGTACGTCAGGCTATAATTAAAACAGGAATCGAGTTTGTAGAAGCTCCCGGTGAGGCTGCTTTTTATGGACCCAAGATCGACGTGGAAGTGTGGTCCGCCATTGGCCGTGAATTCACGCTAGCCACCAACCAGCTCGACTTCGCCGTACCCAAGCGCTTCAATCTTACTTATGTGGACAGCGACGGAAAAGAAAAAACTCCGCTCTGTATACATCGCGCGCCTTTGTCCACTCACGAACGCTTCATTGGATTTTTGATTGAACATTTTGCCGGCGCCTTCCCCACTTGGCTCTCGCCCGTGCAGGCCATTGTGCTCCCCGTGTCTGAGAAATTCTTGGACTATGCAAAGGAGGTGGAGGCCGCTCTCAAAGCTGCTAATGTGCGAGTGGAAATTGATGACACCGCCGAAAGTCTTGGTAAAAAAATTCGTGGCGCGGAAAAACGCAAAATTCCTTGGATGCTCGTCGTAGGTGAGCAAGAAGTCGCGGACAAAACCGTGGCCGCCCGCAATTACCACACTAAAAAGCAGGAGAGCATTGTCCTTGACGTGTTCGTCAAACAAATTGTAGAAGAAATCACGCTGCGAGCACTACCGGAGGTGTCTGAGAAGGATAAGATTTAGGCCGTAAGTGCAAATCCTTCGTTATTATTGGCAGGCTCCTCCATTCCTTCTTCTTCATGTTCCCCATGTTCGTGTTCACCGTGCACTGCATGAAGTCCATGTCCTCCATGTCCGTGGTGGGCATGCGGGTCCGTGACAAATTCATTTGCAACGGCACGTCTTCCGATTTCACTACGATATTCTTCTTGTTTTGCTTTTGTTTCCGCGAGCATTTGAGGAAGGCTGAGTTCACCCCCGGCCTCTCTGGTGGCATAATAAGCTCTATGTTCTTTTTTCATTTTTGCCATAAATGCTCTGACTACCGGCGAATGATTTTTGATCACATAATCCATATAGGCTCCTACGTATTGGAAAAGATCATTGATCCCTTTAGGAGGAAGGTTATCTCCAAAAATCCCGGGGTATTTCTGGAGCATTCCGCGTGCAAAAACTACTGCTTCCCGATCATCACTGAACTCCCCGTTGAATAGTTTCCGAAGTAAAGGCATACCTTTATCAAAATCAAGACCCTTGAGTCTATCACTCATTTGTTTCAAGTTCTCACCTGTAGTTTGGCCGCCGGCATCGAAGAACTGCTTATAGCCGAATTTGTAACGTGGTGGGGAGCTTTTCATGGCTTGGTCCGCGCGATAAAATTCACTGCCCGACTCTCGGTGCATTCGATCGTTCAAAATTCCATTCCAAACAGCTTCGGCCGCTACAAAGTCCGAAAGCGCGCGATCTCCACGAACACCCATTTGATCAAAATTTTCAGCGAGTGAGTGCAGGGTCATGGCGCGTCCTTTTGTACCGTTTTGAATAGCGGTGCTTTGTAGGGTATATCCTCCCTGTGGAGATCTGCGTAGCAATTCTTCCAAGGTTTTACTTGTGGCATACCCGGCAAAAGCCGTGAAGTAGTCATGATCCAAGCGAATACCTTGCGTGAGCGCCTTTTGCAGACGCTGTTGTACTTTATCGAGGTACATCACATAGCTGTGATACCAATAGTAATGATGGTCATAGGACATTTTGGACCACTCTTCCACGTCTTCCAAGGTAGGCCTATCCGCACGGGAAGTGGGTGAGGCAAAGATTTCAATGGCAGGGTACTGATTATTCTTTCCCGTATAGTCCGAGCCACGTTCCAAGGCCATGAGTCCGTTTCCAATACCTTGGATAATGAAGTAAAGCACGTCTTCCGCATCCAACTTACCTTGGGCAATGGCATAATCGAGAATGGCTTCATATTCATTCGGGTCGGCTTCAGAGAAATGCTTCCCTGCTTTGCGATCTTTGAGATACTCATCCAAAATACTTTGGATCTTTCCCCTTAACCCCTCTTTATCCTCAGAAAGTTCTCCCAAGGTCTTCATCTTACTTGCCTTTTCACTTTCAATACCCGAGGCATTTTGAGTCACCCAATTTCGATGAACTTCAGGGTCCTGAAAGATTGCATTGATTGCTTTTCGAAGCTGTTCTTGAGAAAGAGACCTTTTTTCCAAGTGCCAATGTTTGCTCACCGGAACTGAAACTTGGTTTTGCCATTTATTGAGCTGCTTAAAGAACCCTTCATCGTCATAAAAGCGCATACGTCCTTTCTTAGCCAAAAGCTCCACCACTCCACGGAATTCAAAGCGGTTATTGGTTTCATGCATACGATGGAACAGATGTTCTATAGAGGCATGTTCGTGGTGCTTCATCCAGTTTTGGTAGTCTTCAATTTCCGCGTGCTCACGATGGATGTCCATCGCGCCTGAAATTTCTGTGATTGGCTTGAGAAGTTCCGGAGGATTTGTGACTTTCTCCAAAGGTTTGAAAACTTCACGGCCAAAAATACCCGCCTTGCGTCCCGTATCACGTTTATAACTGCGCTCAAAAAGTTCGGAAATCGTATGAGCCATTTCATCCCAAGTCCCCTTAGGTGGCAACCACATAAGATGATACTTAGGATCCCTCGGCTTGCCCGCGAGCTCTAATTGGTAAGCACGAACTTTTTGTAACATTCCGGGTAGGACCGTGTCATAGTAGGCCTCTGCATCTTTGATCTCCAACTCGGCTCGGTCCAAAGATTCATTGAGACGGAAAACCATGTGACGTTTTTCTTCTTCCGAAAAAGGCATCTGTCTGATGAAATCAATTTGACCTCTTAGACCGCTTGGAAGTGGAAGACTTTTCCCCGCACGCTGCGCCGTTACAAGCACTTCATCGCTATCAAAAGCAAGATCAAAAGCTGCCCGTACGTTTTTGTTTTTTCCTAGTTCAGCCAAGGTGCTTTTGAGCCCCTCCAATTCTTTAAGCCTCGCAGCTTTTTCAGCAGATACTTCTCCGTCGTCTCCATCCGGTATAGCATCAGCTTTTGCTTGAAGCTCAGCTATCAAATCACGCAAGGGCGCCTCCACTTGTTCAATCTGCTTGTTGACCTTTGCGTTGAATCCACCGGTGATTTTTTCATTTTTCAGTCTTTCGAGCCTTTCAAATTTTTGAGTGAGTTTATCCACATCAAGTTCATGGCTTGCGCCTGCGAGGGCAAGCTCGTAAGAGTCTTCCAAAGTCCCTAAATAACCCCACCATTCGCGGAGAGTTCCAAAAACTTTTGAAGCCTGCGGCTCCGTGGGCTCATCGGACTCGGGGAAATTACGGGAATTACTATCAAACTCGGGGAGCTCGCCAATAACTTTCTCCACATTATCGCAATATTCAACCCAACCCTCTTTCACTCCTTCATATCCTCGGGGCGTTTCGGTCTGCCATTGATCTTTTAAATGGGAAAGGCGACGTTGAAAATCACGTTTAACTCGGTCCATCACTACTTTTAAGGCTTCCTTTCTAGCCAGCACTAGGCGGCTTGTCAGGTCATCGATGTCGCGCATTACCGTACGCGTATTCACAACGACGCTTCCCTCCATTTTTCCTTGTAAACTCGCCCAGTCAATACCCAAATTCATGGATTGCCAGTGCTCCATGGGGGCTATCTCTTGGTAGAATCTACGGTAGGTTTCTCCAAATTCCGGATTTTCGGCCAAGAATTTTGGATCTTCTAAGTTTTTCTTCTGGCTAACCAGGGAATTAATTACAGACTGAATAGAATTGTAGTGACTCAAAAGTCGAATCCATTCTTCTTGTATTTCCGTTTCTTCATTGGGTTGGTGCTCCTCTCTTTCCGGCACCATTTCCTGCATCTCCTCGAAGAGCTTGGATTTTTGTTTTTCTGCTTCCTTACGATTGGTCGGCATTTTTACCACCTCCACTCCTCCACCTGGAACAGCGTCCTCACCTGCTTGGCCCGGAGGATTTGCAAAAACACGGAGCGACTCTCCGAGGAAGAGTTTTTTTTGATTTTCCCGATAATGGCTGTTGAATCCGTGGATCAGCATAGCCTTGGGGTAAGTGATGCTGCTCCTAATGGGAGCGAGAGGAGGGAGTATCTCAGTGTTTCACTCGGCTGTGCCGAGTACTGAGCGGACTCTCGCCTCACAATCACCTGCCTTGAAGGCGGATTGCGACCGTAGGAGGTGGATTGTAACATCATTTTTTATTTTTGTAAAGTCTGTGGTTTTAGGATCATGGAACGGCCGGACCTGCGGGGGCGGCAGGGGCAGGTGGCGGTACCGGACCTGCGGGAGCAGGAGGAGGAACCGGTGATGCTGCGGGGGCGGCGGGTGGTAATCCATTCACACGAGTTGTAAGTGCAGCCAATTCGTCGGTGAGTGCTTGCATGGAAGCTTTGGGCACAGATTCTTGCGCAGACGTAAGAGCCTCATGGGCTGCCTGAATTTGAGCGGGAGTCGCTCCGGCTGCTCCCGCGGCCGCGAGAGCATTTGTAAGTGCATCCAAGTGATTTCGAGCTTCCGTAACCATAGGACTGGGCAACTGAGTGGTTTCAGGAAGGGCACCACCGGTAGGTGTACCGGGGGTAACGGTTCTGAGTCTTCCCACGCCTCTTTTAATTCGGCCGAACTCACCCTCCAAACTCTTTTCCAAATCTTCGTCTGGTTTTCCAACCATGCCTTGGAACTCTCTAAGTGCCGTTTGACGTTGGTAGGGTTCCGACTTGGGATTTGCGAATATTTTCTGAATGCGTTGCATTTCTTTAGAATTTGACTCTTTGTCGTGGGCCAGATAAATGGACGACATTCTTGATGCGAGGTCTGCCATTTGTGCCGCGTCAATTTTACCTTCTGTAGTAGACCCCAGAATCCTATTTATCTCTTCAGCATTCTGACGAGGATCGGCAGTACCACCTCTTTGATTTCCCAAAAGCAACTTGGCGATCGGGTTACTGTCAGCAAGTTTTTGCATTTGTGCCTGAGCGGGTTCGCCATATTCAATTCGGCGGAGACCTGAATCAGCCAAGCCCTTAAGAGCGGCAAAAGAGGTAGTCTGTGCTTGACCGTCCTTGTACCCAACCACAACAGAAGGGATCAGAAGAGATGATTTTACGGCAGCATCGCGGATACGATTGCCAAAGCCTTTGATGGCTTCGGTGGCAAAGCTGGCATAAGTATCGTTGGCGGCGGCGAAGACTCCGGTCCATACTATAATAATGCTCGCCAGGGCGATTATGAATTGAGGGAGGTCGTCGATTCCGTTTACAAGGAATTCGGTGGACATCACTTGGTTGGCCTGGAAACCGCTGCCTAAGGCGGCGTTACCGGTGAGCCCGTCCCAGGCGGCAATCATGATGTAACCGAGACTCATGGTGAGCCCGATGATCACGGGAGCCATAAGGTGTTTAACTATTTTTTTAGCAAAATCACCTCCCCCTCCAAGCCATTCTTTAATTTGGGGGACCACATAAACCAGAACTATTAGTGGAGAGAGCGCCAAAGCGATCCACAGCACCACTAAACGTGTGAGCAGTACAATGCCAAGTACCAAATAGCTGGTTGCGAAAACCAGATACATTATCAAGGCAAACAGAATACTAATGGTGAGGTCGGAGAAACTTGTGATGCCTTCGGGTTTGAGCACGGAAAGGTTGCTGAGGCCTCCCATATTTACTGCCATTATCAAACCAATATTATTGGCATTGAGATTTGTGAAATACTTGGCAGCCAGAAGTCCATCGAGTTCTCTGTAAGTACCCTCATCATCTTCCTCACAGAAAAGACGGGTGTAAATAGGAATGTTGTCCTTATCAATGCCTGTGTTGTAATAAGTTGGTACGCCCGACTCAGTCGCTGGTTTATAACAGACCTGCGCCTGAAACTCATCTTTAACCGCACTGAAATTATAAAGAGTTTCGTCGCTGGCGGCGAGTTCAGGTAGCGCAAATGCTGCCGTGGTGGCTACATTCACCAGGTCCAAGGCCACTTTCCCGGCAATAAAAGTGAAATTCACCAGCACTAGCCCAAGAACGATCTTTGGTAAAGCGGTTTTGAGGGCAAGTTCTCCTTCGCCTCCTCCAAGCCCAAGTACATTGTAAAAAGCAACCACCAGAAGCACGAGCACAAATCCAATGTTCACAAGGTCACGCACAGGAATCCAAATACCCTTTAGACGTTCTTCCATACCGGGCCCCAGAATGAGGTCCGTGTCCATCAGGTCTCCTATGATAAGAAGGAAAGGCCAGAGTAGGGCGTTTAAGAAATTCATCATAATGGACAAAAGCTCTGCGATCTTCTTTTCCACGTCTTCCCCTGCATCTGTGACTGTGGGGGGAGCTGCATGAGCCAATCCGGGAAGAACAAAAGCAGCCAGCACAGCAACGAGCATCAACATGCAGGTTTTGCTTTGAGCGAAACGCAACAGGGTTCTGGCGATGGTCTTCATTAATTGCTTCATGAAAAGAGGGTGACAAATAGGGTTGATCCGGTAAGGGCTGCTACAAAACCACCGGCAATTCCGGCGACGGCTCCCACTCCTTTTGCAAGCGTTTTTTGGCTGGCGGTAAAGCCGGCTTTCTTGGTTTCCTCTACATTTTCTGTTTGTTCTTGGACTACTTTTCGTCTTTTTTTGGAGTCTTCAATCCGTTTACTTTCACGAGTTTGGGCGTCTTGAAGAGCCTGGCTTTGGCGCGCGAAGTGCGCCGCCATAGCAGCTTTGGCCGCCACAACATTGACACCTCCGGCAACACTTCCGGCAAGACCGGCTAAAGGTTGAGCCATGCTCATTCCCGCAAATGCGGCGGCCTCCTTGGCACGCTGATCCACAGATATATGACCCGCCGCCCCTTGTGCGGCCAGCACGGCGAATCCTGTCCCCATTGCAAGCCCCAAACCTGCGTCGTTTTTCTGTGTGGGAAACTGCAAAGTGCTGTCCAATTGTGCTTCTCCGTATTCTTCAGGCAATTGCGTTTCGGGAATGTTCTTTTTTCCTCCTTTCGCGTTAATTCGTTCATATGCCAAAGGTATCGTGGCCGGTTGATCCATGTCTACTTCCATTGCAAACCTCATGCCATTTTCGTCTTGGACAATTTCAGATTGATAAAAATTTCGGACTACTTCCACGTGGACCACCCCCTTCTTCAAGGAAGCATTTTCCACTTTCCATAATTCTTTTTCGGACCCATTAGGAGATTTGAAATTTTCTTGAAGCGTCGCTACCACGTGAAGCAACAATTGTTCGGCGAGTACTTCGTTTAAATCTGTGGTCGTACTGCGAAAGGTGGGCGAAAGTACTTGGTATTCTGTAGGTACAGCGGTTTTAGCCTCTTTGGGGGTCAAAAATTTATCAAAAGTTTTTCCGCCATCAGTACTCACGAGCAGAAGTTGCCCGCGTTTGGCCAAGCCCTTCAGTTCTTCCGTATTCACAAGTTTTAACAAATCTTGTTCAACTTTATTTTGTAGATAAATGCTGAAATGCTGAGTTCTATCTTCCGCGGACCATTGATAAAGTATGTTTTTATTTTCTTCGCTCCAGGTGGCATACGCTTCAGCGTAGCCCGGTTCAAGTTGCACGCTTTCCCCTCGCACTACGCGTTCCATCTGTTCCCGGAATTGATTTTGTGTGTCTAAAAACATATTTATTCAGCGTGATATTCAAAATAAGGAAGTGTTGGGTACTCCAGTTTTTTGGCTTCCGCTTCTTCGCGAGCCTTATCAATAAATGCTCGTTGCCCCACCCATTCGGGTTCTTTCGCTCCGGAGTCTCCATGCACGAGTGAGAATCGAGCCGCCCAGTCGGCCATTTTGGCCTCCAAGACGTCTTTTTTGTCCCACAGCGGTTGAAGTTCCTGAGGAAGATCTTCTTTTTTCTCAATTCCGACGTCCTTCAAAGTGATCGGCACCTTTGGGTCCAAAGTTTTAGCCTTTTTAGCCTTATAAACTTGCACAATGCGTTCTGCATAATCCGCGTAGAAATGCGCCTCGAGCCAGTAATTGTTGAGTTCGGTTTTAAGGGCATCTTTGTAGGTTGCCATTTTGTCATCTTTTTCTTCGTTTTCATCTTTCACTAGGGCGGAACCCATTTCGGTCGGAGCCGGCACAAGACCTCCGTGACCGTGGGATATTTGTAATCCAGCTCCTACTTCAGCAACTCCAATCCAGAATGCAGGGTTGAGGGGAATATCCAGAGGATCAGAAAGGCCCATGGCAACGTTGGCAAAAATGGTGAGTGCTCCATTCACCGTGAGCAGGGCTGACCCCATGCCCTTCCCCGTAAGCAGTTCACGTGCACGATTTTTATGTCCATAAGTTCGATGACTGAAGTAATCTGCGCTTTCCACTATTTTTGCGCTTACCTCAGCTTGCGTTTTTTTCATCCCCTGAGAATTGATGCGATCTCGCACCGCTTTCAATGGGGTAAGTTCTTCTCTGAATTTCTTGGGTGTTAGCTCCAACTTAGCAATTTTTTTATCCAAAACTGCGGTGGCCGCAAGTACGGTGAGATATCCCGCCGCCACCATGCTGGTTACAAACGCTCCAAAGTTGGGAAAGTTTTCTTCTTCGGCCATTTTGCGTATGAGTTCTATTCGGTTTGCCTTGCTGAGTGTAGTCATCACCAGCATCATTTGACTTTGTTTCATCGTGTCCGGATCGCTACCTAAGCTTTTAACTTCGCTTACAAGAAGTGCCCAGTCTTTTTCTTCCAGACTTTCGTTCTTGGAATTTTTTCTTAATATTTCATAAAAGTCCGGCCTGAACGTTCGGCCGACCGATTCCAAATAACTGTCTTGTAAATCTTCACGCAAGGATTGGAAAACCATGTATTGGATGTCCATGTTTTCGATCCATCCCACGACTTTTTGGAGTCGAGCAAGTTCTATGTCGGTCGAAACGGTAGGCACGCCACCAGGATCCATGGTTGCCGTTTCAATTCCCAGGGCCGCTCTTTCTTGAATGGATTTGAAAACCGCTGCTTGCACATCTCGCATGTGTTGTTTATCCACGTCGTCCAGTCCACCGAGTTGTGCATCAATGATTTTCTTGATTTCCGCATTCACTTGTCCGGTTTTATTGATCAGAACCGCAGTTAACCGATTCTCAGCAGCACTACCGGGACCAAATCGTTGTTCACGAACTGACCAGCCTATACGTGCTTCGAGCGTAGTTTCAATCGTTTGAATAGCTTCGGCTTTTTGAGTTTCGAGCTCTTTGTCGAAGGCTTCTTTTGGATCGTATTTTGGTGTTTCTGCCATAAAATTTAATTAAGACGAAGGGCACGAATAAGTGCGTCGAGGAAGGAGAGTTGTTTTCCTTCCTGTTCAGGTAACTGGGTCACCAAGTATTGGCGTAAAAGACCAGGATTCGTGCCCATGAGTGGAATTATCACTTCCGGGTGTGTCTTTCGATTGGTCATAAGGTGAAGCTCATCGGTGTGCGGAGGGTGATGGAGTATCGCAAAAGCTCGAAGACCGCTGTAAGGCATGCGTAGCACACCAAACTTCACTCCATAAGGTGAAAAAATCACTTCCACGGCCTTGGGGTTTTTGCCATGCTCGAGAATGAGCACCAGGGGCAGAACCGCAAAAAGCACCATCATCGTGATGGAAGCGGTCCAATAGGCATAAGCAATAAGTCCACCACTCACGAGAATCAGAAGTGTAAACCAGAGCCATCCGCGCTGATAGCGAAGGTATTCAGGAGCAATCCATCCGAAAATCGCTTCATCGAATGCTGCAGCGGGGACCGGATTTTTATCCTTTTCTTTTGCCATACGTGATTTGTTTTTATTTTTATCTAATTATTTTAGCACAAAATCAGGTTTATTACAACCCGTGGAACGAGCTTTGTTTACGGGCTGGCGTGCCGGGGCCGGACCGGTCCGGGACTTTCAGGTCAGGCTGCCGTACCAGTGCGGGGAATTTTGCACATTTGCACAATAGGACTGTGTGGAATTTCAGGAATTTTTCAGGAAAAATTCAGGTTTTTGTAAAGGTCGGTGGTTTACCATCAGGTTTGTCGGTGTTGACGAGGGCCCGGGATTGGCATCCGTCGCTAGGATCGTCAACCTAAGCGACCGGGGTTCGACTCCCCGCGGGTCCACCACTGACAAAAAAAGACCCTCTGTGTGAGGGTCTTTTTTTCGAGATGGTTCTCATCGCTAGGATCGTCGGAGTAATTTTATACTCAGCCACGAACTTTGTCCACGCTTACACCTTCCTCGTGTAAGGGAGCAGGGCCATTTCACGAGCACGTTTGATGCCTTGTGAAAGCTGTTTTTGTTGCTTGAGACTCACACCGGTGTAGTAGCGAGGAACAATGCGACCAAACACGGAGAGGTACGCACGGAGCGTAGCGATGTCTTTGTAGTCAATGAACGTCGGAAGCACCGGTCGAGGTGTTTTCTGAACTTTTACTTTTTTAGTCATTGGGTCGGTTTAAATTAAAACGGGAAGACTCGGCTTCGCCGAGGATTAAAACATATTGTCGTCATCGATGCTGGCCGTGAGATCTCCGGAGGCAGCGGGGGCGGAACCTTCATCGGCGATTTCTTCCACGCCTTCGACAGGTCCGCTGGCTACTTCTTGTCCTTCACCAGCTTCAGGGACATATTCGTTCCCCTCTCCGTCATCTTTGCGCTTTTCAAGAATAATCATATCTTGGAGCACGATTTCGGTGCGGAAACGTCGGGTTCCGTCTTCCATGTCCCAGCTTCGAGTTTTGAGGTAGCCCTCAACGTACACGAGCATCCCCTTGCGGAGATGGTCACGGCAAATTTCAGCGAGCTTAGCCCAAGCCACACATTCGTGGAATTCGGCAGAGCTGCGTTTTTCGCGGCTAGAAGTGGTCCATTGGCGGTTTGTAGCCAAACCAAGGGTCACAATAGACTGACCACTCGTGGTGGTCTTGAGCTCGGGATCTCGGGTGAGATTTCCGATGAGAATCACTTTGTTTACGCTTCGCATAAAAGTGGATAAGGTTAATATTAAATCACTCGGCTCTGCCGAGGGTTAAAGGTCTTTGTCCTCAATGATCGCCTTGAGCGATGCATCGAGCTTGCCTGTTTCTTGAGGGGCTTCCTTCGCCGCACTGCGGGTCTGGCTACGCACTTTCTTTGAGAGTTCTTCTGCAGGGCTGCTGAGTTTGGCCGCTTTGCCGGTAGTCGCGAGTTGATCGTAACGCATCATCACGTAGTCGTTGGGCATCTTCACGGCCATATAACGCAAAACTCCCGTTTGCAGGCGGAGGTCTTTTTGAATTTCAGGAAGTCCTTCCGGCTCCCCGACAAAATCGTAAACCGCATAGTAAGCCTTGCTGTTTCCCTTGATCGAATAGGACATTTCACGCATTCCCCAAAGATCCTCGTCCACAATGTCGTAGCCATTTTCCGTGACAATCCCTTTGATTTCTTTCAGATTTTTCTCGATCTCTTTGTCCGTTTGCTTGGGACTAAGGATCACCATAAGTTCATATTTCATCTGTTTGGATAGGTTACCTCAGGGCTACCGTAGACCCGGAGGACAAGATAAAAGCACGCGGAGATTAACATGGGTTTTGGCTGGAGGCAAGCGATTTTAATTGATCACGGGAGAACAGTAGTCGGTACCTGCCACATAAATTTCCGGCATGTAATAGCCCTCACAGCGTTCCTTCGTCCAGGTGTAGAGAAGTTCATCTGCAACTCCGGCAAATGGGTAAACGTAGCGAATCAAAGCGCCCTCGCCGCTCCCCGCCCCATTGTCATCCGCAAGGTCGAGGACCAATTGCTGTTCTTCCAGGTAAAAACCAACAGGGTTAAAATCGTCTTCCGGAACTTGGAAGAAGATTTCCCAGTCTGTTTGCGGGCGTTTCACTAAAACTCCGGACCAAGCGATGTTTCCTTCTTTCTCCCAATCACGGACAGACACAAGACCGGTATACGTATTTGGCTGGCTCACCATTGCAAACGTGAGGTCTCCAATAGAATAAAAGTCCGTCACTTGATCCGGATGAAAATTGGTCAAGGGGGCTTCAGATACCCTCCATTCCACCTCCTCCACCGACCAATAAGAAAGTCCCGTATAACCGTCCTCAAAGTAGGAATTGAAATCAATGGTTTGCTTGGTCGTTTCTAGCGTGACGCAAGCGGATAAAAACAGTGCGAGAAGGAGAAATGTTGCAATAGTTTTCATAAAAGTATGCTACAGACGCTCAGTCTATCATGTGGTAAGCGGCGTAGGAAGGTTTAGAAAATCCTCGTGTGAAGTTCGTTTAAGAACTCGCCGGGGGTCAATATGGCGAGGCCTGTTTTTTCTGCGACGGTTTTATCTTTTATGAAATCCCTCAAGTCCAGAGTGATAAGGTAATGAGCGCGGGCCGCTTTTGCCCCAATTAGAATTTTTATATCTTTCGGGTCTTTAATCCAAGCACTGGCTCCTTTTGGCATGGCTTTGTCAGAGGTTTTTACTTGTTTAAGTTTTGACGTCTTTAACAGACTCCTGAATATGGGCTTTAAGTAAGCGTACTTTCGCTCCAAAACATCCATTACCTCCTCTTCGACTTGGTTTGAGATGAAAACTTCTAAAATTTCCTCCTGGGAAAGAGCTAAAATTTGAGAAGAAGCACCTGTTTTTGAATGGAGGGCGGCGATAATCACACTGCTATCCAAAAAAATTCTCATTTCTTAGGCGTTGTGACGGATTTCATCAAGGTCCGCGAGCATCTCTTCCAGAGTAACTCCTTTTTCTTTTAAGAGGGTTGAGCTTTGTTGCAAAAGTTCGAGTGTTTTTAAACGCTTGGGGATAACTAGGAATCCCTTTTTACCCCAGGATAGAACCGTAAGGACATCATTTTCGTCAATTCCCAATTCCTCTCGAACCCCTACTGGGATAGTGAATTGTCCTTTTTTCCGTAAAATAGTGGTTGTGTTCATTTTTCCGAAAGTTGGAAATAAAGTTGGAATTTCTGAATTTATTATACACTCGCTCAGATGCGAACGCAAATAGTTTAAAATAAAATCTTCAGTAGCCATTCCGTCCCTCTCGGCCCCCAGAGTTTTTTTCCTTTTTCATCAAGCACGGGCAATGGGTAGAGTTTGGAGGTTTGGCGGCCCACGGTGAAGGGCGTCCCGTACTTGCCGCAGAGGAATTCTTCGTCGTTTTCGCCGGGTGAGGCTTGGTCTCCGATGACCAAAATAGTGCGCAGAGGAATCTTGAGATGTTTTGCCCAACGGGCTACGGCTTTGCCTTTGCCGCTTCGGCTCGGAATGATAAGATCGCCGACACCGGCGTCCTGAACGAGCAAATCCTTTTCGATGCCCATTTTTTTGAAGAGCCGCATAAGCTGTTTGGCGGTGTGACGGGAAACTATTCGGGCAATGCGTGGAAAAATGTAAATCCAGTCGTGAAAACGGACAACCATGGAATGTTCTTTAATAAAAATTTGTACGTGCCAACCGAGTTTGTTTTTGATGAAAGCTTCGAGAGCATCTTGCGTGATGACAGCATCGGGCCACGTGACGTTGAAAAATTTTTCGTAGTCTTTTTTACGTGGATTGTAGGTGTAGCCGGCACCTCCGTTCTCGGCCAAAATGTGCCAACGTTTTTGCTGCAATTCCGGATTTTTTGCGTATTTAAAAATATGAAGCAGCTTGCCTTTAATGTGTTCGATAGAGCGGCCCGTGCAAAAAGCCAGCGGCACGGCGGGCGGCAAATTATTGAGGGCCGCGCAGAGCGTTCCGGGGATAAGCCATCGGGACAGTTCGGTCAGCGTCCCATCGATGTCAAAAACAACGGCTTTATATTTGCGCTTCATGGCGGCGTGAGTAGCCTTTTCTTGAGCGATGGAGAGAAATTTCATCGCAGGCATTCTAACTTATTTCCCCAAGAGCACAAACGTAAGCTTTCCTATTTTTTCAAAATCCACTAAAGTTCCGGCGTGCTCCTGTAGTTCAACGGATAGAACAGATCCGTCCTAAGGATAAAATGGAGGTTCAATTCCTCCCGGGGGCACCAGAGATTGCTAAAACCTCCTTCAACAATCTTTCGAACTTCGTATAGCCGGCAGCAGCATTGAAGTGGCCTGCGTTGGGAATGAAAGTGAGGCTTACTCCCAGCTGCTTCGCGAGCTGTTCGCCATTTCCAATACAGACGTAAGGATCGTTGTCGGAGTGAAATACAAGGAATTGAGCTGCCTTCGTTCGAATAGCGTCCCAATCGAAGTTAAATCCGCTGAATTTTTCATCTCCTTCGTAGAACTTGATCGGACGAACTCCGATAGTTGCACCCACAAAGATGGCTGCTTTGACTTTCTTCTGGAGGCGCTCAAGCACTCGCAACAAAAATAGGCCTCCAAGGCTGTGACCAATGAGGATGGAGTCTGCGTTGATTTTGTCTTCGTAGGCTTTCAGAACCTCCAACCACGATTCAAGCGATTGACCTTCGGGTGTCGGGAAAGCTGGAACGGAAACCGAATGGCCTTTTGCTTCCAGTTCAGTTTTCAGCCAAGGGAACCAGCCCTCTTCTGGACGTCCTCCTGTGCCGTGAAAAATAAGGATGTTGCTCATGGGTGAATCCTATAATAATTCCGCCACCACTAACAATAGCTCAGCGATTGACTATGCAGTTTGGCCAAGCTCGTGTTTAATTTCTTGATTCTTTATAAGGCTAAGAGTGGCTATTGTCATAATTCGTCAAGTCATTCCTGCTTGACGGTGAGTGGGGCCTCACCTATGATGTGAGCACATACTCACCCACGCCCATGATTACCGATAAACAACAAGCCGTTCTTCAGTTCATTGAAGATTATCAAATGAAGTTCGGGAAATCTCCTACGCTTCGCGAAATGCGTGAACACTTTGGCGTGAGTAGTGACAACAGTATTTTGAAGCATTTGAAGGCCTTGGAGGAAAAAGGCTACATCAACAAGGACGACACTCCTCGCGGGATTGGACTCTTAAAGATCGTGAAAGATAAATTGGAAACGGTTTCCAATGTGAGTCGGATTCCTCTTCTGGGCATGATTCCTGCCGGAGGTCCCGTACTTAGTGAAGAGCACGTGTTGGATTATTTTGAAGTGGGGAACAATCTTCTTAAAAAGCCTCAGGGTTCTTTCGCCTTGAAAGTAAGTGGGCTTTCTATGATTAACGCCGGGATTTTGGAAGGTGATTTTGTGATTGCAACCCGAGAAATCACTCCTAAAGATGGGGATGTGGTGGTGGCATTAGTAGATGGGAAGAATACCGTAAAAAGATATCGCGTTGGAAAGGCTAATTCGGCTTCATCAAGAAAAGTGTGGCTCGAAGCAGCAAACCCTGATTACTCTGATATTCACCCGGATGAATATCTTGAAATTCAAGGCGTGGTCACGGCCGTGATACGCATGTACTAACCCTCGATGAAATCGAGTGTATTCCTGTCTGTTTTCACTATTCTCTAAATTCCACTCTATGTTTGCACGAAAAACCCGTAAAAAGTTTCACGTCTCTACCTCCCGCGTTTATATGGTCGGGAGAAGAAGCTTGTTAACCAAAATGCTCCACTCTCTACTTCCCTACACCCAAAAAGGTGGCTACCGACTGAGCCCAACCAGCGCTCTAATGGCCCTTTAGTGAAATTCTCTTTTCCTGTTTTTTTCTTTTCGTGAATTTACTCACCTGGGAGCGAATGAACTTGGATCGTGATCCTCATTCATTCTTCCTCTATCTTCATGGTTCATAAATCCACGAAAAGAACCATGAAAAGAGAATTTGAATTCCTTTATGTGTTTTCCTTGTGGGCTGGTGAAGCACTTAAACCTAAAAGGAAGCGAGGAAAAGATCATGTATCTTTTCCGAAGTGCTCCTGTGCTGAGACAGCCCACAAGGAAAAGGGAGAAAAAGGGATTCACAAGCTATGCTCTCTAAAGTTTAGGGTTCAGAAGCACAAATTCCATGCGGTCTTCAGGCAAACTGCTGCGACTGCTGAGAGAGTATTTGTCTATAGGCTCAACAGTTGTTTTGCCCATTGCCTTCAAAAATTCCGATGCTCCACCAATGTTGAGTTTGGTCTCCGTTGCTGCGTAGAGCATTGGAATAACTACTCGAGGTTCGATAGCTTCCACTACTTTTTGGGCGGTCTTCCCATCAAGTACTTCTGCGCCTCCCACAGGCACCATAAGCACGTCCACTTCTCCAATTTGATCGATAATTTCCTCTGATAACTCGTGGGCCAAATAACTGAGATGGCAAATTTTGATCCCGTCGAGCGCAAAAATGAAAATGTTAAAACTTTCTCCTAGCGGGCAAATGGATTCAATGGCCACGTTTGAAACTTCAAATTCCCCTGACCAATCAAGCACTTTAGGATTTCCGTCCACCTTCGCAATGGTTCCTTCCCCACTTAAGGACACAATATTTGCCTTTAGTGCGGGGAGTTTGGGGCCCAACCCTTCAAAAGGATCTGTCACAATAGTGGCATCCTTGCCTTTAATAGTGAAACAGGAGTGTCCGTGCCAAATGATGTCCATAGAATTTTTTGTTAGGCGCCTGGCGGCGTAATTGCGCGTATTCTAACAAAGCTTGCGCGGCGTGCCTAGTCCATGAAATAGTAGAGGCGATTTCAACCTTAAAGCCCTTCCCTATGTCTAAAATCATTCGTGTTCACGCCCGCGAAGTTCTGGATTCCCGTGGGAATCCTACGGTGGAAGCCGAGGTGACAACGGAAAAGGGTTTTGGGCGTGCAATAGTTCCAAGCGGTGCTTCTACCGGAGAAAATGAAGCCTGTGAACTTCGGGACGGGGGCGGCAGATATGGAGGAAAAGGCGTGCTCAAAGCAGTCGGAAATGTTGAGAAAGAAATCGCACCTGCCATTTTGGGCATGGATTCCATGGATCAAGCGGCTGTGGATCGCAAAATGATTGCACTGGATGGGACTGAAACTAAAAACCGCCTGGGCGCCAATGCTATTTTGGCTGTGTCACTCGCGGTAGCTCAAGCAGCAGCAGACGAAAAAGGAATGATGCTCTGGCAATATCTCAATCCAAACGCCACCTTGCTCCCCGTTCCTATGATGAATCTTATCAATGGAGGTGCGCATGCCGACAGCAGCGTGGACTTCCAGGAATTCATGGTGATGCCGTTTGGCGCGCCTTCTTTCAAAGAAGCATTGCGTTGGGGAGTTGAAATTTTTCATGCACTTAAAAAAGTTCTGCAACAAGCGGGCCATGCCACCGGCGTGGGCGACGAAGGGGGTTTCGCTCCGAATTTTAAGACGAATGAAGAGCCACTTGAGTATCTTTTAAAAGCTATTGAAGTTGCAGGCTATCAAGCGGGCAAACAGGTTGGAATCGCCCTGGACCCTGCGGTAAGCGGCCTTTTGGTTGACGGGAAATATGTGTTTAAAAAAAGTGGCGCCGACAGCAAGAGTACCGATGAAATGATTGACTTGTGGGAAAGTTGGATTTCAAAATATCCTATCGTGTCTTTGGAAGACGGACTTGGAGAAAATGATTGGGCCGGCTGGAAAAAACTCACCGAAAGAATTGGCAGCCGCGTTCAATTGGTGGGAGACGATCTTTTAGTCACCAATACCAAGTTTTTGAAACGTGCCATTGAAGAAAAATGTGGAAATTCTATTCTGGTAAAAGTGAACCAAATCGGATCCTTAACAGAAGCACTTGAGACTATTCAAATGGCTAAAGCTGCGGGTTGGAGCTGCGTGACTTCACACCGAAGTGGAGAAACGGAAGACGTCAGCATCGCGGATATCGCCGTGGCTATGGAAACCGGACAAATCAAGACCGGTTCAGCCAGTCGCACCGATCGCATCGCGAAATATAACCAACTGCTTCGCATTGAAGATGCGTTAGGAGGAAAGGCGCGATTCGTGAATCCATTCGTGCGTTAACAGGAACAGATTCGACTTCTTCGAATAATCAAAAACCGACTTTTCTCTCGAGCCATCAGACGCTATTTACGGAGCGCTGGACTTCATAGTGAGGGAAAGGTCGGTTTCGTGAATGGTGACGAACTCCATTCTGTTTTTGTTTTTCATCTGCCTTACTTTGGTCGAGTTTATGGCCGGACCGGGGCTGTCCTTGGCGTGGATACAAGTCACTGTGCCGAAGCAGGGAGTGAAAGCGAGAACCACAGAACGATGGTGAGAGTCTGTCTCTCGTGGGTGATCTAGTCGAGACCACCAGAATAAAGCAGAGCCGTTTAAGGTGAAGTAACTTTTTGTTTTTGTCTTAGTTTTGAAAGGTCGAGTGAAACGTTGCTTATTCTGCGACGGTGCATTTTTGTTAGCACTGTCGTGCTTGGCGTTTCAAATCAATATACGCAAAGGACTTTAAGCTTTCAAGTTTCTGCCGTGGACGGATGTAGAAAATTGTTTCAGCTTGATCTATTTTAATCTGAAAGTGTTTTTCAATTTCCTTGCTAAAAAACTTTTTTTAATTCATAATTCCGGCACTTTACATTCCTATGACCACCTTTTCTCTCTTCGATATAGCTGGTCCAATCATGGTGGGCCCTTCCAGTTCTCATACTGCCGGGGCGGCTAAAATAGGTCAATTTGCGCGTGCGATTTTTGATGCCACTCCTACTAAAGTACACTTTTTGCTGCATGGATCTTTTGGAAAAGTTTATAAGGGACACGCCACAGACCGAGCACTCCTTGGAGGCGTGATGAAATTTTCTCCTGATGATGCACATATTAAAGAATCTTTTGAAATCGCGGATGAGGAAGGATTGAAATATGAATTTGAACCCGGAGATTTAGGTGCCGGACATCATCCGAATTCCGTTCGTATTACTCTGGAAAACAAAGACAGGAAAACGGTGGTGGTTGGTTCTTCTATTGGAGGCGGGAATGTTGTAATCAATCAAATCAACGGCTTTGACGTGCACTTGACGGGGAACAGCGCGGAACAATACTTCACGCTGGTCGTGGAGAATGAGAACAGGCCGGGAATGCTCGCAAAAGTCACGGGATTTCTGGGGGAAAAGGGTATTCGCATTGTGAATATGCAAAGTTGTTATTTGGCTTTTGAAAATAAAGTGCTCAGCGTACTCAGCCTCGAAAAAGATTTGAGTCTTAAGGAGATTTTAGCTCTCGAAAAAGAAGAGGGCATTTTATTTGTTCGTGCTTTGGAAAAACTTTCTTAACCTTCTTGAATGGCTGCTTCGTATATTTTTCACAACGCAAAAGAGCTGCTTGAACGCTGCCATGAGCATGAAGTGCCGATTTGGAAAGTGATGCTCAATTATGAAAAACAATTTTCTGATCGACCGGAGGAGGAAATTCTGAAAATGCTTGATGTGCGTTTGCAGGTTATTTTTGACGGGATTGAGGCTGCTATTGAGAAGCCTGAATTAAGTAGAAGCGGAATGGTAGGAACTTCGACGCCTAAATTGGCGGCTGCCGTGCATGACTTTAAAAAATGGGGGGACAAATTGCTTTTGAATGAATCTGCGGTGCGCGCAATGCTCGGGGCTGTGGCAACGGGGGAAAACAACGCGCGTATGGGAGTAATTTTAGCTTTTCCCACCGCCGGCGCAGCCGGCGTTTTACCGGGAGTTATTTATGGCGCCAAACATAAATTAGGATTAAGTAGGCAGCAAATGCTCGAAATGATGCTGACCGCTTCCGCCATTGGAATAGTGATTGCAAATAGCGCCACACTTTCAGGTGCAGCAGGCGGTTGCCAAGCGGAAGTGGGAAGCGCCGCAGCTATGGCTGCGGCGGCCCTCACGGAAGTACGCGGCTACAGTCCGGAAACTTCTCTACACGCTGCATCTCTGGCTCTTAAAAACATGATCGGCCTCGCCTGTGATCCCATCGGCGGACTTGTGGAAGTGCCTTGCGTCAAACGAAACGCATTTGGCGCCGTATTCAGTATGACTGCCAGTGATATGGCGTGCATGGGAATCGAAAGTTTTGTTCCTTTCGATGAAATTGTCCGTGCCATGCGTGAAGTAGGTGAACTCATGTCTCCAAAAATTCGTGAAACTGCCCTGGGCGGCCTCGCAATGACTCCCACCGGTCAAACGGTCGCCAAAAAAATGGGCCTTTTAAAAATCGGTGATAACCCCTGCGCAAAATGACATTTAAACTTGGTGTTCTCGCCTCCGGTAACGGAACTGATCTTAGTGCCATCTACAAAGAGATGGACGAAGGCAAAATGCCCGGGATTGAAGTGGCGATTGTAATTTCTAACATCGACAATGCAGTTGTTTTGCAGCGTGCAAAAGCGCGTGGATTAAATGCAGTTTTCGTTGATCCGAAGGGAAAATCGAAGGAAGATTATGATAAAGAGTTGGTGGATTTAATGAAGAGCGCAAATGTGGATTTGGTGTGTCTGATTGGATACATGAAAATTTTAACTCCGGTTTTTGTAAACGTTTTTCCACGACGTATCATCAATGTTCATCCTGCTTTGCTCCCCAAGTACGGCGGTAAAGGTTGGTATGGAATGAAATTACATGAAGAAGTTCTCGCCAACGGGGAGAAGGAAAGTGGCATGACTATTCATTATGTAGACCTTGGTGTAGATAGCGGCCCGATGATTCTGCAAGAAAAAGTTGCCATAGAACCCGGGGAAACGCCGGAGAGTTTAAAAGCGAAAGTTCAGGAGCTGGAAAAGAAAGCTTATCCGGAGGCCGTAAGGTTGATCTATAGGGATAGAACGGCTAAAGTGGGGGCATGAATTCCAAAGATAAAAACTATCGGATTCGTCATGATCGGCCGAATTGTATTGGGTGTACGGCTTGTGCCAGTATAGAGCCACTTTTTTGGGAAATGAGTGTAATAGACGGGAAATCGGACATCATCGGTTCTAAAACGGGTGAAGACGGATGGGAGGAACTCGACATCGGCAAGGGGGATTTTCAACTGAATATGGACGCGGCGGAAGCTTGCCCCGTGAATGTGATACACTTAATTCAGATAGGAGATAACAAGCAACTTATTTGATGAAAAGCGTGTATGAACCATTGACGTGGTTAGTGGGTGGAGAGGCCGGATACGGAATCACCACCATGGGACAAATGTTTGCCCGAGCTTGTGCTCGTGGCGGGTTGAATGTGTTTGGGTATGTGGAATATCCATCACTGATTCGTGGGGGCCACAATACGGCCATGATACGAACGGCGGTGGATACCGTGCATGCACATAGCGATAAAATCGACATTATGCTGGCCCTCAACAAAGAGACAATTGATTTACATGTGAATGAAATGGCTGAAGGCGGAGTAATTATTTATGACGGAGAAGGTATTCCGTTGGATGCGGCGAAATATCCGAATTTGAAACTGGTTTCAGTACCGATGGCACGGATTACCAAGGAGTTGAATGTCGACCGTGTGATGCGAAATACTGTGGCCTTAGGGGCGAGTTTTGCAATCATGGGGTTGGGTTTTGCTCCCGTGGAAAATGTACTCAATACGACTTTCGAACGAAAGGGGCCTGAGGTTGTGGCACACAATGTGAATGTAGCAAAAACCGGCTTTGATTATGTGATGAAAGATATTAAAGAGCCGTTTAAAAAAACAGTCGCTATAGTGCCGAATGCTTCCAAACGCATGGTGATTTCCGGAAATGAAGCGATCGCGCTGGGTGCTTTGAAAGCCGGTGTGAAATTCATGGCCGCTTACCCGATGACGCCGGCAACTGCGATCATGTTGATGATTGCAAAATATGGAGTGAAGCACAATATTGTGATGAAACATTCGGAAGATGAAATCGCGGCGGTTAATATGGCAATTGGAGCGGCTCACATGGGCGTACGCAGTATGACCGCAACTGCCGGAGGAGGATTCTCACTCATGGTGGAAGCGCTCGGAATGGCGGGCATAACCGAAACGCCCCTTGTGGTGGTAGAAGGGATGCGTCCCGGGCCTTCAACAGGTCTCCCCACATGGACGGATCAGGCTGATTTGCGCTTTTTGATGCACGCTTCACAAGGTGAATTTCCCCGCGTGGTCTTTTTGCCCGGAGATGTGACGGAAAGTTTTGAAATGACGCTTAAGGCTTTCAACACCGCGGAGAAATATCAAATGCTGTGTATGATTTTGACGGATAAATATCTGGGGGAATCGGTGCAATCAGTGGAGCCTTTCACGCAAGAATATAAAGTGGATCGCGGGCTGCTTATGACTATGGATGAAGCTGCTGCTTTGAAACCGGGAAAATATAAGCGCTTTGAATTCACGGAAAGCGGCGTTTCTAAACGAACTCGTCCGGGTTTTCCGAATACGATTTTTGCGGTGTCCACCGACGAACATAAAGAAGACGGCGATTTGGATGAAAGTAGCGAAAATCGAACCAAGATGGTGGATAAACGAGCCAAGAAATTGATGACATTGAAAAAAGAATATCTAAGCGATGTGGAAATGTGCGAACTGCACGGGCCGACGAATGCTGATCTCACTTTAGTGGGCTGGGGGTCTACGAAAGGACCCATTTTGGAAGCGGTGGATGTCGCCAACTCAAATGGCCTCAAGGTGAACTTTTTACAGATCAAAATTGCATTACCTTTCCCCACGGAAGCGGTGACAAAATTCCTTGGAGCGGCGAAAAAAATCACGTTGGTAGAAAACAATTCCGAAGCTCAAATGGGCGGGGTGATTCGTCAATATACGGGCATCGAAATTATGGACAAATTGTTGCGCTACGATGGACGTCCGTTTAATCCGGCGGAAATTCTTGTTAAGATTAACAGCATCCTAAAAGCATGAGTAAACCTTTAAAAATACTGGAAAAACTCACGGATTTGGACACCGGTTCCAAATGCAACTGGTGCCCGGGCTGTGGTGATTTCGGAATTTTGGTTGCACTCAAGCAGGCACTCTTTGAGCTCAAACTCGATCCCGAAGAAACTATGATTGTATCCGGAATCGGATGCGGCTCGCAGGCACCTCATTTGATCAAAGTGTATGGATTCCATTCATTACACGGACGCGCTTTGCCGGTTGCAACGGGAATGAAAATTGCGAATCATAAAATGAATGTCATTGCTATTGGAGGAGATGGAGACGGGTATGGAATTGGTATGGCGCACTTGGTCCATTCGTCTCGACGTAATTTCAATATCACTTACATCGTCCAAAATAACCAGGTTTACGGACTTACGAAGGGTCAGACCTCACCCACCAGTGATCATGGTTTCAAAACTAAAAGCACTCCGGAGGGAGTGATCGAAATGGCGGCTCGCCCACTGGGAATTGCGTTGGCTTCCGGAGCCACTTTCCTGGCTCGAGGGTACGCCGGAGACATCATGCATCTTAAAAAGATGATTATGGAAGGAATCCAGCACAAAGGCTTTTCTTTGATCGACGTTTTGCAGCCTTGCGTTACTTTTAACAAAGTAAATACCTATCAGTGGTACCAAGAACGCATTCGTAAGCTGGAAAATGACCCAAAGTATGATCCTACGAATCGCGCTATGGCTTTTGAAAAGGCGGAGGAGTGGAATGATAAAATTAATATTGGCGTTTATTATAAAGAAGATCGTCCGACCTATGAGGACGAGCTACCTATGCTTGCCCAGCGGCCGCTGGTTGAACAAAGTATCGATACTATCGACATCAGTGATGCTATGAATTTTTACATGTAGAGCGCGGGGCGCTCCGTTAACAATAAATTTATGCCTAAAATCACCAATAAAACGACCGGAGTCTCTGCTGAATGCGCTGCGGGTGCTTCCTTTCGCGAAGTCGCTCAAAACAGTGATCTGAACGTGCCGTTCGGATGTGAGAGTGGAATCTGTTCAACGTGTCTCATCCACATTAAAACCGGTGCCGAAAATCTCAGTCCAAAAACCGAACAAGAAGAATTCACCTTGGATGCGCGAGGTGCGGAACCCAATGTTCGCTTGGGATGTCAGTGCAAGGTGAACGGGGACGTGGAGTTTGAACAATAATTATAGTTTTTTCTTCATTTCTTCTCGCTTACCTGAATCGAGCTTGGCTCGATTTTCTTCAATCTTAATTTCGAATTTTCCACTCACAAATTTTCCTTCTTCAATGTCTTGAGCGATAGTGAGCCCGGAAGTAATCATGGTATTTGAACCTATGCGAATACCCGGCATAAGGCTGGTTTGAACGCCCACGCGAATGTGGCTACCCAAAACGGGACCGAGTTTATTGCGTCCGGATTCGCCAATATCTTTTTCATCCAAACGGAGGTTGGCGCAAATGGCGCCGGCACCAAAACTGCAATCGTCACCCATCACAGTATCTCCTACATAGTTGCTGTGGAACCAGCAGTCGTCACCGATAAAAGAGCGAGCCACTTCGGTAGAAAAACCTATCACGCAACGGTCTCCGATCATGGATTCACGAACAAGCGCATTATTGGCCACGACGGAATTTTTTCCAATGTATGCGGGCCCTTGAATCATCGCGTGATCAAAAATTTTTACACCTTCTTCAATAACCACCGGCCCGTTAATAACAGCCGTTTTTGCGATTTGTGCCGACTTGTGAATTTTTCGTTTAGTCCTTGCGAGGCCATACTTCAACAGATCTAGAATGTGCCAGGGAAATTTAACGGGTTGCCAGTATCCGGCATAGGGAACCGCTTCAAAATTTCGTTCTTTCATGAGTTTGTCGAGGGCGACTTCATAGCGATCATCGCGAGTTGAGGAGACTTTTTTAAGCTCCGCAAAAAGCTTCGCGGGCTTTCGATGAATGTGGAGTACCAAATTAATAAATTCCGAAGGCTCTTTGCCCGGCTCAGGTTTCTCCACAATTCCTGTGATTCGTTTCCCACTCAACTTCAAGTAGCCTCCCGGGAAATATTCGGAAACACGGTATGCGAGGAGATAGGAATCGGCGTTAGACTTGAGTGCTTTCTTCATGCTCTCATAAGCCTTAACTTCCACAATGTCATTGCTACTCACAATAAATAAATCATCCTTGCCGACTTCTTTTTCCACGCTGAGAACGGCGTCCGCCATTCCATCATCCAGATTTTTTTGTTCAAAAACTTTAGCACCAAAAGGCTTAGCGATTTTTTTGAGTTGTTCGATGTTATGGGCACCGGCAATGATTAAAATATCTTTAAACCCCGCACGTTCCAATCGGCTCAATTGGTGCTCGATGAGCGTCATCCCAAAGAATTTCAGAAAGTTTTTGTCCTCAATGGGTTTGACGCGTCGGCTGCGACCGGCTGCAAGTAGTAGTACTTTCATAGGTAAAAAGCCCGTTTATTCTACCTGTAAAACTTGAGAAAAGGAAGGGGTGATGTAAACTGACCTCTATGAGTTTCAATCCCTACCCTAGTCCGGAGGAACAACTTCGACAGGTAATGTCGTGGTATCCTAATAAAAAGCTGTACAAACGAGTTTCGAGTAAAAGTGGAAAAAACATAATCTCCGTCTATTCGGAAGATACGCACTGCCCTGTTTATAGTCATGATGAGTGGTATTCAAATGACTGGACTTCGCCTTTTTTGGAGCTTGATTTCGGAAAATCATTTTTTGAACAATTCAAGGCATTACAAAGCAAAGCACCTGTAGTCACTTTATTGTCCACTCTTCAAGAAAATGCTGAATATTGCCAAGACGTGGAAGGGTTGAAGAACTGCTATCTCGTTTTTGATGCTATCAATTGCCGAGATGTTTATTATTCTGTCCGAATTTATAATTCTCAATCCTGTGTAGATGTTTATTGGGTGATGGAGTCAGAGCTTTTGTACGAATGTGTATATATGTTTTCATGCTACAACTGCGAATATTGTTTCAATTGTAAACAAGTTTCTGATTCAAGCTTTTTGTTCAACTGTCGAAATGTGACGAACTCGTTCATGTGTTCAAATTTGAGGAACAAGGAGTTTTGTATCTACAACAAGCAGCACAGTAAAGAAGAGTATGAAGTTTTTATGCAGGGAATTGATTTAGCAAGTGGAGAAGTCGTGGAAAAATGTAAAAAATATTTTGATGAAGAAATCTTAAAAAAGAGTCCTGCACCTGTTCATTTTTTAGAAAACTGTGAAAATGTGGAAGGTAATTACGTGAAGAATGCAAAAGATTGCGTCCGATGTTTTGAAAGTTTTGACCTCCGGGATTGCGAGAATGTTTTCCAATGCGCTAAGGGTAAAAATATTTACGGCTCCTTCATGTGTAATGATCGCGTTGAACAATGTACTCAGTGTGTGGCCACAGGAATTGGAAGCTCCAACGTAAAGAATTGCGCCTTTGTTTGGCACAGTGCAAGCATGGAATATTGTTATCTTTGCCTGGGCTGCCAAGATTGTTTTGGGTGTATCGGTCTTCGTAACAAAAAATACCATATTCTAAATAAACCCTACTCTAAAGAAGAGTATGAAACCCTCCTCCCCAAGTTGATTGAAAATATGAAAAAACTTGGAGAGTATGGGCTCTTTTTCCCCATGGATTTGAGTCCTTTCCATTACGAAGATACGATTGCCTATGATTTCTTTGAGGGTACAGACGCACAAGCTCCGGCAATGGCTTTGAATTATACCCCTCACGAATTGGAATTTTACAAGATCCACAAAATTCCCTTACCTGTTCTTGCTTTTCCGGATCGGTATAAAAACCGCTTGAGGTGGATGGATACTTCTTTTGAATTGAAAAAAGAAACTTATTACAAGCATCCCGATTCCAAAAATATTGTCAGCGAACAGGCTTACCAAACTAGTCTAAGCTGATGATTACTTGCATAGATTAAATGCGGAGAGTATACTGTTAACAGTACATGTAACAGTATTTATGAAACAACAGGCCGCCCAGGTTTATTTCCCACTGCCGGTTTACCTACAAATGAAGCAAATAGCCCTTAAAAAGGGCAAGCCTTTGGCCGGTTGGATAAGAGAGGTAATGATAGAGCAGGTAAAGAAGGGGACTAGAAAGCAGAAAGATTTTGCCGACTTGCCTACTTTTACTTGGGCGAAGGACGATCCGTCTTTATCTGAACATATCGATGATATTTTGTATGGTAATTCTTGATACCTCTTTTTTAATCGCCTTTTTTAGGACAAATGATGTCCATCATGCTGCTGCGATTGACGCTGCTGAAACTTATAGAGAAAAAACGAAAATTGTTTCTTTTTTAGTTTTTCAGGAATTTGTCAGTATATTGAACAGAAAAGTTTCTACAGAATTTGCTTCTACTTTGAGCAGACTGCTGCTTTCTGGGGAAAACAATCTTGAAATTTATAAACTCGACGAAGCTAATCTCGAGAATGTATTGAAACTTTATGGAGAATTAGGGCCTCACACCTTCTCTTATGTCGATGTTTCTTTAATTCACCTCTCAAAGGAACTCGAACTTCCCGTGCTTACTTTTGATAAAGATTTAGCGGAGGCACTGGCATAGAACTAAGTTCATGCTAGACTTGGACGTATGCCCAACCTCACTCAAACCTGTCGCTTCACCGGAAAATCCTTCGTGGTTAGCGAATGGGAGCAGGAGTTTTTGAAACGCATGCAAATGCCCCTGCCCACGCTGTGCCCGGAGGAAAGACAGCGAAAAAGGCTGGCGCAGCGGAATGAACGATCTTTATACAAAAGGGAATGTGATTTATGTAAAAAAGTCATGGTAGCTATTTATCCCAGCGGAACTTCTTTCCCCGTGTATTGCAGTGAATGTTGGTGGAGTGATGGCTGGGACCCAATGGCCTATGGTCAAGATTTTGATTTTGGGAGGCCGTTCTTCGACCAATTTAAGGAAGTGTATTTTAAAACCCCACGGGTTGGCGTACTGAGCCGCAACGGGGAAAATAGTGAATATACAAATTACGAAGAGCACTCTAAAAATTGTTATCTCACATTTGCGGGAGCTTACTCGGAAGATTGCCAGTATTGTTATTTGAATATTTACTGCAAAGACTGCGTCGACTGCTCTTTGATCAATCGTTGCGAACTTTGTTATAAGTGTTTGGAGCTCGAAAATGGTTACCACTGTTTTTACGTCCAGAATTCACAAAATTGCAGCGATTGCGTGCTGGGTGTGGACCTGATCTCTTGTAAAAACTGTTTCGGTTGCAGGGGACTCCGCAATAAAGAATTTTATATTTTTAATGAGCCATACTCAAAAGAAACCTATGGGATAAAAGTGGCCAAGTTGAATATTTCCTCACCGGAAATCCAGGAAAGATTTTCCTCTCTTTGTCAGTCCGTACCGAGCAAGTATGCTCATTTGAATAGCTGTGAAGATTGTACGGGTGACTACCTGTTCAACAGTCAAAATTGTTTTAATTGTTTCGACGTAAAAAACGGTAAAGACCTTATGTATGTCTACCTGGGACAGGAGCTGAAAGATACTTATGATTCTGATGATATTTTTGTCGGCACTGAGCTTATTTACAATTCTCAAAGCATTTGTCTCAACTGTTTTCAGGTCCGTTGCTGTAATTTTTCTTGGAATATTTCTTTTTCGGACTATTGTGATTTTTGCCATTATTCAAAAAATCTTTTTGGCTGCGCAGGTTTGAAACGAAAAGAATACTGTGCCCTCAATAGGCAGTATTCCAAAGAGGATTATAAGGTCTTGGTGGGGCGGATTATCAAACATATGGAATCCACCGGCGAGTGGGGCGAATTTTTTCCCTACTCCGTTTTTGCGTACAATGAAACCGTAGCTCACGAATATTTTCCGCTAAGCAAAAAAGAGGTATTAACGCTAGGCTATCGATGGAAAAAAACTGAAGCTCGGGAGTTTAAAATGGTCCCCGACTCGAAGGTTTGCGAAGCTTGTGGAAAAGTTTTTAAGTACATCCAAAAAGAACTGGAATTTTACAGGCGAATGAGTTTATCCGAGCCGACCAAGTGTCACGATTGCAGACACAAAGCACGAATGGCTCAGCACAATCCGCGTAAGCTTTGGAAAAGGAATTGCATGAAATGCCAAAAGGAAATCGAGACCAGTTATTCGCCGGAGAGATCTGAAATAGTTTATTGTGAGAAGTGCTATCTACAAAGTGTGATTTGACAGGTTCGACTTAAGGGCTAGAATTATACCTTCATGAGAGTTACCGATTATATTTTTCAAAGCCTCATTGCCCTTGGCCTCACGGACCGAGAGGCGGCGGTGTATCTGTTTTTACTCAAAAAATCTCCGCTAACTGCGAGTGAACTTGCTTATAAAAAGGGCCTGAGTATTGCGGGGGCTTATAAAATAATTCACTCGCTTTTAGAGAAAAAGATGATAGAGCTGGAAGAGAATAAACGTCCGTTTCGTTTCAAGACGACCAGTCTACAAAAACTAACTAAATATTTTGAAAAGCAGGGACGTCAGTGGTACAGGCGCTCTCAACAAATTAAACAACTTTCCCATTTAGAACAGCTTCCGGAAAAATCTGAATTTATTGTTGAAAACGAGTTGTCGGATTTTTACCTTAAGTTGCTTTCAGAGACGCCGGATTTTATGGGATTTATGGCAACTTATGAGGCAATTGTGGACATTATTGGAAAGAATTTGGAAAACGCGTTTGTTCAAGAACGAATTAAAAAGGGATTTCGAGCAGAGGGGGTTATGTTTCAAAAAACACCACTTTCCGAAGAATTATGCAAACGAAATTGGAGAGAGAAACGAGAATTTAGGTATTTCCCTATTAAAAACTATCCTTGTGAATTTACCTATGTTTACGGCGATAAAGTGGCGAGTTTTTCCCGAAGCGATGAGGGGAAAGTAGAGGTAGTGAACATACATTCTCCTTCATTGGCGCGAGCACGACTCATGCAGATTCAAGCAATGTGGAATTCTACTCGGGAGTAGAAAAAGGATTGCTCTTTTAAATCTGTAAAAAATACGGGGAGAGGGATTTTTGTACCCGAATAGGTAAGACCCCAATCAGGAGATAGTCTTAAACTATCTAAATTTATTTTTATGGCCAGTTGTAAGAAGTGCCAATCTAATTTTGAAGTGAGTAAAAATGATCTTCTTTTTTATCAAAAGATGAGCCCTGTGATTGAGGGTCGAGTTTTTTTGTTACCGCCACCACAACTGTGTCCATCATGCAGAGAGCAAAGGCGACTTTGTTTTCGTAATGAGAGACATTTATACAAAAGATTCAGTAGTTTGAGTGGAGAGGCAATCATTTCCACTTATAATCCAAGTAAATCTTACACGGTTTACAGTCCAAAAGAATGGTGGAGTGATGTATGGGATGGGCTCAACTACGGACTGGATATCGATTTTAATCGCCCCTTTTTTGAACAGTTCGACGAGCTATGGAAAAAAGTTCCGCAAATTGCTTTGCTCAATACCAACAATGAAAATGCGGAATATGCCACCTTCAGCGAACAGGACAAAAATTGTTATCTTGTTTTTGCTTCCAATCGAAATGAAGACTGCTATTACTGTTCTTATATTTGGGATAGCAAAAATTGCATGGACTGCCTCAGTACCGAACGATGTGAAAATTGCTATATGTGCGTGGATTGCATCAATTGTTATCAAAGTTTTTTCACTCAAAATAGCCAGGATTCTCATAATCTTAGTTATTGCTATGATTGCAGAGCTTGTCACGACTGTTTTGCGTGCAGCAGTTTGCGTAAAAAATCCTTTTGTATTTTGAATCAAGACTATTCGGAGGCTGAATATAAGAAAATACTGTCAGATCCTCAGTCTGTACAAAAAATTCTTCAAGAATTCGAGACGCTTAAGCGATCAATGCCAAGGCTGTTTGCCAATCTGACCCTTTGTGAAGAAGTAACCGGATCCAATTTACGCAGCTGTCATCATGCCACTCATGCTTTTGACTGTTTCGAATGCGAAGACGTGGCGTGGGTGGAAAATTGCCCCGGCAAAGTAAAGGACGGTTATGATATTAGCGGAGCCACTCACTCGGAGCTTGTTTATGAACTTGTAAGCGTTGCTTATGGATATCGCTTGTTTGCGTGCCTATACACACATACGAGTCTTTCAGAATCTTTTTATTGCGTTGCCTGTCCCGGCTCGTCCAATCTTTTTGGCTGCACAGGTTTAAAAAAACAATCATTTTGTATTTTAAATAAGCAGTATTCAAAAGAAGAATACTTCCAACTCCTCCCTAAATTGATTGAGCACATGCAAAAGACTGGCGAGTGGGGTGAGTTCTTTCCTGCTAATCTTTCTCCTTACGACTATGAGGAAACTGCAGCGCAGGAACATTACCCCCTTCCTTTAAATAATTCCTTGCAGCCCCTTACTGTAATTTATGCACCTGATGCTCTTTCGTGCCAAAGTTGTAAAAAATCTTATAAGACTATCCCTCAAGAAGATAAATTCTATCAAGAAATGCGGATCCCCAGACCGCCTCTGTGTCCCGATTGTCGTCATAAATTGCGATTTAAAGAACGCTTACCTAAAAAAATATGGCCGCGAGCATGTAAGAATTGTGGTTTAAAACTAGAATCTCCTTACGAGCCCGGTCGACCTGAACCTGTTTATTGTGAAAAATGCTACCTTTCTTTGGTTTATTGAAATTTTGCCACGGTCTTGCTATCCTTGAGCATCTAATTGTGTTGGATGGCCACCTGTAAACAGTGCCAAAATACCTTCGAAATCCTCCCTGAAGATTTGGCCTTTTATGATAGCCTTTCTCCCACATTTGCCGGCAAAAAATATCCTATTCCTACGCCTAAATTGTGTTCGCAATGTCGTCTTCAACGACGGATGGCGTTTCGTAATGAACGCAAGCTTTATAATCGAAAAAGTGATCTTAGTGGAAAACCAATTATTACAAATTATTCGCCCGACAAACCGTATAAAGTGTATGACCAAGACGAATGGTGGGGCGACCAATGGGATGCATTCAGTCATGGCCGTGACTTTGATTTCAATCGAACTTTTACCGAGCAGTTCAAGGAGCTGGTGGAGGCCGTTCCGCACGTATCCCTCATCAATATAAGTTGTGAAAATAGTTATTATACAAATTTCTGCCTATTTTCACGGAATTGTTATCTCATTTTTGGCGGGGGAAATGATGAAGATTGTCTATATGGAAAGTATGTGGTCAATTGCACGGATTGCGTAGATTGTTTGGCGGTATATTCTTGTGAGCTTTGTTATGAAGGCGTGGCTTCAGAAGGTTGCTACCAATGTAAATATTTTTTGAATTCCAGAAATTGTACCGACTGTCTCATGATCGACAACTGTCTTTCATGTAAAAACTGCATAGCCTGTTTTGGGCTTATTACAAAAGAATATTGTTTTTTGAATGAATATGTCGGTAAGGAAAAATTCGAAGAACTTGAAAAGGAGTACGAATATATAACACCTGCTAAAGTTGAATATTTGCGAAAAAAATTAGCTGAGCTCCAGTCAGACCTTCCCCATCGTCACGCCCAAACTTATGGTTGTGAGGATTGCACGGGAGACAATGTATATAACTGCAAAAATTGCCAAGTGGTTTATGATGCCAGCGAGTGTGAAGATTCCAAGTATCTTAATTTTTCTCCAAAAGTTAAAAATTCGTATGACATTATTTTTTGTGCGCCGGACGGGGTGGAATTTTGTTACAATCTTTGTTCCGCGATAGGGATGAAAAACAGCATGAGTACGTATTTGGTTTGGTACGGCAATGATCTTTACTACTCGATTGAATGCCACAGTAATAACGATATTTTTGGATGCGTGGGGCTACACAATAAACAGTATTGTATTTTCAACAAACAATACAGCAAGGAGGAATATGAAATTATGGTGGGACGCATCATCGAGCACATGCAAAAGACCGGTGAGTGGGGCGAATTTTTGGATTATCAATGCTCTCCTTTCGGATATAACGAAGCGGTAGGTCAGGAATATTTTCCTTTGAATAAGGAGCAAGCTCTGGCTTTGGGGGCTAAATGGCACGACGACACTGTGGAAAAATTGGAAGGAGTTTCGGCAAACAAAATACCGGAAGACATCCGCCTCGTGGGCGATGATGTACTCACAAAAGTTTTCACTTGTGAGGCGACCGGACGACCCTACAAAATCATTCCGCAGGAGCTGAAGTTTTATCGGGACAGGAAATTGCCCTTGCCTCGAAAGCATCACGATCAACGCCACATGGACCGCATTGCGTTGCATAATCCTTATAAACTTTTTGACCGCTCTTGTGGCAAGTGCGGTGTTGCTATCCAGACGACATATAGTCAAGAACGAGCTCGAATCGTATACTGTGAAAAATGTTACCTAGAAACGTTTTACTAAACCATGCAGCAAAACTGTAAAAAATGCTCTCAAGGCTTCAAGGTCACTGAAGAAGACCTTAAATACTATCAGGAAATTTCTCCGGTTTTTGGCGGCAAAAAGTACCTCTTCCCCGCCCCTACACTCTGTCCCGCATGTCGACAGCAGCGTCGTATGGCCTATCGAAACGAGCGCTCGCTTTATCATCGAACGTGCGAGCTTTGTAACAAAAATATTTTAAGTGTGTATTCCCCCGATAAGCCTTACACCGTCTACTGTAAAGAATGTTGGTGGTCCGACAAATGGGATGGGATGAACTACGGTCAAGATTTTGATTTTTCACGAACTTTTTCTGAACAGTTTATGGAACTGAAAAGGAAAATTCCTAAGCTGAGTATCATCAATTTGATGGATGAAAATTCCGACTACACTAATTTCGGCTATCAAAATAAAGACTGCTATTTGGTCTTTACCAGCGACATGAATGAGAAATGTTACTACGGCTGTTTTGTTTGGAATTCTTATGAGTGTTTGGACAATCTTTTTTTGATCGGCTCGAACTTGTGCTACGAATGCGTGGACTGTGTGAGATGTTATGCTTCCGCCTTTTGCCAAGAGTGTGAATCGGGCACCGATTGTTTTGGATGTTTTGACTGCAAGAGCTGCCAAGATTGTTTTGGCTCCAGCGGACTTCGAAATAAACAGTATTATTTTTTCAATAAGCCCCTCACTAAAGAGGAATATGAAAAACGAGTAGTGGACGCAAAAACCGACTGGAAGGGGACATTGGCGCGTTTGAAAGCGGTGGGGAAGGATTTACCACGGCGTAATTTGTTCCTCATCAATTGTGAAGATTGTTTGGGGGATCATTTGAGTAACTGTAAAAATGCGACTTATTGTTTCGATTCCAAAGAGTTGGAGGATTCGACATACGTCACTAACAGCGTTGTTCCTTCAAGTAACTGTTTTGACATCGATGGCTGCGGATTGGCCTATTGGTGCTACGAATGCATAAGTATCGGAGCTACTTCGAATCATTGCGCGGGGATCGACGTTAACTGGAATAATGGAAACGACTTATATTATTGCTCTTACATCCTTAACAGTCGCGATCTTTTCGGCTGCATTGGAGTCAATCAAAAGCAGTATTGCATTCTTAACAAGCAATATACAAAAGAGGAGTATGAAAAACTTGCCGCGCGAATTATTGAACATATGAAGGTTACGGGTGAATGGGGGGCCTTTTTTCCTCCTGAACTTTCCACGTACGGCTACAATGAAACGGTAGCCCAAGAATATTATCCGTTAACAAAAGACCAGGCGCTTAAATATGGCTTTCCTTGGTCTGATTTTGAGGAGCCCACACCAAAGCTCAACACCATAAAAGCGTCCGCACTGCCTAAAATTGCCGACGTGACGGATGATATTTTGAAGGCGGCCATTGAGTGTGAAGTTTCAGGGAAACCGTTCCGCATTATTAAACAGGAGCTCGATTTTTATCGTAAAATGGGCATTGAATTTCCGACAAAATGTCACGAGGTGCGACATCGCGAGCGCCTGAAAAAACGTAACCCTCGCAAATTGTGGGAACGAAAATGTGATTCCTGCGGCACAGCTATTCAAACCACGTATTCTCCTGATCGGCCAGAGAAGGTATACTGCGAGAAGTGTTATCTTAAAGCCGTTTACTGATGAGCACTTGCCTCCAATGTCAGCAAAGTTTTGAACTTCAACCGGTGGAGCGAGAGTTTCTGAAAAAAGTGGCTCCCACTATTGGAGGGCGACGTTTTGAACTATCGGAGCCAAAGCTTTGCGCGACTTGCCGTAGACAGAGACGTTACGCCCAAAGGAATGATCGTAACATGTATAAACGGACTTGTGATAAAACGGGTAAGCCCATTATTTCCGCGCATCATCCGAATAAAGTTTTTCCGGTCTACGCCATAGATGTGTGGTGGAGCGATGCCTATGACCCCTATTCCTATGGCCGTGATTTTGATTTCAATCGTCCATTTTTTGAACAAATGAAAGAGCTTTCCAATGTAGTTCCGCGAGCCGCATGCATTGTGGTGAATTCGGAAAACTGCGACTACACCATCTTCACCCTACAATGTCGGAACTGTTTTCTCTCCTCTCGTTTAGCGGATTCCGAGGATATTTATTATACTTACCTCGCCCTGAATAGCCGCAATTGTTTTGACTCCTACAATGTCAGTCAGTGTGAACTTTGTTATGAGTGCGTCGATTGCGCGAAGTGTTATCGATGTTTTTATACGGAACGCTCCAAAGGATCTTTTAACCTCATGTTTTGCGTGGATATGTCCGGTTGCAATGATTGTTTTGGTTGCGTGGGGCTTGTTCAGAAAAAATATCATTTCTTCAATCAGCCTCTATCCAAAGAGGAGTATGAAAAACGTGTTAAAGAATGGTGGAATGGAACTTCGAAATCATTGGAGCACTGCTTGGCTACCTTTGAAGAACATCGTAAAAAGTATCCCGTTCGCGCCACTAATATAATCAATTCAGAAAACGTGCAGGGAAGTTATGTGTTTGAAAGCCGAAATGTTTTTGATTCTTTCGATATCGTGAGTTGTGAAGATGCTATCGACTGCACCCAGACCGAGTTCAGTAAGGACACCATGGATTGCGATTTTATGTACCAATGCGAGCTGTCTTATGAAGTGATTGCGGGTGGAAAAAGTATGCGAAATCTTTTTTCGTTTTCTTTGGTGGGAGGAAATAGTGACGTGCTCTATTCGCTTTATTGCAACAATAGCAATCAAAATTTGTTCGGCTGCGTTGGGATGCGAAACGCCAAATATTGTATCTTGAACAAGCAGTACACTAAGAAAGAATATGAAAAACTTGCCGCGCGAATTATTGAGCATATGCAAAAGACCGGCGAATGGGGCGAATTTTTCCCGGCATCGGACACAACCGTGGCCTACAACGAAAGTGTGGCGAACGACCTTTTCCCTCTGAGCAAGGAAGAAGTTTTACAGCATGGATGGAATTGGTACGACGTTCCCGAAAGTATTGTTGCACGAGCGGAAGGGGACAACACTGTGATCTGTGAAGTGAGCAAGAAGCCCTTTAAGTTGATTCCTCAGGAACTCAAATTTTACGAAGACATGGGACTCCCCAAACCGACCAGGCATCCGGATGTTCGTCACAAAAATCGTTTGGCCAAACGCAATCCTTACAAACTGCGAAAAAGCGTTTGTCAAAAATGCTCGAAGGACGTTTGGACCGACCACGTCTCGGACGAAACCATTATTTTCTGCCAAAAATGTTATCTGGCGGAAACATATTAATGCTTATAGATTTCTTTTCGATCTCCTACGTCTAAGACCCAAAACAAACATCCTTCCTTCCGATGCAACTTCAATTCTAGGATTAAACGATAACTCCCGACCCTTAGGCGATGACTGGCCGGTTCAAATTGGTGAAGAGGCCTCAAAACGGAAAAAATTGCTTCGTGAGTTTTTAACTCTTTAAGCTTCAAAATAATCCTTTCACGAATCCCGTCCGGAAGTTTTATGAATTCTTTTTGGGCCTTTTTGGTGAAAACAAAAGTATGCATGATCAAATCTTGAAAGTGCTGGCTCCGGATGCGGAAGATTTTTCGTATTTCTCTTTTAGTTTTTTGTGATTTTTCCACATTTCAAAGTCTTCCATATAATCTGAAAGTAATGTGTCACAGCCTTCAAAATAAGGGAGCATAACGATTCTTCCTTCACCACGATTGGTGACAATATAGCTTTGTTCTGAAATTGTATCGGATATTTTGCCTATTTTTTGTTGCACCTGAGTGGTAGTGATTATGTGGAACATATACGATTGAATATATAATTGTATATATACCTTAACGTATATTTAAAAATAAATCTATGCTTAATTTCAAAATAGCATGGAGCTCTTACAAAACTTTACTGAGCCACAAACGCCGTCGCACCGAGCCATGCCAGATTAAAAACGGCGCGTTGCGTGCGAGCATAAACGGCGGATTCGATCAAAACTCCAATCAATTCGTCGGGATTCAGGGACATGATGGCCGCGCTGTTGTCGTAAATGGAAATTTGGTTTTCAAAGCGGAATTCTTTTGGGTTCACAAAAAGGATTTCGACCAGTTCTTCGGGGTATTTTTTGGGATAAAAACGTTTGACGAACTGACGGGCTTCTTCGGTCGAGGGAGAGAGCAGGCGTGTTTTTATGCGCCTTTTGACGAGTTTTTCCGTATAAGAGGGCAAATAGTCCGGCAGCAGTTCACCGAGCGCTTCCAGGTTGGTATAACCCAGCACCTCCGATTTGGCTTCCAAAGTTTGGTCAAAAATGGTTTTAATGCCATCCAGACCTTCGTAAGAGC
>Ga0265292_1000320_pt1 | contig 77834 bp, 45 predicted proteins | sample Munlanlewell296A_FD_189080 | JGI IMG/M metagenome (GOLD analysis project Ga0265292, IMG submission 189080) | Leachate microbial communities from a municipal landfill in Southern Ontario, Canada - Leachate well 296A | ecosystem: Engineered > Solid waste > Landfill > Unclassified | place: Canada...
AAAATAATTCTTAACTCACCGCATCCGTCAATTCTTGCCGCATCAATCAAATCTTGTGGAATTGTTTTGAAATATTGACGGAACATAATTATTGATAGAGCATTCATAAGATAAGGGACAATTAATGCGGCGTATGAATCAACCCATCCGAATTTTACAATTAATATATACTGGGGAATAAGAGTGATCTGAAAAGGAAGTGTCATTGTAAAAATGACAATGTAAAAAATCAGATTACGCCCTTTGAATTCAAGACGTGACAAAGCATAACCAACCATTGACCCGAACACAAGAACTCCAAATGTAACGGCACATGCTACAATCATACTGTTAACAAATGCTTTACCGATTGGAATTTTATCAAACATTTGGAAATAACTTCCGAATGAAATTTGTGAAGGAAGAAAAATTAGATTTCCTATTTCATTTTCTGGTGCAAAAGAAGCACTTAACATCCAGACGAATGGATAAAGAAAAAGAATTGCACCAGTGGTAAGAGATATGTATAGGATAAGTTTTTTCATTATTTATCCTTCTCAACAAATTTCTTTTGAATCATAACAACAGATAAAATCAACAGTGCAAAGAATAATCCAAGGGTGGTAGCATAACCCATGTGGTAATAGAAAAATCCTTGTTTATATATATAAAGAACAGCAGATATCGTACTATTTAAGGGTCCGCCTCCCGTCATAACATAAGGTTCAATAAAGAGAGAGAAACCACCGATTGTAGAAAGTACAACAACCATAAAGATTGTTGGATTAATCATAGGCAGAGTAATTCGGAAAAATTTTTGGAAATGCGTTGCTCCTTCTAAATCAGCAGCTTCGTAATACTGGGGAGGCACCGTTTGCAAACCCACCAGAAAAAGAACGGTATACAAACCGACATTTTTCCATGTAGCCATCACTGCAATTGAAGGCATAGCCCAACTTGGATCGGTAAGCCAACCGATTTTAATTAATCCCAGTTTTACAAGCAGACGATTTAATAATCCGGTATCGAAACCATAAAGCTGCTGCCACAAAATTGTTACAACAACACCAGATACGATTACCGGCAAAAAAAATGCGGCTCTGAAAAATCCTCTAAATTTTATTTTCTGGTTTAACATCTCGGCAAGAAAAAGAGCAACAAATATTTGAAGAGGAATATGAATTAAAAGAAAGATGAGAGTATTAGATAAAGATTTCCAGAATATAGGATCGTTGAATAATCTTTTATAATTGCCAAGACCGATAAATTCCATCGGAGAAATTATGTTCCAATTATTGAAAGTTAGATAAATAGAAAATCCAACCGGAAAAGCCACGAACACCAAAAAGTGAATAATATACGGTGACACAAGTAAATATGGAGTTATTTTTTTTTTCATATCATTTCAAGAATAATAGGTTTACTGCCCTTTCAGCATCATTTAATGCTTCTTCCGGAGTTTTTACACCATAAATAACACATGCCTCATACTCTTGTGAGATTAAATCGAACACCTCTTTTAACACTGGTGATTGGTCAGTTCCTTTTACATATTTTGACTGTTCCGCAAATATTTTCATCTTTGGATTTTTCTTAAAATAATCAGCATATAATGGATCTATATCAAGGTTTTTTCTGCGCGGCAATTGATTTGTAATCTCTAAAAATTTCAAATCGTTTTTATCACTAAGTGCAAATTTCAATATTTTCCAAGCAAGATTAGGATTTGGACAAGTTTTAAATATCACAATATTCTTTGGATCTCCGTATGTATAGACCGGCCCCTTATGATTATCCGGAACGGGCATAAAACCGAAATTATACTTGAAACCAGACGGTTTAAATTTTTCAGTATGAGATATTTCCCACGGACCGGTAAATCTCGTAGCAATAACTCCGTCAAGAAAAACATCCTGTCGAGCAGATAATCTTTCTTTCGGAAAGTAATTTTTCTTATAGAGCTCGCGCAAGAATTCAAATACTTTTCTTGCGGCTTCATTATTGAAAGTTGCTTTATTATTTTTTACTAGAGGTGCACCGTTAGAAGCAGCAAGATATAGGGGGTAAAAATCAAAAAATCTCTGCCACCATGTAACCAAAACTTCGGCATAACCAAACCAATGATCAACATAACCATCATTGTCAGAATCTTTTTGAAATTCCTTTGCAGCAGCAAAAAATTCCGAATACGTTGCCGGTGAGTTTGATAATTTCAATTGTTCAATAATATTTGAATTATAAATCAACATTATCGGATTAATTTTCCAAGGGATTTGATAAATATGTCCGTCTGGTGAAGTAACTTCTTCAATTGCAGAATTGTCGCATCTTTCATGTAATAATTCCATGAATCCATCTAGAGTATCGAGAGCAACAAGTACACCTGCTTGAGCATATGCTTCAACATCACCTTCCCACATGTTCGAATAAATATCTGGAGTAGTTTTGCCAACAACCGCAGCAAGAATTATTTCTTCGCTTGATTGACCTTCAGGCACCGGTTGAAACGAAACTTTTTCTTCGGGATTATTCTTATTCCACTCGTTTACAATGTATCGTGCATATTCAATTTCTTCAGTGTTGTTTGAAGACCATAAAATGATTTTTGAATTTGATCTTCGTTCATTGGAACTGCATGAAATTAGATAAACCGAAACAAACAGAAACATTACGTATCTTAAATTTTTCATTTATTGCCAACGTGCCCAGTAATTGTCAATCGTTGGATAAGGAGTTCTCGGTAGTAATCCGCCTCTTTTCACTGTGAATAAATCTATAGCTTTAATATTATCTTCATCACTAACTTTTATTTCATTTAAAAGTTTTTCGTTAATTACTACCGGATATTTGTTCTTCAGTTCATTTAATTTATAAAAGAGCTTTTTGGTTAGCTCATCTTCTATGTATTCCGATTGAGATACCTTATCATTCTCTTTTGTATTGATCTCTTTTTTCTCAAGTATTATCATATTTATCATTTCGTTTTTAATTTCCGCATAAAGTATTTTATCAAGCCACCATTTGGATTGATCATTAACTATTTTGTTTTTGTAAAATCCTTTTGTTTCGGCAACATTGCATAATATTTTATCCCTGATCATTCTCCAAACTATTTGTTCCAAAGAGCGAGAGTATTTAGCAAAACTCCTTTTATCGAATTTTACGTATTGATTGCGTGTTCTGTACCAAATAAGAAAGTCATTTAAGGTAATATTATAATCTTTCAGTTCAACAAGTACGATTTTTGAGTAATAGTTTTGATAAAACGGCTCATATTCCTTCAGTACATTATTTAGTATTTCATCTAATTTCCATTCAGAATATTTTTCTTTTGAGAGTTCATTATCGGCAAGATATGAGCGTAAAATCTGGAAGGGCTTTCTTTTTATTACCGGATTTTGCGCAAGCATAAACTCATTCACATATTTGTCACTTAATAGGTCCATTTTCATTTTTATTACAGCTCGTCGGGCTTCATCTAAAACTTTGTTTTGTTCTGTTTCGGATGGAATCAAGTTATATGAGAAATTTCTAAGTCTTACTATGTACCAGCCATCGTTTGTTTTTATCGGGATAGAATATTTACCGGTTTCAAGTTTATCAATAACTTTACCGAGCTCCGGATTTTTCATTTCGACTTGAAAACGAGATGATTTCAATGAGCGATCATCAAGACTTATTGTATCATTCAATTGGTTATCAAAAAGTTGCTGAAAATCGACTCCTCTATTTAATGAATCTTGAATTTCAACAATTTCTTTTTCATTGCGTGAATAAAGCCACTGAATTTCAACATCTATTATTTTTTGTTTTGCAACCGTATCAATTTCTTCTTGAGTGAATGTAATTTTACTCTGGATTTCATCTTTGAAAAGTTCTTCGGTTGCCAGATCATCACGGATAGCATTAAAATATTCTTTCACATTATTAGTAGTATCAAGACCACGAGAATATCCATCGAAAGCAAGAAGTTTTTCTCTGATAAGATTTTCCAGAAAAAAAAATTTTGAATTTTTTGATCTTTTGTAGAATGCCGGTCCATATTCATAGCCATAAACAAATTCATTCACCGTAATTTTAATACTTCCTACCTTTGCAATAACCGAGTCATCATTTTTATAATTATTTTTTTTAGCTTGTGTCGGTATGCTTGTTGAAAGTGCAACGTCTGCTAAAACTATCAAAATAAGAAATAATTTTTTCATGCCGCCTAAAGTCAATTAAAAGGAACCATTGAAATAGTTTGTGTTAGTGCTTGTTGCACAATTAGCGGGCGACCAAACAATAATAATCTGTCACTCAGAACAAATTAACTTCGTTTAGTGTAAACTCCGCGAAGAGTTTCGTTTAGTTAAAATTAAAGATTCCTTGTCGTTTTGCCTCACAGAATAATTGTAAAATTAATTTTTGATCAACCTCAAATTAAAATGAAATCCCTAATGAAAAAGTATGAATATTTTGTAGTCTTCCATAATCTCTAAATGCATAATCGAATCGAACGAAGGCGTTAGATAAAATTAATTTTGTATTTACTCCAATGCCAAAAGAAAGACCTCCTTCAGCTTCCTTCATAAAAGCATTTTGAAAACCACCACGTAAATAGATAAACTCTTTAAATGACGCTTCTAATCCAAAGTTCATACTTTCGTATTCATTGTTTGGATGGATTGCATCTGCAGCAATTGTCAATCTGTAATCATCCGTTTTAACTGCATTTGTAGAAACACCAATCTGAAATGTCAGCGGCAATTCCCAAGAATCTGTTTCTATATTTGCTGGAATTCGATCATTCGAACCGAGTTTTGTGGGATCAACATTTATAAAATAACGTGTGTCTCTTCCGGTCATTTGCATAGGAGTGCCAAAATTAAATACCGAAGCACCAATAACCATTCCGCCAAAAAGATCCGTTTTAAATTTAGTACCGGCATCAATAGCAAACGCTGAAGCAGACATGTGCCAAATTATTTGTTGAATATATTTAGCTGTGAACCCGATTGAAAATCTGTCACTCAAATTACGCGCATAAGAGATACCAATTGCAATATCACTAGCACTGAAATATTCACCGGTTCCATCTGGTTTTTCTACTGTGCGGACTTTCATATCTCCCATTGAAAATGAAGTGAAGCTTAATCCTATATTACCAAAGTCACTGAGAGGAATGACAAGTCCAGCATAATCGAATCGCGTATCTGCAATCCAATTAGTATGTGCTAAAATTGCTTCATACTTGACGATTGAAGCTGAACCGGCTGGATTCCAGAATAATGAAGAAGCATCGTTTGTGACACTTACATAAGCTCCCCCCATTCCTATTCCCTTTGCACCGACCGGAATTTCCAAAAATGATGCAGCAGTTGTACCGGTTTTTGAAACGTTTTGTGCAAAACAATCTAATGATACTATAAATATAATTAGAAATAATTTTGCGAGATTTTCGATGTGCATAAAATCCTCGCGTCCATTTATAAATTTTACTTTCAACTTTTTATAAAGATTGTTACTATCATTTCATTTTGTTTCAAAGTTGCAGTAATTAATTCATTCTCTATTTAATCACTGCGAACTTATCGATTTTTTCACCTACACCTGGTGCATCAACATGATAGACATAAACTCCATAAGCAATGTCCATTCCATCTTTAGATACAAGGTTCCATGATTCTTGCCCATTATCAATTGTACTGTCATGTTCAATTGTTTTTACATGTTTTCCACTAATTGTATAAATCCGAATTGTGCATTGTCTTGGAAGATTTATAAAATAAATTCTTCTCTCTCCCCTTCCAACTTCAACCGAAGTCTGTTCCCATGAAGCAGCACCAACATAAGGATTAGGGACTACCGCAATTTTATCTAAATCGTTTACTGCTTTTTGTTGATCGAATTGAGGAGCCATCGAAGTAAATTCAAAATATTCTCCTTTTCTGAATGGCTTCTTTGTAATAAATTTATAAACATTTCCAAACTGTGGTGGTTTCTGGACAGTTTCTGATATTGTTGTATCTTTTATTAGTGTTACAGACCATGATACTCTTAAATCAGAAAATGAAGTTGCTGGTTTTCCGGTGGAATCTCCCAGAACAATAAAGATTGCATCGCCGTTGTTAAAAATATTATCCTTGTTTTCATCTCTGAAAATAAACTGATACTTTTTATCTTCAGTGATATTTTTAACTATAATATTCGATTGAATTGGTTGACTAAAACTAGTTGCCGGGAAAGACAATTCACCTTGACCAGGTTCAGTAAGTTCTATTTCAAAATCTGCCGGATAATCTATTCGCTTACCCTGATAAGCCGGTGCAAAGCGCGAATCGAAACCGAGTTGAACTATATAATTGCTGTTACCTCTTTTCCAACCACTTTTTTCATAATCTACCCGAACAATATTATCGTTATTTAAAGTAACCGAAAATCCATCTACTACTTTTGATGTAAATGAAGAACTCTCCAACTTAGTTGATTTATGTAAAGTATCTCCTTGTGTGTAATCAAAAATTTTGAATTTCGGTTTTAATTCATTGTTGAATCTTGTATTCTCGCTAAATTCAACGCGATAAATGTGATTATTTTTGATTGAATCTGGATCCAGAACTTCCACTGATAATTTTCCCGTTCCGGGTCCGCTTGCAAAGAAATTTTTAATTTCAGGAGCAATATAACCGGCTGCTGGAGATCTTGGTATTACAACAGCTGTGTTAATATCAGTTGTGATATTTCCGTTGATATCTTTCTTAATAATAGTCGTGGTTTCTGAAGGAGGTATGCCTTCAAACTCTCCTTTAATTGTAGTTGTAGTATATCCTTGATCATACGCAGCAATTGCATAATAATAAGTTTGACCATTTTGTACTGTTGAGTCGATAAAGGAATGTTTTAAGCCCGTATCATTCCCCAAATAAAATAGAGCACCGCTAACATCAATAGGATGAAGTCCTTTTACATTGTCAATAAGATCAAATTGTGCGATCGGTTTTCTGAACGTTGGTTTTCCGTAGGCATCGGTTATGATTTTATTTTCTAAAAAATTCGGTTCAGTTGAACGGTAAACTCTGTATCCTTCAAAATTATACTTTTGATAGAATGAATCGAATGTTTTTTCAGCTCGGTCGTCCCAATAAAGCGTAACTTTTTTATCGCCGGGAGTTGCTTTTAATTTTGGTTTTTCAGGTGGCTTAGCAAAACGATAATTTGCATTATAGATCTGTTGCACTGTTTTCTTTCTTCTGAACAAATCATCCTTATCAATTCCAAATATTATAGACATAGAGAATCGTTCGGTTTCACCAATTTCTTCCGTTCTTCCGGTAATTTGGGAATACTTGTTTCTTCCCCACATGTGAAAAAGATAGCTGGAGAAATAATTTGCAAGATTAACTCCAACAAGAGATTGACCATGCGGTGCGGGCAAACCTGCAAGTACACTCCAATTTTCTTCATCATTATCTAGTTCATATTGATGAACCGGATAAATTGCAAAACCAGTTAAGCCAAGTTGATCGGATTCATCTTTATCTAATATTCCAAAATTTGGTTCGCCTTGATCTGGTCTACCATTTCCTTCTGTTCTATCTGCATCAGGACCAGTATAGCCATCATCAAAAGGTCCTATTCCATCAGTTCCAACGTCATCATTCAATGATTCCTCTTTATCGCAAATACCATTTCCGTTTTCATCTGCAAAAGAACGCCAGTTAGCATTTTCATCTGCATCCCAGTGAGGTTTCCAGGAATAAACATAAAAGTTTTTAAAATTAGTTGTATCTCTTCCAGGATTTACAATATATGGATCTAAGTTTAGAGATGATATAAATCTGGTTGCATTATTATCTCGTCGTTCGTCAGTCAATCCATCCATATCATTATCTCTTCGATCATCAGAAACACCTGGACTTTCAAGAAAGGCATATCCAGCTAAGCCAACCGGACTCCAATTACCCGGGCTACCGGTTGGCACTGTTGACCAAGCATATGAAATATCAAGTATATCATCATAATCGCCAGCATTATTTGATGAGTTATCGTGACCACCAATGCCCCAATCAATATATTGAGCGAAAAGAGTCTTATCGTAATCTGTAGTACTCATATTTGTAATTTCGTAATACCAAAAGATTACATCTTCTGCAAGCACTTGCGACCATTGAAAACCGCGCGCCTTAACTTGCATTCCAAGTCCGCCACGTGTTGGGTCATCAATATCAGGTGTAAATTTGTTTTTGATTAAATATTCTCTGTCTTCATTATCATCAAAAACAAAATACGTTTCGACATCTGCATTTTTCACACCTTTTCCGAAAAAGCCATTCCATGTACTGTTCCATTCGAAAGGTCTATCAGGCCAACTCGAGGGCCAGCTTGTTTGGTCATCACTACGTGCTGGAATCTTTGAGTATGGGGCAGAATAACCGGGAAGAGGCCACCAACCATAAGTTATTCCAGTTGCCGGATCATAACGAGTAAACTCGTAATAATTCGATTCAAGCGGATGAATTAATCTACCTGAAGGGTCTTTAGCTTCTGCTTGAACTATTACCGCAACACCATCAATATAAGTATGATTTGTTCCTTTAGGCCAAACTCCACTTCTGCTCGGCTCATTCAACCAATCGGCAACCTCTCCAAAATTATAATAAACAGTTGCAACAAGGTTGCCATCCATGTATCCTTTTCGAGTTTGATTATGATCCCCCTTGTTTTTATCAACTATAATTTGTGCAAATAAAATACTTTTACAACAAAATGAAATAAATAAGAATAAACAGAATAAAACTTTTTTATTTATACGCATCCATACCTCCAATTAAAGACTAAAAGATGCACCCAAAATAATTTGCCGCGGTGACGAATAGAAATCGGGTCGTGTAAAATATTCTTCTAATGTATTTACACCGCGAGGAGCTTCTTGTGCACGAGTTAGTTCTAATGTATAGCCGGCACGCCCGGTATCACTAAAAATGTCTATTTCATTTGCTGTATCAAAAAGATTATAAATCTTTACAAATACAGAAACTTGATTACCAAGCAGTTCAAAATATTTTGTCAGATAAAGATCTACATTAAAAAATGAAGGTCTGATTTCACTGTTTTCGAATCCGGTTCTCTGATTTTGCAGAGAAGGTGTATAAGGTAAACCTGAACCAAGCTTACCAATAAAACTTGCAATGAAATCTCCGGGTGTCCCGGCTGTTAGTGTAAAGTTTAGAGAATGCGTTCTATCCCAATCCAATGCTACAAGTTGTTTATTAGCTTCTATTGGTGGATTGGACTGCGCTTTGTTAAAAGCATCGTTAGGATTAGATGCATTTCCTTTTGCTACCTGAAATGTATAATCTACGGTAGCACCCACTCCTCCACTAAACCTCTTTTCAAAAGAAATTGTAAATCCTTTTACCGAACCATAATCTCTATTAACAAGTTTGCTGAATTTTCTGAATTCATTTTTAATATGAATTTCTGTACCGAGAAGATTTCTTATATCCTTATAATATCCGGTTAAAGTTATTCCGAAATCAGAAAATAATTCCTGCTGAAGTCCGATTTCGTACATAATGGTTTGCTGTGCTGCAAGATCAACATTACCTATCGTATTTCCTATGTTAGCTGGAAAATCTCCGGTCAAAGGAATTCTGAAATTTGGATTACGGTATAAAAATTCAAAAGGAGGTATCTGAAAAAAGTGTCCATATGAGATATGAATAGCCCCTTTCTCTGTGATCGGATAAGATAAACCTAAACGCGGACTAATCTGATATTTTGATTTTGCACGCGCCATCAATGAGTCCGGAAATGGTGGCATCGATTCATCAAGTAATGAGATTTTATTGGGATCTTTCAAGTAATAACCGTCAGGTTCAAAATAATCGAGACGTAAACCTACATTAACAACTAAGTAATCCAGTTCAATTTTATCTTGTAAATAAGCAGACAACTGATAAGGATTAGATTTATATTGGTTGAAATTAAAAGAACCGGGATTTGGAAGTGATGGTTTGTAATTTGTTGCAGCATCTATTACGATTTGAAAATCTTTATACTCAATATTATGATATTTGTATTCAAAACCGGTTTTAATTTGATGTGTATTATTAACTTGCCATGTAAAATCTGCTTTACCAGTATGTGTAGTTGTTGTACGATTGAAATGCCAGTTTTGTGTTCCTCCGGTTAAAAATGCATTACCGCTCACATCCCTCATTCGTTCCGGTTTAACATAGCGAGAATCGAGAGGATCTTCGTATACATACTGATTATACTCAGTAGTAAAAGCAGATGCAACTATATCAAGGAAAGCTGAATTGCCAAGAACGTAAGTATAACTTAAACTCGCTAAATAGCTTTTTTGAAAATATCTATAATCTCCATCCGGATTTAATTTAAATCGATGATCATAATTTCTGTATTCCTGATCTTGATATAAACCGCTAAATACAATTCCCCTACCACCGTCTCCAACATTAAGGGAAAGTTTACCTTGCAAAGTAAATCGTTTGTTATCATTCATAGGAACATATTTATTATCCCCGGTAGCACCAACGAACCAATCTGCAGGATTGTTAGCAGAAAAATTCGAAGAGTCCGATGGATTAAACATTCTTCTACCATATATAGAACCGGAACCATATACATAACGACCGGAAAGAAAAAACTTTAAGAGATTTTCTAATCCTGGAATTGGACCACTTATATTGCCTTGAAAATTATAAACATCTTTAGGGGAAATAATATTGATATTCTGAAATAAACTTTTTCGGTTAGTGAAATAATCACCGCTATAGAAAGAGAAGTCGCCTTCGATTTTATTACCGGCAATTTTAGTAACCTGATTAACAACACCCGAAAGTGCTTCGCCATATTCGGCATTAAAGGTTCCGGTAAGAACTTGTAATTCCTCTATACTATTAATTTCCGCTTCAAGTGCCGATGAGCCTGAGAAAGCATCGTTAACAGAAACGCCATCTATTAAATATTTTACTTCATTGCTTCTTCCTCCCCTAAAATGTCCGTCAACAACACCGGCTTGTAGATTTACAACAGATTGTACATCTTCGAGTGGAAGCATAGAAATTTGGTCTCCACTAACTTTCGCTTCAGTGGATGTTAGATCCTTCTGAACAATTGGTTTTTGAACAGTTACTATTATATCATTAAGTTCAATTGCTTTTTCAGAAAGAGTGAAATCGATTTTTGTTGTTTGATCGACCGATACCCTAATATTTTGAATAGTGACAGATGAATATCCTATCATGGAAGGTTTCAATTGGTAAATACCAGGGGGTACATTGATAATGAAATAATCACCCTCCATACCAGTAGCACCTCCCATTTTTGTACCAACAAGAATAATATTAACACCGAATATTGGTTCACCGGTTTTTGCATCGGTAACCTTGCCGGAAATTTTACCGGTTGTACCGGCAAAAATATGCAATACAAAAAGGGAGAAAAAAAGTATAACAGTTAAATATGTTTTAGATATTCTTTCAGTGAACATGAAATTCACCCGCATGGTTTTAATAAAAATAAAACAGGAAAAAGGTTGCCTCAAAAACCAGTAAAGAATTATGGAAAAACAAACTTTAATTTTGAGGCAACCTTGTGTTAATTATTTTAAAAGAATCATTTTCTTAGATTGAACAAAATCTCCAGTTCTAATTCTGTAGATGTATGTTCCACTCGCAACTTTTGAACCAAAATTATTCCTACCATTCCATTCAACTTTATGTACACCCGGTGCTTGTTCAGAACTAATCAATGTTCTTACTTCACTTCCAAGAATATTATATATCTTAAGAGAAACTATGTTCTGTTCAGGTAATGTGTAACTGATTATTGTTGTTGGATTGAACGGGTTCGGAAAATTTTGGAAAAGAGTAAATTGAGTCGGTAACGCTTCTTCAGATTTAACATCAACAAGATCAAGTTTTCTGATTTCTAAAAGATCACAATAAACTGTCCCCTTAAATTTACCCAATGGATGTAACCTTACGGATATTGCTGTTGCACCTGTTTGTACCGTTACATCTACATAATACTGCGTCCAAACAAATGATGTTACTGCCGGGAAATTCAATGGTATATCTTTTGCCCAAAAATCTCCAAAGCCTGCATTATTACCTATCTTGTTATGGAAGATCGGGGTTATTGCAAATGCTGCTTGATCTCCGACTAGGGCTACATTCGTGGGGTCTAAATCTTGACCCTTCAACCATACTGAGATTCTTAGTACATCACCAGGTTTAACATCATTTATAGAAGTTATATCATATTTAGAGGTTATTGCATTAGAACCTGGAACTACATTGCCTGATGATGGTGGGGGGTTAAGTGCATATTTTCTTGTACCGACAAATCCATCATGTGTGCCTGGTAAATTTGTAAACTTCAGACTATACTTTCCTTGATATGCCGCTTCATCGGTTATCTTTGTGTTCTCATAGCCATCACTTAACTTTCCGTCATTGCCTCCTGATGGCGGTAACCAGTAAAACCAACCAGTCGGGACTCCTACCGCAGTATTCCAATTTTGGCCTGCCCAGGCACCTTTCCTTCCATAAAACATAAAATCATCTGCCCATACCGTTCCTGTCGCATTCTTGCCTGCTACAAACTTTATTATCGTCGTGTAGGAATCATCCGGTAATATCGTCGCTCCTACCGCATTGGTGTCGGCTACCCATCCATTACTGCTGGCTGTACTCTGATTTATTGGTAACTTTGTCTCGCCTATCTTGGTGCCGTTCTGTCGGTAAAATTCATAGACTATCCACCATTTTGCATCATCATTGGCCGGACTTGTGTTTACGTTCAATGTCCTTACATAGCCTCCTAAAAAGATATCTACATTTTTACTATGTTTTTCTGACCATAGATCCGCCATGTTTTCACTTTCCCAATAGGCTTCTGCTCCTGTTCCTGTCTTCTCGATCTTCAAACTTCTACCCATTGATCTTGACTGATCTGTTGCCCATTTCAATGTACTGCCGCTTGGCTCGTTACCTTTCTTCCAATACGAAGGTAACTCTTGTTCAAAACTCCCAATCTCACTTAACTGAGGTACATCTAATTTTTCTACTGTCAAGTAATCACAATATACTGTACCCTTAAATTTACCCAATGGATGTAATCTTACGGATATTGCTGTTGCACCTGTTTGTACCGTTACATCTACATAATACTGCGTCCAGCCAAATGATGTTACTGCCGGGAAATTCAATGGTATATCTTTTGCCCAAAAATCTCCAAAGCCTGCATTATTACCTATCTTGTTATGGAAGATCGGGGTTATTGCAAAAGCAGCTTGATCTCCGACTGTGGTTACATTCGTCGGATCTAAATCTTGACCCTTCAACCATACTGATATTCTTAGTACATCGCCTGCTTTTATGTCTGCTCCTATCGGATATTTTCTTGTACCGACAAATCCATCATGTGTGCCTGGTAAATTCGTAAACTTCAGACTATACTTTCCTTGATATGCCGCTTCATCGGTTATCTTTGTGTTCTCATAGCCATCACTTAACTTTCCGTCATTGCCTCCTGATGGCGGTAACCAGTAAAACCAACCAGTCGGGACTCCTACCGCAGTATTCCAATTTTGGCCTGCCCAGGCACCTTTCCTTCCATAAAACATAAAATCATCTGCCCATACCGTTCCTGTCGCATTCTTGCCTGCTACAAACTTTATTATCGTCGTGTAGGAATCATCCGGTAATATCGTCGCTCCTACCGCATTGGTGTCGGCTACCCATCCATTACTGCTGGCTGTACTCTGATTTATTGGTAACTTTGTCTCGCCTATCTTGGTGCCGTTCTGTCGGTAAAATTCATAGACTATCCACCATTTTGCATCATCATTGGCCGGACTTGTGTTTACGTTCAATGTCCTTACATAGCCTCCTAAAAAGATATCTACATTTTTACTATGTTTTTCTGACCATAGATCCGCCATGTTTTCACTTTCCCAATAGGCTTCTGCTCCTGTTCCTGTCTTCTCGATCTTCAAACTTCTACCCATTGATCTTGACTGATCTGTTGCCCATTTCAATGTACTGCCGCTTGGCTCGTTACCTTTCTTCCAATACGAAGGTAACTCTTGTTCAAAACTCCCAATTAGATTTACACCGGATTGGGCAGTGATTAAATTAGTTCCCATTATAAAAACCAACAATAACCAGAACCAACTACTAAGTTTTGTTTTGTGAATTTTCATAGGTACTCCTGTTAGTTGTTATGAAATTGATATTTTAGTGAATTTAAATTATTGTCAAGTAGAAACACATTTCTCAATTCATCGATATTTACTTTTTTTACAGTAAAGAGATCAACATTTATTTTTCTACTGAATAAAAGATCGATTGCTCTTCCAAAGGTGAATGGATTGAGAAATGAATTTTTAATCGAAAGTTCTTTTCGGAAAATTTCATTCAGATTCAATTCAATTTTGGACTTGATTGGCGCAAGACCAAAAATGACGATCTTTCCACCACGTTTAGTTAAACCGATACCGTTTTCAATAGCTACTGGTTTTCCCACGCATTCAATGACAGTGTCAGCACCGCCATTAGTAATATCCATTATTGATTGAAATAAGTTTTCATCAATTGGTGAAAAAACAAAGTCTGTACCGAGCTGAATTGCCAGTTCACGTCTATTCTTATCCGGTTCAATTATTATAACTTTTGCTGCACCAGATATTTTTGCCAGTTGCATCATCATCAGACCAATTGCACCGCCTCCAATTATAGTTATACTTTCACCTACTTTTATTTCTGCTCTATCTATTCCCCTTATACAACACGAAAGAGGTTCTGCAAAAGCGGCAAGGTTTAAAGGAAAATTGGAGGGAATTTTATAGGCTTGCGTACAAGGAGTTAAAACATATTCGGCAAAACCACCATCTTGTGTGACACCAATAGCTTTATGGTTTTCGCAGAATTGCACTTTACCTTCTTTGCAGTACGAACATTTTCCGCAATAAATGTTCGGGTCTATTACTACTTTATCACCAACTGTAAAGTCATGACAATCTTTTCCTTTATCTACAATAACTCCGCTAAATTCATGACCGAGAACGGTATTGTTTTTTGCTGGAGCGGTACCATGATATATATGAAAATCAGTTCCACATACTCCGCATGAATCCACTTTAATAATAAGTTCGTTTCCTTGGGGAGTATCAAGATTTCTTTCAACCAATTCAATGTCTCCAGGAGCTTTAAATAATGCTGCTTTCATAATCTAAATTTGTCTTGTGGAATTACGTATAATTAATTCAACTGGGACTAAAATTTTTTTTGCACGATAATTGGACTTATCGGCAAGAAGATTAACCATTGCATTCATAGCTTCGATACCAAGTTCAACTTTGGGAACCCTTATTGTTGTGAGTGGAGGATTTAAAAGCAAGTCGGCTTCAACATCATCAAATCCCACTAAAGAAATATCGCCGGGAATATTAATACGATTATCCGAACAGTACTGCATAACACCAATAGCCATAGCATCGTTGCATGTAAAAATTGCAGTGATGTTTTTATTTATTTCTGAAAGACGTTTAGCAGCGTTATATCCATTTTGACGGTCAGGATAATCTGCGTCCGTAATAATATTTTGCTGTTTAATTTCGATTCCATGATTTTCGAGAGCTTGTTTAAAGCCCATTAAACGACCTGATATACTTGGGTGTGTAACATCGGCGCCAATAAATGCGATTTCTTTGTGCCCAAGATCTATGAGATGTTTAGTAGCATTATAACCACCAGTGATGTTGTCAATCATTACAACACAGTGTTCATCAGTTGGTGGATGATAATCTACAATTACAAGAGGAATATTATATTTGGAAAGTTTCTGTATGAAAATAGGAGAAACCTTTCCAGCAACGATAACACCGTCAACACTCCTTTCGAGTATGAAGCGTGGTAAATCATCGGATTCCTTGTAATCTTTTTTAATGGTTGCAAGAAGAACGTAATAATGATTGCCTTTAGTGACAAATTCGGTACCGAGGAAAATCATTGTATAAAAAGGCTCAGTTTTAAGGAAATGATCCTCCGTTAAAACAAAACCAATATTGCCAGTTGTTTTAGTAACTAATCCTTTTGCTGATCTTGAAGCGTGGTAATTCAGTTCTCTTACTATACGAAGAACTTTATTCCTTGTTACAGTAGATATTCTTTTATTTTTATGAATGGCTAAGGAAACAGTTGCGATGGAAACACCAGCTTTTTTAGCTACGTCTTTTATTGTAGGCGAAATATTAGTTAAACGTTTAACCATAATTTAACTTAATGTTTTTTTTGTTTTCTGTCAATTGAAAAATGTGATACTGTCTTTAAAAAAACACGGTTATTGAATATTTATATAATCTAAGAATGGTAAATCGTTTAACTAGAATTGGGGTAGAATCCTTTTCATCTTTTATAACTATTTATAACGAGTTGATTAAAAACTAATTACAACAAGATATTTGAGTTTATTTGGGGGAAGGCATCCTTTTAAAAAAATCTAGAAATTGAGAGCGAAATGAAAAAGTTGTTATATGTTTAATTTTTAATCACCGAATATGCATATTGTGACCAAAAAGTGATCAACTAGGCAGAATACACCCCAACAAGCCGACTACACGACCCCTTTTAATAACAAAAACCTCGAAAACAGCATTCATTTGCTATAATCGAGGTTTTATTTTTCTGTGCGGAGAGTCAGGGATTCGAACCCCGGGTGGGCTTACGCCCACAACGGTTTTCAAGACCGCCGCATTCAACCACTCTGCCAACTCTCCGTTTTTTGTAATTCTTTGAATTTAAATCCAGACTTATAAGATTTTATTTCTTTTTCTCTGCTAAAAGCTTGAGATTTATTTTCGAATACTTCAGTGTAAACAACTTTCCTAGGAACAAATGCTCTTGTAGATGAAACTTTACCTTTATTGTGTTCAGCTAATCTTCGTTCCACATTATCAGAACAACCTATATTATGTCTATTCGAATTATTACTTTCAAGAATGTAAACAAAATACATATTCGACCGCCGCATTTCCCGCAAAGCGGGACAAGCAACCTTTACCCCGTATGCGGGGACTCTGCCAACTCTCCGTATTATTATATCTTCTTAAAAAACGCCCACAACAATAAGAAAAAAAATTTTGTTTCTCCATTGATTGGATTCGCCAAATAATTTTATTCGGAGGAGTTAATCAATATATTTCAATACTAATTATTTTTTACTGAGGTTATAATGTCATTTCAAAGATTTATCGTTTATCTATTTCTAATTATGATTTCTATTAATACCATCGTTAATTCACAACGTATAATTAAAGTTCCGACATGGACCAAACAAGCAGTTTGGTATCAAATATTTCCGGAACGATTTGCTAACGGAGATAAACACAATGACCCAAAGCCGGAAGATATGAAAGGCGCATGGCCGTATTTTATTCCAGAGGGATGGCAAGTTCATCCTTGGACAAGTGATTGGTATAAACTTCAGCCGTGGGAAGTTAAAACAGGAAAAGATTTTTATTGGAATGCAGGCGTAAGAAGATATGGCGGCGATCTGCAAGGAATCATAAATAAACTTGATTACCTAAAACAACTCGGCATCAATGCAATTTATTTGAATCCTATTTTTGAATCACCCTCTTTGCATAAATATGATGCTTCTATGTATCATCACATAGATAATAATTTCGGGCCCGATCCTGATGGAGATAGAAAAATTTGGTCATCGGAAGATCCATCCAATCCTTCAACATGGGAGTGGACAAATGCAGACAAACTATTTTTAAAGCTCATAAAAGAAGTTCACAAACGCGGTATGAAAATTATTATTGACGGAGTATTTAATCATACCGGAATGACATTTTGGGCTTTTCAAGATATTGTTAAGAACCAGCAAAATTCAAAATTCAAAGATTGGTACACAATTAAATCATGGGATGATCCAATCACAAAAGAAAATGAATTCGATTATGCAGGCTGGTACGGGATAAAAGATTTACCCGAAATTCGTGAAGATGAAAATGGCATTGTTCCAGGACCAAGGGAACATATTCAAGCTGTGGTTCAAAGATGGATGGATCCAAACGGAGACGGCGATCCCTCAGATGGTATTGACGGGTGGCGGCTCGATGTTGCAGAAATGGTTAAACATAAATTTTGGAAAGAATTTAGAACTTGGGTAAAAAATATTAACCCGGAAGCTTATATAGTTGGAGAAATTTGGTGGGATGATTGGAATAATTATAAAATGATGAATGCCACACCATGGCTTCAAGGAGATGAGTTTGATGCTGTAATGAATTATCGTTTTGCTCGCGCACTTAAAAATTTTATTGTTAATAAAAAAGAATCAATTGGCCCACAAGGATTTATTGATTCACTTCAAACACTCTTCAAAGAATATCAATCAGAAAATTATTATTCATTGATGAATTTATTAGATAGCCATGATGTAGAGCGAGTTCCATCCATGATAGTTAATCCGGATCTTTTATATGATCACGGCGGTAATCCCGGACAAACAAAAGATTTTGATGTTCGTAAGCCGAATAAAAAAGAGAGAGAAATTCAAAAACTTATTGTTGGAGTTCAATTCACTCTGCCGGGCGCCCCTCAAATTTATTACGGTGATGAAGCCGGAATGTGGGGCGGAGATGATCCGGATTGCCGTAAACCTATGGTGTGGAAAGAAATAAAATACGAATCTGAAACTACGCATCCATTCGGCTTACCGCGGCAAAAAGATGAAGTTAAATTTGACGATGATCTATTCCAATGGTACAGAAAAATGGCAGCAATTAGAAATAAGAATAATGCTCTTTCACTTGGCGATCTTAAATTTTACGTTATTGATGAAGCGAAGAAAATCCTTGCCTACAAACGTGTTTTGAATAATGAAACAATATTTGTCGTAGTAAACAATAATGAAAATCCAAATCAAATAAATATTAAGTATGATAATATCTTTAACGGGAAGACTGACTTTATTGATCTAGTAAAAAATAAAAAAGTTGTACCGAATGGTGATTCATTTAATCTGTTTCTCAGTCCATATCAAATTGTAATTTTAAAGGATATCGGTAATCTTTAATAAATAAGGTCGGAATTAATAATTTAATCTAATTTGCAGATAAGTAACCAAATCTTTTTAATAAATACTGAGGATCGAACTTGATTATTCTTTTTGTTGATGAATAAGAGCCAAAAAATCCTAAACCCCCGTTGATATTGGTTATATCGGCAGGATAGCTGCGTATGGTAAAACCATAATCAAAAAATAAATCAGCGGCAAAATATTTAGATAAATTTTCATCGTATAAAATAACTTCAACAATTAACGGTGCTATTGAATATCTTCCTTTAGCTGAATTCCCTGCTGAAATTTCTTCCAAAGCTTGTTCTAATATTTTCCTGCTTATCTTTAAATCATTTCTATAAGAAACGTTATTATAATCAACATTAACAATTCCGTCGAAATTTGAAATAGTAATCGGTACCTGTTTTGTATATTTTGTTTTTTGACCGCTCAACTCTTTATAGTAATAATCAAAATAAACTTTTTTTGCTTTCACTAAATCAAGACTGCTGTTTTCCCAAACTACATTAATATAAACCGTATCTCTATCAACAAAAGGACCGGGTATATAAGGCAGAGTTTTTATCTCATCGAAATAGATTCCTTCCGAGATTTTTGTTTTCGAACTCAGTTGTTGCCCCTCGGGCAATATAATATTTAATTCAATTTCTTTTCCGTAAGCGGGCCGGAAATTTTTAATATAGTAATATCTTGCCGGCGTGTTATATCTGGAATTCAGATTATCATTATCAACCGTATCTCTAAAAAAGTAACGTTTATTCGAATCGGTATATTTTATCGAGACTGAAGCACCGGGAACAGCGGGATCATCTTTTTTAATGTATGGATCAAATCCTTCAACATCATATAAACGCGAAATGTAAGCTGTTTGAAAAGTTGTATCCCCTCTTAATATTAAATTAACAGAATATTTTTGCGGCGTCTCTCCTTTGGGAGAAATATTTTCTTCACAGCTTATGGTTAAGAAAAGAAGAATTGCGGAAATAAATGGGAATAAAATTCTTTTCATAACTCTGCCTTAACTGTTGCCGTTAAAAGAAACGGAAGCATGTTTACAATCTTTCCGGTTGATTGTTCAAAGTAAAAAATGTTTTTTCTGTTATATACATTGATTGCACTTATGTCAAGGTTCATTTTCATGAAACCAAGATTAATTTTTTTTGCTAATATCAGATCCAACCGATGATAATCAGGTAGTCTTGCAGTATTCTTATCTCCGAAATATCTTATCGGAAACAGAGATTCATAAATTTTGTAATCGAACAAAAAATCATTAAGTAATAATTTATCATAATACCCAAGCTGTTGAGTATAAGGCCGCCCCGAGTGATAGATCCAATTAGCACTGAACTGCCAATCATCAAAAAAATTAAGAGTGAATGAAAAATTCAGATTATGTCTTGAGTCGTATTTAGGGTGATATTTCACGCCTTCAACTTCCTTAAAAGCCCAGCTTAATGTATATGATAACGATAAATCAATTTGATTTGTTTTATACTTCGCTTGTATTTCTCCTCCATAAGATTCTCCGCTGCTTTGCAAAAAATCCGGCTGGTTAAACTGTGTTTTATTTTCATTAAGTGTTGGAGCAGAAACAATTTTTTTATAGTAGCTTTCCAAATAAATTGAAAAGTAATTAGATAGTTTAGAAGATATACCTGCCATGTAATGTAAAGCTTTGGATTTATGCATATAGTTGGGAATAATAAATACCGGATCAAAAAGCGATAATACTTCCCGCTCATCAACAATAGTTGATATATCCTGCTGATAAACTCCAAACGCACTTTTTAAAGTAAGTTCCGGAAGCAATAAGTAAGTAACATTTATCCGCGGTTCTATTAAATCACCTTTAGCGGCAAGATCTTTTAAATTAATTCTCGCACCTATATCAATACCTAGATCTGAAAACCTGAGAAACTTATAATTCAAATATGCATTCGATCCTAATCCATCAGCACCTGCATCTATCTGGAAATCCAATCTGTTTAACAAAAATAGTTTTGTTGTAAATGATTTTACATCTACACCGAGACTAATTTCGTCTTTACTGTCAAGTACATAAAGAAAGTCGGTTGATATTGTAAAATCGTTAACCTCATTAGATTTGGGTTTAATGCCGCTCTGCTTCGGCATTATTTCATTTTTGAATTGGCTAACTGAAATTCCAAAATCGAGAAAGAAAGGAACTTCGCCAAGCGTGAAAATTCTAAAGCCCCAGATATTGTTTCGCCATCTGTAATCCGGTTTAATTAAATCGGAATATTTCAAATTATCTTCGCTCATTAAACCGTGAAGGGAAAATTTTGAACCTGCGAAGAAATCGGGATCGGCAAAATTAATTTTCAATGACGCATCATAAAAGTCTATCGGTAAATCATTTTCGTTTACAAATTTCTTTAAGATATTATTTGATAAACTTTTTCTTGCGGAAACGAAAAAGGAACCGGAAGGAATTGGCCCTTCTATTAATCCTTTAGCCGATAATAAACTGGCACTTAGCTTAGCTCTTAAATTATTTTTGTCGCCATCTTTTGTATCAATCTTGATAATAGATGAAATTGCCCTTCCGTAGTTAGCAGAGAATCCGCCTTTGAAAAATTCTACGTTATTGATCACATCGGGATCTATAATGCTGAATAATCCGATTGCGTGAAAAGGATAGTAAACAGGCGTTCCGTCTAATAATATTAAATTCTGATTGGTCTCTCCGCCGCGCACATTAAATTTTGCAGATACATCTCCCGATGATTGCACTCCTGGCAAAGACATCAAAGATCTAAGAAGATCTGTTTCAACTCCTTTGGGAATATTTTCAAGCTCTTTTGAAGTAATAATTATTTTCCCAACGTCGGGTACATTTTCTTTTATAATACGCTCAATTATTTCTATAGTCTCAAATTGAATTTTCAAAGACGGCAAAAGTATTTCCAAATCTGTAATCGCATCGGCATTAACCAATACTTTTAATTCCTTTTTTTTGTATCCTATATATGAAACGACAACTGTTAAATTTCTGTTGGTGGGAACAGATGGAATGACAAAATAACCTCTATTATTAGTTGAGGTTCCTACATTTAATTCTTTGATAAAAACATTTCCAAAAGGCAAGGATTCCAAACTCAAAGAGTCTTTTACTACCCCCCGAATTGTTCCTTTCTTTTGAGCATAAAGAGGTTGACTAATCAATATTACGGCAAGTAATATTACCGGAATAAAGTTGACATTTTTTTTTAGAACTGTATCAGAAAATAGCATAGATAAACGGCGCCAATGCTGATCCTTTAGTCAATATAATTAATCCGCCGAGAAGAATTAAAAAGAAAACGATTGGCATGAGCCACCATTTTTTTCTTTCGCGGAGAAAAGTCCAAAGTTGTTTTAATGTTGAAAGTTTACTCATCTATTTTTTTTATAATAATTCAAAATTCACGTGCAAAGTCTAATCATAAAATACATTTCAGTCAAGCATCGTTCTTCCTCTCTGTTTCATTTTTAATTATCTTTATTTATAGAATATTAGCCGGAGAAATTTTGACACTGTTAAAAAGCCAGATCAGATACATAGAAAAAAATAGAAAGAAATTTTCTGCCGATAAGATTTCAAAAGAACTTAAAATTTCAGTCAACGAGATTCAAAAATATCTTGATTCAAATCCGCAGCAAAAAACTCCTTTTTATTTCTACATCATTTTAACTTTAATTCCGATTCTTTTTTTCGTTTTGCTTGAAATAGGTCTGCGCATTTTCAACTACGGGTATGATCTTTCTATGTGGACTCATGTTACAGAAAGCAAATTAGTTCTTAATCCCGAAGTCGCACGCCGTTATTTTACAACCATAAAAAATCTTCCTTCTTCAATCGAAGATATTTTTGATGCTGAGAAACAAGCAAATTCTTTTCGAGTTTTTGTACTTGGAGAAAGCAGCGCAGCCGGTTATCCATTCATGCCCACAGGTTCATTCTCTCGTTATATTCGCAAACGGCTCGAACTTGCTTATCCCAAAAATAAAATTGAAGTTATTAATATCTCACTTACCGCTGTTAACAGTTATACTATTAGAGATTTCATTCCGGAAGTGCTGGTTCAAAAACCGGATTTAATTCTTATCTACACCGGTCATAATGAATATTACGGTGCACTTGGTGTTGGGTCTCTTGAATCCTTCGGCAGCTCCCGATCAATAGTAAATTTTTATTTATCGCTGAATAAATTCAAAACCGTTCAACTATTAAAAGATTTTGTCCAATGGTTCACAAAACTTTTTTTCGGTGAACCGCCAAAGTCATCAGGCACCTTAATGTCCCGGATGGCAAAGCAGCAGTCTATCATATTCAATTCCGATGATTATAAAGCCGGTCTGGAACAATTCAAAGGAAATATGAAAGATGTAATTGAGATGGCAAAGAAAGATAATGTCCCAATTATTATCGGGACACTTGCAAGTAACTTGAAGGACCAAAAGCCTTTTATTTCTGCTAACAACAATTCCTATCCGCCTGCTATAAAAATATTTGAAGAAGCTAATACTGTTTATAGTTCCGGCAATTATAAATCAGCAGATTCGCTTTTCCGTCTCGCAAAAGATTTAGATGCTCTTCGCTTTAGAGCACCAAGTGAAATGAATAAAATAATCGAAAAGTTTGGTAATGATTATTCACTCGCCGTTGCGGATGTTGATTCAGCATTCAATGCTTCGAGCATACACAACATTGTTGGAGATAATTTGATGACCGACCATCTTCACCCTACATTGCATGGTTATCAACTGATGGGAAGAATATTTTTTGAAACTATGGTAAAAAGAAATTATTTGCCAAGTAGTTCTTCGCCGGTTATTCCTTTCAATGAACAGGACAGAACTACAATTATGCAATTTCCTTTTTCAAAAATAGATTCTTCTATTGCTCTATACAGAATTAAACTCTTAAAAAACGATTGGCCTTACATCGATCCTAAAAACAAAATTCCTACTGAAAATTTAATTATACCAAAAACTTATGAAGATACTCTGGCATTAAAACTAGTTAATGATGATATAACATGGATAGAGTGTCATCAAAAAGCAGCCGAGAAAAAATTGCGAGAAAAAGACATTGACGGTTTTCTTCAGCATATGGAAATTTTGATCTATCAATATCCGGTCATAACAGAGTATTACAAAATCATAGATGATTTTGCACTCGATCTTCTTAAAATAAAAGATTTTGAAAAAGCATATCGTGTTTTACAAAAGCGTTATCAGCTTCAGCCGAATGCTCTTTCTACAAAATGGCTCGGTACAATTGATTTGAATTCTTCAAGAATTCCTTCTGCAATTAAATATTTAGAAGAAAGCGTGCCATTAAATCCTTCCGATGTTCAAACAAAATATAATCTTGCAGGTGCATACGCATTAAATAAAGATTTCAGAAAAAGTTATGATATAATTCTGAAGGTCTTAAATAAGGATCCGCAGTATCCCGGTGCACAAGAATTATTGCGTCAGTTAAAAGGAATCTTACTGATAGAATAGTTAAATCCTGCGAAATCTTTTAAACGAAAAAACCCTGCTTACTCAGCAGGGTTCTTTCAATTTCCAATTTAGAAATCAATTACTTCATTAAGAGCATCTTCTTAGCAACATTAAAATTACCTGCACGAATATTATAAATGTAAACACCGCTGCTTAACTTAGAAGCATTGAAATCTACACTATAAGAACCTGCTTTCATGTCTTTGTTGAGAAGTGTTGCAACTTCCTGACCGAGTATATTATAAATCTTCAAGCTCACCAACTCATCGGATGGTAATGAGAATTTAATTGTTGTGCTTGGATTGAACGGGTTTGGATAATTCTGCTCAAGAGTGAATGTTGCAGGAATTCCTAAATCAAGGTCTTGAACATCACTTGTTAATCCTCTTGGTAAAAGTTCATACTGACCAGTTTTGATTTCAAGATCTGTCCATGTATCAGTAATTACCGTGTATGGCTGTGTAAATGCTTTTGCATACGGCTGAGGAATAAATCTAACTCTCCATGCCCAGTTTGAAAATCCGGCTGTTTCTTTAATCATTCCATCCGGTGCCGGTTTGCCAAATTCATAACAATAAACAAAACCGTTAAATGCCGGACCGGTTATTTGAACAGAGCCGCTAAAGAAATTTGTAGTTCCTTCTCTTGTCAGTTTAATACCTCTGTCTTGTCCTTCTTTCCAACCCATCTTAGCCGCCCATGCTGCTTGTCCATTGAAAATAAAAACGGTATCTGTAGCTGGATTAAATTTAGGATCTGTTCTTGTTGTCGCAGCAGTCATATCAATTCTGAAATTGGCTGTAACTTTAACTCCTGCCGGAATAATAAATGCGGGATAGATATCATTGAAGTAAGGTTTTGGGGTGATGTTCTGATTATTTTGACCAAGATATTTAATACTCCTATTACCGCCGCCCGTTGAAAATGGTCTTTCATAACCGGCATCTCCTCCAAGTGTTCCGGTTTGATTTTTTACTTGCAATCTAAACTTATAGAATAGATCAGAGTTAACTTCATATAGACTAAATGGAACATTTAGGAAATATGAGTTTGGTGAAATTGGATTTTGATTTAAATACGATTTGGTCGGATCGGAATCACCCCAGCTATTGAAGCTTCCGCGAATTCGAACTGAATCCAACGCAGGGAAATAAAGTCCGACTTGCTGCATAACGCTCATATCAACATCAAAGTTAACAGTGCCGTCTCTTAACGTAACGTTCGGATTGACGTTATTATAAAATCTTGCAACATCCTGGTTCCCGTCTCTTATCCAAGCTGTTTTGTTATCCCCGCTTTCCCAATTTGTTCCGCCGCTTTTAGTACCGTACAAGAATTTGTAGTTAATCAGTTGAGCAGATTTGATTACTTCTGTTTTTGTGTAGATAGAATCGCCGTCTGCATCGGTTAATTCAGTAGCAGTTGTATTCCATCCGTTAAAATCGCCGGCAGCATAAACTTTACCCGGTGTTGGCGTTTTAAGAAGATCTTTTTGTTTCAGCGGCAGACGCATATCTGCTTTGAATGTTACATTAGCATCAGCGCCGGACGGCATTGCTTCATTGTTGAAGAAGAGTACAGGTACAGTCATATCCGTTGAACCAACTACCACAGTACGGTTTCCAGTAGATTCATCTTTACCATCCCAACCCAGACCAATATTGAATTTGTATTCGTAAGTTTTATTGGCGTCTACCTGGATTGTTTTAGTGTAAATCGAATCTGTTCCCGGTCCTGTCATTTGCTTTTCAGTATTTGCCGGCGGTGTATTCAACCAGTTGTTAAATCCGCCTGGGACGGTAACGACATCCGTAGCTGGATTGAAATATTTTTTCTTTGCCTGAACTTTCATATTTACTTTGAAAGTAACATTTACTTTCTGAGCAAATGAATCGAGTGTCCAGGTACACAGAAGTAGAAGAGCAAAAAGTAGAGTGAGTTTTTTCATGGTGCCTCCATATGTTAGTTAATTAGTGCCACTATAATTATGAGTGGAATTTATCATTTTTTTACTCCAGTTCAAAAACTTAACATCACGCCAAAACTGTGCATATTGTCTAAATATTTCAACTGTTGGTAGGAATAATCTATTGCAATCTTAAAGAATTTCAATCCATCGTATTTTATTCCGGCACCAAGAGTCAAACCTTCTTGTGTATCTTTCAAGAATAATGTTTTGTATCCGCCTCTTATCGATACTAAATCGTTAAACAAGGATAATTCACCGCCAACATTTACCGATTGGTTATTATCGTTCGGGTGTGTAGCATCAATAGCAACTGTTAATCTGTGCTGATCCATAATTTGAAAATCTCTCGATATTCCAACTTGTAACCGCAAAGGTAATTCAAATTGATCTGTTGCATAGTATGCGTCTATTGTTGCATTGTTACCATTTCTCTGCGGATCGGGATCGTAGCGGATTAAAAGATCCTGCCCGTTCATCTGCATCTTAGTTCCGTAATTAGAAATACTGCTGGCAAAACGGATTCCATAAAATGGAGTTTTGAATATTGTTCCGATATCAAAACCAACTCCATCTGCTTTAGAATTGAAAATGCTTTCTCTTATATATTTAACATTTACACCAACTGCAAAATCATCGGTGATAAATCTTCCGTAAGAAAGTGCAAAAGCATAACTGCCTGCAGAGAATTTTTCTCCTGTTCCCTCAGGATAATATTCGGTCGTTACTTCCATTTCGCCAATATTCAAAGCAGTTACACTTATTCCGATATTACCTATTGAGCCTGCAGGAATAACAATGCCGATAAAGTTCACATTGATATCGGCAAACATTTTTGTGTAAGTAAATACTGTTTGAAATTCATTAATCGCTGCAACACCGGCAGGATTCCAATACATAGCTGTTGCATCATTTGCAATTGAGCTGAACGCTCCTCCCATTGCATTGGCTCTAGGACCAATTCCAACATTTAAAAATTTGGCAGCAGTCGTTCCGGTTTTTGTAACCTGTTGTGCAACAACAGGATTAAGAAGTGCTGCAGCCAATATCACTGTTAATATCCCGATAAATCGGGATCCCTTTGGGAATAATTTTTTATTTATCACGACTAACTCCTTAAATTTTTCGTTCACCAAGTTTCCTCAGAAAGATTACAATTATTTAATTACTGCAAATTTGCCAATCTTAACTCCGATTCCGGGTGCATCAACTTGAAATACATAAACTCCATAAGCAACATTCAGTTTATCTTTTGTGAGCATTTTCCATTCTGCAGAACCATCGTTCAATGGACTATCGTGTTCAATCACATCAATAAGTTCACCATTCACTGTAAAAATTCGTATTGTGCATTTACTTGGTAAATGAGTAAAATGCAGCGACCGTGGTCCGCGTCCGCTTGAGTAAGGATTTTTTAGTTCCCACTGAACAGAGGCAACATATGGATTTGGTACAACTTTTATTTTATCTAATTCTTCTTTGGCTTTATCAGCATCTATTTTTCCTTTAGTACTAACAAATCTGAATTTATCAGATGATAAAAATGGTTTTTTCAGTTTAATATCAATCTTATCACCCGATTTCGGTATTCGAGTTCCTAAGGTAGTATTTGGTGCATCAATCAGATAAAACCACCATGTATAAACCAGATTATTATTTTTATCCGGTTCTAATAAAATTATTCTATCTCTAAAACCTTGATCATTACTAGAAAGAATTCCATCATTTCCGTCAACCTCTACAAAACCAAAATCTAAATACTTTTGTGTGCTCGCGTTGTACACCTTGAAGTTTACAGGAATGGCTGGAAATGTTAGACCTGAAAGAGTAATGGCTTTAGAAGTGCCGAATCCGGAGTTACCAAATTCAATTCTGTAATCGTTAGGTCTTTCTTCTCCTTTAAGTCCGCCGGGCCAAACAAATTTTTCAAATCTGTAATCAACAATTTTAGGATCGTTCCAAACAGATGAAGCTTTATCTAATTCTACACGAGATTCATTTGTAAATTTTAACCGGAATCCATCTATCAGCGGTTGTTCATAACTTGCCGCAATATTTTTACTCTTATTAATTAAGATCACATTCGCAGTAGAATCTTTAAGAGTATAATTTTTGGTGGTTAGTGTATCCGGCTGACCTGATTTCTTAGATATTTTTACTGTGTCTTCAAAAGTAATATTGTAAACATGCCCTTCTTTAATCTTATTTATATCAACAATATTGTAGGAAACTTTTCCGGAAGTTGAACCCTGAACAAGTTGAATTTGACCGAGCGTTGGTGGAATATAACCAGCGGCTGGAGCTTCAGGTTTTATTCTCACAACATTTGAACCAAGCTTCACACTGCCGTCCGCTTGTAGAGATATTCTAATCGGTGACTCCGATGGAATAATTTCTCCGGCAGGATAACCGAAATCAAACGCTGTGAGTGCGTAATAGTATGTAAAACCATTTTGAACTGTTGTATCTACAAATGAATGTTGAAGACCTGAATCTGTTCCCATATAATATTTAATACCATCCAAATCAACCGGGAAGAAACCTTTAATACCGTCTTTCAAGTCAAAAATCTTTAGAGGTGTTTTAAATTGTTTATTGCCATAAGCATTAGTAATGTTCAGCGCATCAAGGAATGCAGGATCCGATGCGCGGTAAATTCTGTAACCTTCAAAATCTTTTCCGTTTCCTCCGATTGCATCAATGTAACTATCAAATGATGATTCGGCAATTTCATCCCAATACAATGTAACTCTATTATTACCGGGAATTGCGGTTAGAGCTGGAGTGAGCGGTGCATTTGCAAATCGGTAATCGTTATTATAAGTCTCTTGCGCTCTAACTCTTTTTCTAAGAATTTCATTTTTTCTAAATGTTCCGTTAGGATCGGGCACTGGTCCGTTTGAAAACAGAACGGCAATCGAAATCGGTTCTGTCTGCCCGGACTTTAACGGGAATAGTCCGGAAGAAACAAATAGATCATATTCACCGGCAACAACAAGTGCAGGATCATAAAATTTTCCGGGAATCATAAAATCACCCCAAATTTGCGCGTCGCTATTGAGATTCAATCCGCCAGCAGGAACATAAGCTGCATTAGTAATACCTATTTGATCTGTTTCTGAAACGTCTGTTACATCAACTTTAGGTTCACCCGGTAATCCGAAACGAGCACCGGATGTTGGTTTGCCATCGCCTTCACCGGGGTCTCCGGTATCCGGAACTCCATCCAACCCAACATCATCACGTAAAGGATTCCAATCGTAATCATTATCAATTCCATCATTTCTTGCTTCATCAATCATAACATCAATACCGTCATCAATACCTTCATCAATGGCACCGTTGTTATCGTTGTCTATTCCGTCTGCATATTTTTTACCTAAAGTTGAAGCAACCACATTATATAAAATCACTTTGCTATTAACTTTATATCTATAGTATGGTGCGTCTGTAGCGGCTTGATTTATCATTGCTTGAGTAATTACAGGGTTATCAGGTTCTCCATCGCCGTCATTATCAATTCTATCCTTAAATGCAAAACCAATTTTGTCCGATGTAACATTTATCAAATGAACTTTACCATTTTGAAATGCATCAAGCGGCGGCCATAATTTCCATTTGTTGATAGTCGGATTTGCATTTGCTACATCGACCATTGCTTGTGTAACAAGTGGACTATTTTTTTCGACTTTGAATTTCGGATGAACTGAAGTAAAAATTGAAGAAACCGGTTCAGCAATTCCATTAGCATATGAAACACCTCTCTGAATTCCGAATGGAACGTGAGTTGTGTTTTCATCAATTAATCCGTTTCCATTATCATCAATCTGATTATCGGCAATTTCGCCTACAAGCATGCTTTGTGAAATGATCGGTCCGTTTTCCGGACTGTCACCATCATTATCAATTCTATCAACTGCGTTGCCGGGAGTTTCTAAAAAAGATACTCCAACCATTCCAACAGGATCACTTCCAAAATTTGGTGCTTTATGATCTGCATCTCGGCTCCATGCCATATCTTCTATCAAATCAAATTCAGAAATATCATCTTGAGAGTCACCATCTCCACCGACGAAGTCTGCATACCAAAGAGTGACAGCAACTTTATTGATGTCTTTTGTTCCATCATTCTTAATATAATGAAGGAAATAAATTGCATCTTCTACAAGCACTTGAGACCATGCAAGAGCTCTTACATCCATTAGAATTCCCATCCCTTTTCTGGAAATATCCGTACTGTCCGGGAAATAATTTGTATAACGATCATATTTATCATCAGAAGCGCGGTAAAACATTTCTTGATCTGCATTGAAAATATTTTTTCCGAAATAACCGTTCCAGGAACCTCTCCATCCCGGATCAATTTGATCGCTCATCCTATCAGGCCAAAGTGCAGGCCAAGTATCGGGATCAACACTTGTTGCTAATTGGTTTTCTCCTGTTTTAGTGTTTTGCCTGCTGTATCCGGGTGTAGGTTCAAAGTTCCAAGTCTTGCCTTGCGGCGACTGCCGGTAATTATAAACATCAACTATATGTTGTATATTTCCTTTTGTATCAGTTACTTCACCGCCGACGAAAATTCCGAGCATCGCTAAATAAACGTGCCCTGTATTTTTGGGCCATTCATAAGGTGTTTGAACTGATATGGGGAATTGTCCCCCTTCGCGACCGGACATACCAAAGTTGAAAACAGTTGCACGGACTTGATTTCCTTCCATTTGTCCTTTTGCTCTTTTAGTAGCATCGCCTCTTTCTTTACCGGGCTTATACTGAGCATCAACATTGGCTGATACCATTAACGTGATCGCGAATATCAAAATAATTTTTAACGATCTAGCCATTTATTTATTTCTCCTATTATTAATCTTTTTCAAACTTGCCGGTTGTTTTAAAAATTAAACTCAAAACCAAATTGAACTAAGCGCGGTTCGCCGTAATTCCATGGATATCTTAAATATTCCTGCACTGTATTTGGTCTCTTAGCATCGTAACCAATATTTTTCCCTTCTGTTGTGTAATCCGGTTTTCCGGTGTCTCCAAATACGTTAACTACAATTCTACTATCTAACAAGTTATATACACTCAAGAAAGTTGTTACATCAAACCCAAACATTTTGAATGTCTTATGTAATTTTAAATCAACATTTAATTGAGCAGGTCTTGATCTGCTGTTCCTTTGCAGACCTGATGTAATTCCTCTATCTGCGGTATACTGAGTAATTGATGGTGTATACGGAAGCCCTGTACCATAACGAGCAAGTGCACTAATGCCCCAATCAACATCGCCTATAAATACAGAGAGATTAAGAAGATGTCTTTGATCCCAATCAAGAGGAATCAAATATAATGTTGGTTCATTATTTCCAAGCTGTGCAAAAAATTCATCTTCAGGATTTGAGTTGCTGCCTTCGGCAACTTGATATGTATAGTTTAGATCTATAGAATAGTGATTACTAAATCTCTTGTTAAGGTTTAATGTAATGCCTTTTACGTTCGAGTAATCTTTATTAATAAATCTTGAGTAGGTAACTAAATTACGAGTTGATATTAGCGGTCCGGCAGTTATCCAATTTCTAATATCCCGGTAAAATCCTGTAACATCCAAAGTAAAATTATCAAAGAATTCTTGTTTGAATCCAATTTCATACATAATAGTTTTTTGCGGTTCAAGATTAGGATTACCATAAGGACCATATCCGCTTCCGGTATTAGGAACAAGGTAAGGTCCTCTATTAAACAGATATGAAAAAGTTGGAATTTGTAAAAATTGACCGTATGAAAAATGTAAGACTCCTTTTTCGCTAATTGGATAAGCTATACCAAAACGCGGACCAAGCGACCACTTAGGAGTTGAATTTTTGTAAAAGTAAGATTCTCTTTCGGCAAGAGATAATTTTTCCAATTCCGATCTCAATGGAAGATTTATATTGGGGTCTGTTGGATCTACAAGAACTTTTCCTTTTGCATCAAAGTAATCTAATCTTAGACCAATGTTAATGATAACATTATTAAATTCAATTTTATCCTGAAGATATACTGAAAATTCAATCGGCTCACTTTTATATTTTGTTCTGTTTGGCGTTCCTTCTTCAGGAATTGAAGGAACAAATGGTTCAACCGGAATATTATTGATACGAAGAGGTTCAAGATTATAATCGTCGAATTTTAGATTGTGCTTTCTGCCTTCAATACCAAATTTTACTAAATGATTTTCTGTAACCTGACTAGTAAAATCAATTTTTCCAATTAATGTGTTAGTCTCTCTAAAAAATCTATGAAGATTTGTACCCTTAGTTGTAAATGCATAGCCAATTGTTCTTAAAGAATCGGGATGAACATATCGTGAGTCGAGAGGATTCTCATATAAATATTCGTTAAAATCCTTAAAGAAGTTGGAAAGTTTAATAGTATAAAATGATTTATTAGAGATTGTGTGAGTCATTGTAAAGGTAGCATTATAGCTGTTGGAAAATTTCTTCACACTACCGTCGGGATTCCATTTATAAAAATGTTCATAGTCTTGGAAATTTTCTTTTGAATAAAGAATTTCTGCGTTGAACTTAAAAGACGAAGATGCTGAAAAACTTAAGTTAGCCTGACCGAGCCAACGCTTACTCCAGTTCATAGCTACTAGGGATCCATCACTTTTTTCACCGGTAGTTAAGTAATTTCTATATCCATATAAATAACCGTCATCATAAACATATCTACCGTTCAGGAATAAAGTTAATTTATCATTTGTCCCGGGTATTGGTCCGCTTAAACTTCCCTGGAAATTATAATTTGTCAAAGGATTGATTTTATCAATCCCGACAAAATAATCTTTAAAGTTACTTACATAGTCGCTGCTGTATACTTTGAAATTTCCTTTAAATGAGCGGCCTCCCTCTTTAGTTACTGTGTTTACAATACCTGAAAGAGCTTGTCCGTACTCGGCATTAAAAGTACCACTAATAACTTGAAGCTCCTGAACACTGGAATTATCAATATCAAGACCACGGCTATTATCATATGCATCGGTAATTGATATACCATTAACCCAATAAGCAATTTCGGAAGAACGACCGCCGCGAATGTGGAAGCCGCCGCCGGCATCTCTTGTAACGCCGCTCTGCAGTTGAAGAACATCGTTTAATTCAGCAACAGGTAAATTTTTAATTTCGTCCGCGGTTACACGGGCTTGGCTTGAAGTGATATCTTTTTGAACTTTACTTACATTACCTTGAACAACGATTGCCTGCATTTCTACGGCAATATCAACTAGTGCTGCATCCTGCGTTGTAGTTAAGTCAATTGAAATTTGAACATTTTGAACAATTACTGCTTGATAACCAACATACTGATATTTAACATTATACTTTCCTGGCTGAATATTAAGTATTGTATACTTTCCATCCAGATCCGTTTGAGCTCCTATAAACGTACCTTCCAAAACAACATTAACAAAGGGAAGGCCCTCGCCTGTTTTTTTATCGGTTACTTTTCCCGTGAGTTTTCCGGTAGTTCCGCCAAAAATAATTGCGGGAAAAAAGAAACCCAATAAAAGTAGAACAGTAAAAGCTTTTTTCATGGTGCCTCCATTTAACGCTATAGATTTGCAATAAGAACAAAATATTTTTTTAATTATTTATTACAACACTTCCTAATAAATCTTCATTCACTTTAATCTGTACTTTAGAGTTAAGCTTGTCAATATATTCTTGCATTATAAATTTTGATTTTTCTTTATTTAATAAACGAACAACATCATTTTTTACTTGGTCATATTTTTTTATCTCACCAGATTTCTTCCCCAATATTTTAAATATTCCATAATAATCTTCTATCTGTAGAGGACCAATTAATTTACCTATTTCCGTTTTCCACAAAGTATCTTTGAGCAATCCATATTTTGAGACTTCGGCGAAACCCATTTCGCCTTTATTTATTGACGACCAATCTCTAATTGAATACTTTTTAGCAAGTAACCCGAAGTCCGTTCCATTTTTTAACTGAGCAAGTAAACTATCAGCCAAAGTTTTCCGTTTTAGTATTATCTCTTGTATGTTCATTTCATCAGGAGATTTAAAGTATTGAGTATTATCAGTATAGAATTTATAAGTAACACTATCAGGAAATGTAGTTTTAACTGCTATTTCTTTACGTTTATATTTTAAGAAGACATTGATATTATACTTTGAAATTGTATTGTTTACTTCCTTTCGTTTATCATATCCTTTTTTTATAGCAATTTGATATAAAATATCTTGTAAAATAATTCCTTTGATAATGGTTTTTAATCCTTCCAAAGAAGAAATTTTCTCTCGGTGATAAACAGGAATATTATCAATCCTTTGTTCAAGCTCGATTTGTTTGTAGGACTTATTTTCATATTTTACACATATAGCAGATGAGGTTTGTATTTTACTGTTTTCAGTAGAATACTGAGTTGAATATGATAAATTATTGAAAATATTGCCAAGAATTTTTTCGTCGAACCATACCTTATTTGAGATAAACAGTTTGTTTATATATTCAATTTCGGCAGCTCTCTTTTTTCTCATCCTAACTACTTTTTCCATATGCTTTTTTTTCTTCAGAAATTCAGTTTCTGTTAACAATGGATGAGGTTTTCGATCTTCTAATTTAATAATATTATAACCGTTTTTAGTTTTTACCGGTTTTGATACTTCTCCTATATTTAATGCATATGCAGCATCTTCAAATGCAGGATCCATATCGCCCCAAGAAAAGTACCCAAGATAACCGCCATTATTCTGAAGAGTTGTATCAGTGAATATTTGCTTAGCTAATATCTTGAAATCAGAACCGTTTTGTAAAAACTTATAAAGGTTATTAGCTTCTTCTTCTGTACTTGCAAATAAATGCCGAACGGAAATCTTCTCGTTTGATTTATAATACGAATCTCTAACTTCTTTATCGGTAGCCGTTAACTTTGCATAAATTTCCTGGTCTTTAAGATATGCTAATATAGTTTGTTTTTTATCCCAGTTTAATTCTTTCTGATATTCTGGATCTGAAAATATTTTTTGATTATCATCTATATTATAAAGCAAGTATTCGTTAATCATGTTATTTAGAATGGAGCGGCGTGTAACTATATTATCTTTTGTCCCTGAAGAAAAAAGATATTCGCTATAACGATCTACAAAGTTTTTAACAAAGATTTTATGTGTGCCAATTTCAGAGATTATTGAATTAGGTAACGCTAACTGTTGGGAGTGGAGTGATTGGCTGTAAAAAAATAAAATAAAATAAATAAATATAGAGACAGTCTTATACTGTGATACCATTTTTTGTTTTACAACAATAAAACTTCTGGGCTTATAAAATTAACCCAGGTTGTTATCTTCTGAATCGAACTTTCGATTCAAACCACATTTATAATTTACTAATTTCAATTACAAAAAATCAATTTATTTTGAGAATAATGATCTAATATATGTATGCTCTTTTTTAATAGTCTAAGGTTATATGCTAAAATAAAAATCCAATCTTTGTTTAGGATTTCTTAAATTTATAGAAAAGATAAAATGAAAATCAAAAAGGTAAATAATGGAAAATAAAATTTATATCGGTGATAGTTTTGAAGTGTTAAATAAACTTCCTTCAAATTTTTTTCAATTAATGGTTACTTCACCACCGTATTGGAATGTTAGAGACTATGGGCATAAAGAACAAATTGGCTTTTATGATACATTGGATGAATATTTAGTTAAATTAAACCGGATTTGGGAAGAAGTCGTAAGGACTTTATTGCCAGATGGAAAAATAGCTTTGAATATTGCTAACGTTTACTACAATGAATCTGATGAAAAGCGAAAGACTACAGCAAATATATCCATGTTGCTTTGGCAACAATTAAATAATATTGAAGAATTGAGATTTATGGGGACAATTTATTGGCAAAAAACGACTTCCAGAGATGGTTCGGTTTTATTTGGGAGTTATCCGTACCCAACTAATTTTATGATTTCAAATGCTGTAGAGCCAATACATATTTTTAGAAAGGTTGGTATTAGAAATGTATCTAAAGAAATAAAAGAAAAATCGAAAGTTAGTTTGGAAGAATTCAGAAAATTTCGTGATGCCATTTGGAATGACATAAATGGAGTAGAAGATAAACACAGCGCCGCCTATCCACTTGAACTACCAAAAAGATTAATACAAATGTTTAGTTATTGGAACGATTGGATTTTAGACCCATTCTTAGGTAGTGGAACAACAATGAAAGCTGCCAATGAATTAGGAAGAAATTGTATCGGAATAGAATTAAACGAAGACTTTTTAGAAAGGATTAAGGAAAAAGTTAATATTAATCAAAATGAAATTTTTCAAGAAAACAAATTCGATATAATAACGGAAAGTAAATGAAAAGAAATCTTGTAAATTTAGGCTCTATTACAGCAAAAAGTGGTTTTGAAAATGAAGATGACGTAATAAATAAATTTAATGACTGGAAAAATGATGATGATGCAAAAGAATGGTTAAAAGCAATGCATTATGAAATCGATGAAATAGAATCTGTTATTGCGGTTAAAGTTCCTGGCCATCATAAAGCTGATGTTCAAGTTCAAGTTACAATTGTATTTAATAAAGCTATTGGCATCGAAAATATTTCGTTAAAACTCGCCTCAACTAAAACTGGTTTTAATCAGATTGATAAAAGAGAAATTGACAAATATGTTGAAATGTGGAATATACCCACAGATATAGTAGGTGCATTAAAGTTATTTACTGGTAAAACCAAACCGCCTACTAATAAAAAATTGAAAGATCCACGGAGAATGTTATTAACAGAAATGCCAGAAAAATTACAGAATAGAGTTGTTGATTTTTTTTCGAAAAATAAAATTTTGATTATATCTGATTTGTTAAAAGGTAATGATAAATATTCAGCAAATTGGTTTATGGTTGTTTGGAAAATATCTAATGAAAATCCTAAATGGATTATAAAGGATATTAATTTTGTATTGAATTTTTATGGAAATGGTGAAGTAAGGATAACAAAGCAAGGCAGTTTGTGTATTGGTAAAATTGGAATGCAAAGAAAAGGTGGAGATGGTGGTCGTCCTTCCTCTCAAATGTTACAATTCAAAATTAATCCGCTAGAACTCTTTAATAATTGTGTTTAATGCCATTGTTTAAGAAAAATCGTTCAGATATTACGGTATAATAAATATCTAATAAATTACTATACTATCTCTTATTCGAGTATTTATGTATGTTAAGACGTAAATTTGCCTTTATTTACAATGAGATTTGTTTGAAATAAAAAATATACTATGAAACCAAAAGACGTAACATTAAGCGATATAGCACAAAAACTGGGTGTATCTATAATTACTGTTTCAAAAGCGTTACGCGGACATCCTGATATATCTAGTCATACTGCCGAGATTATCAAAAAAGCAGCTATAGAATTAGGGTATTCTCCCAATTTTATGGCAAGAAATCTTGCATCAAGAAAGTCAAACACGATAGGTGTTGTACTTCCTGAAATAGCGCATCATTTTTTTAGCTCTATTATTGATCATATTTATATTTATGCGACTTTAAACAACTATCAAATTTTCCTTACCGTTTCACAAGAAAATTCTGAATTGCAGAAAAAACAAATCCAGACTCTTCTTTCGATGAGAGTTGATGGAATAATTATTTCAATATCTCAGGACACATCAAATTTTGAAGTTTTTGAAACTGCAAGAAATAGACAGATCCCACTCGTTTTTATGGATCGTATTCCGGATTTAATTAATTGCAATACTGTCACTGTAGATGATCATGGTGGTGCTTATAAAGCGATTGATCACGCCATAAAACTTGGATATAAGAAGATCGCACATTTTGCCGGTTACTCTAATATTAATATCGGACGTGAACGAATGCTCGGTTTTAAGCAGGCTATGAGTGATTATGGTTTGGAAATTAATCAAGATTGGATCTTAGAAGGAGATTTCGGAGAAAAAAGCGGTTACGATTCTTTTATGAAATTATACCACGAAAAAAATCTACCCGATTTAATTCTTGCTGTCACATATCCCGTTGCAATCGGTATATATATGGCTGCTAAGGAAGTTGGAATGAATATTCCAAATGATATTGACTTGATCTGTTTCGGAAATTCTCAAGAGCAGAATTTTTTATCTCCTCCATTAAGTTGTGTAAATCAACCGACAGAACAGTTAGCAGCAAAGTCTATGGAAGTATTAATAGAGAATATTATTAAGAAAGAAAAATTTATCCACAAGCAAATAGTTGTAGATACCGATTTAATTTTGCGCGGCACTTGTATTAAATGTAATCGCCCTTGAATCGAATATCACTATTTTTCTCCAACTAAACTATTTTTATTCTTAAATGAATCTTGAAGAGAAAGCAAAAAAGCATATTCAGAATCTAAAAAAATTAGTTAGCAACACTAATTTGTCCACCGATGAGATCATCTTAAAACAATATAATTACGAGTTCAATGCCGTCTACAACAAAAGTACAGTTAAAGTTCTAGTCTTCTTTGGCAAAAAAGGTGTTAAGACTATTATTCAAGGTGATGAAAAATCTGATCTCTGCAAAAAAGTGAAAGACATTATCTCTGATGAATTAATGTTAGAACTGGTTGATCCGGAATTAAAAGAACCGGAAGAATATATCGGAACGGATGAATGCGGCAAGGGAGATTTTTTTGGTCCTTTAGTAGTTGCCGCTGTTTTTGTTAACTCTGATACAAAAAAAAATCTTCTGCGTGTTGGAGTTAAAGACAGCAAAGATTTAAGTGATTACCAAATAAATCTTCTTGCAAAGGAAATAAAAAAAATAGTCGGAGATAATTTTACAGTTGTAAGCATAAATCCTAAAAAGTATAATGAAGTCTATGAACGATTCGGAAATTTGAACAGTTTATTGAACTGGGCACACTCAAAAGCATTAAGCAACTTATTCGATAAGGTTGATTGCAAAACAGTTATAACTGATAAATTCAGCAATAAGGATTTGGATATCAGTTCTTTATCAAAACATTCGGATGTGGAATTCATTCAAGAAACAAAGGCAGAGAGATATGTTGGTGTTGCTGCTGCATCTATTATAGCTAGAGAAAGTTTTCTAGATTGGTTTGAAAATAAAGAGCGAATCGGATTGAATTTACCTAAAGGTTCTTCAATTGAAACTGAAGTTTTCGCCAAGAAACTATTAAATAGTATTGGCAAAGAAAAATTAAGTGAACTGGCTAAATTACACTTCAAGACGTACAAAAAAATAAAATCTAATCGGTAAATATTTCATTTCACATAAATAAATTTACACAGCAGATTTTTTAATACTCAAGGAAGTTTGAAGTGGCGAAATCAAAAATTAAACGTATTGGAATTTTAACCGGTGGTGGCGATTGTCCCGGATTAAATGCCGTTATCAGAGGAGTAACAAAACCCGCTCACGATTACGGATTAAAAGTTTACGGAATTCTCGATGGATTCGAAGGACTTGTAGAAGGAAGAATGCTGGAATTATATAACAAAGATGTATCAGGAATACTTGCAACCGGTGGTACTATTCTTGGTTCTTCTAACAAAGGAGATCCATTTCATTGGCCCGAGGAAATTGACGGTAAAATAAAAATCGTTGATCGCTCAAAAGATGCATTGAATAATTATCGCTCGTGGAATCTTGACGCATTAATTGTAATCGGCGGCGACGGAACAATGCACATAACACACCAACTTAGCAAGATGGGAATAAATGTAGTTGGCGTTCCTAAAACAATTGATAATGATCTTGAAGCAACAGATCAAACATTCGGTCATGATTCTGCAGTATATGTTGTATCGGAAGCGCTTGATCGTTTACATACAACTGCTTCTGCACATCACAGAGTTATGATAATCGAAGTTATGGGAAGATATGCAGGCTGGATTGCTCTTAACGGCGGAATTGCTGGAGGTGCAGATATAATTCTAATCCCGGAAATTCCTTTCGATTGGAATGTTATTTATGATAAGGTTCTACATCGTAATACAATTGGAAAAAGATTTAGTCTTGTTTGTGTTGCTGAAGGCGCCAAACCCAAAAAAGGCAGATTAATTATTAAAGGAATAGATATTAAACGAACAGATCCAATCCAACTCGGAGGTATTGGTGAGTATGTTGCTAAGATGATCTCAAAGAATACAGGATTGGAAACAAGATTTACAGTATTAGGTCATCTACAAAGAGGCGGCAGCCCAACTCCTTTTGATAGAATTTTATCAACAAAGTTCGGAACAAATGCAATACAACTTGTGATTAAGAGACAATTTGGAAGAATGGTTGCTCTTAAAGGTTCTGAAATCACAAGTGTTAGAATAATAGATGCGATTTCACATCAGAAGCTAGTTAAGCGGAAAGATCAAGCAGTATTAGCTGCAAGTGCTGTTGGAGTTAGTTTTGGCACTGAAAATTTATAGACTTTGTTGCTTTGGATAAGTTTTAATGCTTATTTTTGCTCGTTAGTTAATAACATGTTCTTTTCGGGGTCGTAGTTCAGTTGGTTAGAACGCCTGCCTGTCACGCAGGAGGTCGCGAGTTCGAGTCTCGTCGGCCCCGCAACTCTGAGCATCATTTTATTTAGCGATTCGAAAAATCGATAAAAGAAATCCTCAATTAACTCATTTTTCTAATATCAATTTTTATCACCGTAAACATCATTACTCCTTTAAAGTTATTTTGAGCGGCGTTCAAATCGATTACTTAACATCTTCTCAGGGAAAAAAAATAATATCATAAAGGAGTAGTAATGAATATCTATGTAGGTAATTTATCACAGCAAGCAAGTGATCAAGATCTAGAAGAACTTTTCAAAGAGTTCGGCGCTGTTACAAGCGTTAAAATAATTCGAGATATGTTCACTGGCGAATCCAAGGGTTTTGCATTTGTTGAAATGAATGACAAAACTGCAGGAACAAAAGCAATTGAAGCTCTTAACACCAAAGAGCTTAAAGGTAAAAAAATTGTTGTTAACGAAGCTCGCCCTAAAACCGATAATAGACGCGGCGGCGGTGGTGGAAACCGTGGCGGTGGTGGCGGAAATCGTGGCGGCGGAAGCGGTGGCGGCGGAAGACGCTGGTAATCTTTTCTTTAATTTCTGATTATCATATATTAATCATGCCGTTAAGGCAATATTAATAAATAATTATAGAGGGAAGATATTCCCACTACTTGCATCCCGAAGTATTTAAACATATTTCGGGATTTTTATTTTAAGGAGATAACAATAAATATTTTTCCGTTAGCCGCGGAATAATAACTCAACTCAAACGGTACAATAATATTTTGTACAGCTTTTTATTTATGATTCTTCTTTCTTCGGCGTCCATTCTTTTAGAAAATTCATGATCTTATCGTCATCATAGGATTTTTCTGATCTCTTGAAGATATTCTTTCTTTGTCAAAATGTTCATAGATAACCTCACTATTTTCGGTTACCTATATTATGGCGCAACGACCTTTTTCTTATTCTCCTTCGGTTACCTTCTTTATGGCGTTATACGTAAGAATTAATTACTTCAATTTTATATGAAGTTCGGTCAATTGCTTATCATCAACATGTGAAGGTGAATCATCCATTAATGAAATACCACTAGAAGTTTTTGGAAATGCAATAACATCTCTTATTGATGATACACCGGCAAATAGCATTGCTAATCTATCAAAACCAAATGCAATTCCTCCATGCGGAGGAGCGCCAAATTTAAACGCATTCATTAAAAATCCAAATTTTTCATTTGCTTCTTCTTCCCCTATTCCTAAAGCATCAAACATTTTAGATTGTAATTTAGAATCATGAATACGAATACTTCCCCCGGCAATTTCATTACCGTTTAGAACTAAATCATAAGCACGAGCTTTTACTTTAGCAGGATCAGTTTCCATTAAAGACAGATCCTCTAATCTTGGAGAAGTGAAAGGATGATGCATAGCATAAAATCGTTTTGTCTCTTCATCCCACTCAAATAACGGAAATTCTGTAACCCAGAGAAGCGATGGTTTAGAATCCGGTTTGATTAATTCCATTCTTTTTGCCATTTCAAGACGAAGAGCGCCCATGATCGAAAGCGTTTTTATTTTCTGTCCGGTTAAGATGAAAAGTAAATCTCCCGGTGCTGCATTCATTTTCTTAATAATATTTTGTTTTTCATCATCGGATAAAAATTTTGCTATTGGCGCTTCCAGGTCATTTTCTTTTACTCTCATCCAAATCAATCCGCCTGCACCAAGTTTTTTTACAAAATCCGTAATTACATCAAGTTGATTGCGTGTATAATCGCCGCAATTCTTTGCTAGTAATCCTGTAACAATACCGTTGTTAGTAACAGAATCTTTGAAGACTCTAAAATCAGAGTTTTTGAATACATCATTCAGAGTAATCATTTCAAGATTGAAACGGAGATCCGGCTTATCGCTTCCGTATTTTTCCATTGCATTATCATAACTCAAACGCGGAAGAGGCAAAGTAATTTCATAATTAAGAATTTTCTTAAAAAATTCTTTCATCAATCCTTCTACAATCTCAAAAACATCTTCTACATCCACAAAAGACATTTCAACATCTATCTGTGTAAATTCATATTGACGGTCTGCTCTTAAATCTTCATCGCGAAAACATTTTACAATTTGAAAATATCGGTCAAGTCCGGCAACCATTAAGATTTGCTTATAAGTTTGCGGTGACTGTGGTAATGCGTAAAATTTTCCTTTATGCATTCTGCTTGGAACTAAAAAATCACGCGCACCTTCAGGAGTACTTTTCATTAACACCGGAGTTTCAACTTCAACAAATCCGTTTTCATCAAAATATTTTCTTGTTATTTGATACATCTTATGGCGAAGCAGAAGATTTTTTTGCATTTCGTTTCGTCGCAGATCCAAAAAACGGTACTTCAACCGGAGATCTTCGTGTACATCAATCATATCCTCAATTGGAAATGGAGGAGTTTCTGAATGATTAAGAATAATAAGTTTATCTACCATAACATCTATTTGCCCGGTTGGTAATGCCGGGTTCTCTGTTCCTTCAGGGCGTTTTCTGACTATTCCTTCTATAGATATTACATATTCACTTCTTAATTTTTTACCGTGTTCGTGTTCGTTGGAATTATAGGAAGGTTCAAAAACAATTTGCGTAATTCCGTGGCGGTCTCGCATCTCGATAAAAATTACACCGCCTAAATCGCGCCGAACTGCTACCCACCCGTTCAAAACTACATTTTGACCAATATTACTATCTCTTAGTTCTCCGCATGTATGTGTTCTTCTTTTGAAATTCATAAACCTTTTATAACTCCGTGATAAAATTTAGGGGCAAAGATAAACATTTAAGAAAGGGTATTCAAATTAGGGATCAGGCACGGTTTCTTAGAACGAGTTGAATTATATTTACAAGTAATTAATTCTTGAATAACAAAATGAAGATCGTTGTTGATGAAAATATTCCTCAAGCCCGCGAAGCGTTTGACAGTTTAGGAGAATTAATATTTTCAAGCGGACGAAAAATCTCAAATGAGCTTTTAACTGATGTTGATGTCTTACTAGTTCGTTCAATCACTAATGTTGATGAAAAATTATTGACCGGTACAAATGTAAAATTTGTTGCCACCGCAACAGCCGGCACAGATCATATTGATAAAAAATATCTAATTAGGAATAAAATAACCTTTGCCGATGCAGCTGGCTGCAATTCTTTTTCGGTTGCTGAATATTTGATTGCTGCTTTATCTAATATTTTCTCGAATAATAATTTTTCTTTTAATGGAAAAAGTTTTGGCGCTGTTGGAATTGGTAATGTAGGAAGCAAGGTGGTTCGCTTTGCAAAATCACTCGGCTTTAACGTACTGCAAAACGATCCGCCCCTGGAAAGAAAATTGGGTGTCAAAGATTTTGTACCTCTTGAAGATATTCTTCAATGCGATATTATTTCCTTTCATGTCCCTCTAAATTATTCCGGTGTTGATAAAACATTTCATTTACTGAATGAAGAAAATTTTAATCTAATAAAAAGCGGAACAATTTTAATTAACACGGCGCGCGGTGAAGTTGTTGATAACAAAGCTTTGAAAAAAAGATTACAAAACAAAAATGATCTAATTACAGTTCTAGATGTATGGGAGAATGAACCAAATATTGATTTTGAATTACTAGAAAAAGTAAATCTTTGTTCGGCGCATATTGCGGGTTATTCGCTTGAAGGGAAAGTAAACGGAACTGAAATAATTTATAATAAACTTTGTGACTTCTTGGGCATTGCCCCGATTTGGAAAGCAGAATATCCATTAATTACAAACCCCGTCATTACTATTGATCATAATTCAACAATAGAAAAACTTTTAGATATAATCATCAAACAAATTTATTCTATTGAACAAGATGATAACTTATTGCGCAACGGAATCAATTTAGCGGGGGATTTAAGATCAAAATATTTTGATGAGATTCGCAAAAATTATCATGTTCGGCGCGAGTTTAATAATTATACAGTCAAATTAACTTTTTCAGCTGCCGAATTAAAAAAGAAATTAGAAGCACTTCGTTTTAAGGTTATTGATAGTTAGTCTCATGCGTTGCCTAAAGGAAGAGGAGTCATTTTGTTTCTTCGTATTACCAAATAAGCTATCGAACAAGGCATTACGCTTTTTATTTATGATTTTTCTTTCCTGGGCGCCCATTCTTTTAAGAAATTCATAATCTTTTCCGCATCATAAGATTTTTCTTCTTCTAACTCGCCAGTATTTTTAGAGAACAACAACGTTCCCTCCTTTTCTAAAATAAATATGTGAGGATAGCCGGCAACTTTGGGATATTGTACAAGAAATTTTTCGTTCTTGTTTTCCAGACTCCAATTTACTTTGAGCACCACAAAATTATCATGCATAAAATTCTTGAGTTCCGGGTGTGCATCTAAAAATCCGTCTAACCGATGACACCAAATGCACCATTCCCCTCCAACGTCAAGCAAAATTCTTTTATTAGTTTTTTGTGCATCCACAACAACTTCTTTTAAGTCTTTGAATGGATCTCTTGCCGGATCGAATTTTGGGGTTGTACTTTCTGATTTATCTTGAGCTATTAAATTTGTTGTAAGAATAACAATTAACGCAAGAACAATAAATGATATTCTCTTCATATTCTCCTCTAATTTCTTAATCTAAAATTAATTTGAACATTATTATTGTTAAGTTGGTTATAATAAAAATAATGTTATTTTAATTAAGGGTAGTTCCAAAAACTATCTTTTGTAAAAATTTAACGCAGAGAACGCAAAGAATACGCAAAGTCCGCAGAGAATATTGAAGTTTTTAGAACCACCCTTAATAGAAACATGCTGTACAAATCATCAATCACAACTTTATTGTTGATATTTTTTTGTTTAGATTAATTTTGTAGAACATCATCGAGGTTTATATGTCGTTATTTGGATTTCTTTTTCTTCTGCTGATTGCTTCCATATGCGGGGCAATCGGTCAAAGTCTTGCCGGATATTCGTTAGGCGGATGTTTCGTTTCAATAATTGTTGGATTTATCGGTGCATGGCTCGGCCCTTTAATTGCTAAAGAACTTGAATTACCAATGTTCTACACAATTAATATTCAAGGAAGGGATTTCCCGGTTGTTTGGTCAATAATTGGTTCAGCATTGTTTGCTCTTGTTGTCGGTTCAATTTCAAGAGGACGCAAACAGCATTCATAGTTATTTATTATTAATAAGATCATCTTGAAAGTTTTATTTAATGATATCACTAAATAAAAGCCCTAACCGTCTTATCAACGAAAAAAGTCCCTACCTATTACAACATGCACACAATCCTGTTGATTGGTTCCCCTGGAGTGAAGAAGCGTTTGATAAAGCCCGCAGAGAAAACAAGCCGATATTTTTATCAATCGGTTATTCCACTTGCCATTGGTGTCATGTGATGGAACACGAATCATTTGAAGATATTGAAACTGCAGTATTAATGAACAAAGTTTTTATTTCTATTAAAGTGGATCGAGAAGAACGGCCCGATATTGATAACATTTACATGACCGTTTGTCAAATGATGACCGGAAGCGGCGGTTGGCCTCTCTCTATTGTAATGACTCCGGACAAAAAACCATTTTTCAGCGGAACGTATTTTCCTAAAGAAAGCAGATACGGCAGAATTGGCTTCAAAGAATTAATAAATAATATTAATGAATCATGGTTAAATAAAAGAATTGAAATTGAAACCAGCGCTGATGAGCTTACAAATTATCTTCAAAACATTAATAACTCCGCCGGTGTATCGGTAAAATTAAATCCTGATATTCTCAACATAGCATATAATAATTTTGAAAAACGATTTGATCCTGTTAACGGCGGATTCGGGAGTTCGCCTAAATTTCCTTCTCCTCATAATTTAATGTTCCTGCTTCGTTACTGGAAAAGAACCGGTGATAATAAAGCATTGGAGATCGTTACAAAAACTCTTACTGAAATGCGTAAGGGTGGAATTTTTGATCATCTCGGTTTTGGTTTTCATAGATATTCAACCGATAGCAATTGGCTTGTTCCCCACTTTGAAAAAATGCTTTACGATCAAGCACTTCTGATAATGGCATATACCGAAGTTTATCAAGCGACACAAAATATTGATTTCAAAAAGACGGCAGAGGAAATCATTCATTATATATTACGTGATATGATCTCTCCGGAAGGAGGATTCTACTCTGCTGAGGATGCCGATAGTGAGGGTGTGGAAGGTAAATTTTATTTATGGACTGAAGAAGAGTTGTTCAAACTACTTGGGCAGGATGATGCAAATCTTGTCTTCAAAGTTTTCAATACTAATCCTCAGGGGAATTTTCAAGATGAGGCAGCAGGTAAATCTTCCGGTGAAAATATTTTACATCTATCTAAATCATTAGATGAAATAGCAACAAATCTTGACATAGATAAAAACAGTTTTATTCAGAAATTAGAATCCATCCGTCATAAATTATTTAATGAAAGAGAAAAGAGAGCTCGTCCATACAAAGACGATAAAATATTAACAGACTGGAACGGATTAATGATTGCGGCACTTGCAAGAGCCGGAAGTATTTTTGACAATAACAATTATATCGCAGCGGCAGAAGAAAGTTATTCTTTTATTGAAAAATATTTGACGAACAAAGACGGTAAATTATTACACAGATATCGGGATGGTGACGCCAATATTACCGGTAATCTTGATGATTATGCTTTTATGATTTGGGGGATGATTGAATTGTACGAAGCGACTTTCAAAGCAAGTTATATAATTAAAGCAGTTGAGCTAACCGACACTGTTCTAAAACATTTTTGGGAAGAATCGAACGGAGGATTTTTCTTTACTCCGGATTTCGGCGAAAAGCTTTTAGTGCGGACTAAAGAAATTTATGACGGCGCTATTCCTTCCGGTAATTCAGTTATGTTTTATAATTTGATCCGCATTGCAAGAGTAACGTCAGTTTCTATTTATGAAGTTTATGCAAATAACCTATTGGATTATTTCTCAGACTCTGTTCAGAAAGCCCCTTCAAGCACATCACTTTTCCTTTCTGCTTATGAATTTATGATTGGTCCGAGTTACGAGATCATTATAGCCGGTAATAGAAAAGATCCCGAGACACAAAATATTATCAATTCAATTAGACAAAAGTTTATTCCCAATAAGGTATTATTGCTAAAAGATTCAACAGACTTAGATTATTCTCTGCCATATTTAAATTCTTACATCCAGATTAATTCAAAACCGACTATTTATATCTGCAAAAACTTTATTTGTAATTTACCAACAACTAATCTTAACGAAGCGCTTCTATTACTGGAAATCTCTAAGTGAATCCTCTGTTGTTCTCTGCGTAATATTTTACGCTTAGTAATAGGCCATCCTTTGATTCGAACAATTTTATAAATATTTTCAACACAAAATAATTCTACATTAACTGAGATTAATATGAAACTGCAAAAAAATTTATTTCTTATTTCTGTATTCTTATTTCTAAGCGTTCCCATTTACGCGCAAATCAAAAAAGAAGAACTGATGAAGACAGTTGAGTTCCTTGCAAGCAAAGAACTTGCGGGAAGACTTCCCGGCAGTGACGGCTACACCAAAGCGGCTAATTTCATGGCGGGAGAATTATCTAAATTAAAAATAAAACCGGGTGGCAATGATAACTATTTTCAAAAATTAAAAGTTGAATACAATGAAATATTAGCTCCCGAACATTTTTCTGTTATTAAAGATGGAAAGACGATCAATTATAAAATTGGTGATGATTATGCCTATCGCGGATTTACCGGTGCCGGTAATTTTACAGCTCCGGTTGTTTTCTGCGGATATGGTTTATCTCAGTCTGAATTAGGTTATGATGATTACTCCGGAATAGATGTTAAAGGAAAAGTTGTTCTCGCATTTAAGTACAATCCAAAATGGAACATTGACGGAAAAAATTTTATAAACGGAAATCCGCGTGAGAAAGCTATTGTTGCGGCTAATCATGGTGCTATTGGAATATTATTCGTTTCCTTTCCAAACGATGCGGAACCGCAGAGACCAATTGGAAGCGTTATACACGGCGAAGGTGAACAAATGATAAACTTCCCGGAAACACATATTGATCTGCCTGTTGCAGATGAAATACTTAGCGGAAGTAGACATACATTAAAAGATCTGCAGACATTAATTGATTCAACAAAAAAACCATATTCGATACAGCTCGTTTCGAAAGTTGATATTGAAGTACACACTAAATATGAAAAAGAAAAAGAAGTAGTAAATGTTGTTGGAATGATCGAAGGAAGAGATCCCGATCTAAAGAATGAGTATTTGATCATCGGTGCGCATCTTGATCATGTTGGCAGTCAAGCGGGTAAAATTTATTTCCCGGGTGCTAACGATAACGCATCAGGTTCTGCTGCTTTACTTCAAATTGCACGTGAATTTTCCAGAACTAAAGAAAAACCGAAGCGTTCAATTATTTTTGTCTTTTTCGCCGGTGAAGAACAGGGATTGTACGGTTCAAAATATTTTTCGGATAATATGAAATTCTCAAAAGAAAAAGTTAAAGCAATGATAAATCTTGATTGTATCGGTTATGGCGATAGTATTCAAATCGGCGGAGGTGAAAGTGCGCCAACTTTCTGGAATATTGCTAAACAGATTGATAACGGGAATGATAAACTTTTAGTAACAAGAACCTGGAAAGGCGGTGGTGCAGATGCAGAACCATTCTACGAAAAGGGAATACAAACTTTATACTTTGTTACAACAAACAGTTACAAACATCTTCACATGCTTTCCGATAAACCCGAAACACTAAATCAAAATCTATTCGAAGCAATTACAAAATTAGCATTTATGACAATTGCATATATTGCTGAATAATGTATCTGTAGGGAACGCAAACTTTGCGTTCCTAAATAAAACATGATGAAAGGATGCAAAATTTGCATCCCCTACGGATTGTAGCAATAATTAAATTATTGGGGGATTAATTTTATGAAAGAGCGAAAGCGAAACAGACTTCAAGAATATGATTACTCTCAATCCGGATATTATTTCGTTACACTGTGCACTGATGATCATAAACCTTTTTTCGGTAAAATAATTAATGGGGAAATGATACTAAATCAGTTTGGTTACATAATTAAAAATAATTGGATAAGAATTCAATCCCTTCACAAAAATATTGAATTGGATGAATTTGTAATTATGCCCAATCATATTCATGGAATAATTATTATTAATGGTGTAGGGAATGCAAAATTTGCATTCCCTACGAATAGAACAAAGATGACTCTTTCCAAATTAATTCAACAATTCAAAAGGGCATGTACAATTGAAATCAAAAATAAATTCAATTACCACATACCATTATGGCAACATTCGTTTTATGACCGAATAATTCGTAATGAAAATGAACTATATCAAATCAGAAAATATATACTCCAAAATCCTTTGAAATGGGAAGTTGAAAATAATTCGATTGAAAATTTGGAATTGCATTAAATGTAGGGGACACAAAATTTGCGTTCCCTACGGTTGAATTATAATTTTTTTTTGAAACAATTCTGTAATATCATTTAACCTCTTTCTATATTCCCTCCCCTTTAGGTCAATGTAGTCAACTTAGGGAGTGAAGGAAGAAACATGATGAAAGAAATAGAACACGGATTACACAGATGACGCTGATTAAACAAATTTACGCAGATTTAATCCGCGAAAATCCCTTTACCACGTGGAATAGCATTTGTGTTTTTGAAACAATTTGATCCTTAATTTATTCCACGGGGCGGGTCTGCGTCATCCGCGTTCTATAAAATTTTAACCTGACAGCATTACGACCCGATGGGTCGTCTCATATACAAAGAGACGTCCCTACGGGACTACTCTACAAAAAGATTACACCAACATAGCAACACCAGAAACATTCGGAATGGCAACAGATTCTTCCCGGCAAATGCGGAAAAGAAATAAATGTGATTAATGTATGCAGAGACCTCTGAATTATTGTATGACTGTCACTCTGAACACATTCACTTCGTTCAGTGTAAACTCCGTGAAGAGTCTCTTTACGTTCTAAAATTGAGATGTTTCACTTCGTTCAACATGACAATTGTTAATTTTTCAGAAGTCTCTATGCAGTATCTACGAAGAATAATGCGAGGAGTAAGTATCAAGTAAATTCCTGATCACTTTTTGATATTGGCTGCCGTGTTTCTTCGCAATTGATTTGAAAAATTCCACGCTAGACTTACTTAGGTTCAGCGTAATCTTAGTGGTGTCTTCCTTTAAAACTAATTCTTCGGGTTTTGGTAAAAAATCCTTAAGGATTTCAACTTTGCCAATCTTTTCATTCGTGTATTTTATTTTCTTTTTCATATATCTGTTTTCCCTTCCGCCAAAATCCGGCGCCAATAATTCTGATTCTATTATTTCGGAAGGTGAATCTAACCGTCATAATGCCTTCATTCACTTTACCGAAACAATAATATCTATTTTCTGTTGAGCTGTGCTCGATATCCTTTGTAGCTGTCTATTCACATACAAAGTCACCTTACTCAGTCTTTGTTTATACAAGCGTTCTTAATCCTAATCATACTCATAATCTTGACCTTTTTGAGGGTTAACGGCGGATTAAGATTAGGATTAAGAGCAAGATCAAGACCGTTCATATTTTTTACGTAACATGATATATAAAGGTACATACTTTAATATGGTTTTTCAAAAGCAGATGATGCAGTTAAAAAGGTTGAAGCCGAGCCAAAGAAGAAAACCTCTGGGAAGATGCCCGGATTGGACCTCTCGCATTAAAAGCCCATCCCTACCCATCCCACATAGTGGCTATGCCAAAGGGAAGGGCTTTTTTAAAGCTCGGTCGAGGTATTTAATCCTCGGCCTTCGTTATTAAAAACTTTACCGTTTTATGAGATTTTTTCGACAAAAGGAACAATCATTCTCATAATTATTTTATTAAGAAAAAATGCTTGATAATTAGTGAATTTTATAACATTTATGTATTTGAATTTGTTAATTTTCTTTACCGTTTGCAGAAAAAACTTTACCATTTATTTACCATAGCTAACAACAACTATTATAACTTAACCAATTGATGACAATATGTATAATGCAGCCGCACATAAAAAATTTTTAGAACTAAGAGCAGCAGGTTTATCCTTTAATAAAATAGTAGGCGAATTAGGGATAAGTAAACCAACTTTAATAAAATGGGGACAGAAATATGATGAAGAAATAAGAGCTTTAAAAGCAAAAGAGCTTCTTACAGAATTTACTGAAAATGTATTACGGGAAAAAGAAAGAATAATATTAAATGCTGAGTGGATATTAAGAATTGAAAGAGGAATGGTTAATGTCGAAAATAAGGGGACTGCTCAAAACAAAATACTTAATAAATTTGAAATGTTATTAGGTAAAGAGATAGATTTTATAAACCTAAGGTTTCATAAAAACGGGAATCTTAATGAAATTGTTTTTGGATTAGTAAAAAAGAAAAAATAAAAGCCCATCCCATCCCGCCAAAAAAAACGGCGGGCAAGCCCCACCCTTCCCAATTTACCCGCCTTTGGCGCGAGGGAGAGTTTTTCGAAATAATACTTTTATTATCATACAACCTCTTTAGCTCGAGGATTAATCTTTTTGGGCTAAAGCCCGAATAACTTTGGTTGATGTGGCCCCCGACATAAATGTCGGGGTTACTAAAAAGTACAAGTTGCGTAACATGAGGGAACACAGGGTGAAGTCTGAATCATATAATCCTGTAGGGGATGCAAAGTTTGCATCCCCTACAACAAACATTATGTGGGGAGGAAAGGAGGGGCTGCTGTTTAAAACAAAAAACCCCCGCATAGCGAGGGTCTTTTGCAAAGCTAAAAGCTAATAGCTTAAAGCTAAAAGCTGTTTACTTACTTCATCAACAACATCTTCTTAGCATGTACAAAGTTTTCTGTTTGAATTCTGTAGAGATATAAACCGCTTGTTAGCTGTGATGCATCAAAATCATATTGATAAGAACCAGCCGGCATTTCTTTATTTATAAGTTGGGCTATTTCTTGACCTAATATATTATATACTTTCAAGCTTACCATAGAATCCTTCGACAAATTAAATCTGATATTTGTTGTTGGATTGAATGGATTTGGAAAATTTTGATATAAGTTAAATGTTTCCGGTTTGTCATTTAGATCTCTTACATCAGTGTACATAGCTTGTCTAACTTCAACGGTTTTAGGACTTCCGCTCGCACCGGCAGCTGTAACTGTTATAGTTCCGGTACGCGCGCTGCCTGAGTTTGCAGTATAACTGATATTTATCGTTCCGCTATTGGTACCACCTCCGATGCCTATAATTGTAACCCAGCTGGCATTTGAAACTGCACTCCAATTAAGTGTACCGCTGCCAGTATTAGCAACGCTGAATGACGTTGTACCTGCCGGATGATTTACATTAACAAAATCCGGTGTAACCGATAAAACAGACAGCAGTGCAAAGTTTGCCACCAGAACTCTGCTTGAGTTAATAATAAATGCATAATTAGTACCGGTGGAAACAACAGTACCTCCTTCGGTCCAGCTGACAAATTGATAACCCGAATTTGGTGTAGCTTTTACAGTGACAATCTCACCAAAACTATAAATTCCTGAACCGGTTAATGTTCCTCCTGCAGGCGGGTTAGGTGATAAAGTAACAGTATATTGTGCTTGTGTAAAATTTGCAACTAAATTTCTGTTTGAGTTTATTATAAAAGAATAACTTAAACCGGTAGAAACAACAGTACCGCTTTCTGTCCAGCTAACAAAATTATAACCGCTGTTTGCAGCTGCTGTAACAGTTACACTACTGCCCGGGCTGTATGTACCCGTACCGGATTGTGTTACTATTCCGCCTGCTGCGGGTGTTGCTGATAATGTAACCGTAAACGTGTTGATTGCAAAATTAGCTGTGATGTTTTTATTGCTGTTCATCGTAACTGTCAATGGATTAGTTGAACCGGCTGCATCTCCGCTCCAACCGGTAAATGTGTATCCGGTTGCCGGTGCCGCTGTAAGCTGTACAGCCGTTCCATGATTATAATTTGCTTGATCCGGATTTTTTGTTACTGTTCCATTCGCTGCATTCACTGTTAATGTGTACGTGCTGATTGCAAAGTTGGCTACTAACGTTCTGTTACCGCTAATTGTAAACGTATAACTTGCATTTGTTGATACAACAGTACTACCCTCTGTCCAATTGATAAAATTGTATCCGCTGTTTGCCGTAGCTGTTACTGTTACACTACTGCCTGAGCTGTATGTACCCGATCCGGATTGTGTTACTATTCCGCCTGCTGTTGGATTTGAATTTGTTGTAACGGTATATTGTATTAGAGCAAAATTGGCAACCAGACTTCTGCTTGCACTTATTGCAAATGTATAACTTGCACTTGTTGATACAACTGTGCTTCCTTCGGTCCAATTAACAAAACTATATCCGCTGTTAGGTGTTGCTGTTACTGTTACACTACTGCCTGAGGTGTATGTACCGCCACCACTTGTCGTTCCTCCGATTGCTGGATTTGATAACGTCGTAACTGTATACTGAATCAAAGCAAAATTTGCAACTAAAGTTCTATTAGCACTAATTGTAAATGCATAGCTTGCATTAGTTGAAACAATTGTACTCCCTTCAGTCCAATTAACAAAATTATAACCGCTGTTTGGTGTCGCTGTTACAGTTACACTTTGGCCTAAAGTATATGTACCGCCTCCACTTGTTGTTCCGCCGGCTATTGGATTTGATGATGTTGTTATTGTATATGGTAAAGTCGTAAAATTAGCAATTAGAGTTCTGCTTGAACTAATTGAAAATGTATAACTTGCATTTGTGGATACTACGGTACTTCCCTCTGTCCAGTTAGTAAAAGTATAACCACTGTTTGCAGTGGCTGTTACTGTTACACTTTGTCCAGAGTTGTATGTGCCGCCGCCACTTGTTGTTCCCCCGGCTGCTGGGTTTGATGATGTAGTAACAGTATATTGTATCGGAGTAAAATTTCCTACAAAAGTTCTGTTCGACGTAATTGTAAATGTATAACTTGCGCTTGTGGATAAAACAGTACTTCCCTCAGTCCAGTTAACAAAATTATAACCGCTGTTCGCGGTGGCTGTTACCGTTACATTTTGGCCGAAAGTATATGTACCTCCTCCACTTGTTGTTCCACCCGCTAAAGGATTTGATGATGTTGAAACTGTGTATATAAGAACAAAATTTGCTACAAGTGTTTTGTTAGAATTTATAATAAATGAATAGCTTGCATTTGTTGATACGACAGTTCCACCTTCTGTCCAGCTAATAAAGCCGTAGCCGGTGTTTGCAACTGCCGTTACTGTAACACTCTGTCCAGTAGTGTATGTGCCTCCTCCGCTTGTTGTACCACCTGCTGTTGGATTGGAAGAAGTAGCTACAGTGTATTGTACCGATGAAAAATTTGCAACTAAAGTTCTATTATTACTTATAGTAAAAGTATAACTCGCATTTGTTGAAACAACTGTACTTCCTTCAGTCCAGTTAACAAAACTATAACCGCTGTTTGCAGTTGCTGTTACTGTTACACTTAGTCCAGGATTGTATGACCCTCCTCCAGTTGTTGTTCCTCCTGCTGTTGGATTGGATGAAATAGTAACTGAAAACTGTTGTGCAAAATTTGCAACTAAAGTTTTATTAGCGTTTATAGTAAAAGTATAACTTGCACTTGTTGAAACTTGAGTTCCTCCATCAGTCCAGTTAACAAAACTATAACCGCTGTTTGCAGCGGCTGTTACCGTTACACTTTGCCCTGAGTTGTATGTACCTCCTCCAGTTGTTGTTCCGCCTGCTGTTGGAGAAGATAAAGTGGAAACTGAAAACTGTTGTACAAAATTTGCAACTAAAGTTCTATTTGCAGTTGCATTAAATGTATAACTTGCGTTCGTGGAGACAATAGTACTTCCTTCTGTCCAGTTAACAAAACTATAACCGCTGTTTGCAGCTGCTGTTACTGTTACACTACTGCCTGTGTTGTATGTACCAGTTCCGGATTGTGTTACTATTCCTCCAGCTGTTGGATTTGATGAGGTTGTAACAGTGTATTGTTGAATTAAGGTTGATGTAGCGCTGCCGTTAGTTACAGTAAAACTCACATCCTGTAGATTATAATTAAAAATTTTATTCGTAAAATTTTGGTCGTTGGCTGCTAAGGTTATGCTTGAAGTACCAACCGTTAAAAATTTCACTTTTAGAGAAAATAATTTTCCCGCACCTGTATAGTCGCTTCCTTTAATAGAAACAACGTTTATCCTCCCTGTCTTGATATAATTAGTATCTGATGAAATTTGAGTTGAAGCACCGCTTGATATAGTGCCTGCTTGATTGTTTCCGGGGTCTGAAAATCTAATTACAGCCGGATCAAAACTAATCTTGAATTGATATCCTTGTACTCTGTATGAAGTCAGATCATTTACTGTAAAATCCACAATAACTTCATTACCGGGAGTACCTGTAATGGTCGGCAGAGTTAATTGAATTTGTGCTTTAATAATTATAGAAGAAAATAATAAAACAATAATTGCCGTTCGTTTTAATAAACTTGAAATAAAAATTAATTTTTGCATATCTCATTCCCTCAATTAATAAAAGTTTTCCAATTATTTAATTCATGATTTATTTAATGTTAATATAATTGAAAATTTTGGGTATTCAAATGCTATACGGCACGGTCAGAGTAAGCAACCTTCGAGGTTATAATACCGCCAAACGCTTTGTCAACCTCGAAGGTTGTGTTTTACAATTTGCGTAGTGCAACACGCTCGGCAGGCAGGAAGGTCAAAATCTTTTCGAAGCAATTACAAGATTAGCATATTTAACCGTTGCAAGAATTGCAGAATGACTTGCATACAAAACCTTGAAGGTTGCTTGAACCTTCAAGGTTGAAAATTAGCCTACTATGTCAAAATCATATTTATCTAAAACCGTATTCGTTGTAAGCTCTTCAAAAGATTTTTTAATATTCGTTAGCGATCCATAAATCATTATCAACTCATCTATTGATGTAATCCAATTTTTATCTTTGACTAATAATTCATTAGCAGTTGAATATTTCCATTTAGTAACATTGTCAACTAATTTTGCTTCTACTGGATTTAATAGAATGTATTCAACTATCCATTTGTAATATATTTTTTCTTTTACGAATTTTGTTTTAGCCGGTCCCTCAAATAGTACTCCAGTTCTATTGTACTTCTTGTTCATAAATTTTGTGTGTGCATTAAGTTGGTCGCTTATAAATTTTCCTATTTTGAGCTTATCATTTGTTTGTTTAGCAAAGAGGTGGAAGTGATTATTTAGAAGGCAAAAAGAAATGATTTTTATCTCGTATTTATCTTTGAATTTGCGGAGACGGTTCAGGAAATAATTAAAATCTTCTTCTTCAAAAAATATATTTGTTTGAAGTGTACCCCTATTATAAATATGATGATAAGTCTCGGCATAATAAAGTTTATCATTCATAGTAACTCAAAGTTTTTTAAGATTACTTATTCCTCCCAACTAAGTTATCTATTCCCGGCGATAATTTAAACTGAATAAGGTTGTTTCAAAAACCTTGAAGGTTGCCTGAACCTTAAAGGTTGAAAAAAAATAGACACCCAAAATTAATCCATCAATCACTCGACCTTGAAGGTTTGCACAATCATCTTCCTGTTTTCCGCATTGGGACACCCTAAGAAACAAACGAACCTGTCTACCGATTGGATTGTGTGTAATTTATTTTTGACAACCTCGTAGAGGTTATATTTTTGTAGATAAATATTAAGAATAGCATATTTCAATCCTCGTAGAGGATTCATAATATTTCTCACTTCAATCAAAAAAATCAAATAAATATTTTTCATCATATTCTATCTCAAATTTTTTAAGTAATTCTGTATACTCCTGCCGGAACGTTCTTCTTTTATGATGAATTTCCTGATTAGCTATATAATTATAAATAGTATCTAATTGAGATCTGCCGTAGGAGAAGGCTCCATATCCATCTTGCCAATGAAATTTTCCTCTAAACCAATTCTTCTGATTGATAAATGTAGATGAATCCCTTTTTATACATCCGACAAGGTCTGATATTTTATCATTGGGATTTAAACCTATCAGTAGATGTATATGATCCGGCATTCCATTTATTAGTATGGATTTATGTTTTCTATTTGTTATTATTCCACTAATATAGCTATGTACTTCTGCTCTAATCTCCTTGATTAATAATCGTTCCCGATATTTTACTGCAAATACTAAATGAGTATATAGCTGTGTAAATGCACCTGGTTTCATATTAAACTCCTTTTATTGATCCTCTACGAGGATCTTTTTCCCAGAGATACGTCTTATTACAATAATTAAACATCTACGATGTTTTACACTAATAAAAATATTTGATTAAACTTAATTGAAAACAAACCGCCTGGCTCTACCACTATATTCTTGCAAGATAATGTCAAAGGTATCACTAACCATTTTCCCTTTGGGACACCCAAGCTAATCAAAAATCATTTGATTCTGAACCATTTTCTCAACTTTTTGACCTTTTTTTTAAAACCGGTGAAAACAGGAAAATAGATACCTAAGATTAATCCATCAAACGCTCGACCTTGAAGGTTTGCACAATCTTCTCGATAAGTTCAACCTTCAAGGTTGAAAATAGATACCTAAGATTAATCCACCAAACATTCGACCTTGAAGGTTTGCAAAATCTTCTCGATAAGTTCAACCTTCAAGGTTGAAAAAGATACCTAAGATTAATTCATCAAACATTCGACCTTGAAGGTTGCCTGAACCTTCAAGGTCTAAAAACAAAAAACCCCCGCATAGCGAGGGTCTTTTGCAAAGCTTAAAGCTAATTCGTTATCAAGTAAGGGCTGAATAATATTCAGCCCCTACAAAAATGAATTACTTCATCAACATCATTTTCTTAACTTGAACAAAATTCTCTGCTTGAACTTTGTAGAAGTATAAACCACTTGTTAATTGTGACGCATCAAAATTAACTTTATGAAATCCTGCGCTCATTGTTTGGTTAACAAGAAGAGCAACTTCCTGACCTAATATATTAAATACAGATAATCTAACATTTGATTCTGTAGGTAATCCAAATTTGATTGATGTAGTTGGATTGAACGGGTTAGGATAATTCTGCATTAAAACATATTCTGTAGGAATGCCGCTGTACTCATTAACAGCAGTAATTGTACTGCTTGCAAAAATAATTCCGGTGTATAGAGCGGTTAATGATCCATCACTTATTTGCACTGAAATTACATAAGATGAACCGGCTTGAGCAAGAGTTGGAGCCCAAGTAAATAATCCATCAGTAGTAATACTTGCGCCTGTTGGTGCAGCTATTAAACTATACGCAACAGGTTGTCCGTCAGGATCATTTCCAACAAATTGGAAATTATAATAAACAGGATTTGGTGCTTTATGCACTGCAACTACAGTACCATTAGGAATAGTTGCTGTAAATACCGGGGCTCTGTTTGTATTACTTACTGTTATTGTAGCAGTCACAGTAGCAGAAGTACCCATTGCAGTAGTGCCTTTATAATCTGCTACCTTAAAGTCTATAGAATAGCTGCCGCTTTGAGTATATGTAGGTATCCATGTAAAAACACCAGTTGCACTCAATGCAGCACCAGCTATTGATGGCGGAGTTGTAACCATACTATACGTCAATGTATTATCAGTATCCAGATCGGCGCCGACTAAAGTAAGTGTAAATGGTGCACCTTCAGCAACTGTAAAAGCAGGACCTGCCGGATTTAATGCTAATGTAGGTGCTCTGTTTACATCATTAATTGTAAATTGAGCAACAACAGTAGCAAATAAACCAAGAGCATCTGTAACCTTAAAAGTTATTGAATAGCTTCCTGCTTGATCATAACCAGGAGTCCAAGCAAATGCACCCGTGCTAGCATTTAACGTTGCATCAGTAGGATTTCCTGCCATTGAATATGTTAATACTTCACCAGGATTAGCATCTGCACCAACTAATGTAAAGCTTACAGCTTGATTTTCGGAAGCAGTAACTGCAGCAACAGCCGCTAATGTAGGAGCTACATTTGTTCTTGTAACTGTTAGTACAACAGTTTGAGTAGCAGATAAACCAAGCGGGCTATTTGTTACTTTGAATGTTACATTATAAGTCCCAACTGTACCTAAACCAGGTGTCCATGTAAATACACCTGCCGTAGATAAAGAAGAACCTGTTGGATTTCCAGTTACTGAATAAGCTGCTGTTTGTCCTGAATTTGGATCAGTTGAAGATAGTGTTAATGTTAAAGTTCCTTGTTCTGCAACTGTATATCCGCCTACAGGTACTGCAGGAGTGAATATCAATGTTGGAGCTTGCGCAGCATTAACAGTAATGTTTGCAACAGCAGTTCCGGTTAAATTATCAGCATCCTTTACTGTGAATGTTACAGTATATGTACCTGCTTGACCTACAGTAGGCGTCCAACTAAATACTCCTGCTGTTGATAATGTAGCTCCGGTTATTGCCGGTGTAAAAGAATATTGAAGCCCGCTTACATCACCAGGATTTAGATCAGCGCCCACTAATAAGACTGATAAATTCTGACCTTCTGTTTTTGTATAAGGACCTACTGGGCTAAGAGTAAGAGTTGGAGCTTCCTGTTTCTTTGTAACTGTAATAACAGCGGCTTGTGTTGCTGTTAAGCCTAAATTATCTGTTACTTTGAATGTTACATTGAAAGTTCCAGCCGTACCATAATCCGGTGTCCATGTAAATACACCAGCTGTTAAAGAAGATCCGATTGGAGCTCCAGACATAGAATAAACCAAAGGTGTGCCACTAGGATTTGTAGTAGCACCGACTAAAGTAATACTCACAACTGATTTTTCAGCAACAGTAACAGGAGCTACTGCAGTTAATGTAGGAGCCGGTGCAGCCGTTACAATGACAGTAGTAATTCTAGAAGTGGCTGTTAAAGTACCATCACTTGCAAGAATAACTATTTGAGATGTTCCTGCTGAACCTAAAGCTGGTGTCCATGTAAATACACCGGTACTTGCATCAATTGTAGAAGCAGCCGGTGTTGGATTTGTCTTATAATAATTAATAACGTCACTTTCAGCATCAACTGCTTTATAAGTAAATGTAAGTGTCTGACCTTCCATAATAGTTTGGTCTGGCATTTGTGCCGCACCTGTTGCTGTAAAGGAAGGAACTGTATTTACATTATTAACGGTCAATGATAAAGTGGCAGTTGTTGTATTTGTTCCATTGCTTACTGTAACTGTAAATGGGAATGTTCCTGCCTGATGAAATCCCGGTGTCCAGCTAAATACACCGGCTGTAGAAACAGCAGGCTGAGCTAAAGACCCGGCAAGTGTTGTTGGGCTTACTGTATAAGTAAGAACATTATCTACATCTACATCTGCGCCGCCTAAACTAAATGTTACAACAGATCCTCCATTTACTGCACTTGTAGGAGCATTTGGTAATAGAGTAGGTGTTGTAACAGGATTAGCAACGATAATACTAATTGTAAGAGGATCGCTTGTTGAAGATCCATCACTTGCTGTAAATACGAAAGCGTATGTACCAGCTTGGCGATAACCTGGTGTCCAACTAAAAGCACCTGTTGTTGTGTTAAATGTTGGCACGGTAGTATTAGCGCCGGTCGGCAGTGTCGGGGATGTCATCGCATATGTCATTGGATCTGTATCAGCATCCGTTGCAACTAATGTAAAAGAAACTGCTGCATTTTCAATAACATTCAACGGTGTAGTATTAGTGCCGAAAACCGGAGCTTGATTTACTGCTGTTATTGTACCGTTTGCCCTTACAACAGCAGGAGTACCTGCGTTGTATGTAAAAGCACCAAGTGTTACATCAGTTGAACCTTTAACAAGCATTTTGGCTCTTACAAAAACCAAAGCGCCTACGGCAGCTGTTGTAACAGGGTTTGTAGCTCCGCTTGCCCAGGATAATAGGTATGTACCGGCAGTAGTATTATTCTCTGCGGTAGTACCATTAACTCCAAGTGCATTAGCTACAGTATTACCAAGTATTTGAAGTTTTGCTGCATCATAAGTTAATGTGAAGTTGAACGATCTCACATTATCTGCTGTAACAAGCGCAGAAGTATTTATTGGGATAAGTACTTCTACACCTTTTTGTGCATTGGCAACAGAACCGGCTGAAACCTCGATGGTTGCAGCGGTTGCTGATCCATTTGCTACTGTTATTTGCGTACTATTGAACAGAAAAGTTGTGCCAACACTTAGTGCTGATGTGCCGGCAACTTTAAAGCTCACTGTTAGGTTTATAAAATTGCCGCTTGTGGCAGTAATCGCAGTAGGACTTGCCCAAGCAACATATAACTTACCATTTGTCAGATCCGGGTTGGCTTGTAATAAACTACCAGCAACATCACTGATCGTACCAGTATTGCTCGCACCGGTAATATCAATTTTAGTATTATCATAAGACAATGTAAATTGATAAGATTTTACATTAGAACCCAAGCCGGTTACACTTATAGGCACTGTAACTGTTGTGCCTACCTTACCAGTAACACTTGGTAATGTAACAACCTGCGCAAAAGTAAGTGTAGTTCCTAACATAAGCATTGCAAATAAAAGGAGCATTTTTTTAACGCTTATTTTGAAACTTTTCATTATCACCTCTAATTGATTGAATTTACGTTTATCAATATTTCAAAAGGGCGGCTTATTAATAAACCGCCCAGGTGAAAATTATTTCATTAAGTTCATTTTTACTGTCTTAATGAAACTTCCAGCTTGAATTCGGTATATATAGATACCGGATGCTACTTTGCTGCCTATATTGCTTGTTCCATCCCATTGAATTGTGTAATAACCAGCTTCCTGTTGAGAGTCAACTAGTGTCTTTACAACTCTACCCAATATATCATAAACAATTAGATTAACATGAAGATCATTGGTGACAGAATATTTAATTGTTGTTGCCGGGTTAAATGGGTTTGGATAATTTTGGCTTAAAGTGAATTCAGTTGGAATTTCTTTAACCTTTGCGCTTATGTCTGATGAAAGTGAACTGTTTAATATTACATTACCTGATATTGTTGCAACAGTCTCTTTATTATTTTTTGTTAACTCGATATTTGCAATTGTGCTTTCAGTTAAAGGTGTTAAACCTGCAGCTGCAAATTGAATCTTTCCGTTTTCAGTTTTTGAAACTACTATCCAATCTGACGGCAGCGACATTTTAACACTCTTAACATCTACGCCATTACCATTCAAAGTACCTTCAAATGAAACGGAATTGACACCCTTCGTATTCATAACTGTTACCGGTAAGGTAACTGTATTATTATTCGAAGGAACAAGATTTCCAAATTCAACTTGACCTGATGCCGCAACAACTTTACTTGTTGGCCATACATTGTTATTGGCTACATAAGATAGAACGAAATATGCGTCATAAGCATTAACATTGCCATCAAGACTAGCATCAGCGTATGCTAAAGCTTCAGCTGGTAGAACAGGATTGGCTACAACGTGCTTTAATATTGCTAAAGCATCTATGGCATCTGCATTTCCACCGCTTAATGTTACATCACCTCTATTGTATTTATTGGAAACTACAATCGTTCCTGTAGTAGTAACAGGTGTAGTTCCATCAGTAACCTGGACAATAACTGTAAATGTTTTTCCTGCATCACCAAAAGCAGGTGTCCATGTAAAGTTTCCAAGTCCACCAATTTGTGCAGTCATAGTCGGCACAGCTGTACCTGTTGCAGCGGAAGCGGTTGTACCAGATAGAACACTTACAATAGAATAAGTTAATGTTTGAGCATCTGCATCTGTTGCTGCATAATTAAATGAATATTGTGTTCCATACGCAACAGTTGCACCAGCAGGCAATACACCAGTTACTGGTGTAAATACCGGAGCTCTGTTTACATTATTAACAGTTACAGTGAGTGTAAAATCTGTGCTCATACCACTACTAGATGTAGCGCGAACTACAACTGTAGAAACACCTGAATCGGTATAGCCTGGTAGCATAGTTAATAGACCAGCAGCACTTACTGTAGCCCATGTTGGACCAGAGAACTTACTATATGTAATTGTTTCGCCGGTATTCCGAGGCGTTGCTGTAAATTGAACTGTATTACCAGTAGTTGCAGCCTCATCAAGTGCAAAAGTTGTAAGAGTTGGAGCTGTAAACAGTGGAGCTCTTGCAGGAACACCAATTGTAAATCTGCTGCCTTGAGAAACTAAACCACCTTGAGCTGATACAGTTCTTGCAACGACTGTTGTATCTGTACCGCTAACTACCTGATAATTAGCATGATTTGCTGCAGTACCTTGCATTACCCAGCCATTGCTTTGTGAACTACCATCTTGTCTTCTAATAACACGTAATGATTGATCACTTGTATATGGAACACCAAGATTACTTGATGTTAAATCCATATCAAAGTTTTGAGTTGATGTTAAGCTTGTTGGTGTTGTGTTAACTAACCAATAAAATGGTGTATAAGCACCAATAGTAACGCCATTACCGCCGTTAATTGGCATTCCAACTGTGCCTGCTGGGTCGGCATTTACATGTGACACAACAATACTAACCGGGTTACCAACAACATAACTAGGTGTGAATGTAATGGCTGTAGGACGATATTTACCGGTCAATGTGCCAACCGGGAATTCAAATCGACCGTTAGTTGCAGTTTTACCATCACTTGTATTAGCTTGACGTTGAACTAATCCTACAACGTGCCCAACGTTTGTACCAGTTACAGCACTTCTGTCAAATGCAAGACCACTAAATTGAGTAGGTCCAGGTGTGCGATCAGCTGTTGGGTTTGGAAGAATAAGAGTATTTGAACCCATATCGACAATACCATTTGTAAATCTAATTGATAATACATCCAAATTTCCGCCAGCAACATTTAATACTGGATTAGTACCAGTTAAATTGATGCTTATATTACCAACTTGGGTTGTTCCAGCTGCTAAAGTCAATGTTTGACCTGTAGCGCCTGTGAATCCCAAGCTTCCATTACCAGCAATGGCACCAGTACCAGAAATAGTTATGTTAGCTGGTGTATTTAAAGCACCATTAATTGTTAGGGTTCTACCAGATGCAATCGAGATACCACCAATTACCGTGACCGTATTGGCTGCATTAATCGAAGCACTTCTGGTTAATGTCAATGTTCCATTAATAGTTTTAGTACTAATAAAGTCAAGCGGTGTTGCATTTGTATTATTGACAGTTACATTATTAATGGAAGATGGCTGACTGAATTCATCGCCTGTGGTAGAAGTGCCAGATCCACTGTATACTAAATTTACATTAGTTGCAGTTAAAGTACCTGTACCTGCACCAGCACCATTTTGATCAACATTAAATGTAGAATTTGAATTTCTATTGATTGTCATTCCGTCAGCTAAAGTTAAAACTGCACCGGGGTTTAATCCTAAAACACCTTTGGTTAAATTTAAGGTTGCAATACCGTTAACAGTTCTTGATTGATCAAGTCTGACAATGTCTGTGGTATTTGTCATATTAACTGTAAGGTTATAAGCTAACGTAGTTGGTGTAGTCGGCCAGTAAAGACTTGTAGCATCAACCACGATTGGTGATGTTCCACCAGTGTATGTATAGTTAACTTGTCCTTGTGCAAAAGTAGGGGCAACATCAACATTTCCACTTCCAGCAATTAATATTGTTGGAATTGAACCACTAGCAACACCCACAGAAAGTCTTGGACTTCCGCCCACTGTATGAGTTAAAGTAGTAGCATTACTGAGATATAAGTTATTTGAAACAGTAAAATTAGCCGATGTTTGAATTGTAGCAAGGTTAGCATCAATTCTCAAATTTGGAATTGAGAAATTGTTACCTTGTGTAAAATTACCATTTGAATTCCATCTCAAGTATCCTGAACCAGCGTAAGTACCAGTAGATAATGTGTTTCTTGTGAATGTACTTGCACCAACCATTTGTACTGTTTGACCGAATGTGAAAACACCGCCATCATGTTTAAAGTCATTATTGATAGTGAGCATTCCAGTCATATCGCCTGCAGGTGTAACATCGCCATTAACGAGAACTCTTGAAAGTGTAACATCTGTGCCACTTCCGTCAGCTTCGTTAAATGTCCAGGTTAATGTTCCGCTTGTCGGTTGTAATTGGAAATAACTAGCACTTGCATTGCTAAATTGGCCAGCATCGAGATCGGAGACGGTAAATGTGTTACCAGTTACTCTAATGTGACCTGTGCCTGGATTAAGCGTTCCCTTTGTATGAAGCAGAGTATTACTAACAGCTAATCTGCTGCCTGCTGTTGTTGCATTAACTGTGAAAGGAAATGTATTTGTGCCTAAATTAATTTCAAGATACGGGATAGTAGCTGAACCAGCTGTACCGCCCGATACGTTAAACGTTGTTGGATTATTGGTACCAATAAATTTAACATAACCGCCAGTTGAAGCTACTGTACCTGCTGTATTCTGATCGTGGCCTGAGCCTCTGAATGAAAGGTTATAGTTGCCAAGATCAACTGTACCGTTAGCGTGTGTATACGTACCATTAAATACTACATTGCCGCCAAGCGCAAAATAGTTGCCTGAATTGGCTGTTGTTAAATTATGAGCATGTGTTCCATTTAATGCGCCTGAACCGAAAGTAACTGTTAATTTGTTCGTACTTGTCGTTGAGCCAAATGTAATAGAGCCTGTTGCCGCAGTTGTAGGATCAAAATCCGCATTACCGCCAGCACCACCTCTAAGATTGTCAGCGCCAAGCAATGTTGTAACAAGAGCTCTTGCGCCACTAATTACGTTTGGTGTGGTTGTACCGTCATTAACTGAAATATCAGGTAAATAACCCGAACCAGTTATTGTGGTTCCAGTTGATTTTCTTAAGATAAGTTTATTTCCAGCTACTTTATTAGCAATATCACCATCCAAAGTAATGGTAGAACCATTCATTTCAAGATTGATATCTTTAATGAGGAGGGCTTGATTAGCGTAAACATTAAGAATACCGTTTACTCTTAAGTTAGCAAAATTAAGGACACCTCCAGAACCATCTACTAATACAGTTCCTTTACCAGCAGTTGCGCCATCAGTCGTAGCGATAGTTAGATCCTGCAATTTATTTGCACCTGCAGCATTTCCAGCGTTTAACTCGAATGAAGCTGTTTTGTCGGATCCATAATAAGTAACGTTTACATTAGATGAAAATACGAGCTGGGCGCCGCCATTACTGATCGAACCGTTAACTCTTACGATTGTCGGATAGGTTGTAGAATTGTCAAAAGTTAAAATCTGTCCTGCATTATTCAGAATACCTGAAGATAAATATAAATTACCTTGAATAGTAAATGCACCTGTCATGATGGCACTATTATTAACAGCATCAATTTCAAGATTTCCCCATGTATATGTAGCGCCGCCTGTACCGGAAATATTAGCATTGCCACCACCTGGGTTAATTGTAACAGCACCATTATTTAATGTTGTATATCCCGCAGTATTAGTGAAGTTAGGATTATTTGTTGGAGCTGATAAATTTTGTCCAAGGATAAGTTTAGTTCCATTTAATTGAACAACACCAGCCTGGAATACTACGTTACGGAGTACTCTCAAATTACCGCCAGTGATAACTACCGGTATTTCCAAAGCTGTACCGTTGTTAACTGTTAACAAACCAGGCCACAATGGAGAGGCTCCGCCTACATTAATGGTTTGAACTTGTGCTAAAGCCGGGGTTCCAAACGTTAATGTTGTAGCACATGTTGCATCTGTTGGAGTGAATGTTGGGTTTGTTGTTGTACCGCCGATTGTGTGGCTAACTGCAGTTGTTGTCCAGGTTCTAGCACCTGTACCAAGTGCAATTGTACCACCGGTAAGTGTCAACCCACCGCTAGTGATTGCGCCAGTGCTAGTTCCACCAGCACCTGACAAGGTCAAAGTACCTGCACTAACTTCTAAACCACCGGTAAATGCCCATGCTTCATCATTTGTTGCGGTCGGGAATGAAAGAGTAGCACCGCTGTTTGATATGGTAGTTTTACCAGTAACCGTGAATGTACTTCCAGCACCACCGTTATTAGCACTTTCTAAATTTACAGTCATATCACCGGCATTTAATAGATCTAAAGTACCGCCGATCGTTACGTTGGCTCCATCTGTGTTATAAGAACCGTCGCCAAAGTTGATATCGCCATCATTATCTGTTCTATTATTAGAAACATTGCCTGAAAATGTGCAAGCGCCGTTACCAAATACAATAACGCCACCTGAGCCTCCTGAAGTACTTACGTTCTTACCCCAGAAAACGCCTGTTGAGGCAACAGCAAAATCAATGATACCATTCTGATTTGCTACGGCATCCCAGCCATTTGTAACAGAAGATGTATTTGTAACATCAACTTTTTCAGTAGATGTATTAGCACCAATTACCGCACTGGTTCTACCTGTAAATAAGATTGAACCGATTTTGGTCATTGTTGAAGATGAATGAGATGTGGTAATGGCAGCAACTGCTTCATTAACAAATCCACCATTCACTTTTGTTAAATTACCAATTGTAGCGAATTCAATTGTCTTAATATTAAGAAAGTTACCTGCACCATCAGATTTAGTTGAAGTAGCAGTAACATTTCCGGTTAATTTAGCATAACCTTTTATAACGTGAGCAGCATTGCTAAATAAAATTTGGCCAATGGCACTTTTTCCTGAACTGGAACTTGTAGTTACAGTAGCAGAGTTAGTAACGTTTCCATTAGCTGTAACCGCACCAGAAGTAAATGTAATTCTGGAATTATTAGCTGTTGTGCTTGTTGTTGTTCCATCTAATGAAATGTTTTCGCATGTTACACCACCAGCACCGCTAAATGTAACAATTCCATTACCTGAGTTGGTGATATTTCCAGTTCCTTTGGTTTTATCAACAGTTACAGCAGCTGCAGTAGAAACTGTGACGTTCGCACTGTTCTGAGCTGTAATTGAACCAATATTTGTTGCGTTACTAATTACTAATTCTTCATTACCAATTGTACCGCCTGTAGCTGTCATATTTGGTAAATTACCAGTGCCGTTAAATGTAACATCATCAGTACCTGTACCATCTGTTGTTAACATTACTGTAATTCCACCAGTAGAAGCAGTAATATTACCAGCTTGAGTATGTGTCCAAACAGTAGCGCTTACGCCATTAAATGTTAATATCTTTGAACCTAGCGCTAAAGTTGAATTTGCATTACTTGCAAAAGTACCAATTATGGTTTTGTTTTCGTTTAATGTAATAGTCTTTGCAACAGTAAGTGAAAGAGTTAGATTATAAAGATTAGTTGTATTGCCAGCAGCAGGAAGTTCACCACCGGTTGTACGGCTGTTTGCACCGTTATAAGTGAAGTTTAATTTACCGCTAAATCCAAGTTGGCTATCTACTGTGCCTTCTGTAATTGTTACAACACCAGTATTGCCGGTTGATCCAATTGTTAAATTTGTTGCACCAAGCACATCGCCTGCAGTTAATAACAGATTATCACGAATCTGGTATGGACCAGAGAATGTAACTTGATTTGAATAACCACCTCCAACCGCAGTTAAATTTACTGTTAAATCTCTAACGAGTGGAGCTACGCTTCCGTAAGAAGTGAAAATAAATTCCTTTTCAATACCGGAAGCTGATAAATTGATTAATTCATTGTACAGAAAACCTGTACCTTTAACGCTGACAGTCGTACCGCTTGGGAACGTGCTAAGAGCGTTGGTGATAGTCGCCTTAGGAGCCGCCAGCGTAAGACCGCTGTTGAAGTCGTTGCCAACTCCAGACGTATTATCAACATAAACCGTGGTTTGTGCAAACGCCGTTGTTCCCAAAAGAACAAAGAACGTCAGCATAAAAAAGAGTTTCTTCAGATTCATTTTTTTCTCCCTAATTGGTTGAAAAAGATTTAATGATTAATATAGAATTAAGTAAAGATAAATTACACACACAAATTTTTTGAAAAGCCGTTCTTAAGTAGGTAAGTATAAATACATGTAGTTCCTCCTTTGTTTGGTTTAACAAATTAGAATTAATGTTACTCGCTATACGAAAAAAATTAAAAGTTAAGTTCAATAATTTTATATAGTTATGTGAATTGATATATAATTTGACTTTAATATAGAAAGCAAAATGTTAATTGTCAACATAAAAAAAGCAGTAAGTAGAAAGAAGTATGAAGTATGAATTACGAAGTACGAATTAATTTGCTGATCACCGACCACCGATAACCGACCACCGATAACTGATAACTGACGTGTAAAATATTCGTAGTAATGTAGAATTATTCGCACTAGATTATTCACTCCGAACGATTCCAAAAATTGTTTTCTGCAATTAGGAAAGAATTAAGCGATTTAAATACTTACTCTTGCCTGTTCCTGTTTAACAAAATATTTAAGACGCTTTCTATGTGCAATTGCAATGCCAGGAAGGTGAGAAGTACGAAGTTAGAAGTACGAAGTATGAAGTGAAAGGTCAAAGGCCTGTCCTGAGCGTTAGCGAAGGATGATTTGTGATTTACGATTTCTGAATTCTTATTTCTGAATTCTTATTTCTGAATTCTTATTTCTAAATAAGAAGTGAAAGGTGAAACGTGAAAAGGAAGAAAGAAGCCTGTCCTGAGCCGTAGCTCTGAGCTAGTCGAAGAGGTAGCGAAGGATGAGAAGTAAGGAGTATGAAGTATGGACATCATTTTTGTTAGTAAATATCAACCAAATAGTGAAACCGAAAAAGTAAAAGAAATTCTAAATAAAAATATTCTCTCAATGCCCGTAAAGTAACAATCGAGACTAACTAATAATATTAATTAAAGCATAATAAATCTATAATCTATAATAGAGTTTTTAAATCAGCTTCCGTCATTATTTCTACAAGTTTAGTAAACTTTGTTTTGGATACCCACCCGAGCTTATCTTTAGCTTTAGAAGCATCGCCAATTAACAAATCAACTTCAGTTGGTCTGTAATATTTTGGAGAAACTATAACAACTTCTTTTCCGATCAATTGGTTATTGATTTTTAATTTATATCGTTCAATAATTTCAGAATCGTTAATAGAACTAACAATTCCAACTTCATTTTCTTTTGAACCTTTCCATTCCAGCATAACACCTAAGTTGTTAAAAGCTAATTCGCAAAATTCTCTAACTGAATGAGCCTCGCCGGTAGCAATCACAAAGTCATCGGGCTGCTCTGTCTGCAGCATTTGCCACATTGCCTTGCAATATTCCGGTGCAAAACCCCAATCTCTTTTTGCATCCAAATTTCCGAGGATTAAATCATTTTGTTTACCCAAAACAATATTTGCTGCAGCACGGGTAATTTTTCTTGTTACAAAGGTTTCGCCTCTCCTTGGAGATTCGTGATTGAATAATATTCCGTTGCATGCAAAAAGATTATAAGCTTCTCTATAATTAACAATTATCCAGTATGCATAAAGTTTAGCTACACCGTAAGGCGAACGCGGATAAAAAGGAGTCTTTTCGGATTGAGGTATTTCCAGAGCCTTTCCAAAAAGTTCTGATGTTGATGCTTGATAAAATTTTGTTTCTCTGTTCAACCCAACTTCACGAATTGCATCTAAAAATCTCAACGCTCCGAGTGCGTCAACTTGCGCAGTATAATCAGGTATTTCAAAAGATACTTTTACATGGCTTTGTGCTGCAAGGTTATATATCTCATCGGGTTGAATTCTTTCGAGTAGACGGTTAAGACTGCTAGTATCTACAAGGTCTCCATAATGTAAAAAAAATCTTTTGTTGGAAATTTCCGGATCGTTATAAAGATGATCAATCCGAAAAGTATTAAATGAGCTGCTTCGGCGTATAACTCCGTGAACTATATATTCTTTTTCAAGTAGTAATTCAGCAAGGTAACTGCCGTCTTGCCCTGTGATACCTGTTATTAGTGCCTTTTTCATGATAAATATTATTCCAATTATTATTTTGTATTATTATTAAGAAACCATTCATAAGTTTTTCTTAAACCGTCTTCCAGAGAAGTTCTGTGATGCCAGCCCAAATCATGAATTCTTGTGACATCTAAAAGTTTTCTTGGAGTGCCGTCAGGTTTAGTTGTATCGTAAACTATCTCACCTTTGAATTCAATTACATTTTTTATTTTTTCAGCCAATTCGGAAATCGTAAGATCCTCACCAGTTCCGATATTTAAATGGGTAATATTGTTTGGATACAAATCAACAGCATCAATTCTGTTCATCAAAAAATAAACGGCATCAGCAAGATCGTCTACAAATAAAAATTCTCTTTTCGGATTTCCTGTGCCCCATATTTCAACCTTGCTATTGCCGTTCGCTTTAGCTTCGTGAATTTTACGAATAAGAGCCGGAAGCACATGCGATGAGTTCAGATCAAAATTGTCATTTGATCCGTAAAGATTTGTGGGCATTATGGAATAAAAATTTGAACCATATTGCCTGAAATAACTTTCGCAAAGCTTAATACCTGTAATTTTGGCAATGGCATAGGGTTCGTTCGTAAATTCAAGTGTATCCGTAAGTAAATATTCTTCTTTAATTGGCTGAGGCGCCAGTTTAGGATAAATGCAAGAGCTTCCAAGAAAAATTAATTTTTCTACTCCATTCAAATGTGAAGCATGAATAACATTGGCTGCAATCATTAAATTATTATAGATAAATTCTGCGCGGTAAGTATTGTTTGCTAATATACCGCCTACTTTTGCGGCAGCTATTATTACAATTTCCGGTTTTTCTTTATTAAAAAATTCGTTTGTGCTTTGCTGATTTATTAAATCTATTTGAGATGCTGTTTTCAAAACCAAATTTTGATAGCCGCTATCTTGCAGTTTTCCAACAATTGCAGTACCTACCATTCCAGTATGCCCGGCAATAAATATTTTTTTTTCTTTTGGTATCATTTCGTTTCAAAACTATGCTTTAAGGATCTTTGATGATTTAATGCCCAACCTACCAAACACATTTCTAGTATCAAGAATTAGGTTAGCATTATCAGCTACGAATTTATAATCTACCGAGTCATGATCAGCACTAATTAAAACAACGTCATAACTTTTGAGATTTTCTTTAGTCAATTCAATTGAAGTCATATTGAAATTATACTTTCTTGATTTAAGTAAACTGGGCACATATGGATCATAGTATTCAACGAAAGCCATTTTCCGATGTAAAATTTCAATTAATTTTAAAGTCGGCGATTCACGCATATCGTCAATATTTTTTTTGTAGGCGGCTCCAAGTATTAAAATTTTTGCCCCTTTCAATGAACATTTTTTTTGATTACTCAAAAGGTCAATTAATTTTTCTACAACATAATAAGGTTGAAATGTATTAATCTCGCCGGCTAATTCGATAAATTTAGTATTAACATCATACTCTTTTGCTTTCCAACTCAAATAAAATGGATCAATTGGAATGCAATGGCCGCCAAGTCCCGGACCGGGATAAAAAGGATGATACCCAAAGGGTTTAGTTTTAGCAGCTTCGATTACTTCCCAGATATCAATATCCATCCGGTCAAAAATCATTTTCAATTCATTAACCAAAGCGATATTAACCGAACGATAAATATTTTCTAAAAGTTTGGTGGCTTCAGCAGCTCGTGCTGATGAAACTTTTACTGTTTTAATAATGATTTGATCGTACAAAGCGGCTGCAACTTCCAGACAATTTTCTGTAATCCCGCCAACTACCTTCGGAATAGTAGAAGTAGAATAATCAGGATTGTTAGGGTCTTCACGCTCGGGGCTAAATGCTAAAAAGAAATCTTCACCAACTTTTAATGTCACATTTTGCAGTTGCGAATTTTCAAACATAGGAAGTAATATTTCTTCGGTTGTTCCCGGGTAAGTTGTTGATTCTAAAATTATCAACTGCCCTTTGCGTAAATATTTCCGGATTTCCTCTGATGTACTTATTATATAAGTCATATCTGGTTCCCTGTTCTCAGTCAATGGCGTAGGAACACAAATGATAATTGTATCAACCTCCGATAATCGCGAAAAATCCGAAGTCGCGACAAACTTTCCGCTTTTTACCGCTTTATCAATCTTCTCACCAGAAATATGTTTAATATAACTTTTACCGGTGTTTAGAATTGAAATTTTGCTTACATCAATATCGAATCCAAATGTATAAAATCCTTTTGACGTAAATTCCAAAACCAAAGGCAGCCCAACATAACCAAGTCCAATAATTCCGATTTTAATTTCTTTTGAATTAATTTTTTCCAGAAATATTTCCTTAAAGCCAGCCATAATTAATTTCTCTTTTAATGATAACAATAAGAATCTGTTGTGATATTTTAATCCATGGGAAATAAGTGATTATCTTAATTATCTTCTTTTCTTTCTTCCTGATTGATTTTTTTCAGTGAATGTTCAAGGATAGCGATCTTTTGAGAAAGATTTTTAACTCTGTTGGACAAAACAGATAATTTTAAAGAAAAGAAAATGCCAAGCAGCATCAGAAAAATTATACTTGCGAAGAATAAAGTGTTAATCGGTAATTCGGTACCAATGATTTGCGAAATATCAAAAACCAGCTGCGGAAATATTGTTATACAAACAAAAATAAATCCTATTGCAAGCCATAGAAAAGAGTACTCTTCATTCAGTTTTCTTCTTCTAATCAATTCGACAATACCAATAAGAATAATGGCACCGATAAATATCAATATTAAATTTAAACGGGTAGAAATAATTACCTCCTATGATTTTTAATATTTTTTTTTCTCATCAAGATAATAAAAATTGAAAGCAGCATTTTGAATATATAATAAATTGGTTTAAACCCTCTGTGCTGGGATTCCCCACCAATTCTTTTATTCATTTTGACCTGAATTTCACAAAAATGGAAGCCTGCACGGTGCAATGTAAGCAGAAAATCGGCATCGGGATAATCAAAGTTAAATAGATCATCAACCGAATAATTTAGAACTGCTCGATTCATTCCACGAAAACCTGAAGTTACATCAGTGAGTTTTTCACGAATTAAAACCGATACCACCCATGCAAAAAATTTATTTCCTGTAATTCTAACAATAGATCCATCATATTTTTTACCATTCATAAATCTGGATCCGATTACAATATCAAACTGCTTTGCCTCCAGTTTTTGTATGAACTTCGGAAGATCATCAGGGTCATGCTGGCCGTCGGCATCGATGGTTATAACATTTTCATAATTATTTTTAAGCGCATAAAGAAATCCCGTCTTCAAAGCATTTCCCACACCATGGTTGAAAGGAACAGATATAATATTCACTCCTGCATCTTCGCATACAGTCAAAGTTCTATCTGTCGAGCCGTCATTTACAACAATGAGATCAACTTTCTCCGATAGATATTTCCTGCATCGGGAAATAACATTCAGGATCCTCTCCTCTTCATTATATGCAGGAATAATAATTAGTGTTTTTTCGATGTTTGAATTTTTTGATCCCAAAATTACAAACCAAGAATTTTTCTAATGTAAATGTAAAACTTCCTTATATACTTTGATATATTTATTTACAGATGATTCCCAACTAAATTCTTTCCCAGGCTTATTCTTGTATATCCCTGAAACCGAATCGATACATCCATTCAGTATTGCTTCAGATGAAGCTGGCTCTATAAGAATGTGCTTTCCTGAAATGACCTCCGGAATTGCCCCGACATTTGCAGCAATTACTATTTTATTCAACATACATGCTTCAAGAGTCGTAAATCCGAACCCTTCTGACAAAGAAGGAATTATGATGGCATCCGAGGAATTCAAATAATCCAACATCAGGGATCTTTCGAGAGAGGAATAAAATAATACACGTCCCCGATCCAAATTTTCTATTCTATTAATAATTCTTTTCCAAATTTTTTTATCGCCAAAAGAAAGTATCAGAATAAAGACTGCATTCGGAATTTTATCCAGCACATCCGGGATGGCATCTACGACATAATCCAGTCCTTTCGTCAGTCCTGTCCTTCCAAAGGCAGCAAAAACAAATTTATCATCCGGAATATTCAGTTCTTTTCTTACTTCATGCTTAGTTTTTAATTTACTCAAATCGAGATCGCTCTCACCATTTGGAATTACAGTGATTTTACTTTCCGTTACCCCTGCATCAATCAGGCATTTCTTAGTATAATTTGAAACTGCAATAAAGCGATCGAATGAAAGCGAAGCGAATATTTTTTCGGATACTCTAAAGAAATATGCACTTATAAAATTAGATGCAAATTTGTTCCATTTCCTCCCCATGAATTCATGAATAGTAACAACGCACGGCTTCCTTAATAATTTGGCGGCGATGAAAGTTTGTAGAACACCTCCATAACTAGTTCCATGCAGAATGTCGGTATTCTTACACTTCTTTATGATTGCAAAAAAAGATAAGATCAAGAACCAGAATCTCTGCAAAGCTCGAGGGGTTTTTATTCTCAGAATAACTGACTCGTGGATTTTTGATTGAAAAGAGAAATTCTCTCTTGCTTGTGAAGTAATAACTGAAACATCAATATTATTTTCGGCAGCCCCTTCTACTATTTTTTGAATCGCATACTCTGCGCCTCCGATATTAGGGGGATAAGAATCGGTTATATAACAAACTCTCATTCTTTAGGATCCCTAGCAAGTTTTCTGTTTTTCAGTTTCCAGTAAGTGATATACAGAGGTTTTAGAATGCTGCTTTTTAATAATCTTCCTCCACAATCTTTAATAGACGCGTATAAGTAAATTATCCAGACATTCCAGATGTTGAAATAATTTTTTCTGGCAGACATAGTTTCTCTTAAAGCCAATCTCTTATTTTTATAAGAAATACCTTCAAGCCGTCTATTTGATACAACATCGTTTAGCAGGTAAAATTTTACATTGTTCATTTTCATTCTTAATAGCAGCTCGTAATCCATCGCGTATTTTAAATGGGTATCGAATAATCCGAATTTTTCATAAATAGATTTTTTAATAAAAACACCGGAATGGTGAATCGAAGTTTCGCGGTCAAGGTTTTGGAGATCAGGATACGATACGATTACTTCTTTCTCCTTTTCCCAGAATCTGACTGCACCGCAAATTATATCCGGTTTATCAGATGAAAATATTTTGACAATTTTTTTAATAGCGTCAGGTTCAAGCCAATCATCGGAATTTAAAAGCCCAATGATCTCACCGCTTGCAAGTTTAATTCCTTTATTAAATGCATCGCTGATTCCGTTGTCAGGTTCGCTTATCAATTTCGAAATTCTGCTCTCATACTTTTTAATAATATCAAGCGTGCCGTTAGTTGAACCGCCGTCAATTATAATATATTCTACTTTGGAGTATGATTGGGAAAGAACACTTTTGATTGCATTCTCTAAATACTTTGCGCCGTTTAATACTACAGTGATTATACTAATTAAAGGAGATTGATTCATATCATTAGATATTATTAATTATCAAATCAATAAAATATATGTTCAATCAGAACCCCTAATTATGGCTTCTTGTTTACTCATTCTTTTAATCAGCTCTGTCTATACAATGGAATTGACATTAATTATTTAGATAACTCACCTTACGCAAAAACATATATTTAAGTTTGGCATTAGAACTTCATAGCAAAGCAAGCTTTCATATTTTCTAATTCATTAAGAGCAGTTCGGTTAGCAGAGATATAAAGTTTAGACCTAAGA